>Ga0265797_10000831_pt1 | contig 56465 bp, 74 predicted proteins | sample P2T30metagenome_FD_192433 | JGI IMG/M metagenome (GOLD analysis project Ga0265797, IMG submission 192433) | Plant litter microbial communities from East Loma Ridge, Irvine, California - P2 T30 | ecosystem: Environmental > Terrestrial > Plant litter > Unclassified | place: USA: California...
ACGAACGCATTGGTGGTTTAGTGGTAAAATTGGCCGTTGCCATGAGAAGCACCTTGGATCTTGTAACAGAGCTTCAAGAACTTCCCTTGATTCGGCCAGCCCCGGGTTCGATTCCCGGCCGATGCATCTTTTGCCTCTGTGACGTGGATTTTGTCTTTTTAGTTCCCTGACGCTTGTCAGGAATCCAACGTAAAGGGTCTGTTGAGGATGAGGAGAGGAAGAGAACTGGGCTTGAGGTGGTTTCTGACTTGGAGGTGGCCACTGAGTTGGGGTAGGTTTCGACTTGGAGTAGACTTTGACTTGGAGTAGCTTTTGTCCTTGCTCTTGCTACGGCTTGCTACACCACCAGGGTGGGGCGACGACTTGGGAGGATCGTTACCTAGGTCGACGTCGATAAGAATTCGATCGGAACCTGGAAATTGAGGGAATCGATGCTGAATCCGCCGCCTTGTTGGAAACCCATCAAATCACTCACGAAACACCAGATCCAATCTCAAAAGAAACGCATCTCTTTATCACATCCTGTCCGCGATAAGGACAACAGCTATCGTCATGGTGGAGTCGACACACCCCGCAGTCGAACCCGGTCACTCAAAATGCAACTCGACAACCTTGAACTCACAACAACATTAATCAAGTAGAACAAGGAAGGAGCTGAACCAGCGAACTCACCCTCAATCATGCCATACGACTTCACAAACAAAGTCTGCCTAATCACAGGCGCCGGCTCAGGCATCGGTCGCGCCACAGCCCAAAAGATAAACTCGCTCGGCGGCAAACTCGCCCTCTCAGACATCAACGAAGCCGGCCTCTCCGAAACAGCAAAACTTTGCAGCGGCGACATCTACACCGAAGTCTCCAGCGTCGCCGACGCCACCGCCTGCACCACATTTGTCGACAATGCCGCAGCCCACTTCAACGGCGCCCTGCACTTCGTCTTCAATTGCGCCGGCGTCAACCCCACCGGAATAGACCTGACAGACACCACGGACGAATACTTCGACAAACTCGTCTCGACGAACCTCAAGGGGACCTTCGCCATCACCCGCGCAGCGATCCCGCATCTCGAGAGGCAACCCGCCAACACCACTAGTATTGTAAACGTCAGCTCGATCATGGGCGTTTCCGTCTCTGCGCGGATATCCGTCTACTGTATGACGAAGTTCGGGATCAACGGCTTCACGAAAGCCATGGCGCTCGAGTTGGGGCCAAAGGGGATTCGGATTAATGCCGTGGCGCCGGGGTATATCGATACGCCGACAAATGCGGGCGTTGTGGCGGGCGGAGATGCCGTCAAGAGACAGGAGGAGAAGAGCGGGATGGGCAGGATGGGGACTGCAAGTGAAGTTGCGGATATCGTGGCGTTTTTGTTCAGGTTCGTGGTCTTGTGAGTATTTGCTGAGAGGGAACTGATGCTGACTTTCTCTTACGATTAGTGATGAGGCGAGATATGTGAATGGGAGTGTCTTTGAAGTTACGGGCGGGAGGACTTGATGGCTGGCCAGCGTCGACGAGGAAGGATGATAGCCGGTGGTTATGGTGTTCTGTACGTTGCGAGTGATGATCTTGTGGGCCGAGTGCTGATATGGTGAACAGTTCCCAGTGATGAATGCATCGTCTCGGCAAAATTATGAGTCTGCATCGCCGCCAACTCGGGAGGCAGAGCTCCGAAATCAAAAAGTGCAATCAAGATACTTACCGATTAGATCGCTCCCAGCTGTTCTATGGGGATAGAATTGGTTGAAATCCTTCGGTACTTCCATGAAATGTGGCAGGTATTCCAGCAGTCTTCGAGTCGGCAGAGAAAGAGCCGTTCTCATGAAGATCTACGTACGATGTACTGCCAACTCATGATGCACCCACAGAGCCACCAACTCAGAACGAGGAACCCTCAATAAACCTAACTCATCAAACGCCATTGCTCCCCGTCCTCTTCATTCTGTTCTTCGGCCTGTGCATAACCCTGCTGACAACTCCTCCTCCCAGAGCCATGTCCTCCTCAGTACTCCCGAAATGCACTTCGTCGTTCGTAGCCGCTCTCGGGCTGTTGATCCTATCCCTGTACCCAAGCGCCCTGAGCGGCATTTTCGTGAACTTGTGCGGCTTCTTGCTGTGCTTGGCAAGATGACTGTACCGTCCGACCGCGCCAGCATCAGCAGCAGGACGCTGCGGTGGTGCAGGAGTCTCCTCTTGTAGATCCATATTCATGCCCGGGCTCGAAGAGGCAGTCCCAGCGGTCGCGGTAGAGTCGGCGCGGAACCCAGTCCCGTACATGGGCCCGACGTTGTCGTGTTCCTCGCTACTTCTGCCCTGACCATTGGCGACGATTTTTCCGTCTGGACCGCCTTTCAGGTTCTCGGCGACAACTGTCTTCTCGGAACCCTCGCTTCCCGACTTCATCGACGGGTCCGGCCCCTGCAGTCCGTTCGCGACCTCATCGGCGTCCGCTTCGCTGAGACCGGCCGCCATGAGCAGGTCTTTCCTGTTTTGCAGCAGCGAATGGTGAGTGTTGTTGGCGGCGTCCTGGTCGGGGTTCGCGGTCTCGTATTCCAGGATCTTGATGAATTTGTAGAAACCGGCGGCGACGATCGAGCCCAGCGTCGGACCCAGCCAGTAGATCCAGTGGTAGTGCACGAAGCTGGAGTTGATGACCGCGGGCCCGAAAGAGCGGGCTGGGTTCAGGCTGCCGCCTGTGAAGAAGACGCCTGTCATCTCGGCGACGAAGAGCGAAAGTCCAATGCCTGGGGAAGGAGTGTCAGCTGACATCGCCCTAATCAAATATCTGCAAGAAGGAAGACTCACCAACAGGCGCAATGAAAGTTCCCTTATGCTTCTCAGCAGCCAACATGAAAATTGTAAAAACCAACTGCGCCGTCAAGAACATCTCGATGAAGAGCCCCTGCGCCACACTCGTTCCGCCCCCAAGCTTGGTCTGAACGTTAAGCGCTCCAGGGAACATGCACTGCACGAGCGCACTCGCCGCCAAACCGCCAAGGATCTGCGCGATGAAAAGTAGACCGCCTCGGACCCAAGGCAGAGCGCCGATCAGGCACATCCCGAAAGTAACAGCCGGGTTGAACAAGCCGCCGCTGATGCGGAAGAAGACCCAGGCGTTTACTGCCAAGCTGAAGCCGAAGGACAGGGCAATGTATTGCAGTTGCTGGGGATTGGAGCCGGTTTGCTCGACTGTCAGACCCGAGGAGGAAGGGATCGAGTTTGCGACTTGGGCGCCGGAGAGGGCGAACCAGAGGAAGAGGACGGTGCCGACGAACTCGCCCGTCATTGCTACGAAGTGGTTGCGGATGCCGTCGGGGATCTTGTTGAGGAAGGGGAGGCGCAAGTCATCGTGGTCGAGCTCGGCGTTGGTGTTGTTGGCTTTTGTCCAGGGGATTGCGAGGCCGCGGCCTTGGAGGGGTGTCTGGCGAACAGGTTAGTATTGGGTATCTTGGAGAGGAGCCGTTAGGGCGTTTCCTGTCGACTTACGTTGATGTTCATCGTGGCGTGGTTGCAGAGGAGGGTTGCCCGAGAGCGCCTGGAGGTGTTGGTGTTGGAAGACCAGACTTTACTCGAAGTGAAAGTCGAAAGCTTCGAAGTGGACGATCGGTCGACCGGTCAGGCAAGCAGACGATTGAAGACTGACTTGAAGAAGGGAAGGAAATTGCACCGCCACAGCCGCAGACATGAGCATTATATACACAGATGCTGAACAGAGGAGGCCTCACACCCTCTTTCCCTCCTTCCTTTTGCAAACCGGTACTGACAACGGCATGACAGCCAACCCTCACAAGGTGATAGTCCGAAAGACTAATTGGACCAAAGCCAATTCCCATCCATCGCCTTCGCGGCGCCTAGAGCATGAGCGTACGTACAGTACTCTGTAGTAGCGCCGACCAGCCTTGTATGAAGAAGCGATGTGACGTCGATTGAACCTTTCGGTGAGTCGCAGTGCTAGCGAGTACATAATCGGCTAGCTGTCCACAGTCGCCTGTGGTGTTAGCAGCAATGAGCTGGAGCGACGTTAGTAGTAAAAGTGACCGTAGCGCACATCCAACGATCACACGAACGATGGCGAAACGAAAGAATGCAAATATGCATGGTGCAACAGGAACCCGATCGACACGGTTTTGGGGAAGACTAACTCACATGTCAGAAGGCAAATGACTCAGCTAGAATTGAGAGAGTGAATAATCGGACGACTGGGTCTCGTATCGTCTTCCTATCCTCCTCTCAATTTTCCAGCACTCCCACGCCAACTCCCATGAGGTCCGCACCCGCATCCCTACCAAACCCCATCCAGATCCAAAAGCATGGGTAGTCGCAAGCCACACAAAATGATTTCCCGATCGGTCGGTAGGAACCAGCTCAATCGAGTCACGCGCCACAGGCCCTCCACATCGACGTCCACATGAGGCGGTGCGGAGCCAGGTGACAGGAGTGTTGACAGGAGAAGAGGAGAAAGAGTGTTTGTCTTCTTGGATTTTAGAATTTTGGACGTTGGGCTACCGAACGCGCTACTGGTCATGTTTCCCGGGCTTGAGTCCGGCGGTGATGAGGCTGGTTGGTCTGGGAGGGCTGAAGACTGCCAGAGGCTTATGGACGATTGAAGATGGGTGTGGGTGTGGTTGGGCTGTGGTTCATGAAATCGTTGTCGAGTCCGAGGAGACTAGAGGCGGAGATGAGGGGTCTGCTTTGTTTGGAGACTCTCATCCGCATTTCGAGATCGTGGAGTTCTGCGTTTGGCGGTCAGCATGGACGATGTTCATGGATGTTGGTTTGTCACTATAATCGGCAGGTATCCTTGACACAGCACGCTGAGGCTTCGCAAGCAATACATTCGAATGGGTGAGATGGTAGCGAAGAGGCTATTGAGATTCGACCGTTAGAACGTTACAGTACAATTTCAAGCGCTTCAATTCCCAACTACCAAAGCCCGGGTGAACGAACGAACATATGCGGTGTCGTTCAATTAACGCACACTGTGGCGTCCAAACTATCGCATCTCCCTACAGCGACATCTCGCAGCATCGGCATCTCACACCTCGCCATCCTTGAAGAAGATCCCCCGCGGAAAGCACTCAAGGTTCGTTGCCGTGTCAGGAGACCTGGTCGGCGGGTGTTGGAAAGTTGGTGGAGTTGGCGTAGGGCCCCGAAGTCTATCGTCGAGAGAGTTCAGTCGGCTTGCCGGGGCTCCGGGTCGAAAATGTGGCTGGAAGGGGCTGGCCACGTGGGATGATAGAGTCAAATCGAAATCGGCTTCTGTGGGAGAGATGTATCATTACTGACCTTTTTGGAAACTTGGATGGAAACCGGATGCTGGGTTTCACGATGGCGATACGTGACGCTGGTGCTTGGAGGCCGTACATCAGATGACTGTACGCCTTCAGTAATGAATCGTAACTTTCACGGTGAGACGGACATGGTAAGTCTGACTTTGTTCAACTCTTTGAAGTACATGGAGTGTCCGACAATGGAAAAAATCCAGCCTGAAGCTGAACCTCGAGCCGACGGAAGCTGTGTTCTTGGTTCTATGCCTGTATGTCTTCGTGGGTCCTCTAGGAGACTAATCATCGTTCTTCGTCACCCACATCTTATCCAGATCACACCCTCCCATCGCATCCTTCAAACCCTCAACCCTGACCATGATCCACCCACTGACGGCACCCTCCAGCGCCTCACCAGAGACCTTTTCAATTCTGTCCTCGGCCGAGCCTAACGCAGGCCGATTGCCCAGCGCCCAGCCCAGATGCACAACAACTCCCGATTTTGCAAGAGTCCGGTCTCCAAGCCCACTGCACGCATGATCCCGTCTGTTCGCAATGAGACCGACATTCATCGCTACTCTCTCTCCCGGCTGACGCAGATTTGCCGCTGAGGTTATCCCAGTCTGGCAGAGAGCCGTTGGCGGAGATCAGTCGTGGCTGGATGAAGGCGGCGTAGTAGTCTTTGAACAAGATCGGCCTGGTGGCACCGTACTTGGCTCGCCAGCGATGGTCGAACTGCCACAGCTTGTCGATTCCAGCCGCGTCAACGTGGTGCCATGTGACGGCGGGTCTGCACCAGTGGGTCTCGGACCAGTCCAGGGAAGAGAGAGTCTCGCCTTGGATTAGAGGGAAAGCGCGAAGGAGGTGGATAGGTGGATCGGCGGCTCTCAGGACTTCGGCGATCACTTTGTCGCCGCAGCAGTCTTTCGCGATGACTTCCTCCCAATGTTTCTGGTTATCGCGATAAGTGGTGCTCATGGCCTTCGCAGCACCCGCAGACAGCAAGAAGCCGCTCCCGCCGTGGCCAAACTCGGTCTGTCCTATCATGACCTGAGCGCCGGCGAAGATGCTTTCCTTGTAGTCCAGCTTGGAAAGCCAGGGGAGGAGGTTGTAAAGCGAAACGTAGGTGTCGGCCTCGATGAAGAAGTACCATTTCTTACTGTCGCCAAAGGCGGAGTACGCATCGCTGATCATGGGTAGAAATTTCCACTTGTCGAGATACCAGCTCTTGTCGCCTCGAAGGTCCGATGCGTCACCGCCGAGGCGCATGTGCTCGTGTATGAGTCTGTGTTGCTCGAGATCGTCCCGCTCGGCGCGGGCTTCTTTGGAGACTAGAGCGAGAGCGTCGCGGACATGCTCGCCGGCGAAGTCTTGTGGAGCGTCGGAGTACACGAGGTGGTTGTGCACGCACTTGAAGGTCGTGATGAGGTGGATCGGAAGTTTTTCGTATATCTCGGTGGAGCCTGTTTTGAGGATGATGGCGAGGTCGTCAATCCCATCTAGGTCGGCGCAAAGTGGATCGCTGAGTTCGTATTTACTTGCCACCTTCTTTTGTCCATGCTGCACGTCTGCACCGGCGGCGTTCACGTATGCGATCCGGCCGTCACTACCGATGTGTACTCTACCATGTGCTGGAAATCTGGTATTGAAGGAGCTGTCCCAGAGGAGCTTGAGGACGGCGAAGCAGGACAGGCAGGACACGGCAAGCAAAATACGCTGTGAGTTATGCATGCTGCTCGAGATCGGCGTCCGAGGGTGTCATTTGGATGATGACGGTGAGTGGGCGGTTATGCTCAAGTATACTGTTAGCGAAATCATTCCGGGTTCATGCAAGGGAGCAGTGTCGACGCTTCCCTTGCCTGTTAAAGGCCAACGTTGAGCCTCTCACCTCACCTCACTTTTAGAAGCTGTCAGTGGCCAAAAACCATCAAGGAACAACGCCTAGCTTATGTATTCGTGATTGTCACGCGCCATGCCCATGTATCACCTGTCGTTGACCTGTGCAGAGCAGTGCAGAGAAGTGTGCTCGATTTGGCTCAAGGTGAAGCCAAGCGAGAGAGCACACCTATAATCGGCAGTGAGTGCCTTGTTGGAAGACCATCTTCATGCGGATTTGTTTGCGGGCCACAGGCGGTGAAGCCGTCAAGAAGGCTCGTCGCCCCCCGAGGTCGTGATCGGGTCTGATGTATCACTACTCTTGTTGGAAGAAATCCTTGTTGCCCCTAGGGTATGTTACGGCTTCAAGTCGCATTTCGATGGAATCTCACCTGTGATATCACAACGACAGAGTGTTCTCGTTGGTGTCAACCCCAGGAAGGGAGTCCGCCGCGGTTTTACTGAAAGAATTGGCTTTCGGCGAATTGGCGATTGTCAGCTGGGGGTGTAGTATTGATAAATTTTCACTCCAGAAATCTATCATCCATTGGTTTACAATAGTATACCAAATCCCCAATGGTCTAGTGGCTATGATTTCCGCTTGTCATGTGAGCAATCATGACAGGCCGCGGGAGACCAGGGTTCGATTCCCTGTTGAGGAGCATCTCATAAATGACAGTTCTTCCAGTTCAAAGTCTTCCGGTGCTGGCTAACCAGCATCGACATTTTTTTTGCTCTTTTTCTGTTCCTTCTCCACTTCTTCGTACTTTTTGTGCGTCTTCCGTGTATGCCAAAGTCTGTCTCACTGGTATCGACCCTTCAAAAATGTGCTCAGGCTGCTGGTATCAGTGTTCACAAGAATTCGATCCAGCGGGGTACTTCACTTTGTCTACCGAGTCTTTAGCGGTGTCTCGATGGTGAGAAGACGTTTTTGACATGCGAAAGTCGCTATTACCCCTGTGAGGGACCGACGAACTTTAGCATATCAATGACGAGAAGCGTGGGCAAATGGGAAGCGGCGTTGTATCTACGAGAACATGAGGAGGGATATTCATCATTGGCAGGTCTGAGACAATATGTGTCGTAACTTTGTTCAATGGATACCACCGTTTGCGCCGGGCTCACCACAAAGCTAACACCAAACTTCCCCTCCGGATAGCGCCGCTCCAATTCATCGTCGACCTCCCGACCATCCTGCCTATCTCGCTCAGTAGACAGTGATATCAGAAGAACCGGAGCTCTGGTAGCCCTCAGTCGCAACGATCTGGTAGTAGTGGTGACCCATCGGCATACCGTGCTTGGCCCAGGCGTTGAAGTGATTGGCGGTGTTCACGGTGCCGCCGACCCTCTTCTGCGTGCGGATGCTCCAGTACTGGGTGAAAGTCTTGGTGCCGTCGATCGAAGGCGCGTTGACACGGGTGCCCGTGTAGATCTTGTACTCGCCACCGTCAGACTGCACGGTGCCCTTGTACTGAAGCTGGCCAGCGGGGTTGTAGGTGCCGTAAGAGTCAAGAATGTAGTATTCGACAAGAGGGCTGCGGGTCCAGCCGTAGACGCAGAGGTAGGCGTTGCCGTTGGGCTTGAAGGTGCCGCTGTACTTGATGGTTCTGGATGTCGTTGTTAGTCGCGCGGGTGATTAAGGACTACGATTGCTGTCTTGAAGAACTCATACCTAGCCGAACCAGGGTTCCAGCCCTTTCCGGAGACGAAGTTGCCGACGTTGCTCCAGTTGACGCTGTACTGGCCGCCCTTGCCTTGGTTGTAGTTGATCTGGCCCTTGCCGTCGGTCCAGTGGCTGTAGAAGAAGCCGTTGTTGGTGCCCTCACCAGGAGGGGTGGCGCGCTTCTGCAGCACTTCGGTGGAAGTCACACCGACTGGGGAGGCGTAAGTGCCAATGGCCGCCGTCAAGGCGACGAAGAGAGAAGTGAAGGAGACCATGTTTGTGTTGGGATGAATGAGAGTGATTGAAAGAGTGTGTTGGCGAACGGGAATTGAGATGGTAGGGTCGTCAGTTGCTTTTATACTTCACTGTCAATGAGATGTGGTCCTCGCAGTAGGCAACGTGCTTTGTGAGCATCAATCTCCCATAGAGTGTAGGCTAGCCAGTATAGTATACCACCGTGCTGAGTGTTTGGTTGTTTATACCGAGGTGATGATTGAGACAAGATGAGCAGAATTCTGTCCCTGAACCAATTCATGGTCACGCCACGGCGTAGTCCTCGTCCAATGTCGCATATGTGAGAAGAACTTGGCATCGACTAGCCTGTAGCCTAGACCACGCGAGGATGGAAAAGATTTGACTCTGCCTTGCTTAGCTTGTGTGTGGTATTGTCGCTTCAACATGCCAAGAAATCTGCTGTATATTCGAAACGCGCTACAGAAAGTCCTGGAGGCGATCTGGCAAGACCCGAAAGTGGGATTCGGTGGTATACGGCCACACCGACTGATGGTCGCGTTCGACTTAGCCATGTTCAGGATTCATTGCTTAGGACGCTGTCAATGGGAATGAAGCCATGGGGTTGTTCAATCTTGAGACGAACCCATTTATTAGCCGGGCCAGACTTGGGCTGTACTCCCTTGACTGGATTGCAAGAGCCAGTATCACGTCTAACACAGACTCGAGTGTTGCTGTCATGGCTCTCTTTGGCCAAACTCGAGTTGAGTCTGTGTTTTGTTCTCCCTACCTTAGAGGGAAATGGTTCGCGCTGTCGATTTTGGAGCCCTCAGTTCCTGCTAAAGTTTGTCTGTTGATGCGGTGGTATCGGCAACTGTCGTGCATCAAAATGATCCTAATACCAATGAGACGCTAGATTGGAATCACGAGTATCTCACCGGGAAACGATCACGTAAGTAGTGATACCGGCAGCTCTGGGACATTCTAAACATGTCAGTACCGGTGAGATGGTGCGTCCGACAAACTTCTGCATACAAGTAGGGCGAGGCGGAGAAAGCAAGTCGCGATGTTCTCCGGCCGGACCATCAGCTACCGTCGAGATCTTACCTGAGGCAAGCCATGATACGAGAGTGCCTGAGTGAGCTATTCTCGGCTCAATGCCGAACGGAAGTCCTTCAAGGTGGTGGTGGCTGAGTGCTCCAGAGTGAGACGCCCATCCATCCATAGTTCAGGAGAGCACGAGTCGCAGCGGCGCAGAATATGGCGATGGAACACGGCGTCGAAGGGCGGATTGAAATGCAGACCCAAAGGAATTCGTGTGTTTCTTCCGGCGATCAAAATTATCAATCTCAAGCTAACACTGTTCACTTCCACGTGATCAGCCACGTGGTGCTGTGATTGTACCGCGAGGTGGCCAAGACTCGCGGCGGCTGGTTCTGACCATCACAGCCATCGGGTTTTTTCCCCATCTCGTGCTGTCAACACACACGACAAGAAAGGACAAGAAAGATTTGACGCGACTGTACGCCTTGCCCAGACGGGTGGGCGCATCGAAAAATAACATCATCCGACACAAGGCGGCATTGAGGCATCCTCCGGCGAACCCCCCTCCCGATGTCCGACCCGGTGCTGCAGGTCGAATAGCATGCAGCTACTATCATCGACAAATCTCAGGCCACACGACCAAATCCAGACAGAACTGTACGGCAATATCAGTTCTACTGAGCTTGAAATTGCCGGAACAATAATGACTGGACTGGAAGCTGTCTACTGTAATGCAAGAAGAAGATACCGCGGTTCTTGCGAACAGTAGCTTCTTCTAGCTCATCAACAAGCTTCTCCTCTCCACCTCCACCTCCACATGACGGCAACAGCAAGGTGGGGAAAGCACGAGGAAGAGACATGTGAGGTATGAGGTGCCCAAGTCGAGCCCGACGACCGTGCGGACCATCAAGCCTTGTGAGTGTTATTACAGCAGTTCCCTCGATCACCTTCGGTCGGAGCTCAGGCTGCTTGGACGATGCAGCCACGTGCATCACCACCATCGCTCACCACAGGTGTGCTGACATGAACCCCCCCGCTTGACAAGTCCGTCCGTCCTGTAGTAGCACCCAGACGAGCCACAGCGTACGGCCAAGGTACAGCTGCAGCTACATGTACCTGCTATCGCCTCAGCGTAAGCATTGCATGAACTTACCCATCCTACCGCACATCAGCCTTCTCAGCCAGCTCTCAACTCCTCTCCATCTCCCTCCAATCCTGTCTTTGTCCGGCGCTCCCTCTGACACCACCACACCCTCTTCTCTTCTCCCTCCACCGCTGCATCGCCCCGTCTGACACAGCTGACCACGCCCGACCCATCGAACAAAAACACTGGCCATCCCTGGTCTTGACACAATGGACCGTCAACCCAGACCCAGGTTCGAGCCTCCTCCACCAGCCATGAGCGCTTTCTGGGAATCGCGCATGAGTGCAAAGTTGGCTGCTTCGTCTTCCGCCGCGGCTGAGGCCAGCAGCCAATCTCAACTGTCAATCCAGCAGGCCGCTCAAAGCACTGCTGGAACGGGCGACGAAGATGATGCAGACAACACATATCAGACGTCGACATCCCAGCCGCTGTCTGCCCAGACAACAGTCAAATTCGGAGCCGAAGTCCCCGCTGCGACGACTTCAAATACAGTTGCAACTCCAATGGAAAGTAATGGCTCGACAATAACAGATCTCGCGGCTGGTGCATCTCGATCCAACACACTGTCAACCTCGCCGTCCATCACGAGTACCACAACATCGGACCGCGGTTCCGACTATCCTTTTCGTGGTCCACAGAACAGTGGCGCTGCGATTCAGACATCCTCAAAAGCCTTTCACGCAAGAGGACCCTCTCCCGGCCAAATAGCGACCGCAGTAGTAATTCCACTCCTCTTCCTCATCGGCCTTGTCTTTGCAATCCTGTTCTTACGCCGCCGGCGTCGCCGCAACAATGTCGTTCCATCAGAGCTGCAACAACAACAACACCACCCCATGGTCGACCGCTCAGGCGCGGCATTCGCCAAAGAATCCGCATTCCAGAAGTCAAACCCACGCCACGTCTCTCGCCCCAGCGTCATCGCCCCAATCCTCACAACCACAACCAACAACACCTACTACACTGGCCTTTCTACCCCATCGACTCCCAGCCGCAACACATCAACCAACACCCGCGGTCCAAGCGACGATTCCGCCAGAGGAGCAACAGCACCATCCGCTTACGAGATTCCACCCCCAGCCTACGCCAAACTCCCTCCACCAGGCTCAACCCCAACTCTTCCCCATCTGTCCTTCCCCGCCGATCCCTTTATGGACCCCGATCCTGTCTCCCCCTTGACATCACCCTCAACATCAACATCCCCGTCAACAACGACCCATGCAAACGCCGCCCTCGCCGCACTCTCGGGCCGTGACACTTCTTACACTGCCGTCACCCTCTCCCCGAACTCCAGCCGTAATGGCCCAACGCCAGCAAGACCAGACGTCAGCCGCGCAGGCACGATGCGGAGTGCAGCTAGCGTCACGAGCGATATGTACTCTGATACGGCCAGCGTGCATTCTGCGAAGCCGGCGAGGATGAGCGGGGCGCCAAATATTGTCGTAGGAGGAGGCGCAGGGGCGAATTGGCTTGGTTTTGAGAGTGGAGAGGAGGATGAGAGGAGGCGGATTAGTACGGGGAGTGAGTATGCGCCTGGGTGGGTTGTGAACGGGGGTGGAGGAGATCCGTTCAGGGATCCGAGGTGAGGTGGAGGTGATGGAATGACTTTCGATTTCTTGTTCTTACTTTATTAATTACTGAGCTTGTATCTGACTCGTAGGATTGTTTGATGACAGTGATGGCGCACTTCCTGGACGAAAATATGAGTCTCTCTGACACGAGCTTTGTGGAAATTTCAATCCTGGACGATATGTCACAGTTGGTGACAAAGAATCCGGGGCACGGTTTCTACTGTCGAGTCGGTATCTGGCAGATCCCCAATGAGACGTGGTATGCCGTTTGACGCCTTTGGACACTTGGGACTACGAAGCAGCACACTTGCGTTGGAGGCACCAGATCTTGTCGACGATACCAGTCACGGAGATCACGATCGAATGAGCAGTTTGGCCACCATACATATTCGTTCCAATCAGTTTGAGCAAGGAATTTCGAAGCTCGATGGAAGCCACACCGACAGACGGAGTGCAGAAACTCGAAGCAGATCTCGTTGTCATCGGCTGAACATTTTCTCTCTCTATCAATCCACCCCATCTAATACACCAACTCGATATCAGGCCTAACAAGCTCCGTCAACGGGTTCTCTCCCTCACTCACAGCCTGTGCAAAGGCATTCGCCGACAAATCCGCGCCCTCGGGACTGGTGTGGGTGTGATCCTTGGGATACAGAGCGTTCGTCGCAGCATCCCCCAACTTCTCATACATCTTCGCCACCGCCGCGAAATGGTCGATATAGTACGCCCCCTCGCCCACATCCGTCGCCGCAAGCACCGCATACTCCACGAACCGCGGAGCGCCATCCCCGTACACACCTCCCTCCCAGAGGTTGTTCGGCGTCTGACTGCTGACGATAACACTCGCTCCCTTGGCGATGTACTCCCTCGCCGCATCCGTCACGTACTTGTTGAAAGTGTACACCAGCGAGCCGTCCTTGCCCGACGTGCAGACCTCGTCTCCCGTGCCGGGGCAGTCGCTGCGGCCGTTGTCGGAGGCAGAGTTGGGCGAGCCGCCGTCGTTGTGCCCGAACTCGATCACTACGATGTCGCCCGCGGCGAGCAGGGGCGTGATCTCGGCGAAGCGGCCTTCGTTCGTGTAGCTGCGGGCGGAGCGGCCGCCGATGGCTTTGTTTACGACGGAGGTGCCGTCGACGAGGTAGGATTCAAGGTAGGGGCCCCAGCCTGCGTGAGAAGGGTTAGTGGGGAGGAATATGGGAAGCTTGTTGCGGACTGACCATCGGTGACGCCGTCGTTGGCGCCGCTTTTGGCCATTGTGCTGTCACCGGCCAGGTAGACTGTGGCTTGAGCCAGCTCGATGGCAGCGATGAACGCTGAGAGAGTGGTGGTGGCTTTCATCTTTGAGGTGTATGTATTTGATGAACGAATTTGTTGATGATGGCAAAAAGTGCTGCGCTGTATGATCGTCGTCTGAATCAACTCGAGCAACTCAAACGAACAAGTAACCAAACCCCTTCCAACCTCCAACTCCAACTCCATATATATAACATATTCACTGCCAACCCTCCACCGCCAAGTCAAACCACACCACGCACCAGCAGAGTAAGAAACGCAGCCAAACATCCGCCCTCCAACGATGATTAGCGGAATATTACCCACTACACGCCCGCCGCAACCCTCTTCCTAACCCTACGCTACGTCAACGCAGCTGTTGCACAAGATGCCACGATGTCACTCACAAGACCCCGTAACCGAAACTCTGCGACACGCTTATAGTTCGAAGTATAGCATCCTGCCTACCCAAAGGGGAAGTCGAAGCAGATCACAGCATCTGTTTGATGCGGAGAAGGCGGCGTCTCGGGTGGAGATGATCCGACTGGAAGCTTGAGGATATGCAGGCTGACGTCGTGGGTTGTGGTTTGTCTGTTCTTTCGGCGGCTTGACGAGAGGTCTGGTAGGTTCGGAAGATGGTCAGTTGCGTGTGATTTGATGTTCGTGAAGCGTGATGTTGTGTGCCATGCAGGTATGCGTGGTGAGCTGTTTCATCGATTTTGGCATTGATTACGTTTTGTTGCGCGTGAGACTTGGCGGTGTTGTTTTGGGGAGCTTGGTCCGAGGTCTTGCTTTGGTTCTTGGGGTTTGGTGCGAGCCTGGAGGACAGGGGTAAAGATCAATGCCCTTGGAGTGTGCAGAGCTCGAGGACTGCGTAGAAAAGACGACTTGGATACCTGTACATGGAACGACAAGGGAAGGTTCAAAGCTACGATCACAGCAGATGGTGAAGTAAGCACAAGACAAGACGAGTCGCCATAATGAAGTGACCATGAAGTAAAGTATTCAACAGGAACAAAAGCTACAATGGGTCGGACCACTCAACAGTGTTTATTGCAATTCCGAAATATGTATAGTTTTACAAAAACCAACTCTCTCAAACCACTCAAAGAAATCCCTTCCTCAAATCCAGGAGAGATCACTACATCAACTCGGACCGTCCGGCCAGCATACTGCTACTGCTGACCATGCATCCAATCATCCATCTAAGCGCGGACAGCGCGGCGGGCGCGGGAGGCAGAGCCACCGATGTACTGGACCTCGCACTCGGGCTTGGTCTCGGTGGTGGTGGTCTCGTCAGAGGCGGTGCCCCAGCTGCCCTGGGCAGGGACGCTGGCGGTCATCTCGCCGCCGGTGGAGGCGGAGGCGCCAGACGAAGCGGGAGCCTCAGTGGTGTTGCCAGACTCAGTAGAGGCGCCGGCAGAGGAGGAAGAGGAAGAAGACGCGCCGCCGGATGCGCCACCGGTCCAGACGGCCGGGCCGGGCATGGTGTAGCCGGGGTCGGTGCCGCCCCAGATGCTGTAAGTGAAGGCGGGGTCCTCGGCGGTGTACATGCCGGGGATCTGGGCGGTAGGGCCAGGGACGCCGTCACCGCCGCCGCTGATGCTCAGCTGGGCGCACTCCATGTAGAACTGCGACTTGCCGACGTGGTTCTCGTGGATGGCGACGTGCTCGAAGCGGACGAGGTACTCTCCATCGGGGATGTCCTTGGGGATGGTGAAGGACATGCTGTCCTTCTGCCAGGTGCCCCAGGAGGCGTCGACGTTGGCGGGACCGTTCTCAGGGCCGCTCTCCCAGACCTTGAACCAGTCACCGTCACCCATGTAGGAGGCGACGTCGCTGGGGGCCTTGGACATGTAGATCATGCCGGGGCCAGGGTGCTCGATGAGCTCGTTGAACCAGAGCTTGGCACCGATCTCGTCACCGGCCTTGACCTCCATGGTCTGGGCGGCGGAGCTGAGGGCGCCCTTGTTGCAACGAAGGTCCTCGGAGTTGATGACATCGCTGGTGAAAGACGGCTGGTAGTCGTTGGAGTTCTTGCGGATGTAATCGTAGTCGCCACCGACGGCCTGGCCGTTGACGAGGAGCTGGGAGAAGATGTAGTGGCCGTGGACCATGGGCACTGCCAGCAGCGCCGCGGCGAGGGAGTAAAGAGGCTTAGCGAACATTGTCGGTTGGACTGTTGGGTTTGGTTTGTTAAGGGATTTGAGTGGATTGGTGAGTGGTGGTGGAAAAAGAATGAACGGCTACCAGAGCGTTTGATTGATAGAAAGAACGAGTGTGTGTGTGAGTGGATGATTCTCTTACTCTGTCGTGAGCAGGAGGAGGGTATATATCTGCTTGCCTACCGTTCAGCAGGCTCGTATCTCAACGATGGCACTGCCGTGTATGCTAGAGAGGAGATGGTGCTTTCGCTGGGTGAGGTTTGACTTGGCGGGTGAGGTTGAAGGTCGCCGGTCCCACGCGAAGTCAGATTTGGGTAGTGAACAATCTATCCACGACGCTGCCGACCGGCGACGCTCCTGTAGAGTGATATTGGCCGTGGCGCCGAGGTGAAGGTGTAATTTGCGCGTGTCCACCGCGTGCTGAGGGACAAGTCGAGATTGTGGTCCATGGTGCTTATGTAAAACGTGCCCAGCCTTGGCCAGCTTGGCAAGCAGGCGGAGGGGTTTCAAGTGGCACAAGCGATGGACTCGACGCCATCCTCTCGTCACTCCAAGAAGGTGAGCAGCGTGCAGACCATGTGCTGCACAGAGATGGCGCCATGGCACTATACCGCTGCAGATCGGGGGTGTCGGATAGACGAAGCTTTGTCCATGGCAGAACGATGCATGCTAATAGCGGTGATGGCAATACCAAGGAGCCATATCGCACCCGTCGACCGTCTTGTGTTTTGGAAGCTCATGGTAGCATCAGGTGTCAAGCCAATGTCTTCGGTTCTTTGCTCGGGCGGTCAGTCCTCTCAAGAACGGTTCGGAGACGAAGCGTCGTCGTTTCAGCAGACCCTTCACATTATAGTTGAAGAACACAGGAAGGCTGTGCGCTTCGGCTGTCCTGCGGCACACGTGAGTTCGTGAGTTCGCCAGATCCGTCCGCTAAGGCTGGTTCCAGGAAGGTGTGTCGAGGAAGAAGTGATGTCGCAAAAGGGCAAAAAACCTCTTCCAGACGGACCGATTTTGAGCTCAGGGCTTTTGCTGTAGAACTCGTGTATGGCGAACGCCATCTCAAGGTTGACATACGTCAAGGACATTGCTGTTCTCGAGGAATGGCAGCACGGCGTCTTCTTATATGCACTCGCTGTCGCTGCAAGCCCTATTGCCCTCATACTTGCTCAGGGCTCTTGCTCCAAAAACCTACAGTGACAGCGAACGACATGTCGACAGCCCTCTATCGCCTCCTTTGGCACCCATTGCCCTCGTTCTATTACCGTCGGTGAAACATAGGTACGCACGAGGGTTTTCTGGCGTTTTCGTGTTATCTGTGTCCACGCTCGCATTTGGCTAGTTATGTCTACCGACTTTCCAGCACTGTGGAAAATCTCTGAGACATGCAAACGTGCAACGGACTGTGGCCGCTGGAACCATCCAACGATCTCTTTGCGAACGAACAGTGTCTAAGAACTTAAGGCAGATGAGAGGAAACCTGCAGATTGGATCATTGTACGTCGGAGACAAAAGGATGGAACGCTGCGAAGGGTTAGGGTTGGGGTTATAGGCCTGTCACATCATCGGTACGAAACGCAAGTGGTCGAGACGGAGAGCTGAACGAGGTACCTTGGTAGGCCGCAACGGATGCTGCGGAAGTTTGTTGGCGACAGGTAACATTCTTTTCAGCTAGGTTGGATCGGACCGCCGTCTATGAGGCCTGACATGATACTGTACATTCTGCTGTCAAGAAAGCATGGCCAGGTTCCCAACACACTAGACCTTGTCAACTTACGGGCGTGCAAGCACATGTACAGAGGCTCTATGTTTGGCTGAGTAGACTGGATCTGAAAGCACGACACACATCCAGCCGAGAGAATTCGAAAAAATCAATGTCATGATCTAAAGTACAACTACCACTACTCGTCAAGCTCGCTCTCATCCTCAGGCTCACTCCCGCCATCTCCGACACCGTGCACCATGCCATCAAGCGGATCCGTCTCCGCAGCCAAGAGGCCAGCACGCTTATCCTTGGGTCGCGTGAAGTGGCTCAGGACGCTCAACACCAACACGCTCAAGCCGTGCACGAGAGTGCTGCCGAAGACGATGAAGCTAACGATCGGCCAGATGATCATGATGGTTTTCTCTTTATCGGTGTACGGATGCAGGTAGTGCGGCGGATGCGGCAAGGGAGTCGAGCCGCCAGTCTCGAGATGCGCGCGGGCTTCGATGGCAAGGAAAAGGCCGCCCAGACCCATAGGTCCAAAGTGACCGCAGAAAAGAGCTTCGGTCCAGGTGTGGATATCAGGGATCCATTTGTAGGTGGCGAGCACGATGGGAATGCGGCGGAAGAGGAGCACCAGGACGAGGAAGCCTACGAGGCGGCCCGGAGTGACGTCCGGGGTCAAGGTGCCTGGAGAGAAAGTGTGCCACGGAATGGCTGTCCCAAGGTACACGAACATGGCGCTGTTAAGAAGCAGGTCGATGATGCTGGGCAGATGAGTCTTCTTGGTGCGTTTGGTGAACCAGCCATCGCGGGCGAAGCCGTAGCCGCAGCCAAAGGCAACAAGGAAGTCGTCCGTTCCAAGTAGGGCGGCAAAGCCGATGGACATGACGGCGAGGAGGAGATAAAAGACAGTGAAGCCAGCTTCGTCAATATAGTCGCGGTTGGTGACAAACTTCAGGACCTGATTGGCGATGATGCCAATGACCATACCGAGGAGGACGCCAAAGGCGCACTGCCAGAGGATAGTCATGAGGAACCACTCCTTGGCAACATCCGCGGCGGTGCTCTCCACCAGGCAGTATACTCCGATGAAGAGGAAGGGGAAACTGATGCCGTCGTTACAGCCAGCTTCAGCGGACAGCATGTGCTTGATCCTCTTGGGAACGCGGTTGCTGAACTGGCTGTTGCCAATGATGGAAGCGGCGAGAACGGGATCGGTGGGGGTGAGGCACGCTGCGACGACCAAGGCGGTGCGGAAGTCGGTCTTGAAAATCCAGTAGACGAAGAGAGAGCAGATGAGCCAGCCGAAAGTCATGACAGGGCCGAGCATCATGGCAACAGACTTCCAGTGGCGGGCCATGTAGAACTTTGGCAGCTCAATACCGACTGCGAAGACCTGAATCCCGACAATGATGCGGGTGCTTTCTTGAAGAATCTCATCGCCCCATCCCCAGCCCCCGACGATGCTCTTGTCGGCACAGCCATTGACATCGCAGACTATCGGCGTGAGCCATCCTAAGACCCGGGGGCCAACGATGATGCCAAATAAGAGGGCAATTGGCGGCTCGCTGAGATGCAGTCTGTTGCGGATGAAGCTGGCGAAGAGGGCATACGAAATGAGGAAGACGGGGAGGAGGATGTAAGTGAGGTGGGGAGGCGTCGCCTCGATCTGATCCCAGACCATGATTATGATAGTGTTGTTGGTGTTTGTTAGTACAAGGAAGAGAGAGGAAGATAGAAGGAAGCACTGTTATCTCAAGTCTGTCAGGTAGTCTCGGCAGTGGCCGTCTTGCCCAGGCGAGAATGGAGTGCTTGATGAAAAGAGCGCCGATTGACAGCTTCACGCGTCATTACATACCGATCGTTGACGACCCCGGAAAGCTTGGCTCTGCTAGTCTTGAACTGTCGGATCTCCTGGCCGAAAGCTACCGAACTGCCGAACCGAGATGAAAATAACACGTGCACGTGACGATGCCTTCACTTACACAGCCGACAAGTCAGCCAGCCACTTGGAACAGAAGGCAGAGCATCACCAAAGACAGGCAGTCAGTCATACGTTACGCCTGCCGGTTTGCTCGTGCGATCTCTTGTTGAGTCTATCGCCATTATAACACATCCTTTCTCACGTCCACCCACTTCTGTTTCCCTTACATCGCTTCATTCAACACATGTAATCACATCCTAGTACTCACATCTGAAGGACCTGCCGATAGCTATCAACGTACCTTAACGACGCGCTACATCGAACAGTATACCTAGACGACAGACGGTCGAAACGCGACACTTTTGAACGACATACGAAGAACACGACACCCTCAAGAGACACGAATAACACTCAACACCCAATATGCGCTCTCTCATCACCTCCACCACTCCCCTCACTTCAGGCACCAGCCGCGCCGCCGCAGTAGCATTCCTTCACGACCACGCCCGCATGATCCGCCTGAACCCACTCGTCATACGATTGCAAAAGACCACCCCACCTCCTGAGGCCTCGGCCGACGAGTACGCCTGCGCTTGGTACGAGATCACAGACGAAATCAGCTACCTGCCCGGCGGCCTTTACAAAGGCGAAGTCACTTACAAGGCCTGCTTCAATGACCTGCCAAACGGCATTCAAACGCACACTTTCGCACCGGCTGGCTTGGATTTGAGAGGGAAATGGACTGTCGGTGGGAATGAGCCGGGCGAGCCTAGAGAGAAGCTAGAACTTGGTACAGATGCGCCAAGAGAAGGGCTGTACGTGAGGGAGGACGTGGACATGAGGTGCAATTTCTTGTTGACCGGGTTTGTGAAGAAGAACTTGACCAAGTCACATAAAGTCGTCATGGACAAGCTCGCTTCATTGGGTGAGGATGGTCAGCATGGTGAACAGTACACAGAGCAGAGTCTCGATGGAGCGGGTGATAGCTCCACGGCACCCAAACCCTGGAGTGGAAGCGGTCGCGATCGGACCTATACACCTATCGACGGCAATACCATGTTCGGCCCGGACTCCTACCAAAGAGGCCCGGCGCGACCAGACCCATCGAAGCCTCGACCAGACGATGACCCTGATCTGACGGACCCTGCCCTCGAGGTAGGCCATCAGTCAAGCCCTTACCAAAAAGAATTGCGCTCACACTCGAACAGTCAAGTGAACAATCCGGCTCAAAGCACTGCAAACTCGGCGGCAAAATTGTCTTACCGTGAGCATGAACGCATGCGAGGATACCGCGCAGCTCCTCAGCTGCCTCAATTGGAATTTTTGCAACCAGAATGCTATGAAGGTCAACTGCTCCCAGACGCAAGCGCAATATCCGCAGAGCGTCTTGATCCGCCTACAATAGCGAAGTCCCATCATGGTTTCCAGAACCATACGTCCATTCTACACGACCCAGGCATCCAAGTCGAACTTCCAGACCACAGATCTCCAATTGAGCGCCAGAATGTAGGAAACCTGTCGAGTGAGGATGCAGCAATCCACGCCGCTCCCTCCGCACCAAAAGATTCGCTTGAGCCCGAAAGGCACGGAAAACAAAGGCTAAGCACCGATTATACCTGGAGGCCGGGACTCAAGGCTGGTGCGTTCATCTGAGCCTGTAGACACGTCGGTGCTCGCATCTGCACAAGGTGCCAAGCGGTTGGCTGAGACTGAACTGAGTGAATGTAGGGCGCACTTTACCTTGTATGTTCGTGACTGACTCTGCGCATCCCTTCATTCACGTGGTGGCGCTACTAGGGCTGCCATTCTTCTTCCTCTTTCAAGGTGCCACTTTCGCTACGTGTCATTCCCCAGAAGTCACGGATGAACTTTCTCAAAACCCGGGCGACGGCTGGACAGTTGAACAGGCTGACGGATTATTCACTTGGATGCCTGCTTGGCTGGTCAGCTTAATCGTCTTATGATTAGCTTCCAAGGTTCCAGCAGGCGATGCGACGCTCGCTAGCCTACGGTATATGTTCGGGTGTGGTCGTTACGGACGTAGAGGATTCTGGGTGCATGCAGTGTGAATCCAACTTCGCCCGACAGACTGGTTAAGCCCGCCTACTAGACATTCTCGAACCTACATACGGCCTATGCAGAAGTGCCCAGACAAGGACGGATGGACGTGAATTCTGAACGGGAAGATGGTGGGCTGTCTTCGAGCTGACTACGGACGTAAAGGATGCACTGGCAGGCACCTTTGTGAAGACGGTTCTAAATTGCCTGTACTTATACCAGCACTTCCACTGCGTGGTAGTAGCTAAGAAGTGGTTAATGATCCAATAAAGCACCGCCACTTACAAGATGAAGGAAAAGAACGCCATCGAGGCAATGCAGACCGTCGCCATAGCCGACAAAATCACGCTCTACCGGCCGACCCCCAATCCAAGTGTTGCGCCCTCCAACAACAAAGACGGACCCGACCTCATCATCATGTGCACCTGGTTCCGTGCCCTCCCAAAGTACACAGCCAAATACCTAGCGACCTACCTCGACCGCTACACTCAAGCCCAGATTGTCCAGCTCGAATCCAACATAAGCGACATGCAGCACACCCCCTACAGCACTCAGCGCAAACGCCTCCTCCCGATCGTAGAACTCATCAAATGTCTGCCGCAATCCAGCGACCACCCGGACAAGAAGAAGATTCTCTTACACATCTTCTCCAATGGCGGCAGCAACAGCGCCGTGCAGCTCGCCTCCGCCTGGCAACAAACCCAATCCTCGCCTTTGCCCGTTTCCGCCATAGTCCTCGACAGCGCCCCCGGCTCGTCTTCCCTCAAGCTAGCCGAGAAAGCAATAACCTCATCCTTCCCACCGCAAGCCCGCTGGTGGGTGACAATCGTAGTCTACCTCTTCGTCCTGCCCCTCGTGACTCTCCCTTACCTTTTGCCAGGCGGGGAGTTCCTGGTCGATATGTGTAGGGCGCGGCTGAACGATCCGGCCTTCTTCCCTACAGCGGCGCCGAGGGTCTATTTCGCCTCGCCAGCGGACGAGTTGGTTCTTATGCGGGATGTCGAGGCGCATTGTGAGGGTGCGAGGGAGGCTGGGTTTGAAGACGCCCGGGTTGTTGCGTTTGGGGGGAGTGCGCATGTGGCGCATGTTAGGGAGGATGGGGGGAGGTATTGGGGGGCTGTTTGGGGGGTTTGGGGGAAAGGTTTGAATGGCGGAGAGTAGGTCTTGCCTAGGTGTGGGAAAGGTGCGAGTCGGGGGTTTGGAAGTGTCTTTTCATGTTTGCTTGTAATCATTGAGGCTGCAACACTTGTGGTGTCGACTTGCAACGAGCTTTGTGTGGATTGAACATCAAGTTGTCAGATTGCCGTTCGAAAGGGCGCAGAAGATCAGATTGCTCAATTTTGACATCTCAATCGACAGATTGATGTCGATACATGGTCGGCGAGGGATTTTCATCGACGGGAAACCATGAGCGCTTGTCTTCCAGTGTAGAGCTATCGATCGGAGCCGCATGCTGCGTTGACTAGAGGACAAGGTTGGCGAGTTTGCTTGTCCAACGGTCGCACCAGCGCTCGCTTTTGTTATGAACGATCGCAGTAGTATGATCAAGCCGCCATCTCCTGCCGTACGCTGGATGTAGTAATACAGTACCACCACCCGAACCGAACCGTCCAGGACGAACAAATGTGAAGCCTCCCCAAGTTTGATCCGAACCGAGAGCCGGGAAACCGGAGCGGAAGTCCAGGGCGGCCTGGACTATGGCAAGGCGCCTTATAACAACAAGGCCGACCCTGCCTGGCCGCCCACCGCTGGCAGTGTGGACAGCCTGAATGTCTCTCTTCTCAAACACATCTCCATGCCGTGACCAGGGTTCCGGTCCGAACCCCGAGTCTGGGCCATAGTCAGCTCAGTGGCCAGCTCCCACCTCAGTCCAAGGGGGTCGGTCTTGTCCTGAGTCTAGCTCGGAACAATTGCAAGCACCTGAACAATCGAAACGACCACCATGCAGGCCGGGAGGATTCCGTCCTTCCTGCCTAGGCATACGCACCCCCAGGCCAGCGAATCACCGCCCGATCCGCCGTGCATCGGGGTCTGCTCCGCAGGCAAACGTATGGGTCAGCAGAGCATCACGAAGAGGTCTCCAATCTGTACAGCGCGTTCGTTATACGCCATGGGTGGAACTCAAAAATGGATCTCACCACGAGAACGAAAACGACATTTAATACCATGCGGTCTCTCCCCGTTTTGTCGTCGAGTCTCGGAGGACACTACTCAACTTTTCCCATCGTCTTGAACACCACTAATCAGTCTATGCGAGAGAATACTCATATTGTCTTCAACTGGTGTACAAGTTAAACACACTGGCTATTTTACACAATGACCACCAACTCGTCCTCTCAACTCCGCCTAGGGAGCTCACTGCAAGATTTCCTACGCATCCTCCAACTCGACCCGTCCAACCCAAAAGACGTAAAACTCTACCAAACAATGCTGGTAAGCCATGTATTAACAACCTCGCGGCCACCACAATGGAACAACGCGATCACCAACATCACCAGCCAACCCACAGCTGACCTTCCCCAACAGCAAGAAGTCGAAGCCGGCCGCGTCCGCCTGTGCTACGACCGCGCCTCGCTCCTGCCGCAATTCCTCACCAACCCAGCCATCCAAGCACCCTTCAACCGCACCCAGATCGACTATGCCATTTTCCTGCTGGAATCCGAGAGAATTTACAAGTCTGCCTCCCCGGAGAGCCGCGCGAGGTATAACCTGGCGAACCACAGCAGGAGGAGCGACTGTCCGACGCCGGCGGTGAATTGGATGCTTTGGCAGGCGTTGAGGTTTGGGGAGCAGTATGGGTCTTGAAGAGGGCGCTGGGGATGGGCTTGGGCACTCAGTCGAGTTTACTTTTGATCTCGAGAGGTGGGTCGGAGATTTCGGCGAGGCGGCATGTTGGAGAGATTGCGAATCGGCTTACTCGACGTCATGAGGGAATGCTTGATCGGTTCCCCGAGGATGGCATGGAGAAAGGCGAGTGTTCTTTTAGGTATCGGTACTTCCGTTGACGCGCGGCGGAGCCTTTGTTCCGCTGGACCATCCGGCCGCGACAAGAGTCAACATCAATGCCAGGAAAAGGGAGAGTCCTGTGAGAGTAGCTTCCAAGGTTCAAGTAGAAGATCAATCCGCTGTACAAGACCGCAGTCGCCATCGCAATCTGTTCCCAGAGTGGACTGAACATCGACTTCCATCGACGGGTAACGACTCATGACGACTTGCGCAGAAGACAATTTCTCTCCGTTCGCCGGATCGATGACACTCTGCAGATCTTGCATCTTTGCTGTGATCAATACAAAGTCCTGGTTCCGATAGGCGGCGCAGGCGAGGATTGTAAGCGGCCATCGCAAAGCCGGATTGCCGTGCTCGCGAATGTCTAGATTCTTTAGGATGGCGACGGCATTTGAGACATATTCCCCAATTTCGACGTCTGTTGCAGGTGCCGAAGGCTTTGCTATTTTGCACAACTGAATGCGTAACGCCAGTACGGCCAACTTGTGCTTGCCCTTGTAAAGCTTTATAGAATCAGCACTCAAGTCACGCTCTTGATAAAGCTGCGGAATTGCTTGTTCTAGATCATCGAGTTGGATCCAGAGCTCACGGTATTCCCGGGCGTTGAATGTTCTTGTGCGAGGATCGGATTTCGAGTTCATAGTCCGGTAGAGTAAAGTGTTGGCTCTGACCATCACTCGATATATCGATTGAAGCCCTCCCAGAAACGGCGAAGAGCCAGAATCGCCGACGGGGAAGAGCTGGTCAAAGGACGTGCCCCAGTCCAAGTTCAACGCACCAGCCCTTGCGCTGTAAGGCGAGAGCGTAGCGACGTTGAACACGACACACTCGGCGACCACTCTCAAGATCTTCGTCAGATTCGGATCCAGCGAGACTTTTGATTTGGCCAGCATTGGGACGAGAAGGTCTCTACACATGGCAAAGTGCATCAAGGCGTTGCCGGGATCCCCAAACCCAACACTCTTCGGTACGGTTAGCCGGATCTAGTGCGGTGGGGCATACAGTAGACTGACCTCTAGCAAGCCAAGGAAACAAACGGCGGTGATTATGAAGCAAGTTTGTGAGGTGTCGGCTTGGCTGTCAAGCCGTGTTTGCTTCAGTCGGGTTATGCAGCCCTGATAACTCTTCAAGGCTTGTTTGTGCGGGTCGATCACAGACGGCGCCTGCGTGAAAGCAGTGAAAGCCATGATCGCTTCTCTGACCAACAAGTCCTTTGCACAGAAGTTCACCAGCAGGTCCATACTCGCAAACTCCGCGCCAGCCGTGCGGGAGACGAATGCACCGAGGACATTGAAGCTTTCCAACGACACCGTTCTTTCGAGGTCGCTCGCAAATGGCTGGTGGCCATTCGAGATCGGCAAGGCCAGGCGCTGCATCTTGCCTCTCAAGTTTGTCGGGGTTACGAGTGCCGGTATGCCTTTGACCAAGTCTGTCCGCTTCACACAGACAATGTCTAGTCTCTTGCAATTGCCGCATTGTGGTAAGACTTCGTCGCATTTCTTTTTGCGCGCGAGACATGTGCGACAGCCCGAGTTTGATTTCAGTCTACCCATTAAGGTGTCCGGGATGCGCCTACCACCCGATACTTGGAGGTCTTCACGTGCCAGCCAAGCAAGACCTCGCTCGCGGTGGAAGTAGAACTGGATCGATTGGCCTGTAGATCGTTGCTGCTTCTGGTGCGAGGAGATGGCTCGTACGAAAGGATGGACTGCGGAGTAGAAGTCTTGACTCTGCCGCCGGCAGTAGTGAGATGAGTAGTCTGGTGCAATTATTGTCACGTCGAGAGTGTGAGGGGAGACAAGGACAGCCGCGGCGGGGTGGCTGCATGCTGCATGGTGGGTCCAGACCGTCAGATCTTCGCCTTGCCGGGGTTTCTGTGATTTTGTGCCTCATCAAATAGCCACGACACGCCACCGATCGTCGTCCCCGTTCACGTCTCATACACTTAGTCCAACAGGAGTTCGCGCCAGGACGCCAAAGCGGCTTCTATGTTTGCTCATCGGAATGTCATCGCAGGTTCCCCAAAGTCTTCCCCAGCCCGTTCGTCTTACGGATTCCGAAGATGTGTTCTGCAAGGCCATTGGACTTGACATCAATCATCCCAAAGACAGATTCCTGTTGAATGAGATCAAAGTAGGCGCATGTACCCAGCGAGGCGTTCCAATGCTCACCAAGCCTGCTAACGTGGTCACCAGACGACGTGCCTCCAAAGCTGGCGTCGACTCAGCACGAATCGTCTCGCATTGCTGCCGTCGCTGCAACATGACATATCTGTCCTTCCAAACTTTACCACGGCGCAAATTAGCTTCTCCGCATTGCAAGAGGAGTGCGAAGGGATACTCGCATCCGCCACAGGGGATTCCAGGGCCATTTTCGCGCTGGGCCAGTCGACGGCCGATGGCAGCAAAGTGAACTGGGTCATCTACTGGCTTCTGTGGCAAGCAAAGGATCTTTTGACGGTGGAGCGCAGGGTGGATTCCAGACGTAGCCATGTTTCCAGCGGAGATGCGACATCGTTGAGGCAAGCGGGTGGCGCCAGGCCAAGGGACGACCGTGAGAGGGTGTTTTGGGACCCTGCAAGAAACCTGTAGACTGCAGAAGCGGGTGGCAAACGGGTAGGCGTACGGTCCTGTGGTCAGGGGATACGGTGGTAGGATAAGCGAGGCTGCCACTTGCCACAACGGAGGTACCGTAGCGACGCACAGTATGCGAGTGCTTTTTGGAAGTTGAGACCGCTACTGTACTTACAGTAGCCAAGTTGACGCATGTAACCGTGTATCAAGTAGTGCGTGTCGGCTATGCTCGCACGCGGCAGCGTTTTCTGCTGAGTCCCTTCCAAGATTGCATCGAAGGGTCTTCGGTGCGAGATGCACACAATCGGGCGGCGAGGTACACAACATGGTACACTTAGCTTTGTCTCCCACAAACAAGACTCGGCGTGTAGCGTGCCTCAGCCTGTGTTCGGTGCTGTGTTGAGTGAAAGTCATCTCCCAGACCATACCAGGTTTTGCCACGTCCCCGCAGGGCAGGAGTGCATGGGCACTCGGTGGCTGCTGATCTTGTACTTCCCTGTACCGTCGTGCATGAAGTCGGCCCGGAGATCAGTCCCTTGGTCAGCTCGGCAGGATCCAGGGCTGGGTTCAATCATTCGATGTTGCATCAATGACATATGGCAGAGGCAGTCGAGGCAGGTGGCAGGAGGAGGGATGGGCTAAATGGAGTGCGAAATAGATGTTGGCTAAGAAGACGGGGTTGAGAATCGAGATCCGAAGGAGCAGCGCGTAGCAGACGGACGCTAATTTGATTCGGCAGTCTACAGTGAACGGGAAGTGAAATGTCCCCAGCCAATGGAATCACCCCTCACGTCCCAATTACTTGATTGTTTTGGTGACGAGACAACAGTCTTGCGACCACGACTCCTCTGCGTACAACTCGTCGGCACGCCACCCACCTCACAACGCCGCACATGAGCTCTGCCCTGTAAGCGTGTAGGCGGGGGCCGCAGTCCCAGTCCCAGTGCCTGCCATGTGATTTGTTATAGGCAAGGTCATGTATAACACATGTAAGCACTGAGCCTACTACCTGCGCGGTCAGCACGCCCGCCTCCGTCTGCTGTTGATGGTCGCATTTCTTCCTCATGAAGGCAACAGCTTAATCGCTGGGTCCGACATCCATCTCAATGGTAATCCCCAAAGCGCATCTCCCATGAAGCCATCTGTGACGGGCAGACGCCGCGGCACCCCGATCAACATTGCGTGTTTTTCTTGCCGAAGCCGCAAATCAAAGGTTTGCCTTCTACGCCTCACCACCGTGGCACCGCGGCGCGCCCTTGATCTGACCTTGGATCCCAGTGCGATGGCAGAAAGCCGTGCGGTACTTGCAGCAGGCAGTCCAGAGAATGCGTGTACGATCAAGAAAAGACCAAACACGAGTCACTGCTGGAACGTCACAGGCGAGCACAGGAATATATCAAAGCGCTCGAAAGCCATCGTGATCGACTGATCGATACATTGAAAGTGTCTGCGCCGGATCACTCACTCCTGCAAAACAGCAAGTCGAACTCAACACCATCGCGTGTATGCAAGAACGACCGCGCTGACCGGGTCATGCATCCTCGCAGATAGCCTCTCGGGTTTCGATGGCATCACCGAACTGTCAAGCCCCAATAGTTCCGAGCATGAAGCCGGCGCTCTTGTCACTGAAGCACGTACGATACTGCCATCCGGTTGGCAAGAGTTGGGTAGGAAGTTCTACTTACACTACAGCGCCGACCTCCCATTCATCCACCTACCGACACTCATGTATTCGTTGTCCCTATCCTCCCTATCCTCCCAGGGATCTGCCATGCGCCGCGATTCGAATCAAGGCATCGACCAAGCCCAGAACTTGCCTGACGACTCTCTGTACTTGCTTCTGCCATTCCTCGCTCTAACCGCCCGCCACTGGGGAACGAACTTCAGAGATTACCTTGCGCCTGGCTCGCATGACTGGAGTACCAGCGTGGAGCTCTCAGCACACTTTGCTAATCTTGCCACTCGTCACCTGTCGACGCCCAGCAGCGAAGGACACGACCCGAGCGTGCATGCAGTTCAAGGCCGATTAATGATGGCTTCGTACGAGTGGTCCATCGGCCAGTGGGCGAAAGCGCGACGATTGCTCAGAGAAGCCATCTCAATTGCGCAAGATCTTAGGATCGATCATGAGCATCGTTTGAGACCTGGACCGCAACCAGTTTCCGTGGCCATGGCTTTCGAAGCCGAGTTGATGGGCGTACGCATCAAAACCGCAGCTTCACACGACAAGCCCTCTTCAATCGAGACAGACCAGGAGATCTCGAGACGAACGTTCTGGAGCTGCTACCTGCTGGATGTTCAATTCTCTCTTGGAGAACACCGACCCAGATTGATGCAGAACACAGAGGACTTGCCATTTCTGCCGTCTACTGAAGACTGCTTTATGCGATATCCAAGCCTCTTGACCTCCTTTGACGACTCCTTACAGATCGACAATACGCTACATGAACCCGACTTCGACGGTCGGCGGATGTCGACGGACTCATACGGCTTGATGTCAACGCCTCCTTACCGCACGGTAGCTCCCGTACGCTCACTGTCAACAAGCCCAATTCCAGATCACTCTGCATTACAGGGCGACAACATACTCGGGCTCTACGTTCGCTCGCTAACTCTCCTCGGCCGCGTAAACCTCCGCGGACATTTGCAACGACAGAGGTACGCGCTATGAAGTCTACCACGAGCACACATGTACTGACAAGTCCAGCCCCGAGACACTTCCACCCTGGTCTCAAAACTCGAATTGGAGCTTTTTACTACGCCAAGTTCTGATCATGAGCAAGAGCCTCGAAGGCCGCTCACGACTCAACCGGTTGAACACTTCTGCCCACTCGAGAGAACCGACCGCCGCACACTACTTCAACATGCACATTGCCCGACTGCTATGCCTCGTCTTCCTACACTGGGAGTTTCTACCCTTTCTTCCACTGCGATGTAAGCAACCAGCAGGCCCCAACCCGGCGCCACGACACGCTTTCCAAGCAAAAGACGCCCCGTCCGCTTTCTGGAGGAGCAGCGCGCGAGAATGTTTCAGCGCGGCAAAAGCGATTCTGGACCTTGCCTCGGACGCACGTGAAGAGTCTTCACTGGCCGTCAACGCCCTAGCAGCTTATGGCATCTTCGTGGCCAAATTCATGCAGACCTATGCGTCGGCTTTTCCCTGGATGGACCCCGACCACGTTATGACCCCGACCCGCGTGCATTCACCAACACCCGAAGAGAACAATGTCACGGATACCCCAGCAGGGAGCCTGCAGACATACTCAGCCGAGCTCCAAGGCGCCGAATCCATCACCACCATGGCCAAGCAATGGGCCGAAGACCTCGACACCATCGCCATCTACTTCGAAACCTTCAAAAGCGACTTCTTCAATAGCACCTTGGAGAGCCTGCCGGCTTCGGGCCATGGCAGCTATTCGTCGACCAAGTGTTTGCGTGATGGAGGCGAGGGGGACGGACGGGAGGAATATGAGTTGTTTCGACACCGGCTGGTTGATTTCGGGGAGTTGTGAGATATCCGCTCAGAGAATTCTTCGGGGAAAAAATCACAATGGCCGTTGGAACGAAAAAAACAACCTTGACGAATGTTCGACTAATCGGCTCAGCCGGGTGCCGGTATCGTAGCTATTCGCTCCAACAGGTCCTCTTAGATGATGGCGAGCGACGTGCCGACTACCCGCATCGCATCGCATCGCACGGAAACTCCGATTCCACTGGGCTGCCATGACCACACTATGATAATCGAAAGATGCAATAATCACTCCACGCTCTCCGAATCCCAAGAAGGGTTCAATCGTGTCCGTCGAGCCGCGTAACCGTCCAAGACGACTCTCCGAGCGAGCCGAGATGGTCAGGGATGCATGCAGCGAACGATCCTGCCACTGCCTGCGTCGCCGTTTTGCAATTGCAAAACCTGCGTCGTCTCCATTATGTGCAGCCGAGCCATGCCCGTCAGGAAACCGAGTCTATCATGTACGCCACCCGCCGAGCCGCTCTCGAGCCGCGGTGGTGGAGTGCAATACCACTAGTGTTTTGGACGGATGGCCTGCGGCGTCGTCGACGGCCAGCTCGCCGAGTCCCCGAACCCAACAAATACTACCATCTGGGTGCGGTGAAGGATGCCACGCCTGCTTTTGTTTTTTTCATGCCACGACTTTCCGACCATGCATACATGCATATGTTGGTGGCACGCATCGGCGCTGCGAGAAAAACCCTCTCATGGATCCATGGCCGAGGCGCAGACTGAACCCGACCGACCGACTCGTATCTCATTACTGTAGGTGTGGCTTTCATTGGATTGGACGAAGTCTAATAACGAATTTGGGATCCCGTTCGGTCAGCCGGCCTGTAAGCCTTTCATTGGAAGGAGGGGGGAGATCCCTGAGATGAGCAAGAATACGATGTTGCAGTGGACGAACACGACTGGCGTGCACAGTGATGGCTTTGACACTCTCTCCATTGTTCCACCTGTTTGTGCATCTAATGCAGAAGTCACGGTCCCGTGTTGACGGTCGATGCCGGAGCTTTTACGTACCCCGATCGCGGTGATATTGCTAACGAAAATCGGAATCGCTTTCCAGCTACGCAGTAGTAACGTAGATGATCAGATATTGCATAGCGATCGAATGTTGTACAGCTCCCGAATTCGCCAGCGAACTCTCCGTTAGTCTCGTTCAGTTCGTCGTTGAAATACAAAAGATTGCAGCGATTTCGGGGCCTATACAACATCTGATCATCTACGGTCTCCGCCCATCCTTCGATTTGCTCCTGACCGTTGGATCTAATGCATCAGATACTCAAGCTGCTCGAACTCAGTCAGACAAAGAAGACATGTCAGACGTCCAGTGAGCGTTCCTCAACTCTAGCCCCAACCCTAACCCTCCCCTTCTCACAGGTTCGTTCTGGGTGATAACAATCCAAGCATAACATTCGCCAGTATGTATTGTCTCTGGCGGCAAGACAACATGCTGTACCATGGAGCGATGATCTACACTGTTCAACAGTCGTGGCTGACGGATTTCGGGCTTGCCGTGCCCTTGTGTTGCTTTGCTGCAGCATTCGACAACGAACGATTATAGGAAGATGGACCAAACATGTGACAAGATCATTCAATAGAGCTGAGTCGATTAAACTTAGGTATCTCCTACGAACGAACGCGAACAACAACATCACATCTTATCGAAGACCTTAGTCCCAGTCCACCCACTTGTGGGATGTCCATGTGTACGGCTCTCATCAGCGTCCAATCTCTCGTCCAGCTCACCAGCACTAGCCCATGAAGAGCCCAAGAAACTGCTGCGCTCGGCTTCCGCTTCGTGCATGAGATTGAAACTCTCGTCGCTCGAGCTGGCGGCGCTGGGACTGATGTGGCCCGACTTGTCCTCGTAAGCGTCTTTCATGTCCGAAGAAGAAGAAGAAGCTTTGATCTCGCCGACCCAGAACTGGCCGCCGTTGCGGGCCTTTGAGCGGGCGATCTCGCGCTCTGCGAGAGGGAAGTCGGTCGTCGAGTCTGTGAAAGGGAGCTGGCGGCGGTGCCATTCTCCCAGGAACATGCCCTCGGGGTCGGCTTCGTTGCGCACGCGCATCCATTCTTGCATGTTGCTTCCAAACATCTCCTCGACTTGTTCGGAAGAGGTGTACGTCCAATTCTTGGCCCAGTGTGGCCTGCCGCCCATGTCGCGCATCAACCACTCGAAGGCCTCGTAGTAGCGCTCGCGGCAGGGTGGATCCTGCAGGTAGGGTCTGTAGAGTGTAGCGTTGAGGTAGAGGGTTGGCTCTTCGCGGACGGTATTGTCGAGGTAAGGACGAGGGTGGGGCGAGAGAGTAGTGTCGCTGACGCGCACTTCAATTGGGCAGTGGATGTACAGGCCGGCGGTGGAGAATGGGATGCCGCCGTCGCCCTTGCGACCGTTGATCCACGCACTCAGGCGGGTGATTGCTTCAGGACCGGAGCTGAGAGGGAGCGCCCACTCGTTGACGAATTGCGAGAAGAGGCAGTTCATGAGGAGGCCCTTCTGAAGAGGCTCGACTGCGGAGTCCGTCTTGCCAGTGCTGAAGCCGTACTGCATGCCGAAGACGAACCACTCAATCCAAGGGAGGACGAACGGTACGTAGTTTGAGATGTAGAGAAGGTTCTGGTAGGTGTGGAAGCCGACGGAGCCGCCGTACCAGCTGCTTACTGCGGCACGCTCAGGTTTCGAGGTCTTCTCGGCGGACCAGACAACTGCGCGCTTCATGTAGGGCATCCACCAGACACGGGTGAATTCTTTCTTGGTCCATAGGGAAGTGCTCCAGGTGTCCAAGATCTCCTTCATCGGCTTCAAAGTCTGCTCCCACTCGATGTTGCAAGCGTCCACCATTTCGTATTCAACCTCCACAATGATACCAAGCGCTCCGAGCGAGCACAGTGCGGCGCGGAAGAGATCCTGGTTCTGCTCAGCCGAGCAGCGCACGGCCTGACCGTTGGCGAGCACGATGCGCAGCGACCTGATGTTCTCTGAGAGCAAGCCATGCTTCAGCGAGCTGCCGTGTGTGCCGGTAGAGAAGGCTCCAACGATGCTCTGCTCGTCGATGCTGCCCAGGTTTGGCAGAGTCAGGCCGTGGCTGTTCGCCTCTACATTCAGCTTGGCCAGGCGGATGCCACCTTCAACCAGGAGAGTCTTTCGCTCCTTGTCGACATTCAGCACGCGGGCGTAGTTATCGAGGTTCAGCATCCACGAGCTGGTGCATGTTAGGTCGCTAGGCGAGTGGCCGCAGCCCACGACGACGAGCCTCTTGCGGCATCGGCGGGCGAGATTCACAATCTTCTGGATCTCCTCGAGCGACTCGGGCTGGATGTAGAGTTCGGGGCGTGATATGAAGGTCTTTGCCCAGGTTTGGTGCAGGTGTTTGGCCGAGGCGCGGAAGGGCACGTGAGGGTCCGTCCGGTCGAGTTCGATCTGGACTTTGTCCATGGTGAGGGGCGTGGTGTTGTGCTAGTTGTGGCGCACGCGGTGGCAGCAGCTTCAGCCGCAGCTATTCGAGTGAGGAAGATTCATGTTTTGGGTTGCAAGGAAGAGTTGGCTTGACTGGGAGTGAGAGTTGACATGGCGGGGAAGGGCGAAATGGATTGCGCTTAGAATGGGCCATCTAGATCGCCGAGGTCTGTTTAGAGTTAGCGGGATCGTGGTGTTAAGGCGTCAAGGCGACAACATCAGGCATCAACATTAGCTTACGTGATCGGCTCCGAGCATCGGCAAACATCTTCATCCCACCCGCATCATACCGAAGACGCCCTGTCTATACTATACAAGACACGCCACTACATGCATATATGCTGAACGATATACCATTGCCGAAATCACCGAGAAAACAACAACATGTCGGCACAAATATACCCGCCTTATCCGCCAACTTTGACGACGTCGGAGAAAGAATATCTACTTTCAAATCTCAAGGACTGGTCGATAGCCCATGGTCTTGCCGTACGCCCTATCGAGTCATTTGTGTCGAAGGAAACCGATCCTGCTGGCGCTCTTGCAACGACTGCTCCCGTGACTCTGTTCCCGAGTCTTTTCCCGAGAACATGCTTTGAACAGGCAAAGGCCGTCTCCAAAGCCTACAATGAACTCTATTCTGCCATTTCTGTCGACGAGGCATGGCTGGGAGAGATCTGCAGGGAGTAAGTTGTGATGATCGGCAATTTATCACGGTCAAGCACAATGTGTGAGATATCGTCAATCTGGCTGTTTCTCATCTGGCGGGGCGCGTTGTTGAATCGGCCGACAGTATGCTGACAAATTCCGCCAGGCTGCTAGACATCGACGACTTCATCGAGAATCTCTGGAAGGTCCACGTCCAAGTCAAATCCGAAGGATACGTGCAGGTGCGTGTTGACAGTCGATTTATTCAGACGCCTCCTAGCTGACAGACTCAACACAGCCCATACAACTCGGCCTGTTCAGGTCCGACTACATGGTCCACGTGGACCAGACAGAAGGCTCACGACCATGCGTGAAGCAAGTCGAGTTCAACACGATCGCCTCATCATTTGGCGGTCTTTCCAACCAAGTCTCCGGTCTCCATCGTCACCTACAATCAATTGACGCCTACCCGGACGCCCTGAACAAGATCATCAAGGACGACTCACTCCCGGAGAGCACCTCTGTCCCGAAACTTGCACTTGGCCTTGCAAGAGCACATGCCGCGTACGAGTCCTCTTCGTCTCCTGTTCACCCGACATGCGTTTTGTTCATCGTCCAAGAACCCGAACGTAATGTCTTCGACCAGCGTCACCTCGAATATGAACTCAACGCCACCCACTCCGTGCGCACCTTCCGCCTCTCCTTCAACCGAGTCTTGGCCGACACTCGCCTTGAGCCCGACACCCGCAAACTCCTCTACACGCCACCGCACACGCCACACAAATCCTACGAGATCAGCACTTTGTACTTCCGCGCTGGCTACGCTCCCACCGACTACACCACCCAGGAACACTGGACCGCCCGCCTACATCTCGAACGCAGTGCTGCAATCAAATGCCCCAGCATCTTGACACACCTCGCCGGCAGCAAAAAAGTCCAACAAGTTCTCGCCACTCCCCAATCCCCTCACCTTTCCCGTTTCCTCCCCAACCAAACCTCTTCCGCCTCAGTCCTCGAGACGTTCGCTCCGATCTACCCTCTCGACTCATCCCCCGCCGGCCTCACTGCCCGGTCCCTCGCCACAAACCCCGAGATGGCAGTGAAATACGTCCTCAAACCGCAGCGCGAAGGCGGCGGCAACAACGTCTACCGCGCCGACATCCCGCCCTTCCTCGCGTCGCTGCCCGAATCGCACTGGCCGGCGTACATCCTGATGGAGATGATCGAGCCGCCCGCGCAAGCCAACAGCATCTTCCGCAATGGCGAGGTGCAGGGTGGGGACGTCATTTGCGAGCTTGGCGTTTACGGCGTGTGTCTGTGGAAAGATGGCGAGACTGCAAGTGAGAGGGAGGTGTTGGAGAACTTCGAGGCTGGGTATCTGTTGAGGACGAAGGGTGCAGGTAGTACTGAGGGCGGTGTTGCGGCTGGGTTTGGAAGTGTGGACAGTTGTTGCTTGGTTGATGTTTGATAAATTGGATCGAGAAAGCTGGTAGGAATGGTATAGATTTAGAGGATTGCAAGATCCAACCTTGATTACAAGTGGCGGACTACTCTCACATATGGAACGGTTTCGGCGCAGCCCCCTATTTGATGACCGTGGTCGAGTGATCTTTGGCGCTAAAGCACCAAGAGTCACAAGCCATCAAACTTCACCAATTTCTGCACCGAGTGATATGTATGCTGCTACCTCCGTGCATGCAGAAGTTTGTCGAACGCACGATCTCACCGGCACTGACGTGTTTAGGATATCCTAGAGCTGCTGGTATCACCACTTACAAGATCGTACTCCGGTGAGATGATCGTGATTTTTATCTAGCATCTCATTGGTGGTAGGATCATTTCGATGCACGAAAGTTGCTGGTACCACCGTGTTAACAGACAAACTTTAGCACGAACTGAGGTAGCAATTCTTTGAAGCTGGAAGGGGAGTAGCGGAATGAACTCGAGTCTTCGGCTCCCTACCTTCGCGTGTACAAGATGACAATCCACACGACAGCTGCATCAGCCAGCCATCTGGCGTTACGTTGGCGGACCGAGAAGCAACACTGGTGATCTGTAGACAGACGTCCACGACGTCGAAGCGAGTCAGGAGTCACGTCAAAGTCCTACAAGCACTTACAAGTATCGCCGAAACACGTCCCAAGTCAACATGTCGCGTCAGGAAGAGATTCTGGCATCACTTCCAAGCAGTGGCTTACGCTATGCGAGCCTGGATTGCAAAAACATATGAAAGAACGTAGGATTCGATGTCGCCATGAGGGATATATCCTCTTCCAACTCGGTTGAGGTTGAAGTAGCGACCAAATAGACGGGCAAGCATCTCGAACGCCGTCTATACCGAAGACCCTGCAGCGAAATCGGCGCTTACCAACGGTTAAAGGCCCGACGGACTCGCCCGTAAAATTTTGATTGGCCGCAAGACAGGCGCAAAACGTGGAAAAGAATATTCTCAGGTAAAAGAAAAGGCTGGAAGTTGTCAAGACACGAAATGGCGTGATAGCGTCTAGCGATGGCGATCGGAGGCAGAGATTTTGCCAGACGATGCTGTAACTAATCATGCCTATGCACATGGTTTACTAAATCACGTCAATCTGTATCATCACACTCTCTTCTACGTCTCTTCCATCCATCCATCCATCCACTCTGCTCCCCCCCTCCCCTCCTCTACGCCCGGATCTTCGCCTTGGCAACATCCACCGACTACTGCACAACGACAACTCGAGATGGTCGACTCTTTCGTCGCCGCAACGGCCGCCGGCGAGCCCGACTATGTCCCGGCAAAGTATGGTTCTTGGTATAGGTCCGTGCCATTCCAGATCCTCGTTGCATGCGGTGTGTCTTTCACAGCACCTGGCATGTGGGATGCTCTGGGAGGTCTTGGAGCAGGTGGTGCGGCAGAGCCGTACGCCGTGAGTGCGGCCAATGCCCTGGTGTACGGCCTTTTCGCCATCGTCTGCGTTCTCGCCGGAGCGATCAACAACCGTATTGGACTTCGATATGGACTCGCCATTGGAGCCATCGGCTACCCGCTGTACGGCGCTGGTCTCTACACCAACAATGTCAGCCCGACGACCTGGTTCATGTTCTTTGGCAGCGCCCTTTGCGGTATCTCGGCGGGTTTCTTCTGGGCTGCTGAGGCTGCCATCATCATCGGGTACCCATCTCCCAGAGACCGCGCCTTTTACCTCGCCGTGTGGCAAACTGCCAAAGCCGCCGGTCCCATCGTTGGAGGTGCCATCAACCTGGGATTGAACGCCAACAAGAAGACGACCGGATCCGTCGGCTCATCAACCTACATCGTCTTCATCGTCATCATGTGCCTTGGTCTCCCCATCGCACTCCTCCTAAGTCCAGCTGAAAAAGTCTGGCGCAAGGACGGAACCAAAGCCATCACCCTCAAGAAAGCGACCTGGGGCGCCGAGTTCCGCGCCGTGTTCAAGCTGATGGTCTCGCGCCGCATTCTGCTGTTGCTGCCGGCCTTCTTCATCAGCTACTTCTACAACGGCTTCATGAGCACCTGGCTGACGACCTACTTCACCGTCCGCGCGCGCGCCTTCTCCTCGTTCTTCACCAACTTCTCGGGCATCTTCAGCTCCTTCATCATCGCCACCCTGCTCGACAGACAAACCATCTTCATCAAGACCCGTGCCAAGATCGCCTTCACTTGCATTGTCCTCCTGTTGACCGGAACTTGGATCTGGGCAACCGTCTTGCAGAAGCAATTCTACGACGCTGCTGAGCCGCCCGTCTTCGATTGGTTCCGCGGCGGCTTCGGCAAGTCATACGCTCTCGTCTTCTTCTGGCAGTTCTCCGGACAAGCATTCCAGCAGTTCCTGTACTGGCTCGTCGGCCAGTACGCCACCGACCTGTCCTCGCTCTCGCACCACACCGGTATTCTCCGTGGTTTCGAGGCGCTGGGACAGACCGTTGCATGGGCGTGAGTTTGCCTTCCGATCCTTCCTTTTTCTGACCATCCCACTAACAACCCTCCCAGCATGCAATCCCAAGGCAACGCCAACCACTTCGTCAGCATCGGCATCAACTTCGGCGTCCTGATGCTGTGCATCTTCCCGACATGGATCGTGCTGTCCGAGCTGGAACACAGCCATGAAGTCCGGGTGACCGAGGAGGATGTGGTGTCGGGCAAGGTGCCGGAGCTCGAGGAGGAGGCCGTCGCGGCGGCGGCGAAGAACAAGTCATGATTAATTTTAACATAAGATACCCCGGGCTTCGCCCACCTTTTTGCAGTTAGTTTCAACAACAAGCGGCCTGAATGGCACTGCTATATCTTCAGAAATGAATTTTCGTTCCGAAGAATGTCGTGTGCTCTTGTTGCTTTCCAGTGGTGAAGTAGATAGAGAGATTCGGATCCAGTGTTGCGGGCTTCTAATCCGCGACATCTCTCCCGCCTGAGTAGCGGAGCAGCAGCGCTGTCTCCGCCGCCGTTCGAAAAACCAATGCGGATAACCCGGTGAAGTCGGGTATCGAGGAAACTTGCAGTATCACACCTTCCTCGCAAGAAAACCGCCCAGAAAGATCTCCACCACGAAGTGACCCATATCGGCAAGTCCAAATCCGTGGCCTGATGAGATCGGCACTCAGCGATAGATAAGCAATCATATGCGACAGACCACCAACAACGGCTTTTTTTGGCCTTGCCTTGCCAGATTGTCTCAACGCTCGAGCGACGTCGGCTGCGGCGGGCGGAGGTACCGCTGTACCCGATGGGGGGCCCGGCCCACCAGCAAGATTTACTCAGAGATAACAAAACAACAAAGGGAAATAATCCCCATCAACTTTTTCCCGAGAGATCGAGAAGTGAGGAAATGGAAGAAGAAGAAGAAGACGAAACAGAAGAAGACGAAAGTAGTAAGCAAGCAAGCTCGCTAAAGCAAGGCAAGGCAAGCCCAAAAAGCAAAGCTCCCGAAAATGTCAGCTCCAGCAGCTCCGACAGCTCCCTCTCTCGACGCGTCCCCGCCAGCCAATCAACAACACCTCCTCGCCTCCGACAGCGAGAAGCCATCCCACGCCTCGTCATTGGCCGGACAAAAGGATGCCGACGACGATGAAGCAACAGTAACAGCAAAAGCAACGACAACAACACCTGCTAAGACTCGCGCACCTTCTGTTTTCTCTCGGAAATGGGCTCTGGGGCCTGTGGTGAAGGATTACGGCGACTATGGACTGCTGGCTTGCTCGTTTGTCACGGGCATGGTTGACGGGGCGTCGTTTTTGAATTGGGGGGTTTTTGTCGGGATGCAGACTGGTGAGTTTTCTTGTTCTTCTTCTCGATTCTTCGGAATGGCGGATGCAATCGGAATAGCTGTAAGAGCTACTTCGTCTTGGTCGCTCTAGTTTTGCCGGTCACTTTATGTGGCCGATCCTTCGATGTGTTGACTCGCTCATTTGTCGAGATCGATGGGACTGGCCAGGCGGACGCATGCTGATGTTCGCGATGCGACGCATTCGTTCCAAGCCCCTCCATCAACGCACTATCTCATCTAATCGATCATGACAACTCACTAACAACCTCCAAGGCAACACAGTAATCCTCGGCCTCTCAACCGCCGGCCTCCCTTCCATGCCTTACGCCTGGCTCGCAACCCTTGTCTCGCTGATAACCTTCCTAATCGGCGCAATGGCAACCTTCCACATCTCAAAATTCCTCACCCCGCGAGGCGTGACGAGCAATCGCCTCTGGACGGTCTCTCTCTTCGCGATCCAAGGGCTCTTCATCTTCGTCGCGGCCGCGCTCGCCACTCCCGACAACCTGATCGCGAAAAACCCCGCTGGGACGAGTTTCTCCACCCCGGAGCCGGAGTATGTCAAACACGATATCCGGATCGTGAGCCTGCTGCCTTTGCTCGGCTGGCAGGCGGGCATGCAGATTGCTGCTTCGAGACTGCTGGGCTACAACGAGTTGCCGGTGAATGTTGTCACGTCGACGTATTGCGATTTGATGGGGGACTTCAAGCTCCTCGCTACGAATAATGTTAAGAGGAACAGGCGAGCGGCGTCGGTGCTGTTGCTTTTCATTGGCTCCGTGGTTAGTGCTTGGTTGATGAGGAGTTGGGGTGGGTTGGAGAGTGTGTTGTGGGTGGCGGGCGGGATTAAAGTGTTGGCTGCTGCGGCGCTGTTCATTTGGGTGCCCGCTTTGGAAGAAAAGGTTTTGCCGTCGTGATGGAAGGTCGATGGGAGGTCACTCAAGTGCTGAGCTACCCGTGGCCATCGGCGTGTATGGCGGCGGAGCTGGTATTTTGATGAGGATCATACAGATAAAGATCGTGACACTAGATACAGACCGAAAAGCTCTCTACGCTCACTTCAAGCCATTGAGGCGGACCTGGATCTTCACATTCCAGCAGACCATCACACCAAAACCTGCGCGGTCCAAGCTGTAATGGTTTTACTCGACTCTTTCCGTTGTATTATAACGCATGGCTCATCAAGTTGCTTCGCTCAAAGAAGGAAGGTAGTCTCTTTAGGACGCCCGGCAGATTTTGCATTTGATGTGAGCCCGACCACGACGTGATATTCTTCTCTACTACATGTAAGTGGGTCCGCGATTGCTCCTACGTTTCGCCGCGCAAGGACTGCTTTCGAGCGTCCTTTTCCTCCTCAACCTGCGAGAGCGACATCATGGTGTTCAGAGTGTCGGGATGGTCTGCTCCGAGAGTGGACTTTCGCGACTCTACGATGCGAGTATAAAGTTCCTTTGCCGCGTCTACTCGTCCTTGTTCTCGGTACACCTCGGCAAGGGCTTCCATGGTATCGAGTGTTGATGGATGGTCCGCTCCGACATGAGCGGCCATCGACTGATGGACTCGGGAGAATGCCAATTCGGCCTCGTCTAGGCGACCTTGCTTGAGATATACGCCACCGACATCGTGCATGGCCTTGAGAGTTGCCAGGTCATGGTTTCCTAGCACAGTTTGTCTTTCATCCTGTACCTGCAGCAGATTTCGCTCCGCTTCATGTAGTCGGCCTTGCTCTACGTAAAGCAGACCTAGCGCATGCGTACTGTCAAGCGCGTATAGAATCATGTCGGACCCATCGGACTCCTTCGCGATTCTCACAGCCTGTAGTAGAACCTGCTCTGCCTCTTCCCATCGCCCTTGAAAACGGTAGGTTGTAGCGAGATTCTCCATTGCCGCCATGAGGTCTTCATCATCGTGTGAGCATTGTTCCAGAATCTTCAGTGACAGCCGCTCCGCCTTTTGTAACCGATTCTGCCAGCGATAGATCTGAGTCAGTCGTATCATGCACTTCAAAGAATCTATCTCACCAAAGCACTGATACGACCACGGAAGTTTCAAAATTTGCAAGGACAGCTCTTCCGCTTTCTCTAGCCGCCTTTGCACAAAGTATGTTTGGGCCAGCCAGCCCATACGCAGACGCGTTTGGGGATGCTCGCTCCCGAAGTTCTGAGTCGAGATCCTCAGGCTTGTGCTCCACAACCGCTCGGCGTTTTCGTAGGCACACGTCCAATAAGCATAGTGTCCAGCGTTGTACAACAAAGAAGCAAGCAATGGCTGCGCATGTGTGCCCGTGGTGCCCAATTGCAGAGCAGCAAAGGCGTGTGGGTAGAGATTTTCGGCCTTGGGCCAATCCTCGGTAAAGCGCGCTGGAAACTTGCCGTCGAGAACTTCGATGAACTTGTCTCTCCACTGAAAGTAAGTTGCGTTGTCTCGGAGCCAAGTCTGTGTTGCCAGTTGCACTAGGGCGTGCATCTCAAACAACGCTGAGTCTGACGTGACTGATATGAATGAATAGTCTCGTAGGAGTTGAATGTCTTCCTCCAGTTCATCTGTTCTCGAGTCTGAATCACTTTGGCTGTCGCCGAGGTCGTTCTGTCTAGGGTCGTCGTCTTCGCAGCTTTCGCCGACATCATCTGAGCCCGGTATGGTTGACGCCAGCAGCAGTGCTTCAGGGATCGCCTGCCGGTCGAAGAAACTCATGAAAGAGAGCAAATCTGCGGCGCTGGGCCTAACATTACGGACATGCTCGAAGGAGATCTGCCATGTTGAAATGATTGAGTTGCAGGCCTCGCGATCTCTGCGAAGATCGGTCTCATCCCGGTTGAGAAGACTTAGCTTTGACTTTTGGCTCCGATGCAGCTTCTCGGTGTACTGTTGCACTGAGCACCTTGGCGCTCTTTTGTGGATGTATGCGGCCGCTTGCGCCATCGCCAGTGGCATGAAATCGAGAGCTGTGGCGAGGCGCATGATGTCGTCTCTCTGGTCTTGCATGCCGATCTTCTTCTGCATCATCGCGAAGGCATGATCCTCGTCCATCGGTAGAACCTCCAGCATACTGTTCCTGTGAACCATCTTCAGGCACATGTCACGGCGTCGCGTTGTGATCAACACGGAGCCGTGATCGCACGTGGGGATGTAGTCCAGTCGTCTGTACCTGGACAGGGTTTGTGCGCTCTGGCATTCTTGGTTTGACGCAGTAGGAGCTTCGAGCAGATAGTCGGCTTCGTCGGCATTGTCAAGTATGAGCAACCAACGCCGGCCGCCCGTATCGATTAGCCAGCCCCGTAGGAGGTCATGCAGATCTGCATCTTGGCTTTGTATCCCGTTGACTTTGAGTAAGCCCAGAATTTCCCGTACACTATAGTCAAAGCGCGCTGCACTGCTCGCATGAACCCAGAAGACCCAACCGTCGGGAAATTTTGACTTCCAAGAGTGAGCGTATTCGATGGCGAGCTGTGATTTCCTGTCACTATATGAGTATACTCACTGTACTACGTTGCAATCAATCTTACCCGACGCCACCGAGTCCATAAAGCGCAAGCCTAGCTCCTGGAGTGGAGAGTCTGTCGTGGATCTCGTCGCTAAGTGAACCGCGTTTGACAAAGTCGGGATCGCGTGGAAAAGGAACATTTGAAAAAGGCAAAGAAGGAGTTTCGGGGCTTTCTGATGGATTGTATGTTAGCGAGAGCCTCTTGCGACTGGATGTGCACCTTTGCATACCGGAAGTCAGATGGATGTGTTGGTGTTGGTGACTGTCACCAAGGTGGACCCTCGCCTCACCGTCGATGTGAAAGCGCTCGAAACGATGACCGAGTTGCTCCATGAATATGTATGACGTGTCACGATGCAGAAAGTTAGAGCTGGCGGAGACAACAGATAACACTGAGAGGAAGCTTGCTAGGCAGTTGCTGCCAGTGGCGTTCGGCTGGTATCTAAGTAGATGCGGGCTGGCCTATATAAAGCTCCTCGTACATGATCGTAACGCCAGTGTGAAGACACTAGGTATTCGAGACCAGACTTGGTTGCGAATCTACCTGTTACTGAAAAGCCCCGGAATAAGGAAGAAACATGGTTGCGACTACAGTGAATTCAGCACTGTCGTGCCGACTGTATTGGTATGCTTGTTGAACACATAACCACTTGTCAAGCCGATATCATCGTCTGACCTTCACCAACAGTCTTGCCGGTCTTTCTGGCAGGGCGCTTTCATGGGTGCCCAGCGGTGGGTGACAGGCTCTCCACATGATATCAGATGGAATTGATGGCATGTCGTTAAGAGTTGAAGAAGAAGGGCGTGCAAGTGTCTTGAATCCATCAAAACGCACGGTTCTTCCATTGGTCGTCATCTTGCCCCGCGATCGGCGCTGCTGTTGCGTCGACAAAGTTTCCAAGTCAACTTTCGACTCACCTCACACGCCCTTGTATTCACTTACATGCCATTGCTGCCAATACAAGGCTGACATTTTAAACATGGACGCTGAACACTTCTCTGCTCCGGCCCCGGACTTTCCCAAGAAGCGGTGCGGTTAGTGAGTCCCCTCCAATCGTTACGAAGCATACCTCTGGTGGATGCGCCGTCAAACGATCCGTTCGTTGTTGCGCCATTGAGACGACAGACAGCTGACAAGACTCTTTCAAAGGTGTCCTCGGTGCAACTGGTAGCGTAGGCCAGCGTTTCATCCTCCTTCTCGCCCTTCATCCTCACTTCACACTTACCGCTGTGGGAGCCAGCCCAAGGAGCGCTGGCAAGAAGTACCGCGATGCTGTCAAGTGGAAGCAGAGCTTGCCCATGAGCAAAGAGCTGGGAGATTTGGTTGTCAAGAGCTGCACAGCAGAAGAGTTCAAGGATGAGGTCGACGTTGTCTTCAGCGGGCTGGACAGCGACGTTGCTCAGGATACTGGTGAGTTGCGACGGGACACCGCATTGCGTCTATGCAGGCCCGCCATGCTGTTCGGCAATTTACTGACATGCATCAGAAATGTCCTTCCTCAAGGCCAATATCCCCGTCTTCAGCAACGCCAAAAACTACCGCCGCGACCCTCAGGTCCCTCTGGTGGTGCCCACCGTCAACCTCCCGCACATGGACCTGATCCCGTACCAGCGCAAGCAGTACAACCTGGACAAGGGCTTCCTCGTCTGCAACTCCAACTGCGCAGTCATTGGACTTGTCATTCCATTCAAAGCCCTGATTGAGCGTTTTGGTCCGATCGCAGAAGCATCCATTGTCACTCTGCAGGCCGTCTCCGGCGCTGGATACCCCGGCGTGAGCAGCATGGACATCATCGACAACGTTGTTCCCTACATCTCGGGCGAGGAGGACAAGCTCGAGAGCGAGGCACGCAAGATCCTGGGCTCCATCAACAGCGAAGCCACTGCCTTCTCAGACGTTACCGACATGAAGATCTCGGGCACCTGCACCCGTGTGCCAGTGCTTGACGGGCACACGGCCGTGGTGTCGCTCACCTTCGCCAAGAAGCCCGCGCCCTCTGCTGAAGAAGTCAAGAAGGCTCTTCGTGAGTACAAGTCTGATGCACAGAAGCTCGGCTGCCCTTCAGCACCGAAGAGCGCGATCGTTGTCATGGAAGAGCCCGACAGACCTCAGCCGCGCCTTGACAGAGAGACCGAGAACGGATATGCTGTCTCCGTTGGTCGTGTGAGAGAAGATGAGGGTGGCGTTTTTGACATCAAGTTTGTGGCTCTGAGCCACAACACTGTTATTGGTGCGGCTGGCAGCAGCATCCTTAACGCTGAGGCGGCTGTCAGGAAGGGATATCTTTAGAGATAAAAATTTCATGATTGGAATGCTAAGTTACTTTCTCACAATTGCATGGTACTACTAGACGCTTCAACCATCAAACTCATTGACAGTGTAGGGACTCCAAATTGTGTGAGTAACGAGGTTCCGCAGCAGGTTTGCTGTCAAGCAAAGAGTCGGCCTGCGCGACGCGCGAAGTGAAACTGAGACTCTTCGCCATGATTACATGCTCTTCTTCGCTTCACGTTGCACAGGTTAGTAACGGCTTTTGTCGGGCTAGTGATTCCTCCCTCATGATACCTCACCGTCCCCACGGTCTGGCATCCACCATCGCGGCAACTTCCCGATCTTGGAACGACAGCAATCCAGCTTCCCCCATGGATAGCGACTTGGCGAAGGACGCCACTATGTCAACAAGCGATCGATGCACCGTGTTGCCAGCAACCAGCTTCCACCCTGATACCATGGTCACTCTCCTAGTGGGACATGAAGAGCAGGAGATGACTGTGCACGGCGACCGTCTTGCACGCAATTCAGCATGCTTCAGAGCAGCGTTGAGACAAGAGTGGCTTGAAGGGCAGACACGCACTGTCAAGCTGCCGGACGAGTCTCAAGCGATCGTGCAGCACTACATCGAATACGTTTACAGCGGCGAGCTACCTGCGAACACTCTCACCAAGGATTCAACGTTTTGGGACTTCGCTCGCCCACACTAAAATCTGCTCGCCGAGCTTTACGTTCTCGGCGAGAGGAGGTTAGACCCCAAATTCCACAATGGTATCGTGAAGGAGTTCTTCAAACTTAGCAGACTCACCGGCAGGGCCCCTGGAATCGAATTCGTGGACATCATCCACCGAGGGACGACTACCGAATCGCCTGCCCGTCGCATGGCAGTCGACTGCGCTGCGATCAGCAACGACAACGAATACTGGCTGAACCCCGAATTCGCCGACTACAACCATGAGTTTTGGTTTGACCTTTGCAGCGCTCTGTTCCGAAGATCCAAGCCCGCTGTCGTTCCGGTGAAGGCGAAGAATTATCTGGTGCGCGAGGACACTCGAATGCCACGCGAGTGAAGTACGTCAAGGTGTCGGAGTTCTTTCATGGTTTTCGATGCAGCATTGTTGACTGGTTGCAACAAGATCTTTTGCTCCCAACTGTGGCGCGCTTGCGACTATCCTACGCTTTTTCGGAGGTAGGGACACATGAGCTTGCGGAGGTGGACATCGTGGTGAGTGGTAAACGAGGAAGATGCACTGAGACGTTTCATTTGTCCAGGACTTGCTGACAAGACGATAGCCGCTTCGCTATTCCACACTCCCGATTCAATCCTCTGCGCTTTGACAGAGCAGGATAGATGCGAAATCTTGACGTCTGTCGAGGAGGATGTATGATTCAATAATTATCTTTTTAATTCCATGGACGCCGGTATCGTAGCTCATGATTGGAACGATGAGTCGTTCGATCTTATCGCTCTGATCTTTGCAAATTAGTACTGCTGGCTCCTCAAAGGCTGCAGGGCTTGGACATGGAGTCTAAAATTGAAGTCAGGAGAGTGGTATTGCATATTTCTTTTTTCCGGCTCCACGTCGCACAAGGTGGCGAGAGCGTTTGCCGCACGGCCGATGACTATTTCCACTCAGTTGGCCTGCCCTTACCTCCGCGACACACGGTGCAGTGCCAACTTTTCCTCCCCGACATCACTCAATCCGACTCAGCGCATGGACGATACAGGCCAGTTCAAGATGTCAACCACCGACGTAGATGGATAGACACCTTGGAACGCCGCTCAGCTCCCTACGCCTACCACCGACTCCATTAGTCAAGTCACGCCGCCACCCGCTCCGTTGTTTCATCCTGATAGTCTTGTCACTCTTCTGGTCGGCCCTGAGGAAGAGAAGATGGTCGTTCACGAGACACAGCTTTCCAGAGACTCCGCTTTCTTCAAGGCCGCCCTGAAAAAGCAGTGGACCGAGGGCCGGACCCGTATCATCAAGTTACCTGAAGAGTCGTTAGAGCCAATGCAGCATTACATACAATATGTCTACAGCGGCAGTGTTCCAACACATAGTCTGACAGCTGAAACGTCGGATGTTGAAGACGAGTCACCAGTACCAGCATACTTATGAGCCATGATCACCACTTGATTCGGCGAGATGCTCAGACGTCAATGTCTCGCTGGTGTGAGGATGCTTTTGATATGCGAAAGTCGCTGGTACCATCGTATAAATCCCAGGCTTTGGCTTGACTGAGGCAGCGCGATACAGTGGAGCTGAACAGTACAGTAAGCATGCATGCAGTTATGCGGTTTGGTGCTCGCGTATCGCGCCACCCCGATCTGCAATTCCTTCCGACGGTGGATTGAATCGTAGACATGCGTCTGTGGATGGGCGTCTTGACTGTGTCGATGGTGGATGTGTGGACATGTAACACTGACGAGGAACCAGCGAAGAGTGACGCGACGTCAACCTCACTTCAGGCGGGAGATATTGCTCCTTTCGGAAAGGTCGAGCTGGCGAAGAGAACAGCTTGAACATGTGAAGTGAGAGCTGGCAAATGGTACGATGTATTCGGGCGCACGGTGATTGGCCAGATCGCAGTAAGGCTTGCATGCCGTAGCCCGAGCGTTTCTGCGGCCGGACCCTTGCTCGCCGGTTTTGGCGTGGCTACTGCCAGGAAATCGCCTCAGTAGCACGCCGCCGCCGCCGCCGCCGCCGAAGCAAACACCTGAGCTCCTGATCACCAACCAACCTCACTCGACTCCCCGCCAACACACCACCAACACCTCCCATTCTTCCACCACTGCCTTGCCGCTGCAGTACCGCCACCGCTCTCGCAAAGAGACACCGTCCTGCTCTACCAAACAGGGTTGACTGGATCCAGGGACTTCTTCCGCAACACCTGAAAGAAACCCAGCGCCGCCGACCTGGCACAAACTGAACACGCGACACAAACACCGCCTCCCTCATCTACCGCCAGCGAATCCTTCAAGCTGCTTTCCCGCCTCAAACCCTCCGCCGGTCGGCCCACCACGAGTCCTCCCAAAGACCCCGCCAATACCGCCAAAGTGTCTTCCACAGTCCTCCAGCGGGGCGGCATCTCCTTCGCCGAAAATGTGAACCTGTCGCCGCCCAACTGCGTTCAGTCTGCCGAAAGAAAGATGGATGAAGGAGACCAGGAGAGGAGGAGGCGCAGAAGGAGTAGTAGTCTGATGTACCATGAACCTCCCGAGGATCTCGAGCAGCTCAGCGACCAGAAAGCCAACCCGAACTTGAACGCCAACTGGGTCAACATGAAGGGCGCATGGATGATCCACGTGGTCATCATCTTGCTGTTGAAGATTCTCTACGACATCGTGCCCTCCATATCTCAGGAGACCTCCTGGACCATGACCAACATCTCCTACATGTTCGGCAGCTACCTCATGTTCCACTACGTGCGGGGTGTACCTTTCGAGTTCAATGCCGGCGCCTACGACAACCTGAACATGTGGGAGCAGATCGACAACGGAGACCAATACACGCCGGCCAAGAAATTCTTGCTCTCGGTGCCTATATGTCTGTTCTTGGTCAGCACACACTACACGCATTACGACCTGACGTACTTCATGATCAACTTCATGGCAACTGTCATGGTTGTTGTACCCAAGCTGCCTGCTGTGAGTTTAACCCTCCTCACTTTCAAGTGGATTTCAATACTGACTTTCTTCCAGCTCCACCGACTCCGCTTCGCCGTATTCAACGAAGAGCCTGCGAACAGGTAGCATCAAGGCCGCATCTCGGACTGGCAGTGAATCTCGGTATGGCGTTTGGTCATGCATCTGAAAACAACGGGCGGGGAAGTATTTGTATTCTGGGACAAAAAAGTCGTACATCACCACTCGCCAGCAGCGACTCGCGTGCTGTGCGCTCATTCCTTCCATCTTTCCCTTTGAGATACCACTCTTGCTCGCTTACTTGCTTTGCTGAATACGGGTCTTGTATTATAATATTTTTCACTGCATTCCGAAATGAAAACCACATGAACCCAGGTCCCTCCGCGGGCGAGTCAGTACGAGGTGTTTTCGGTGTAGGTTGATACTGACATGCAGGCAAAGCCGGGCACACATGAACTCCTGAGCCAGGCTCCCGTGCTACAAAGACTGTCCGCATGCACTTCGTGAGCGCATGGTAGCTGTGATCGAATGGACAAATCTTACGTCCGTACTGGACGCCTCTGCTTACTTGAGGAGCAGACTTGTGCGACGCCCCTAGCGGCTGATTACTGGACAAGACGAACGTACTATACGAAGTTCAATCACGGCTACATGAATTCCACCGAATTCAGATGGTGCACATCATGTGGCTTCGGAAGCGGAGTCTGGATGTTTCGCCCGACGCCGTCCGTACTGGAAGTGTTCTTGACTATGCGCCCATTCGCTACTTTATATAAAGCAGAGTGAACGTTTCGAAGACAAGACAGCACCTCGCAGCATACAACGACATCCGCCTGACATCAGCACAGCGCGATCCGCAGCAACACGTCTCACCATGGCACCCACAATCGGCATCCTTGGCGCGACCGGCAAAACCGGCCTCTCGATCGTCAACGCGCTCCTCACAATACCATCAGACATTCCACCTAGCAACATCATCTCCCTGACCCGCCCATCCTCTGTTTCCAACTCTGCCAACACCAAACTATCCTCCCAAGGCGTCTCCATCCGCGCTTTCACTCTTGACGCCCCTCACGCCACCCTGGTCTCCTCCCTCTCCGACATTGAGATTTTCATCTCCTGCGTCTCGGGACCAGAACAATTACTCCAGCAAATCCCTCTCGCCGACGCAGCCAAAGAAGCGGGAGTCAAGCGCTTCCTTCCCTCAGCATGGCTGCCCATCATCCCGCCCGGCGGCGTCCATTTCTTCCGCGACCTCAAGGAGCAAGTCTACGCCCACATCAAGTCCATCTCCCTGCCTTACACTATTGTGGACGTGGGCTGGTGGTACCAGTTTGCCTACCCAAGGCTTCCCAGCGGCAAGGTCGACTACTCGCTGAGCTTCCCGGCGGAAGAAGTCTTCGGCACAGGCGAGCCGCTTTCCGCTCTCACCGATTTGCAAGACGTGGGGAGATACGTGGCGCGCATCGTGTTCGACGAGCGCACCGTCAACAACTACGTGCTCTGCTACAACGAGATGCACTCGCAGCTCGACGCCTACGCGCTCATGGAGCGCTTGTCCGGCGAGATCATCCCGCGTGTCCACGTCTCGCGAGAAGAGCTGGAGGCAGATGTCGCCGAAGCCCTGCCAGTGTTGATGCGTGGCGAGGTCGACCACAGGGCGCCTGAGGGACTCATCCTTGCTTTCCAAGCGGTCTCCAGGCAGTACGCTCTCAGCTGGGGAGTCAGGGGAGATAACACTCCTGAGAAGGCGAAAGAGCTGGGGTATGTTACTAGCAAGGAGCTGTGGCCGGAGATGGAGTTTGCTGGGTTTGAGGGATTCTTGAAGGACGTGATTGAGGGTAAGGGAGCGGCAGTCTACGAGCAGAGCGATGAGTTGATGCAGGTTGTTGAGATGATGAGGCAGAGAAAGGAGGCGGCGAAGAGCGGGAAGTGAGATGTTGTAAGTGCACGTACCGGGGATTTTGGGTTCCTTTTTTGTTCCTTTTGCTACACACTCGTTTGAATTGTTCTCTTTCATACCGCTGAATAATAATGCAGATCTCGCACAGCAAATCTGGATTCATATGCAAAGACTTGCGCGCGTCGCTTCTTAGCTGGTGCTCGTCGTCGCGACTTCCTCGCGCGGCGACTTGTTGCAGCCTAGCCTGGTTGCTTCCATCTTCACCTCCGCTCCCTCACTTTGCACATACCTAACTTCCATCAACAGGACCGCGAGCGTACCATACACTCCACCGTGGAAGTGCGCTGCGATGTCTCGCCACGACAGATCATCCCCAGTCCCCACAATGTCTACTGTTGCTGTCAGCAGCGACGGCGAAGAAACATCCAGCAACGACACCATGCCAGACAAGCCAACACTTGCAAAGCCCCGGAAGTATGCAATATCATCATAATTCCGCAGGGATACCTTTGCTAACAATTTCCTCAGGTACGACCTCACCACAACCTTTACCGTCCTCGTCGGCACGAAGCCATTCAGGCATCGCTTCACAGTCCAACACGACCTAATCACCCAACGCTTGGAGTTCTTCCGTGCCGCGAGATCCAAATCCTGGACCGATCCCAGCAAACCGACCAAGCTGATTGATGACGAGCCGCATGTGTTTTCTGCATACTTGACATGTCTGTACTTCGGTGCAGACTTCTTGGAGAGACGGAAAAAGCAAGGTGTTGTAGTCGCTGCCGAGCGCAGCGCTTCACCTGACGACCTGGGCATGGGCTGTGAACTGACTCCGAGCCAGTTTGCCGAGGGACCGGGCGATGCGAGTGACCAAGATGCGAGCCAGGATGAGCTCATCGGGAGCGCGAACTGCGAATCAGAAGACGAGGACGACAGCGTCCGTACTGAAAGCTACGATGAACACATTGAGAGTGTGAGGTTCCTCGTCGACGTCTATCTCATCGCCGACAAACTGCTCGACCCGATCTCCGCGAATCTAGTAATTGACTACCTCATTGACTTCGTCGGCTCTCGCAAGTGGACCACTGATCAAGCCACCATCAGTCACGTGTACGCCTCCACCGCAACGGGTAACCCTCTGCGCAAGCTGGTGCTCGACTGGTGGCTACGTGAAGTCGACCAAACGTGGACCAGAGACTACCACAGGACTGAATGGGGGCTGCCTCTTGAGTTCCTGCAGGACTTCATCATATAGATCTGTGCTCTGCGGGTGCGCAAGCTCAGAGAGACAGGAGTGGACGTCTTTTTGGCACCTGTGGTCGCGCGTACCCAGAATGTTTACCACCAGGACGATAGGGAGAAGACCGAGAGCTCGTGAGTGCTAGGAGCGGTGCTCAGTCGGCCACGATGGGCGATCTGGCGGCTTGTTGACTTGAGCCTTGGTATGCTTCGTCGCTCAGGTGAAAACCAGCACGCCGGACAGCTGAGGGCTAGTCCTGGGTGTACCACGTGTTTGCAGGTACTTGCGTTTGTTAGAAGCGAAAGACAAAATGCATTTCGTTGCAAGTGAGTTTTATTTCCAGGTGTCTTCCATCGTTTTGACACATCAGGAGTAGCAACTGGTCAAGCGAGTGATGATTGGTTGGACTGCTGATCTTCAAATTCTCACTTCACTCCTGAGGCCCAAACAAGCCAATGTACCCGTGTTCCGCGGCGATTGCCTCTGCCGCCTGCCCCGGATTTTGCTCACGAAATACAACTCTCTCGTTTGACCGCTTCCGTTTCTTCTCGATCACATCAACCGCTCGCAGCAAAGTTTTTCCCTTGTGCCCGCCATGCGCCACGATGTCGAAACGCAAGGAGTCCGGCGAAAGCAGAGAGCCCACCAACTCGGCGCCCAGAAAGTGCATGAAGTATGTCACAGCAGATCCCACTAATGTGGAACGCCCCACTAGTAACAGCCAAATCACAGGATCGACCTCAACACAACATTCGTTGTTGATGTCGGCAGGAAACCAAATCGGCAACGCTTCACCGTTCACCGTGACCTAATTACTCAACGCTCCGAATTCTTCCGCGCTGCCAGGTCGTCGCAGTGGACGAAGCACAACAAGCCGAGTAGGCTCATCGAGGACGATCCAAGCATTTTCTCAGTGTATGTTCATTGTTTGTACTTCGGTACGGAAGATCTGGAACAGCAAGTCGAGACAGACGTCATGGATAAATGGGCCGCTGAAGCTGGCGACATCGACCCGGACAAGATCGCAGTTGGCAGACACACAGCGGCCATGACGTTCTTCATCGACCTCTACATCCTCGCCGAAAAGCTGATCGACCCCACGACCGCGGACTCTGTGATCGATAAGCTCATCAGCTTCACGGCCAAAGGACGTTGGAGACTCAGTCATACTCTCGTCGCTCACATCTACGCCTCTACTACGGAAGGCAACCCGCTACGAATGCTTGCACACGACTGGTATATGCATGACATCCGTCACTCGTGGCCGTTGGACTTATCCCAGGGGTTTTGGGCGGCTCTACCCTTGGATTTCCTGCGCGACCTGATCGTCGAAAACGCTCGCTGTCAGGAAGCTCATCCTGAAATGCAGATCAAGGACGTCTTCAACAACTACCCAGAGATCCGCAAGAAGGGGTTCTATCATCAGAAAGTGGAGCAGAAGTCCGAATCTTCTTGAGAAGTGAGTGTTGTGGAGTGCTGGTACCAGCTCTCAGGTGTACTGTAGGACCAGTGTAGGTCTGAATCGAGTCGATGCTCTAAGGTATTACCACTCAATGCAACGGATGTGCAGGTAATTCACAAAACATCAGCCACCGTTCAGCGCCAGCTGTCACCGGTACTGCAGCTCTGAAACGATCTAGAGGATTTGGGTATTATCCCTCATGCAACGGAGATATGTGAGGAACACTCGTAGCTCTCACTGCGGGTATAGACTCAAAGATGCTCGAGGCTGCATGGTACTACCCCATAATGCAACAGACTTGCGCTTCGCGGGTGCTCCTCTGCGATACAAGATCAAAGCACAAGTCGCTTAATGATTTTGTCTAATCAGTTCGCACTTCAGATTATCACTTGGTCCTCCGACTTTCTGAGCCACTCAATTAACCGAATCAATGGCAATTGTCGAGCAAATCTTCATGTCCATGGCTGATTGAAGTGGAAGATGCGGTCGTTAGTTCCACGTAGTCATCCTCTTATAGAGTTTACCCCAACCCCAACCCTACACCTATGCATCAATGGGAGGACTCAATTGGCCGCAATGCACTCCCGAAACCCACAACGGCGATGCCAAACGAAGGCGTACCATCACAACTCTTTCAAACATATATTTATCGAAAAGTTTGCTGGGCATAAATAAACGCAAAGGGAAGCAAAGATACAGGGCAGTGAGCTCCAAATACGATAGTCTCACTATCCTTGTATGAAATCGATGACAGACGCTGTCGGTCTCGGGCGACACTGCTCTGCTTTCTCTGTATACAAATACAGGTACGCCGGAGTCCACCAGCTTTGTCGCCCAACACGCAGACGAGCTCGCCTCAGCCTTGTCAAATGCGTCTAGGTCACATCACGCTCGGATGGCTCCTCCTGCAGCGAAGACCTGACACAAAACGAATCTCTTCGCCACGGATGCTCCTTTCCTTAACTTCTCTGAAGAACAGAACTTCAGTCCCAATACTGCTACTTCATCCTTCCGGATGAACATTCGTTTCGACCGGGATTGACAAGGGATGCCTTGTTGCCTTGTCTCGCTGCCAAGCCAATGGATGCATGACAGCAGCTCATCGGAGGGCGCCTATGGAAGTCGTGGTCTGGTGGCGTCCAGACAGCTACTTGCAAGTCGCGACCAACGATGTAAGGATGCGCTCCGCGAACATGAGGCGACAAGCTACTTCAGTACCTGCTAGGTAGAAAGATTACAGCAGGCCGTGTGCTCGCAGAGACAAGAGGAGCTTTCTATCGAAGCACGCGGGCCTCCTGGGAGAAACAGTGGGCGACTCCGCTACGCTGAGAGATGTCTGCAGTCTGGAGGCTGAAGCAGGTGTACAGCGCACTGCCGCTCCCCGGTAACTAGTTGTCCATGCGTCACCCTGTAGGCGCAGGCGTGATGATGATGGATGCACCCTTGCCGAGCTCTGATTGTCGCCGCAAGGCTGTGTCAGTCCCATATAGCCATCACCATCTTCGCGAAAGGCGCCGAGGTATCCTGACAAAGGTAAGTTTTTCAACATTATCTCAGTGCAAAATATGTCCAATTACCCTGATCTCCGGACACCAGCTAAGGCGCATACCAAGTCAAATTTCTACTACTATCTGCAGCTTTACAGTACTGTCTGCGAAGGCGGCGGAGATGCAGACTGTGCCCTCTCCTCAGCCTCACGGCCCAAGCATGCACCTCGCCTACACCCGCGAAGCTGGCTCAAGAGTGGATATTGTGGCTCAGGAGAGCTGTCTCGCAACGCGTTGCGATGGTGTGAGAGTCGTACCCCGTATATGGTCGTCCTAATATTTGCTGTGCTTTCGCTGCGTCCTCCATGAACTACCCTTAACGAGAATCAGTTCTCTGTTTCGCCCTGACAGTATACGCAGAGTTAACCCACCACTGACCCGGCCTTCATGACATCTCGCAAGAAACTGGAGAGCCCGGAGCAGTACACCGTCGCATGGATCGCTGCTCTTCCTCATGAACGTGCAGCTGCGACCGCGGTACTCGATGAGGAACACGACAAACCTGCGGCTTTCGAGCAATTGCCACACGATAC
>Ga0265797_10000832_pt1 | contig 56415 bp, 57 predicted proteins | sample P2T30metagenome_FD_192433 | JGI IMG/M metagenome (GOLD analysis project Ga0265797, IMG submission 192433) | Plant litter microbial communities from East Loma Ridge, Irvine, California - P2 T30 | ecosystem: Environmental > Terrestrial > Plant litter > Unclassified | place: USA: California...
AAGAGAAGTACCTCCTCTGTGATACGATGATTTGTTTTTATAATATCTGCTCAGGTTCAGATTCATCGTGCTTCCGCTTTCCGTAATATCGTAAACATTGCGGTCTACGTCATCCGTTTTAAGACTGAAATTGTAGAAGGTTTCCAGAAACAGTTTTTTAGATAATGGTTCAATGAACAGAAGACTACTTTTAATCTGATTACGCAAGCTTTTTGTGTCGTTGTTCTGATTAATATTAACGATACTATCCGGAGTAGTTTCAGAAGTTCTGAAGAAACGGTTGGTAGATCTTTGCATTACATCTCCTGTCGAATTATTGACATTATAAGCAAAACTAGCCGCAAAGTTCCGTCCTTTTTTTCTGAAGGTATGTCTGAATATGGCTGTGTTCCCTAATGCAAAAGAGTTAAAATCAGAATAATTGGCAAAATCACTTACTGTCGACAGCTGATCTATCTCCTGTTCTCCACGGAAATATTCCTGATGACTTTTGTAATCGGAGGTACCATTTCCAAGCCTCATATTACTGATGATGATCAGGGAGTTAAGTGAATCCAGTGTTTTTTCAAATCTTAGTCCGCCACGGTGATTTGCATTAAAATTCCGGCGTCCGTTCGTATCGAGTCTTGTAAAGGCCGAATTAACCAGGAAGTTTGTCTGGCGTGAAACTGCATCCAGTGTCTGCCCGGTTTGGTTGTAATAATAGCTGGTATTGAATTTGGTTTTCTTTTCGTCGTAGTTATAGTTTGCACCACCCGCCCAGTTTTTATTAAAACCACGGTTCTGGCCACCGCTTCCTGCCTGTATAGTTAAACTCTGATCATCACCATCACCGCCAAATGAGATATAACGAACACCTCCTCCAAACCCAAAGTCACCATCATCACCCCAGTTAAAAGACTGGCTTCCCCTGAAATCCTGATAATCGTCCCAGGACATCCCGCCGGAATTGGTGTTGTTACCTATTCCGATTACCGAAAACTGATTTTTTTCATTAAAGCGGTTATAATTAACCTTTCCTTCCAGCCTCTTTTCTGTACCAACCCCTACGGATGCTTTTCCGAATCCGCCTTTTTTATGACTGTCCTTTAACTGCAGATTCAGCGTTTTTTCATGTTTCCCGTCGTCCACTCCCGTAATTCTTGACTGCTCCGTTTTGTCATTAAATACCTGCACTTTCGATATAGCTTCGGCAGGTAAATTCTTTGTGGCTGCTTTCACATCATCTCCAAAAAAGCGTTTACCGTCAACGGTTACACGCTTGACCGACTCACCCTGTGCTTTGATGCTCCCGTCCTGTTCAATCTGCATACCGGGAAGGCGTCGTAAAAGATCTTCAACAGATGCTCCCGGCGGAACTTTAAATGCCCTCGGATCATATTCAACGGTATCGCCACGGATACTCAACGGAGCCCTTGCCGTTTTGATAACGACCTCATAAAGATCCTGATTAAGAAACTTCATCCCCAGCTTACCAAGATCTGTAACATCTCCTTCTTTGGGATTAACATCCTGTTGATAAGGAAGATACCCAACATAAGAAACTTTAAGAAGATAAGGCATCCGCTTAACATTTTTAAATTCAAAAGCACCCTGCTTGTCGGTGCGGCCAAAGTTTACAAGTGATGAATCTTTAGGCAGCAAAAGCATTACGGTAGCTTCGGGCAGGCCCACTCCGGATGTGTCCGCAACGACGCCTTTCATGGTGAATCGTCCTCCGGACTGGGCATAAGATGCCAGGCCTGCGAGACAGAAAAATAGCAGAAGTAAGATTTTTTTCAAGGCTGGTAGATGATTAAATGGGTAGAAGGATGTAACCAATATGTACTAAATTGCAATAGTATGAAATCGTTTAACATTTTCCAACTATAAAATTAGTTTTATAGGAGTTATTGCTAAATAAAGGATTTTTTAACTTTTATTAAGATATTTAAGCACATGCAATTTAACTAATCCGTATATATAATTTACTTAAATCAATAAAAAAATAAATTATTACTTTTGCAGCCCTCAACGTAACAAGGTTAAGATCCTAGAAATAATATCATTAAGAATGAAAAGAATTGGCCTTCTATCTGATACACATGGTTACCTGGACAGCCGTGTTCTTGATCATCTGGCGCAATGCGATGAAATATGGCATGCAGGAGATATAGGTTCAGTAGAGATTATCGACAGGTTAGAAGCATTTAAAACCTGCAGAATTGTCTTTGGCAATATTGATAATAAGGAAATTCAACTGAGATCACATGAAAATTTAAATTTCGAACTCGAAGGTTTCAGGATATGGATGACGCATATTGGCGGAGCACCTCCGCGTTATAATCCAATGGTTTTGCCGCAACTAAAAGCGGATACACCCGACATTTTCATTTGCGGGCATTCTCATATTTTAAGGGTTATAAGAGATAAAACACTGTCAAACATGCTCTATATCAATCCGGGAGCGGCGGGCAAGGAAGGCTTTCACAAAATGCGGACATTATTGCGTTTCAATTTGCACGAAGGCGTAATAAGCCAGATGGAAGTAGTTGAGCTGGGAAAGAGAGGCGCTATTGAAATGTAAAGGAAATGATACCAACAATCTTTTTCATCAGAAAGTAACTTTAACTGTTTTTTTGACATTAGCACGAAGAAATTCAGCTTCTACCGTCTGCCCTTTTTCGTGTTTACCCAAAACTTCCATATAGTCATAGATCGTACCAATTTCTTTACCTGCCAACTTTAAAATGACATCTCCGGCCTGAATACCCGCTGCTTCTGCCGGACGCGCTTTTGAAACTCCGTCAATTTTAAGACCTGTTCCTGAATAACTGTAGTCGGGCATAACACCCAGTGTTACTTTAAAATTGGAAGTTGTCTGTGCGCTATGCGGATTCCCGGCAGTTAAAAATTCAGGTTCGGTCGCCTCCTGGTCCGCTTTTTCCAGAACACCTGCAATTAAATACAGGATTCTGGACTCACCTTCAAAGTTGATCTTTTCCGTATCATCACTTATTTTATGGTAATCTCCGTGAGATCCGGTAAAAAACTGCACAACTGGTATATTTTTCAAATAGAACGAAGTGTGATCCGAAGCACCCACCCCGGATGAATCAACCGTATATCTTATTTTCTGTTTTGCTGCCTGCTCCGGAATAGTTTTCCCCCAAACCGGGCTTGTCCCCCAACCGGAAATGATCACACCTTTTGTTTCATCCAAACGACCGATCATATCCATATTTATCATAGCAGAAACGGATGTGAGCGGAATAGTGGGAGAATCTGTAAAGTACTTGGAACCTAGCAATCCAAGCTCCTCACCTGAAAAAGCCATAAACAGGAAATTGTGCTTTTCGACTTTTTTATTTCCCGCAAAATATTTGGCAAGCTCTATTACCCCCGCTGTACCTGATGCATTGTCGTCCGCACCGTTATGAATTTTATTTTTGCTGTCAGGTGAAAGGGAACCACTCTGAAAGCCTTTACCCAAATGGTCATAATGCCCGCCAACAATGATTGTTTTAGATGCTCCGTTATCCAGAAAGCCGACGACATTACGCCCTGTCACCTGATGGGTATATCCATCTACCGAGTAACTTACCTGAAAAGGCTGAAAATAAGATTTATCCGCCCCACCCGGCTTTAACCCGATTTCTTTAAACTGATCAGCTAAATAGTTGGCGGCCTTGATTTCTCCCAAACTTCCCGTTCCTCTACCTTCCAGATCGTCAGAAGCAAGAAACGTAATGTGCTTTTTGATATCATCCGCTTTAAATTGCTGTGCAAAAGCGTTTATACTAAAAACAACGAAGATGAAGGAGAGTATCTTTTTCATAAGCGATTACTGAACCTATTAAAGTCTATAATTTTTGCTGAATTTCTTCCAGAAATTTTCTGATACGTAACAACCTCTGTATAAGTAGCTGAGATTCTTCTTTTCTTCGCAGCTGTTCTCTTGCCCCTTTGATCGTACGACCTTGCTTATCTTTTTGATGCATGATCTTTCTGATCACTTCAATATCACGCTCGGTATACCGCCGACGGTTGCGGCTGTCTCTTTTCGGACTAAGCTGTGGAAATTTTTTTTCCCAGAAACGAAGGGCAGAAGCTTCGCAGCCTACCATTTCAGCGACTTCATTGGTGTCGTAATATATCTTTACATTAGGTTCCATACTGTTAATCTTCTGACAAATGTAAGAGGTATGTATCTTAATTAAAACAATTCTAAATTAAATATTCAATTATCAGTATATTTACAGGAAGCTGCAATTTCTTATCAAAATGTAAATTACATACTTTTAATTTAGGTACTGTATAGAAATTTGCGTCAAAGAATCAGTGGCATATCGCTAATGGCTACGCACGGGAAGGAAAGCAATATAGTGCCAGGCAGTTTGAGACGAAAAAGAATATATGCACATTCCTAATATTCTGGAGCTATATTTCAACTGAGACTACATACCAAATATGAGGTTCTTATACCCGGTTTTCTGCTAGGGCTTTGATTTTATCCAGCACTTTTACAGCAAAATCTTTATAAGTCAAAAAATATTCTTCCCCTTCAGGAAGCGATTCGAAATCGCCTATTTGTATTGCCAGATATGTTTGATCATTTTGTGTGGAAATTGTATATGAGCAACTTATGTCCAAGGTCGAGGGCGGCACTCCCCATTTTGATAAAAATAAGGACATTTTAAGATATTCGCAGGCAACCATTTCCGTGACTGTCCACTTTGAATTTCCTGACCACTCAATTTCCCGTCCTATTTCGAGATAGTAATCTGCAAAATCCTCAGGGAGGGAATCCCACTGACGTATAAATTTCGGAGCAATTAATACTTCCCACACCTTGGCAACCGGTGCATTTATCAGGGTGCTACTTTCAACAATCAGTTCTTTCATGTAATTCGATTCCGCAGTTTAATCACCGTTCACAGGCTGCGGTGTATAATTACGGACGTAAAATACGATGCCAGACCCTATAAATAAAGGATTACAGAGGCATTTGAAGGATTTCAATGAGGAATTTTTAAGATACTGTTTGGCGGCGCGTGTCTTACTTAATCATTTAATTAGACAGGCTGGCCTCTACCCCTTTCTAATATTTGATAGCACTGGTAAGATTATCAGGATATTAAAGACCTATTAATACAAAAAATAAGCAAGCTTTCCAGCTTTGGTATGATTTTAGAAGAATTGCTTTAAACAAATGTAAGTAGTTATGGACTTAGCAATCTTTTTCGAAGCAATCGGCAACCTGTTACTGGTTACAATTCTGTTCGTTGCAGTAATTATAAGTGCTGTATTATCTCTGGTAACTTATTTATTCAGAAGTATAAAATTAAGAAACATAAAATCCATTAAATTAAATAAAAGAATTGTCCTATTCAGGCAAGATCGTGAAGCCAGGCTGGAAAATACAGCTGCGTAATTTCAACTAAGAAATCAGGTTTTGCCTTAGTAAAAATTCGAGCTGGTTGTTTGCATCGATTAGTTTTGTGATCAGTTCTTTATTCTCTTCCCTTAGCCTAAAAATTTCGTAGGCGTTCTTAATTATAATTTTGAGCTGTTGCTCATCCCACGGCTTATTAAGATAATAATAAATATGCCCCTTATTTACGGCATCAATTACTGCATTGATATCCGTATAACCGGTAAGTAAAATTCTTATCGGATCGGTATGCTTCTTAAGTACTTCGATTAAAAAATCAACACCTGTCATTTGTGGCATCCGCTGATCGGTAATGATTACGTGCACAACGTTATTTTGCAGAACGTCAAGTCCTTCTGTTCCCGATGAAGCCAGAAGTACGTTGAATTCTCTGCGAAACGCGGCTTTAAAGGAATTCAGGTTATTAATTTCGTCATCTACATATAGTATACTTATTTTCTCTTGACGCTCCATTTTAAGTTTTGCTTTACTCTGAGTATTCTGATAAGTGCGGGTTAAAGATAATTTACTTTTCAGAAAGTTATAGAATTATTCTATAACTTCACTTTGCACCAAACTTCCGTTTACCTGATAAATCTGTCATGGAAAACAATTAGTAATAAACCACTACAACATTTTGTGGGGAAGAAATAGCGTAATAATTTTACAATCTTATAGAATCAATCTTTATTTCGATCCGACACCTAAATTTTCTTCTATTCACACCATGAAGTTCTTCGTAATGTTTATAATTTAGGGAGCCGGCTTGTAAAAATCGGCTTTTTGAACAGTTTCAACATTACACAAACACAACGTTAAAGATCCAACAATAAATTATTAGAAATGTACCTAAAAGATGAACCAGATACAATCTACCTTCCAGTTATAATTAAAAGGAATCAGGATGATGGCAAACAGAAAATTGAGGATCTTATAAAAGATAAAGCAGGTATTACGGTTCTTGATCTCTTCAAATCTCAAAAAAAGGAGTTATTTAAAATAAGAAGTCCAAAAATAAAACTTACCCCCGAAGCTATTGATGAATTATTCAGTAATTGGGAAATGGATAAAATTCTGAATGACGAGGGAACTTGGATATACTATCCGTGGAGCAATCGTCTGATCCACACACTCGATAAGGATGAATTCATTGAGCTTCGCACCAACCGGAATCTTTACCGGATCTCCCCGAAAGAGCAATCAGCTCTTTTTGAAAAAACAATTGGCATCATTGGTTTATCAGTAGGGCATGCTGTTGCGCTCAGCATCGCCACAGAAAGGATATGCGGAAAATTAAAACTTGCTGATTTTGATACGATTGAACTCAGCAACTTGAACCGTCTTAAAACAGGTTTACATAACATAGGTATTAATAAATGTGTAGTTACAGCCAGAGAAATTGCGGAAATAGATCCATTCATTGAAATAGAATGTTACCCGCAGGGAATAACAGATGAAAACCTCTCTGCGTTTTTAACAGAAGGCGGAAAGCTGGATGTGTTGGTTGATGAGTGTGATGATCTTGAAATCAAGATTGCCTGCCGGATGATGGCCAAAGATCTGCAAATTCCTGTTTTGATGGAAACCAGTGACCGCGGAATGCTGGATGTGGAACGATTCGATCTGGAACCGGAAAGACCAATATTACATGGCGTCCTGGCGGGAATTTCTCCTGAAAGATTTAGAAATATCAGTGAACAGGACAGGCTTCCCCTGGTATTAAAAATGGTGAATGCCGTAAACGGATCGCAGCGCGGCAAGGTTTCGCTACTGGAAATAGGACAGACCATCAGTACCTGGCCACAATTGGCAAGTGCTGTTGCCATCGGTGGAGGTGTTGTTGCCGATGTCAGCAGAAGAATTCTTCTTGATCAATTTACAGACTCGGGAAGATATTATGTTGATCTTGAAAACATTATTGAAAACCGAAATTCAAACGACTCCGAACATACAGAAATAGTCCATAATCCTTATAAACCCTTCGAGCTTAACGAAGCAATCCGGATTGCAGATTCTCTGGCATACCGTACTGATGCAGACGAGCTTGACAGTCTGCAAGTAGAAGAAATTACCAGAGCTGCCTGTCAGGCGCCTTCAACAGGGAACGATCAGCCCTGGAAGTGGTTATACCGGAACGGGAGGCTACACCTTTTTCATGACCCTTACAGATCCTTCTCCTTTGGAGATTTTGACCAGATTGCCTCTAACCTGTCTTTCGGAGCCGCTTTTGAAAATGTAATCCTTAAAAGCCATGAGCTTGGTCATAAAGTAAAGTCGTCCATCTTTCCCCTCGGTACCGGGTCATTACTGATTGCAGCCATAGACTTTTTTAGAAATGATAAAAATGTTATTTCTGACCCTGTTTTTTCACCCGGTTCAGTAAAGTTTATCTATGACCGAACAACAAACAGAAACCCCTCCTACCCAGCGGAAATAACAGATATTGAAGTTCAATTACTGAAAGAGGCAGCAGAAAGTGTGGATGGTGCAACATTTCATTATATCTCGAATCGACAGGAAATGCACGAGCTTGGTCAAATTATTGGTGAATGTGACCGGATTCGGTTGCTGAATCCGAATGGACATAAAGATTTTGTGGAGAGAGAGATGAAATGGACCAGGGAAGAAGCAGAAAATTCCCGGGATGGAATTGACATCAGAACACTTGGGATGAATACATCTCAAATGGCTGCGCTGTCCATTATCCGTGATACCGAAATATCAAAAGCATTAAAAAATATAGATGGGGGTACCGCACTGATCGATGTAACTATGAAGACGATCAGTACCGCCTCAGCACTTGGAATTATTACATTCCCCGAATACAGTTACCAAAACTTTTTTCTGGGTGGCATGTCCATGCAACGTTTATGGCTTAGAGCTGAAGAACTTCAGTTTGCTGTACATCCTTTGATTTCACCGTTTTATCTTTTCCCCAGAGTTACCAATGGAAACGGAGCAGGACTGGATCAAAGCGAAGTATCAAACCTTCTGCAATTACGGAAAAAATTTCTTGACCTTGTACCAGTAAATGAAGACGCAGCAGGGGCTTTCATTTTTAAGATTGCAAAAGCGGAAAAACCTGAAATCAAGAGTTACCGCCTACCTCTTGAAGAAACATTGTTTATAACCAACAAAAATATATAATGGTAGCACGAATAAAAGCTTATCGGGCACCTGACAATGTTGAAACCAGTCTTAGATACGCAGATGGACACAGAAAAGTATTGGAGGCATATGGTGTAAAAAAAGTTACTTCATCAAGTTATGATTGGCTAGAAGACCCCAATACCTATGTAATTATTGTCGAATCGGAAGATGGCAGCAGGATATTTGGCGGTACAAGGGTCCAGGTTAGATCTCCACAACTTAAAATGCCAATGGAAGGTGCCATAGCAAAAATTGATGATAAGATCTATGACTATGTTGATAAAATAGGGGATTACAACGTTGCCGAATTTTGTGGCCTTTTCAATTCAAAAGAAGTAGCAGGATATGGAATAGGAAGTGTATATTTGGGCAGAACAGCAATGGCTATCTCATCAATGGTCGGAATTAAGTATCTGATGGGATTATGTTCACCTATTACACTTGTTATTAGTCAGCGAATTGGTTTTGAGATACTTACTGATCTTGGCAATAATGGCACTTTTTATTACCCGAAGGAAGGGCTGATTGCCACATCATTAATTGCCAGAGATCTGATTAATCTGCCGCTGGCAACCGTGGAAGAGCAGGAAAAAATATTTAGCCTGAGGGAAAATCCTCAGCAAACTGTTACAGAAATCGGTAGAAGAGGAGAATTGACAATCATATATGATATTAAACAATGGGATTAAAATTTACCTTAATTCACGTTTTACTGTATTTCCTCTTACTTTCGCCATACTCAACAAAGGCAGAAAATATTGTGTTTACAGGTCAGGATATGGGCATTGGTCAAAATTTGGAAATACTTGAGGATACAAACAGCAGCTATACTTATCCGGCCATCACCCGTTCAAAAAACTTCAAAAAAAATACGGATATCACACCAAATTTCGGTCTGAGCAGTTCTACATTCTGGGTGCGGTTTACTATTGAGAATAAGACTTCTATTGATAAATTGTTTTTGGAACTGGCTAACCCTCGCATAACATCATGTACGCTTTACTTTACCGAAGATAATAACGTTAAACAAGAGTCCATTTCGTGGTCCGATCCGTTTTATAAGAGAAAAATAAAGCATCAGAACAGTGTATTTGAAATAATAATACCGGAAAATGCAAGTCATACCTACTATTTAAGAATCGAAAGCAGCGAACAGATTGTACTTCCTCTAATTCTAAGGAACGAGATCGACTTCCTGCAGTTTGCTTTGTCTAATGAAATAATTTCAGGTATTCACATCGGCATTCTGTTTGTCATGATGCTTTATAACTTTTTTCTTTATTTTTCTATCCGGGAAAAAAGTTACCTTTATTATGTACTGTATATTTTATTTATAGGGCTGACCCAAATCACTATAACCGGCTATACTTTCAAATTCTTATGGCCGGATGATCCTGCATTTAATAAATTTTCTATCATAACTTTTCCGTCACTTGCAGGCATCTTTGCCATTCTCTTTTTTCAGAATTTTTTACATACAAAGGAACGTGCCAGAATAATACATCATATTTTATCGGCCATCTTGTTACTTTATATTAGTTCTGCATTCTTAAACCTGATTGGACTTGAAAGGATCAGTTATAGAATAATAGATATAAGTGCTGTATCTGCTTCACTGTTAGCTCTTTTTGTTTCTGCCAGACTTTCATGGGAAGGTTACAGACCTGCCAAGTTTTATTTTGTTGCCTGGTCAATATTTTTGGTAGGTATTGTGCTGTATTCCATGCGCAATTTCAATATCCTGCCATACAGCATCTTAACCAACTATACAATGCAGGCCGGAACAGTAATAGAAGTAATTCTGCTATCATTCGCCCTTGCTGATAAGATTAATATTTTAAAGCGTGAAAAAGAAATTTCACAGGCACAGGCACTGATGATATCACTGGAAAATGAAAAAATCATTTTAAATCAAAATGCATTTCTGGAAAAAAGCGTAGATGAAAGAACGCAGCAGCTCCAGCTTTCCAACTCTGAACTGAACCTTGCTTTAACCAAGTTGAAAGATGCACAAACCCAATTGATAGAATCCGAAAAAATGGCTTCGCTTGGACAGCTCACAGCAGGTATTGCACATGAGATAAATAATCCGATCAACTTTGTAAGTTCCAATATCAGGCCTTTGAGAAGAGACATTGCAGATTTGATCGAAATTCTGGATTCATACAGTGAACTTCATGACAAAATTCCGGCAACGGAGATTGATGAGAAACTCAAAGAAATTCAGAGTTTGAAAGATGATCTCGACGTTGACTATATCAAGACTGAACTTGGAGAACTGTTAAAAGGAATGGAGGATGGCGCGCACAGAACAGTGGAAATCGTAAAGGGTCTGAAATTGTTTGCAAGAGTAGATGATACAGATCTTAATATGGTTAATATCAATGACGGAATAGAATCGACCCTGATTATACTCAATTATCAGATGGGTACTTCAATGAAACTGATTAAAGAGCTTGGCAATATTCCGAATGTTGAAGGATATGGCGGAAAATTGAATCAGGTATTTATGAATATTCTTACCAATTCTATCTATGTTATACAGAAGGACCCAAACAACCTGCATCCCGAAATACATGTAAAAACCTGGCTTAGCGATACGGATCATGTGAACATTTCAATTAAGGATAACGGAACAGGGATGACTCCGGAAGTAAAAGCCAAAATTTTTGATCCATTTTTCACAACTAAACAGGTTGGAGAAGGTACCGGTTTAGGACTATCAATAGTGTTTAAAATTATTGAGGTACATCATGGTAACATCACCGTAAATACTGAAATCGGTAAAGGAACCGAATTTATAATTACGCTTCCTATCTTAAAGAAAAAAAAACCAATTCTAGCAGTCAATGATTGACAAGCCAATTCGTATCCTGTATATAGATGACGAGGAACACAACCTCCACTCTTTCAAGGCAACTTTCCGTAAGCAATATGATATCACTACAACTATTTCAGTGATAGAAGCTGAAGAAATGCTGAAGACTCATGATTTCAATATCATCCTGGCCGACCAGCGTATGCCGATTATGACGGGTGTTCAGTTCTTTGAAAAAATCCGTGATACTTATCCGAAAATCATCCGGATACTCATCACCGGCCATACTGATATCGGCGCTGCAATCGATGCAATCAACAAAGGCGAAGTTTTCAGGTTCATAGATAAACCCTGGGATTATACCTATGTTGAAAATGCCATTACGCATGCCTATGAAATTTATAAGACAAGAGAAGATCTTAAACAACGAAACATCGAGCTTCAGAAAGCCAATGAGGAACTGGATAAGTTTGTATACAGCGCATCACATGATCTTCGTGCTCCATTAATGTCCGTATTGGGAATTGTTAATCTGGCGCTTCTGGAAGATGATTTACAGTCTCAAAACGAATATCTTGAGCTAATCCGCAAATCGGTAAAAAAACTGGATACCTTTATTATCAACATCATTGATTATTATAAAAATGCAAGAGGGGTTCCTGTCATTACGGACATTGATTTTGACGCGCTTATAACAGAAGTTCAGGCAACAATTCAATATTTGCCGGAATATGGAAATCTCAAAATTACATCAACGATTAACCAGGAAGGCATTTTTAGATCTGATGTGATGAAGCTCCGGATCATTTTTAATAATCTGATCAATAATGCTGTCAAATTTCAGGATAATACGAAATCCCAGCCATACATCAACCTCAAAGTAGATGCTTCTTCGAAAGGAGCAAAAATTATTGTTGAGGACAATGGTTCAGGCATAAGGGAAATAGATCAGGATAAGATTTTCAAAATGTTCTATCGGGCTGGTGCTACCAATAGCGGCTCAGGTATCGGACTGTATATTGTGCATGAAGCTATTGAAAAACTAGGCGGATCTATAAATATTTCATCTGTTTATGGTGAGGGAAGTATTTTTGAACTGAACATTCCTTCTACCAATAAATAGAACGTCATGACTCTAATTGATATTATTTTGATTGATGACAGTGCGTTTGATTTATTTATTTACGAAAAGCTCCTCATCAAAAGCGGAATTACCAGAACGGTCAAGTCTTTTAACTCGGCGCGTGAAGCGTTGAATTATCTGGTGACAGAAGAAAGCAGACTCCCGGAAACAGTGATACTGCTTGATCTTCAAATGCCGGATATGAATGGTTTTGAATTTATTGAAGCATTTGGTTCAGTACCGGAAAGTATAAAAAATAAGATCAGAATCTTCATGCTTTCTTCCACAATAGATTCCCGTGATATTGAAAAAGCCAGGTCCAGTCCGGACATCCTTGATCTCCTGCCAAAACCTCTTGAAATTGACCTTCTAAAGCGCAAATTAGCCATTTGAAATAATTGATTATCAGGCTTATAAGCTATATGTGATTCTGGTGATTAATAAAATCAATTGTGATTCCCCAAACTGTTACCAAATAGTACAATTTGTTATTTAAAAATTAGGATTAATTGATTCAGAAAATACCACTTTTATAACATTTTCAATTTTTTCCATAAAATTTTTTGCATTCTGCCACCCCCCTGATTTTCAGGAACACTTTATTTGCAATGTAGAATATAAATCTATATCTATTATTTCTAATGAAGACCGACAACAAGACACTCGATGAAATTTTAAAATTACATGCCCAATATGTTTCAGAAGTGGAACACAGCGGAATTAAACCCTTATCAGTAGAAATTTACCGAACCAACTCCCACAACTTTGTCAGATGGATAAAAGATGAATTTGTTCCCGGAGGTTCCAAGTCCAAAAGAAGATCCTAGCAATTATTTTTGTCCCGCTTCCGGAAGCGTACGTTATTCATCCTATTTTCGTTATTTTTGACAACCGGAATAAAATAAATTTTCGTGTCAGATAACTAAACTATGATATTCTCAATTTTGACCTTTTTAAGAGGTCGTTTTTCAAAAGATGCTATTAAAGAAGCAAAAGAAAACGAAAAGCAAATGACCCGACAGGAGGCTTTGCAGCAGTTTAGAAACATTGCCTCAAAAAGGAATGTAAAAAACTAAGTTACTACGCTTGTCCGTAGTATGCATCTTTACCATGCTTTCTAAAATAATGCTTATCAATCAGGCTCTGTTTAATAGACGGAGTCTCAGGATTTATCTGTAAAGTTAAGAATGCCATTCTGGCTATTTCCTCCAATACAATCGCATTGTATACGGCCTTGGCAGGATCTTTACCCCATGTAAACGGACCATGACAAGCCACAAGAACCATCTCAACTTCTTCCGGACTTAGAGACGACTCACGAAATTTATCGAGAATCTGATTTCCTGTTTCCATTTCATAATCACGCCGGATCATTTCATCCGACATAACAGCTGTTACTGGTATCTCGGATGTTAAATGATCGGCATGTGTAGTTCCCAGGTTTGGAATAGGTTTCATTGCCTGTGCCCAGGCAACAGCATAAGTCGAATGCGTATGGCATACACCACCAATTGAAGGAAAACTTTTGTATAACAATGTATGTGTTCTGGTATCGGAAGACGGACGCATATTTCCTTCGATCACAACGTTATCCAGATCAACAATTACAATATCTTCCACCTTGAGTTTATGATAAGGTATCCCGCTGGGCTTAATTGCAACAACGCCTTCCGCCCTGTCAATGCCGCTTACATTGCCAAAGGTTACGATTGAAAGTTCTTCCTTGGGTATCTCCATATTAGCCTCGTAGACTAATTCTTTCAGGTATTTATATTTTGACATTGTATTTTTAATGTAGCACTAATCAGGTTCCGCCGAGTATGTTAGCTTTTATAAACTATTTCCTAATACCAGCAATATTATAACTTATTTAATTTCTTAACCACTTAAATTACAACTATTTAAAATAACCATCACTCCACCGAAGTTCATTTTTGAACTTCCGAAGCTTTGTATCTTTATCGATCACGACCAGTTCAACGTCCAGCATTTCAGCAAAGGCTTCGATGTGATCCGTCGTTAAATTCTGACTGTAAGCCGTATGATGTGCTCCTCCTGCATAGATCCAGGCAGCACAGGCAGTCTGCATATCAGGAGCAGGTTTCCAAAGAACTCGTGCTACCGGAAGTTTTGGCAGTTTTTCTACAGCTTCAACGGCTTCTACTTCATTTACCAGAAGGCGGAAACGATTACCCATATCAATCAAAGAAACATTGATTGCAGCACCGGCAGCCGAATTGAAAACTAAACGAACAGGATCTTCCTTACCTCCTATTCCCAAAGGATGTATCTCACAAGATGGTTTTCCAGATGCGATGCTCGGGCAGATTTCCAGCATGTGTGAGCCAAGTACCAGATTATTATCCGGCTGAAAATGATAGGTATAATCCTCCATAAATGAATTTCCACCGGGCAGGCCGCTTCCCATCACTTTCAGCGCGCGAACCATTGCCGATGTTTTCCAGTCACCCTCACCTGCGTAGCCATATCCGGCTGCCATCAGACGCTGGGACGCAATCCCCGGCAATTGTTTCATCCCATACAGGTCTTCGAAGGTATTGGTATAACCTTTAAAGTTACCCTCTTCCAGAAATTGTTTCATACCAAGCTCAATACGGGCCGCATCGCGCAGTGAAGTATGCCTCTCTCCTCCTTTCCGTAAGGTTTCTGAAAGTTGATATACTGAGTGATATTCTTCTACTAATGTGTCTATTTCTGCATCGTATACAGCATCAATTACCTGTACTAAATCTCCGACTGCATAGGTATTCACAGAAAACCCGAATTTCATTTCCGCTGCAACCTTATCTCCTTCTGTAACGGCAACCTGCCTCATATTATCTCCAAAGCGCGCAAATTTGGCTCCGTTCATGTCGAACCTGGCAGCAGCTACACGTGCCCAGTCCCCTATGGATTCGAGTACACTCTCTTGTTGCCAGTGACCCACAATAACCTTTCTGTTAAGACGCATTCTGGTCATAATAAATCCAAACTCCCGGTCTCCATGAGCCGACTGATTCAGATTCATAAAGTCCATATCAATTTCCGACCATGGAATGTCACGGTTGTACTGCGTATGGAAATGGAGCAACGGCTTCTGTAAAACCTGCAGACCGCGTATCCACATTTTGGCTGGTGAGAACGTGTGCATCCAGGCTATAATTCCAATGCAGTTTTTAGCCGAATTGGCATCCTGAATAATATTATAAATTTCATCCGGTGTTTTAACTACCGGTTTAAAGATTACACGAACCGGTATTTTTGCTGACTCGTCCAAATGGCTGCTGATAACCTTTGAGTGTTCATCAACCTGTTTTAACGTCTCTTCTCCGTATAGATGCTGGCTGCCCGTGACAAACCAGATTTCCAATTGTTTTAGATCAAGCATTTTATATCGTTTGATAAGCTGATTCCGAAGAGCCCGCTTTTTTATTTAAAAATTCATTTTCTATGAAACCACCTGCCTGCTGATATTTTTTGTACAGTGTTTCATAAATACAGGCAATATCGGGTCTTGGATAATAAACAGCATCAAATCCTGAACTCATGGCCTGCTGCGCTTCTGGTAAAGTGGCATAAATCCCCGAAGCTACGGATGCAAACATAGCAGCTCCCAGGGCACAGGCCTGTTCGGATACAGCTACCTTGATTGGCATATTTAAAATATCAGCAAGTGTTTGCATGACAAAAGGAGACTTCTTGGCAACACCGCCAATTGCGATCACTTCATGTATTGGAATACCTTCATTACGGAATCTTTCCACTATACTTTTTGAACCGAATGCAGTTGCTTCTACCAGCGCTTTAAATATCTTTGGACTGTCGCTTGCAAGGTTAAGTCCCATTATTGCACCTTTCAAAGTATGTTTGGCATCCGGCGTGCGTCTGCCGTTAAGCCAGTCTATTGCTACAATATCATGCTCCGTAACCGGAAGAATTGCAGCCTGTTCTGCCAAATGGGGAATAAGTTTTACTGAAAGTTCTTTGAATGCTTCTTCTCCCAGCAATGCTTTTACAGGGCCGGTGATCAATTTTCCAAACCAGGCATATATATCACCAAATGCCGATTGACCAGCTTCCATACCCAGCATTCCAGGTACAACCGAACCGTCCACCTGTCCACAAATACCTTTAATTAGCAGATGTCCTGCTTCATTATTCGGGGCGACGAGCATGTCGCAGGTAGATGTTCCAATTACTTTACATAATGCATAAGGCTCTATCAGGGCACCTACAGCGCCCATATGTGCATCAAAAGCGCCCACACCAATTACTGTGTTTTCCGGTATACCCAGCTTATCAGCCCAAGCTTTGGAAATAGTGCCAAGTGGTTTATCCGAAGTTTCTGTGTCGGTAAATAGTCTGCTGCGCAAACCATCTAATAACGGATCCAGTTCTTTGAAAAAATCATTGGCCGGCAATCCGTCAAATTCCTGATGCCACAGCGCTTTGTGGCCCGCTGCACATCTTGATCTTTTCAGCAGCAGGGGATCTGTGATGCCGGTTAGCTCAGCAGAAATCCAGTCGCAATGTTCCACCCATGAAAAGGCACTTTCCCTTACCTGTGTATCAACTCTGAGAACATGCAGAATTTTTGACCAAAACCATTCTGACGAGTAAATTCCGCCTACGTATTTTGTATAGTCTTCAGGCCAGCGGTGAGCCAGTGCGTTTATTTCTTCTGCCTCTGAATTTGAAGTATGATCTTTCCAAAGAATAAACATGGCATTGGGGTTTTCTTCAAAACCCGGAACCAGCGCAAGCGCTTTGCCTTCACGGTTTACGGCAACAGGTGTAGAACCCGTCGTGTCAACAGCTATTCCTCTTACGTTCTTCCTGACGTTTTCAGGTGCTGCCGCCAACGCTTCTTTGACCGAATATTCCAGTCCTTCGAGGTAATCCAAAGGATGTTGCCGGAAACGGGATATTGCAGGATCACAATATTTCCCTTCTTTCCAGCGCGGATATTCAAACACAGCCGTCCCAACCGACGCGCCCGTAGCCGTATTTACGATCAGGGCACGAACTGAATCGGTGCCAAAATCAATTCCTATTACGTAGTTTTCCTGCATTTGTAAAGGTGAAGCAAAAAGTAATCAACTTAAACCAAATTTTAACTAATCGGTGGACAAATATAAACAATTGTACTTATAGTGTACAATTGACACATTTATTTTATTTATAATTTAACCAAAAACACTGACTTATGCTATTTCCGGTTTCCGTTCTCCATTGTATCCGGCATGAAATTCCAGAATGAGTTGAATTTTTCTTTATACCGTACCGCATCCAGTTTGTAAAGAGTTGCCTTTTTGGTTGCAGAATATGCATTTTTACTTCCGGTGTCTATAAGCAAGCCGGTTGAAAGTAACTTCCTGCTAAAATTCCGACGGTCGACAGGTGAATTGTAAATGGCTTCATATAATTTCTGCAGCTGCGGAATGGTAAACTGCTCAGGAAGCAGTTCGAAGCCAATCGGATGCAAGGCTGCTTTATAACGCAAATGTTCGATGGCTTTATTCACCATCTCGTTGTGATCAAAGATCAGAGATGGCCGTTGATCCAGACTTATCCACGAAGCATTGTGCTGTTTTACAGCTTCTACATTGTAGTCATCAATATTGATCAGTGCAAAGAAAACGACTGATACCGTTCTGGTAACCGGGTCGCGTTGCACATTTCCATACACCCCCAGCTGTTCAACATAGATATTTTTAAGACCGGTAAGATCATAAAGAATTCTTTCCGCCGCATCTTCCAGATTTTCATTGGTTTCCAGAAATCCACCCATCAGAGACCAGTTGCCTTTCTGCGGTTCAAAATTTCTTTTGATAAGGAGCAATTTGATATCTTTTCCATCAAATCCAAAAATGATGCAATCAACAGCCAGTAAAATACCAGATACCTTCGGGTAACTTGTCATGTATTATTAGTGTAAATAAAATTTATTAAGAACACAAAATCCTGTTTAACCAGTAAAGCAGCACGCCGTTATCCCTTACTGTTAAGAGCTTTAATGTTGGCTTGCAAAGGAAGACTTCGAATAACATTCCACCTTGTATCATCATGCTGAAGCAAATGAATATGATCGGCAACAAATGCAGCAGCATAACTTCTGACACTGAATTCATTCCAGGCTTCTATAAAAATATCAGGTTTCAAATCACGGTATGCCACTGTTATGTGCGGACTAAATACTGTTTTAAGATTACTAAACACTTTTTCCGGAAAAGCAGCCTGAAACTGGTTCAGCAGGTTTTTCTGCAATTCGTACAACATCTGATTTTCGTTTGGTCGGATATAAATTACCGGCTGCTTACTATTGGGAAAAGCGCCAAAGTTATTCAGTTCCACAGAAAACGGTTCGTCCGGTAAAATTAACTGGTCAAACCAGTGAAGGATTTCCTGATGCTCTTCCGTAAGACCTGTAAAAGGTGCCTTTAAGGTAATATGCGGTATTACTTTTAATGATTTTTGCGTTTTAAAGCGGTCGGACAAATCTTGCTGTATGGAAATAATTTCATTACAAACTGCTTCCGGCGGAATTATGGCAATAAAGTATTTTCTTTGGTTTTTCATGCCTGTACTCTAAGCGTTTCAAATGTCTTTTGTTCATTATCTAACCGTTTCACCTACCAATTTCAGACAAACAAGGTATAGGCAATCATATATTTATTTTATTAAATTCAATTATGAAAAAGTTATTTCTTCTGTTTTTTCTTACACTCACAATTACCCGGATTGCTTCTGCGCAGAAAAATACAACATTAAATTTTGCCAGTTATAATATCAGGTACAATAATAAAGGCGATGGAATAAATGCCTGGCCAAACCGGAAAGAAAATGTAAAGGCACTCATTATCTTTCATGAGTTCGATATCTTCGGCGTTCAGGAAGCTTTGATCGATCAGTTAAAGGATATTGCGGAACTGCCCGGCTATGCTTACATCGGCAAGGGAAGAGATGACGGCTTGCAGGGGGGAGAACATTCAGCTATATTTTATAAAAAAGATCGCTTCAAACTCTTAAAATCCGGTGACTTCTGGCTGAGCGAGACACCGGATAAGCCGGGTAAAGGCTGGGATGCTACCTGCTGCAACCGGATCTCCTCCTGGGGTAAATTTCAGGATTTGATAACAAAGAAAGAATTCTTTTTCTTCAATGTCCACTTTGATCACGAAGGTGTGGAGGCACGCAGGCAATCAGGTATTTTAATGGTAAAAAAAATAAAAGAAATTGCAGGAAATGCTACCGCAATACTTACCGGCGATTTTAATTCAACTCCTGAAACCGAGCAGATTAAAACAATACAGACGCTGCTTAGTGATACGCATGAAATAACAAAACAACCTCCTTATGGCCCTGAGGGGACCTTCAATGCCTTCAAGTTTGATGCCCAGATGAAAATGCGGATTGACTACATATTTGTAACAAAAAATGTTGATGTTCTGAAATATGGCGTTTTAACTGATGCAAGAGAGCAACGGTATCCTTCTGACCATCAACCTGTTTTAATAAAAGCAGTAATTAAATAAGCAACTATCCTATATTTCATAACAGGGATGCCAGATTTTGTTATGTTCAGGCAAGTATGTCAGAACATAACAAATTTTCGCATGATGGAATTAACGAAATAACTTTGCTAATGTTACCAAAAAAGCCGTTGCGTATTTAAGTACATGAACCTGATTTTTGCTTTCTATAAATCTGCAATGTACTTCTGCCCGCCCAATGCACGCATCTGACGGGATATCTGGCTGCTTCTTTTCATTACGTACGCCGAAGGGTTTTTTATTGAAAAGCGGATTGGATTTGGCAAAACAGCGGCAATGCGTGCAGCTTCTGCCCGCGTCAGGTTCTTGGCCGATTTTTTATAAAAACGCAGCGATGCCGCTTCTACACCGAAAGTCATCTTCCCCATTTCGGCTACATTCAGATATACTTCCAGAATACGCTCTTTACCCCAGATAATTTCGATTAAAACTGTGAAATAAGCTTCCAGGCCTTTTCTAATGAAACTTCTTCCATGCCATAAAAATACGTTTTTGGCTACCTGCTGCGAGATTGTACTTGCTCCGCGAACACGCTTTCGTTTTTCAGTCATCGCATCATAAATAGAATTGAAATCAAAGCCCCAGTGATCCGGAAATGCCTGATCTTCGGAAGCAACTACTGCCAAGGCAACTTCTTTTGAAATGTTTTCATAAGGTTCCCAGTCACTATGAATCTCCGTATCCTGATCTTCCTTAAATGCATCAATTTTCCGGGAGAGCATAAACGGTGTAACCCAAACCGGCAAAAATTTTAATATTAAAACCCAGACCACAGAAATTCCAAAAAAATACAGAAAAATTCTGAGGGCAATAAAAGACAAACGGCGAAGCATAAAATATTTTTTCCTTCCTGAACAGATACCAATTGAGTAAAACAGCGTACAAAGAACTGAAACTAATCAGGTATAGACAAAGAAAATTTCGATCTGTTTCACCTTATTTTTCTTCCCACTCAGTTTCAGAACCTATGAATGAAGAGATACTAAGTTTTGTGTGGCGGTTCGGGTATTATGAATCAATAAATCTCTGCACCGATGAAGGGGCATCCTTATCCGTTTTAAGGACAGGATTCAAAAACAGGAATGCCGGACCGGATTTCTGCGATGCCCGTATCCGTACAGATGGCGTAGACTGGGTTGGCTGCATTGAAATCCATGTAAAATCATCCGACTGGTATCAGCATCACCATGAAACAGATCCGGCTTATGAAAGCGTCGTTTTACATGTTGTTTGGGAAAATGATCAGCCTGTTCTCCGAAGCAACGGATCAAAAATCCCAACGCTGTCACTAAAAGGCCTGGTGAAATTATCTGTGATAGAACGTTATCATCAGCTGATACATGAAGAAGATGAAATCCCATGCAGCAAAAGTTTCGGACTAGTTTCTGATTTACAAAAATTTTCCATGCTTGACCGGGTACTGCTGGAACGGCTGGATAAAAAAGCAGAACAGGTACTGATGCTTCTTGAAACAAATCAGCAGGATTGGGAGGTGACAGCTTATCAATGGCTTACACAGCACTTTGGCTTCAAACTTAATGATCATGCTTTTTCAAGGCTAAGCCGGATCGTTCCTTTAAAAGTAATTCAAAAACACCGGAACAATATTCTGCAAATTGAAGCGATCCTGTACGGAACGGCCGGATTGATTCCTGAAAATACGGAAGAGGATTTGACGTCAGCGGATTATTTATACTTAGAAGAATTGAGAAGAGAATATAAATTTCTTTCCACAAAGTACCGTCTACAGAATGAACAGATGAAACCGCACGAATGGAAGTTTCTACGATTACGTCCTGCCGGTTTTCCTACGGTCCGTCTGGCACAGCTGGCCGTATTATTAAGTAAAAGTAACGGATTATTTTCATCGTTAACTTCCCCGAAAAAAATCGCTACACTGCACGAATTGCTTAACCTTGAGCAATCTGTGTATTGGCAAAAACATTTCCAGTTTGGAAAAAAGGCAAAGTCCAAAGTACCTGTAATGGGAAAGGAAGCAATTAACATGCTAATTATTAATGCAGCTGTACCGCTGATTGTTGCCTTTTCCAGAAACAGACAGCAACCCGAACTCCTCGAAAGAGCAATCGGCTGGCTCTCAGAAATTCCCGCAGAAAATAATCGCATTATCCGTGCTTGGGAAAAGCTGGAAATGAAGGTAAAAACAGCAGGCGATTCCCAGGCCCTGATAGAATGGTTCAACAATTATTGTTCAGACAAAAAATGTCTGAACTGCATCGTTGGATCCGCACTGGTACGTTCTTAGGAACGACTGACCAGGTTAACGCCTGTCATCAAAAAAACGGAACCAACCAGAAACGGCACAACAGATTCCCATTTGCTTACTGTAAGACCTAAAACAGGCTTGTCTGACAAAAAAGCCACACATGCAAAAAGTAAAACTGCGATGCCAAGCATTGTAAGTAAGGCACCAAAAAAACGTCTGAAACGTGTAGCTTCCATGGGAGGTATTAAAATTCGATTTATCAGGTTTGCAAAAGTAGGAAATCAGACGTGACCGAACAATATGGTATATGCCTAAACAGTGAGAAGATATATGCTTAAAGACTTTTTATGATACCGGAGACAATCCCATCTTTTTACCTTCTTCAATCATAAATGCAAAAGCCGGTTCGTATTCATTGGGGATAATGCCTTCCAGAATAGCTTCCCGGATAAGTTCCTTCATAACCCCAACTTCACGTGAGGGCTTCAAACCAAATGTATTGATAATGATTTCTCCGGTAATGACGGGCTGAAAGTTGCGCAGTTTATCCCTTTCCTCCAAATCCTTCAGTTTCTGTTCAACTAGATCGAAGTTCTGCAGGAAACGTTTTACCTTATCCGGATTTTTAGAAGTGATATCTGCCCGGCATAGTTTCATCAATGCCTCAATGTCTTCCCCGGCTTCTACCAGCAATCGGCGCATAGCCGAATCGGTTATCTGATCTTTTGAAAGAACAATCGGACGCAAATGCAGCCGGACCAGCTTTTTGACAAACTTCATCTTTTCATTTAACGGCAATTTCATCCTGCGGAAAATAACCGGAACCATCCGCGCGCCGATTTCTTCATGGTTGTGAAATGACCAGCCTACACGTTTGTCAAACTTTTTGGTAGCAGGTTTTGCTATGTCGTGCAAAATTGCTGCCCATCTCAGCCAAAGGTCATCCGTGTTCTGGCTGACATTGTCGAGCACCTGCAAAGTATGGTAAAAGTTATCTTTATGCCCTTTGCCCTCTATAATTTCCACACCCTGCAGTTCTATCATTTCAGGGAAAATGATGTGCAGCAGTCCGGCATGATACAGCAGTTTAAAACCATAAGAAGGAACCGGTGAGAGAATAATTTTATTGAGCTCATCTGAAATTCTTTCCATCGAAACAATTTCGATTCGGTCTTTCATAGCAATAATGGCATCGAAAGTATCCGGCTCAATATCAAAATTAAGCTGAGAGGCAAAACGGATCGCGCGCATCATACGAAGCGGGTCGTCCGAAAAAGTAATGTCAGGAGCAAGCGGCGTGCGAATTATCTTTTTCCGGATATCTTTAACGCCATCAAAAGGATCAATTAGTTCGCCAAAGTTTTTTTTATGGAGACTGATCCCCATTGCGTTGATTGTAAAATCACGTCTGTTCTGGTCGTCTTGCAAAGTACCGTCTTCCACTGCCGGTTTACGTGAATCGGCCGTATAAGATTCTTTTCTGGCACCCACAAATTCAATTTCCAGATCTCCCTGACGAATTTGTGCGGTTCCGAAGGTTTTATAAATATTAACATGTACATCCGGACCAAGCTGAGAAGCCACCAGTTCTGCAAGTTCTATCCCACTTCCAACTGATACAATGTCTATATCTTTACTGTTCCGCTTTAATATAAGGTCACGAACAAAACCACCAATAATATAGGCTTCCACACCCAGCTCCGCCGAAGCTTTGGCTATAATTTCCAGAATCGGGTATTGGATCAACTGCTCTTTGAAATTCATGCGGCAAAGGTATAAAATTCTTATCCTTTACCGTCAAAAGCACTTAAGTGAAAAATAAAATTCAATAACTTACAGAATGCAGGATGCACATAGCTCTGTAACACCATCGCAATGACGTTTCCCCATTGGATTCCAGTCGTGAATTTAATAGCGGATGTTTTGCGGCTGCCAGACATAGGCAGACAGCATTACATAAAGCTGAAAGGGTGCTAACAAAATTGCTGTTATGGCTATGGCTACAAGCCAGATCATCCCCACAACAAAACGAAGCATGTATATCAGTAAATTCATGCGCCAATAATTACATTTAATACTAAAATTATTACATAGAAACCTAGGTACGTTTTTTGGTTCATTTTGGATCAGCAAAACGTACATTTATTTTTGATGAGTGGGAGGAGTGTATTATAGCAATCCGTGAGGGCTATATTTTATAAAGTCGGAGTTACTAACTATTTACCATAAAAAACGCAGTTCTTGGAAAACGATTGAACAATTCGTCTTTAAGTGACTTATCAATCGGAAGTTCGCCAACGGCTGCCGACATGCATTGGAGCCATGCCACTGCATCATCTTCGGTGATCGTATGCGGCATATGTCTTGCACGCATCATGGGATGGCCATGCACATCAGAATACAATTGAGGGCCACCCAGAAACTGCGTAAGAAAAAGGCGCTGTTTTTCCTTTATTTCTTCTTTATCGCTTTTGAAAAGCCTTGATATTAGTTCATGTTCAAAAACGAGGTCATAAAAACGGTCAGTAAGTAATCTCAATGCCTCGTCTCCGCCAATTCGCTCATATAGTGATCTGCTCTCCATTTCAATTATTTGTCTTACTGATTTATTGTACCTAACTAACTTTCAAAACGAAGATGTTTCACCGATTCACCCGAACGTGCCAGTTCAGTCAGCGAGTCAATACCAATCTCCAGATGTCTTTTAACATAATCATTCGTAACCTTTTTGTCGCTTTCCTCTGTTTTTACACCCTCAGGAACCAAAGGATTATCCGATACAAGCAGCAATGCACCATGCGGAATGGAGTTAGCAAACCCAACAATAAAGATCGTGGCCGTTTCCATATCAATGGCCATGGCCCGTATATCCCGTAAGTATTCCTTAAAAGTATCATCGTGTTCCCAGATCCGGCGGTTGGTAGTATATACTGTTCCGGTCCAGTAATCCAACTTATGTTTTGCAATGCTGGCAGAAACGGTACTTTGAAGACGAAATGAAGGAAGTGCAGGTATTTCTGCTGGCATATAATCGTCGCTGGTACCTTCTCCCCGGATAGCCGCAATCGGAAGGATCAGATCACCCACCTGTGTTTTTTTCAAACCACCGCATTTCCCTAAAAAAAGAACAGCCTTTGGGCTGATTGCGGAAAGCAGATCCATTACCGTAGCCGCCATCGGGCTTCCCATTCCAAAATTAATGATGGTAATGTCATTTGCCGTAGCCGTTTGCATGGCCCTTCCCTGCCCTTTTATCTCTACCCCGAACTTTTCAGCAAACATCGTTACATAATTTACAAAATTTGTAAGTAATATGTAACTGCCAAACTCCTCAACAGCCGTTCCGGTATAACGCGGAAGCCAGTTTTCTACGATTTGTTCTTTTGTAGTCATATGCATTTGATAAAAGGTAAAGGTTGCTGAAAGAACCAGAATAGCTTATTGGTAATGTTTTGCGGTCATTTTTTCTTCTTCAATGTATTATCTTCGTACATGGAATCATTGAATCTTCCCGAATTTGAATACAAAGTTAAGCAGGTAAACGGGAAACCATATATTTTTGATATTATACGCAGAAAATTCGTTTCGCTTACTCCTGAAGAATGGGTACGGCAGCATTTTATTCATCTGCTTATTAATCAGTATGGTTATCCCAAATCTTTGTTTGCTATTGAAACGGGAATGAAATACAATACAATGGCAAAAAGAACGGATATTATGATTCTTGCCGGAGACGGAAGTCCGTTTTTATTGGTTGAATGCAAAGCACCGTTTATTTCTGTCGGGGAAGCTGCACTGGCACAAATCAGCCGTTATAATTTTACTTTAAAACCTACCTATCTGGCTGCAACAAATGGCATGAGCCATTATTGCTTTCAGGCTGTCAACGGGCGGATCGAATACCTGGATGACTTTCCTGCTTACCGGAAATAATCTGATTCCCAGATTATATCAAAAACAAAATGGCCTGTCAGATATTAGCTGACAGGCCATTTCAACAACAGGCTGAATAAATTTCAGCATGTTATAATTATTTTGCTGCTACCAATTTAACATCGATAGTGAAATCATCATTGATCATTTTGTCACCAAGATTTTCAAAGAATGATTTTGAATTATATTTGATATCGTATTTAGAACGGTCAACAACCAAAGTACCAGTTGCCTCAGCACCAGATGCAGTAGTTTTAACAGTTACCGGGAAAGTTGTCGGTTTTGTAATTCCTTTGATCGTCAGGTTACCGGTTACGTCATATACACCAGCGCTTTTCGGAGCAACTTTGGTTACAACGAAAGTAGCAGTAGGATGCTTTTCAACCGAAAAGAAATCGTCAGATTTAAGGTGACCAATCAGTTTACCATTGTATTCCTTGTCTGTAAGGTCTGTACATGTAATGCTTGTAAGATCCGCAACAAATTTACCGCCAGTCAGTTTTGCACCGTCCATCGTGATAACACCTTCTTTCAAGGCAATTTTACCTGTATGCTCACCTGTAACTTTTTTTCCAACCCACGTAAGTTCGCTTTTAGCAGCATTTACTTTATAGTTTGTAGCTTTTACTTTACTGCCATCTGCTGCCGAGACTGCTGAAGAAACAAAAAGAGCCACTGCAAGAGAAGCAACGAAGGATTTAACTGAATTCATTGTAGTTTTCATTAATAGAATTGATTATTGTTTACTGTTATTGATTATTAATTATTGTTATACTGCTTCACGCATTTTATCAAGCAGGCTGCTCATCAGATTGGCTTCTTCCTGCGTAAGTACCGAGCTCAGACTGTTTTCCCACTCTTCCAGTACAGGATCCATTTTGGACAACAGATCAAGGCCTTCCTGTGTAATGATGACATCCACGGCACGCCGGTCACTCGGACAGGATGTACGTTCAGCAAGATTTTTTGCCAAAAGTTTATCAATCAGTCTTGATGTATTTGAATTTTTGTCCAGCATGCGTTCTGCAATTTCAGTTACTTTAATTGCATTCGACTGCTGCCCTCTTAAAATCCTGAGCACATTAAATTGCTGGGATGTAATGTCATGCTCCTTAAAAAGCTCCAATTGCTTATATCCCAACCAATTGCTTGTATATGTCAGATTAATCGAAAGCCTTTGGTAAGCGCTTCGAAATTTTTTCTGTTTTATATCAGTTTCAATAGACATGGTCTGAATCATTAAAAGATGCAATACTTATGTATATACATTTAATGTAGTAACATGTATTTATCTTTTATTGGTTCATTGTTTTGAAAAAAATTGTGATTTTTTTATTTTCAAATCAGAATTAAAATTCCAATTTACTAAAAATCAATTACTTATATAATATTAATTTAATGTTCCAATTAACGAAAAGTCTGATACTGGCCTCAAACTCTCCACGAAGAAAACAACTGTTGTCGCAGGCCGGCTTCGAATTTCAGGTAAAAGTTTTACCTACGGATGAAAGTTTTCCGCCCACGCTTCATCCTGAAGAAGTAGCGGGTTACATTTCGCATCAAAAAGCGGAGATGTTTCAAAGCGGGGGGAATACTGATAAACTCATCCTTACAGCAGACACTGTAGTTATTCAGGATAACGAAATATTTGGAAAACCGGCAGACAGAGCAGAAGCTTTCCGCATGCTTAAAATGATGACGGGAAAATCGCACCTGGTCGTTACCGCAGTAAGCATTTTGAATGAAGGAAAAATTACCACGATATCAGATAGCGCACTTGTTTCATTTGTTAAACTGGACGATGCAGAAATAAACCATTATATTGACCACTGCAAACCATTTGACAAAGCTGGTGCATACGGAATTCAGGAATGGATCGGGATGGTGGGCATTGAAAAAATTGAAGGCTCCTTTTATACCATCATGGGGCTGCCGGTACATTTAGTTTATCAGCTCCTGAAACCGTATATTTATTCTTCTTCACAGTAATCGCTTAATTCAACGGCATTTTTCATGAATACGGATCAAACGAAATTTATTCCGCGCGTATGTTACGAAATATTTGTTCGTTCTTTTTGTGATTCGAATGGTGACGGGATTGGCGATTTAAATGGTATTATTTCAAAACTGGATTACCTGCAGGAACTGGGAATAGAAGCTATCTGGCTTACACCTATACACCCCTCACCCAGTTATCACAAATACGATGTCGTTGATTTTTATGAAGTTGATCCGGAATACGGTACACTTGACGATTTCAGAAATCTGCTTACTGAGGCGCATAAACATGGTATCGCTGTTTACCTTGATCTGATCGTAAACCACATCAGCACGTTGCATCCCTGGTTTGTTGAAGCAAGCAAAGGCCCGGAAAATCCATACCGGAAGTTTTTCTGGTGGATGACGCCTGAAAAAATAGAAGAACTTGGTATTGAAAAACGGGAAACTTCTGCAGATTCTGATGAAGTTTATCCATGGCATGACAATCCCGGTGACGAGGAACAATTTTACGGCATGTTCTGGAAAGGAATGCCGGATCTGAATTATGATTCTGAAGAGCTGCGGTTTGAACTTTCGAAAATCATTTATTTCTGGCTTGTTGATATCGGTGTAGATGGTTTCCGACTTGACGCTGCACGTCACATTTACCCGCCCTGGGTGGAATACAACAACCAGAACTTCTGGTGGTATTTTGATTACTTTGTCAGGAACATTAAACCGGAAACCTATACGGTTGGGGAGATCTGGGCACCGGCTACTGAAGTTGCTCCCTACTTTAAAAACCTGAACGGAGCTTTTCACTTTGATCTCAGTTTCGCACTACAAAGAATCCTGATTCAGGAAAAAGATGAAAACCTGATTGCAAAGCTGCTGGAAAGTTATTTATTGTTTGCCAAATACAATCCGCTATTTATTGATGCCACCATCCTGACCAACCACGATCAGGACAGGATAGGAAGTGTGGTCGCCAATAATTTTAATAAAAAAAAGTTAGCCGCATCCATTTTGCTGACCTTGCCCGGACAGCCCTATATCTATTATGGTGAAGAACTCGGCATGCTCGGTACAAAACCTGATCCGTACATCCGCGAACCATTTTTATGGACAAATGAAGAAAATGATCATGATCAGACAGGATGGATACAGGCAGAATTTTCGACGTTAAAAAATATTAGTCCGCTTTCAGAACAGAAAAATAATCCTGAATCCATATTTAATCATTACAAAACCTTAATTGCACTTCGGAAAAAGGAGCCCGCCCTGGGTCAGATCATTGCCCCAAATCTGTTAACTGTCCGGTTAATGGATGAAGAATTGTTAGCTTACCTGCGACCGAATGCGGATAAATCGATATTAATTATTCATAATTTATCCGGAAATGTTAAATCTGTACGGCTTCCGGATGAGAAACAAAATTTCAGAAATGCCCTTTTTGTGAGTGACCATGCGATCATTGAAACAAATTCAACTTGGAACTTACCGCCTTTTTCTACCCTGATACTCTGCTAGCTGAATTCAGAATAAGTAGGTTAACAAACGGCTTTTCTTTTCAGACCAGAAATCTAACATGTGAAATATGAAACCATCTGCTTTGCTACTATTACTAATCATTCTTTTTTCAGGAAACAAAATGGCATTAGCACAAAAAGCATATCCGACGATGGGCAAAATTATTTACGAAGATACCGCATTTGAAAAACTGCTTCCCAAATCGTCGAAGATTGAGGTACTGGCATCTGGCTTTGAATGGTCAGAAGGTCCGGTCTGGTATAAAGAAGGCGGGTATCTTTTATTTTCCGATGTACCTAAAAACACTGTTTACAAATGGGAAGAAAAAACAGGAATATCGGTTTTCCTTAAACCATCTGGCTACACTGGCCTGGGTGAATACAGTGATGAGCCGGGCAGCAACGGCCTGACTTTTGACAGCAAAGGCAGACTGATTTCCGCTGAACACGGAGACCGCCGGATTTCTGCTATGCCTATGACATCCGGCGGTAAGGTAACTTTAAGTGATAATTTCGACGGGAAACGACTAAACAGCCCTAACGATGTTGTTCAGCATCCCGGTAATGGCAGTTATTATTTTACTGACCCGCCTTACGGACTTGCAAAAAAGCAGAATGATCCTTCCAGAGAGGTAAAGCAATTCGGCGTATACAGAATAAGCCCTGAAGGAAAAACTACATTACAAATTGGCAATCTTTCCCGCCCTAACGGACTTGCATTTTCTCCTGACGGTAAGATACTATACATCGCTCAGTCGGATCCGGAAAAAGCGATCTGGATGTCCTATCCTGTAGACAATGACGGAAACATAGGAAAAGGAAAATTACTTTATGATGCCACAGCCATGGTAAAGGCGGGTTTACAGGGCTTGCCAGATGGATTTAAGGTAGATCAAGATGGAAATATCTGGTCATCCGGACCAGGCGGATTGCTGGTGATTACACCTGCTGGAAAATTGCTGGGTAGAATTGAAATGGGAGAACTGATGTCGAACTGTGCCTGGGGAAATGATGGAACTGTACTGTACCTGACTGTTGACGGCTATCTGTGCAGAATCAAAACAAATACAAAAGGAGCCGGATGGTAACCCGGCTCCTGTCATTACTTTTTATCAAATCCCCGGATAGTCATTAGTGTAGCCTCTACTTCACCTTTCACTCGGGGCCAATCTGACTTACCATTCTTATAAATGTTCGTGTAAGCTTTGTAAAGAGTAAGCTGATCCGCATTGAGTTTATCAAGATCTGCGGATATCAATTCACGATCACCTGCGTTTGACGCTTTGTAACGTTCTAAAAGCATGTTCCAGCGACGGTCAGAAATATCTAGTTCATACAAAACTACGTCAGCCAGTTTATCCATTTCGGTATATAAAGCAATTAGCTTTTGGTTATAATCCATATTTTCTGCTATGACAGGCGCCGTATTTCCTGTTTTAGCATCCGTCAATCTGCCATAATCTTTCCGGTATGTATCTGAACTTCGCGTTTCAGGTACGGAGCTTCTGGATGCATAACCGCCGGGTGTCGATGTCCGTTGGTTGATACTATCTCTTTCGGAAAGATAATCACCATGGCGGGCAGTACTTGTTGTAGAAGCCCTCCCGCTATCGGATTTGGAAAGTGTTCCTGACATATTTTTCACCCCAGTGCAGGAAAAACCGGCAAAAACGGCGAAAACGCAAAAAAGTATATTTTTCGTTTTCATATCCTTGTTAATTAGAAATTGTGCCTTAAACCGATACTAAGATTGGGATTTAAATAGAATATTTTTGGTAGTAATTCTATATAACCGCCTCCTTCAACAAAAAAGGAAGTTGGTTTATTAGCAAAGAAAAATTCGAGACCGCCAGTAGCTGATGGTCCGGTTGAAATATTTGTAGTATGTACAGATTTTACATTTTTATCAGGATAATAACGTCGTGAATTTAACTGTACACCTAAACCGCCATAAGCCATCATACGGTCATTGAAAAAAGGCACATACCAAAGATATGTACCGCTAAAAGTTACTCCGATACTCCCCAGATCATCCTTTGAACTCTTATACGTTTTCTTATTCTTTAAAAAACCCGTGTATGTCCCAACACTAAGATCCAGACCATTACGATCCCCATATTTGCGCAGGCTAATACCGGTTGGCTCACCTAATTTAAAACCAACGGCCCATTTCTGGGTTTGCGCGTTTGCAACGTAGACAGCAAAAGTGAAAGCGGTAATCAACAAAAATTTTTTCATAACTATTATTAAAATGACCAGTATAGCCGGCAGGCAAATTTAAAATCCTGGTTTCAATGATTAAATTAAGTAATTTATTAACCTCAAAAGTCGGTGTAACAGCAAAGATGATAGATTAAGACACCAAAGTATGGAAATGGTCACAAATATATCTACGTTTTCCCCAACCCCTTCGATTACACTGAATCAAATTGCCGTGCCTGAATTGTTTCAGGATCATTTTATTTTTAATATTGCGCCCTGTTCAGAAAAGTCGCAAACTAATTAACTATAAAGTGTCGGAAGGTAACAAGGGTAAAATTTTCAATTCAAAAGACTTAATTGCCTATTTCCTGGTTGCAGGTACCGGCGCTGTGGTTCAATTACTTTGCAGCAGTTTATTTAAAGACTGGTTTGGTTTAACCTTCCAGGAATCCATTCTGCCGGCTTATGCTGCTTCTTTTATCGTAGGCTTTGCGCTTACAAAATTATTTGCATTTGATGCCCGCAAAACAAACCAGACCCGACGGGAAATGGTTAAATTTTTAATGGTCGCTGTTTTTTCAGGATTTGTGACCTATATTTTTTCAGCCGCAGCCTATTATATTTCAGACAATTACTTTGAAAAATACGGTTTTATGCTGCCATCATCTGACAAATATGTGAACGTCAATGAGATGGTTTGCTACATCGTCGGAATGGGATTTAGCTTTATCAGCAATTATATCCTGCATAAAACCTTTACTTTTAAAAGTACCGGTTTCTATAACCGCTTAAAAGTGCTGATCCGGTAAGTTTACAGCCTTTCAATAATAATTGCTGATGCACCTCCGCCTCCATTGCAAATGGAAGCCAGGCCATAGCGTCCTTTTCTCTGCTGTAAAACAGACAGTAAAGTAGTGATAATCCGTGCACCGGATGCACCCAGTGGATGTCCGAGAGAAACAGCACCTCCAAAGACATTTACCTGATCATTATTTAGCTGCAACTCCTGCATATAAGCAAGCGCTACTACTGCAAAAGCCTCATTTACTTCAAAATAGTCTATATCTGAAATGGTTAATCCTGCTTTTGCCAGCACTTTTTTTGTGGCCAGGATCGGTGTTGTCGTAAACCAGGCCGGCTCCTGCTCCGCATCTGCATAAGCAACAATGCGTGCAATTGGTTTTAAACCATTCTGATTAATTGTTGATGAACCCGCCAGTACCAATGCCGCCGCTCCGTCATTAATTGTCGAGGCATTGGCAGCCGTAACAGTCCCGTCTTTTGAAAAAACCGGTTTCAGTGAAGGTATTTTATCAAACTTTACTTTTTTATATTCTTCATCTTCTTTGATGAGTATCGATTCTCCCCCTTTTACAGAAGGAATTTCCACACTTACAATCTCATTTTTAAAAAACCCGTTTTCAGTCGAATGGGCACTTCGCTGGTAGGATTGAATGGCAAAGGCATCCTGCTGTTCTCTGGTTATTGCATATTTCGAGGCAGTACGGTCTCCGCAAACTCCCATTCCAATCTGATCATAAACATCGGTAAGCCCGTCTTTCAGTAAGCCATCCACAATTTCTCCATTACCATATCCGTATCCATACCTTGCTTTGGGAAGATAGAAAGGAATCTGCGACATGTTTTCCATACCGCCTGCTACAACCACTTCGGCATCACCTAACTGAATAGATTGCGCACCAAAGACAACTGCTTTCATGCCGGAAGCACAAACCTTATTAACGGTTGTACAAATCACGCTTGGCTGTAAACCTGCATAAATTGCCGCCTGCCTGGCCGGGGCCTGACCAAGATTGGAAGAAATAACATTGCCCATCAATACCTCCTGCACGGCTTCTTTTTCCAAACCTGATTTTTCTACCGCACTTTGAATGGCGGCTGCGCCCAGTTTTGCAGCGTGAACAGATGAAAGTATCCCTCCAAAACTACCGATAGGCGTACGCGCAGCTGATAAAATAAAAACGTCCTCTTGCATGGTTCTGTTTGATAGGATGATATCCAAAGTTATATACAAGCAACAAAGGCGCAAAGAAAATCCTTGCGCCTTTGTCAGAAATGGGATTGAATAATGCTCACAACCCGGTAAAAAATATTTTACAATTCATCAGAACTGGTTGGCAACTGCTCATATTCCCCTTTGAAAGCATATACACCAAAAATCATCAGTCCGGCACAAATTGGTATAAAGATCAAAATAATAATCGACCATTGTAAGGTAGTGTTTGTTCTTGCAATACCTTCCGCGGCGACACCAATTTTATCAACGGCCTGCATGATCAGGAACAGGATAATAACCGGTCCCAGAACGATCCATAAAATACCCAGCATTTTCTTTAAAGCATTCATATTTATCTTAATATTTAAATTCAACAGAATAAATTAAAAAATCAGGATCAGTCCATCACATTCCTGTCGCCCCGATTGTCAATATACACGGCTCCGATTACAAATGAAAGTGCCGCAATACCAATCGGATACCATAATCCTGATAACGGCGTAGACCCCGGAAAGGAGGCAACTAAAGTAGCAATAAACGGTACCAATCCGCCAAAAACGCCATTCCCGATGTGATAAGGAAGCGACATGGATGTGTAGCGGATTTGTGTTGGAAAAAGTTCTACCAGGAAGGCTGCAATCGGGCCATAAACCATAGTTACCAGCAGGACCTGAAAAAATACGAGAAGAATAATGATCATATAAGTTTTTCCCGGCAGTGTTACATCAGCTATAACCGTTTTGATTTCAGGCAAGGGAACCAGCACATCATCCGGAATTATTCTGACTGTCGATTCCTTAAATGTCATTCCGCTGTTAAGTGTTTTGAAAGAAGTTGTTGTAATGATCGAATCTTTTCCTCCCTCAACAAGTGCACGGGTAATTTCGGGTTCAGTTGCTGTTTTAAGATCCGTTTTCTGAAATTCTGTGACATTGGTAGCATCAATAAAATACTGGTAAATGGGTCTGTAAAACACAATTCCCAACAGCATTCCACTCAGCATGATCCACTTTCTGCCCACCTTGTCGCTCCATGAACCGAACACCACAAAAAAGGGTGTGGCCAGAACGATTGCCCAGAGCAAAATGTAGCGGGATTCATTAAAATCAAGCTTACAGGTGTTTTCCAAAAACGATTGTGCATAAAACTGGCCTGTGTACCAGATTACCCCCTGCCCCATGGTCGCTCCGAATAATGCGAGCAGGACCATTTTAAAATTGGCTTTTTTCTGAAAACTTTCTTTTAAAGGATTAGCAGAAACCTTTCCTTCTGCTTTGAGCTTTGTAAATACAGGTGATTCATGCATTTTCATCCGGATGTAGATAGACACGCCTACAAGCAGAATAGATACCAGAAAAGGAATTCTCCACCCCCAGTCGGCAAACTTCTCAGCACCTAAAAGATTTTTAGTTAAAACAATAATCCCAAGCGAAAGGAAAAGTCCCATTGTAGCAGTCGTCTGAATCCAGCTTGTAAAGAAACCGCGGCGGCCAACCGGCGCATGCTCGGCAACGTAAGTTGCTGCTCCCCCATATTCTCCGCCCAGGGCCAGTCCCTGTACCAATCTGAGAATCAACACTAAAATGGGGGCAGCGTAACCGATACTGGAATAAGATGGAATCAGACCGATCAGAAATGTGGATCCGCCCATTAAAACCAGCGTTAGTAAAAAGGTATACTTTCTTCCGATCAAATCACCTAAGCGCCCGAAAACCAGCGCACCAAAAGGACGAACGATAAAGCCGGCGGCGAAAATGGCGAGGGTATTAATCAATGCAGAAGCACCGGCATCACTTGGAAATAACTGTTGTCCGATGATAACGGCCAGACTACCAAAGATATAGAAATCATACCATTCAATAAGTGTTCCTAAGGAGGATGCTGCAATGACCTGGGTGATACTCTGTGTAACGTCGTTTTTGTTTGAACTCATTAGTAAATTACAGGTCAGGGTTAAGGTTGAAATAAAATGATCAGCTGGCGTTATACCCGCATTTAGCAGAATAAGACATAATATCCATTTGATTACTCATATTTTTGAAAACAAAAAAGCCTCTCAACACATAGTTGAAAGGCTTCCCGTTATTATTCGTTAAGGTTATCCGTTTTACCTGATAATCTTTTAATCTACATCGTCGTCATCTTCGTCTTCTTCATCCGTCTTGTCCTTCGAATTCCTGAGCAGGTCAGGATCATCAGCCGGTTGACGTTTAGACTGCGTATTTTCCGGAAAATCCGGCACTATAGGTGCTTCTAAAATCGGTTTGCTCGTATCAGCAATGGCAGGTTCTCCTCTTCTACGTATCATATCGTATATATTTAAAAGGTTATCTACTAAGATATCTTAAAGCTATACTGAAATAATCGTTCCAAACCTTTGAAAACAGCTGTGGCAGATTTACAGATAATTCCGTGGAAGAAATTCGCACTTCGGGCTATGAGAATTATTCTTCCTCTTCTAAAATTAGCTGCATATAAACCACATCCAGCCATTGATCAAATTTATATCCGACCTCCCGGAGATAGCCCTTCTCAATAAAACCGTACTTTTTATGAAATTCAATACTGCCACGGTTTGCCGCATCAATTGCCCCGATCATAGAATGTAAACCGGATTCCCGTGCACGCTGGATCAAACTTCCCAAAAGCTTACCTCCTACTCCGATTCCTCTGGATTTATCATTTAGATAAATAGAATGCTCTACGCTGAACCGGTACCCTACTTTTGGCCGGAAAATATTATAAGACCCGTAGCCGATCACTTCTTTATCATGTTCAGCCACAATTACGGGCATTCCGTCTGCGATCATTTTTTCAAGCCAGGCAGTCTGCTCTTCCAATGTTCTTGCATCGTAGTCATATATGGCTGTGGTTGTCAAAATAGCGTGATTGATTATTTCCAGAATTGCGGGTAAATCCTTCGGAGCAGCGTTTCTTATGATAAGATCCATTAAAAGATAAGATGGTTTTAAACAGTGATGTTAATGATCCAAAGTTAGCTCAAATTACCAAATCTCAAATTATTGGCTTATCCTGATAATCAACTTTGCAGAATTTATTTTCCATTCACCGATTTTTCCAATAGCTTTACGGAAACTTTAGGGGTGTCCCGTATGCGGACTGAGATAATACCCTTTGAACCTGATGCAGTTCGTACTGCCGATAGGGAAAAGTAAGAGATACTGCTACTGTATCTTAATGAATCTTTCGCAAGGTCCATTCCTGAAGTTTTTCTCATAAAACAGTTTTCAGAATGGAAATAAGTATTAATCAGCAACGTACAGAAATTCCCGAATGCTTTTCGGTCGAACAGCTTTTGTCCTTTTTGTTCGCAGATTCAAAAAAAGGAATTGCCATTGCCATCAACCAGGCCATCATTCCAAAAACAGAATGGCCTGTCCGTATTCTTCATCCCGAAGATAAGATAACCCTGATCAAAGCAACTCAGGGCGGCTAATTCAAACCGGACACAATCCACAAACTTTCCTTCAATTCATATAGCTAGCAGCTAATGGCTAAAAGCTAACAGCCATCCAAAATCCATTCATCCATGAAAATCGAAAAAACGCCCAACACTGAAGTAATAACCCGTACTCCTTTTCCAAGATCCACAAAGATTTATGTGAAAGGTCAACTGCATGACATATCCGTTGCGATGCGTGAAATAGCGCTTACGGATACCAAAGTGCATGGAAAGGCCGGTTTAATCGAAAAAAATCCATCCGTCACGGTATACGATACAAGCGGTCCTTTTACAGATCCGAATATTGAGATTGATGTAAAAAAAGGACTCGAACCCTTAAGAACTTCCTGGATTTTGAACCGTGGCGATGTAGAGCAGCTGGATTCAATTTCTTCAGAATATGGACTAAAACGAAAAAATGACACGAGTCTGGATTCACTAAGATTTGCTCATATCAGCAAACCACTTCGCGCCAAAGCAGGCCAGAATGTTTCGCAGCTGCACTATGCAAAAAAAGGAATTATCACGGCAGAAATGGAATACATCGCCATTCGCGAAAATCAGCGGATTGAAGAACAGATCAAGGAATTAAATGGAAAATTCAATACGCTTTGTCATCAGCATGCCGGACATAGTTTTGGAGCGAACACACCGAAAAATCTGATAACGGCGGAATTTGTGCGCTCGGAAGTTGCTGCCGGAAGAGCCGTGATTCCGGTCAACATCAACCATCCGGAAAGTGAGCCAATGATTATTGGCAGGAATTTTCTGGTAAAAATAAATGCCAATATTGGTAATTCTGCGGTTTCATCCAGCATTGAAGAAGAAGTAGAAAAAGCTGTGTGGGCCTGCCGCTGGGGTGCTGATACGATCATGGATCTTTCAACCGGAAAAAATATCCATGAAACCCGTGAATGGATTATACGAAATTCTCCGGTTCCGATCGGTACGGTTCCCATTTACCAGGCTTTGGAAAAAGTCAACGGAAAAGCCGAAGATCTGACCTGGGAATTATTCAGGGATACTTTGATCGAACAGGCAGAACAGGGCGTCGATTATTTCACCATTCACGCTGGTGTTTTGTTGAGATATATTCCTTTGACGGCCCGACGTATTACCGGAATTGTTTCCCGCGGCGGCTCCATCATGGCAAAATGGTGCCTGGCACATCACAAGGAAAATTTCCTTTACACGCATTTTGAAGAAATCTGTGAGATTATGAAGGCATATGACGTGGCATTTTCACTGGGTGACGGATTACGTCCGGGATGTATTGCCGATGCTAATGATGCCGCGCAATTTTCAGAACTGGAAACACTAGGCGAACTCACAAAAATTGCCTGGAAACATGATGTCCAAACCATAATCGAAGGACCCGGTCACGTGCCGATGCATTTGATCAAGGAGAATATGGAAAAACAACTGGAGCATTGTCATGAAGCACCTTTTTATACCTTGGGGCCGTTGACAACGGACATTGCACCGGGTTATGACCATATAACTTCGGCCATCGGAGCGGCGATGATCGGTTGGTTTGGAACGGCGATGCTTTGTTACGTTACGCCAAAAGAACACTTAGGTTTACCCAACAAAAAGGATGTAAAAGACGGCGTGATCACCTACAAAATCGCTGCCCATGCTGCGGATCTGGCAAAAGGACACCCGGGAGCGCAGTACCGCGACAATGCTTTGAGCAAAGCCCGTTTTGAATTCCGGTGGGAAGATCAGTTTAACCTTTCGCTGGATCCGGATACTGCCAAGGAATTTCATGATGAAACTTTACCAGCCGAAGGTGCCAAAATCGCTCATTTCTGCTCTATGTGCGGACCAAATTTCTGCTCAATGAAAATCACGCAGGATGTGCGTGACTACGCAGAAGAAAACGGATTGATGGAAGAAGCTGCCCTGGAAGAAGGCATGCAGGAAAAGGCCAGAGAGTTTGCTAACAAAGGCAGCGAAATATATTTGTAATGAAACTATTAGCCATATCCAGTCCTGATTTTATCCCTGACGAGGCTGAACTAATCAACAGTCTTTTCAGGGAAGGATTGGTGTGTTTACATATTCGGAAACCGGAAAGCGTTAAAGATGAATTCAGCGCGTTGATAGAAAAGATTGAACCGGAGTTCAGGGGACGGATATCCATTCATCAGCATCATGATATTGCTAACGAAATGGGTGTAAAAAGACTTCATTTTACCGAAATGGAAAGGAAAATGACTTCTGTGCAAATTATGAAGGACTTAAAATCAGATCATTTTTTGCTCAGTACTTCAATTCATGATCTGGCTGAAACAGAAAATATTTCCCCGTATTTCGACTATACTTTTTTCGGACCAGTTTTCAACAGTATTTCAAAATCCGGCTACAAAAGTGCTTTACAAGAAGATTTTTCTCTAAAAAATGAAACCAGGAAAGTTAGGATTATGGCTTTGGGAGGAATTGATCATACCAATGTAGATAAAATTAAGAAAATGAATTTTGATGGTGCGGCTATTTTGGGGGCGCTTTGGACGGATCCGGGTAAAGCCGTTGAAACGTTCAGGAAAATTTCGGCATTGGCATCTGAGCCGTTCAACCCGTTCCGGGTTGGTGATCGTGAATGGAAAATTTGATTTCCCCAGGTTTGAACCCGGGGAAATTCATGTGATAGCCTTTCAGGCTTTTGCCCCGAAGAGACAGTACTCAAAGACCTGGTTTCCACCGCGGGCAATTCTTGAAAAAATAATTAGGCTTTGATAAACCTAAACTATTATAGTAATGCTGGACTTGTCAAACTTCCAAAGACATGATGTTTGAATAACCGTATTACAATTGAAGGCTATTATTGAAGCCTTTCCGGCATTGGGTAAATCTGGGTAATTCATAATAATACCCACATGCAAAAATATCAACAAGACGATAATTTGCATAACCTCTGTTGCAGCCCGCATATATTATGGTGACATTCTTTCATGCTGACGATGAATCTAAATTACCATAGTAATGCCTGACTAGCCAAACACCCCGAAGGGGTGATAATTGAATAGCCCCGGGTTCAAACCCGGGGAAAATAGAACGAAATAATAACACCACAACCCTGAAAGGGTTGAACATGAAAACCTATGTTCGATAAACTTCAATTCATATCAAACCAGACAAAAGACGTTACACATCTTGACAGCATTAAAATTGCACTGGATGCAGGTTGTCGCTGGATTCAGCTCAGAGTGAAAGACCAACCTTTTGCAGGAGTTCTAAAAACAGCCGCGGAAGCTAAAAACCTTTGTAACACTTATGGGGCTAAACTCATTATCAACGATTACCCGTTAATCGCCAAAGAAATTGATGCTTATGGTCTGCATCTCGGTTTGAACGACATGCCGATTACATCCTCGAGAAAAATAGTAGGCAAGGAAATGATCATCGGCGGAACGGCCAATACGCTGGAAAATATTCTTGACCATATAAAGCAAGGTGCCGATTATGTTGGTCTTGGTCCTTTTCGGTTTACATCTACTAAACAAAACCTAAGCCCGATTTTGGGTTTGGACGGATATAAGAACCTGACCGAATCGCTTAAAAATCTGAAACATTCTATTCCGCTTATTGCAATCGGCGGTATTATGCAGGACGATATTCCAGAAATTCTCGAAACAGGTATATACGGCGTTGCGATTTCAGGATCTATTATCAGTGCTGCAGATCCAAAAAATGTGATTTCCAAAATCAATAAAATATTATGTTAAAAATAGCAGACAAAGAATTTTCGTCCCGGTTGTTTACAGGTACCGGAAAATTCAGTTCGTCGAAATTAATGGAAGAGGCATTAATTGCATCCGGCTCCGAACTAGTCACGGTTGCATTGCGACGCGTTGATATGAATAGCCAGGATGACGATATCCTTTCACATCTGAGTCATCCGACTATTAATCTGCTGCCTAATACATCAGGCGTCAGAACGGCCAAAGAAGCAATTTTCGCTGCGCAATTGGCAAGGGAAGCTTTGGAAACAAACTGGCTTAAACTGGAAATTCACCCGGACCCTAAATACCTGATGCCCGACCCCATCGAAACCTTGCTCGCAACGGAGGAATTGGCAAAACTAGGCTTTATAATTCTTCCCTATATTCACGCAGATCCGGTTTTATGTAAACGTCTGGAAAATGCCGGTGCTTCGGCTGTGATGCCGCTTGGTTCGCCAATTGGGAGTAATAAAGGATTAAAAACCATTGATTTTCTTGAAATTATTATTGAACAAAGCAATGTTCCGGTAATCGTAGATGCAGGAATAGGTTCGCCATCCGATGCTGCCAAAGCCATGGAAATTGGAGCCGACGCGGTTTTGGTAAACACCGCTATTGCTGTTGCGGGCAATCCTGTCCAAATGGCGATTGCTTTCAAAATGGCCGTTGAAGCCGGACGAATGGCTTTTCACGCGAGACTGGCACAAAAAGGAAATTTCGCAGTTGCGAGCAGCCCATTAACCGCTTTTTTAGATGAAGAGTTTTAAAGATTTATTTGAATCATACAGCTGGGACGAGGTTAAGGGTAGTATTTATTCTAAAACCAAAACCGATGTGGAGCATGCCTTACATACTTCCCGAAGAACTTTGGAAGATTTCAAAGCGCTCGTTTCGCCAACCGCAGCACAATACCTGGAACCCATGGCGCAGCTTAGCCAGCAGCTTACGCAGAAGCGGTTTGGTAAAATTATTCAATTGTATATCCCGCTGTATCTTTCCAACGAATGCACCAATATTTGTACCTACTGCGGGTTTAGTCTGGATAATAAAGTAAGGCGAAAAACCCTTTCAGATGAAGAAATTTTAAAGGAAGTTGCAGTAATTAAAGAGCTGGGTTATGAGCATGTTCTGCTGGTGACGGGAGAAGCGAATCAAACGGTGCACGTTGAATATTTCAAAAAAGTATTAAAATTAATCCGCCCCTATTTTGCTCAGGTTTCGATGGAAGTACAGCCCCTTGATACGGAAGAATATACCGAACTGATTCCGCTCGGATTGACTTCCGTCCTGATTTATCAGGAAACGTATCATAAAGAAGATTACAAGAAGCATCATCCAAAAGGGAAAAAATCTAACTTTAATTACCGGTTGGAAACACCGGACAGACTCGGACAGGCGGGTATTCATAAAATGGGATTGGGTGTTTTGATTGGCCTGGAAGACTGGCGTACGGATAGTTTTTTTACCGCACTGCATCTTAATTATCTTGAAAAAACATACTGGCAAACACGATATAGTTTATCATTCCCAAGGCTCCGTCCCTTTTCCGGCGGACTTGAACCGAAAGTGGAGATGAATGACCGCGAATTGGTGCAACTCATTTGTGCTTATCGTTTGTTTAATGAAGAAGTCGAGATTTCTTTATCAACAAGGGAATCTGAAAAATTCAGAAATCACTGCGTGCAGTTGGGAATTACGTCAATAAGCGCAGGCTCCAAAACGAATCCTGGCGGATATGCCGTTGAGCCGGAATCTTTGGAGCAATTCGAAATATCAGACGAACGAAGTCCAGCATTGATTGCGGCCGTGATCCGGTCAAAGGGGTACGAGCCAGTTTGGAAAGATTGGGACAGAGTAATAAATTAGGTGACACAGAGAACCACAGAGTTATAGAGAACCACAGAGATTTTTTGATCATAACACGCTACCTGTGAATCTCTTAATTTCTCCGTAAAACCGTACGGTGACCGCTCTGTTTAATTAGAAAAAGATGGAACCACAAGAAGGAAAAAGATATAGCCGCCAGATTATTTTACCTGAAATGGGTATGGCCGGACAGGAAAAATTGAAATCTGCGAAAGTGCTCGTGATTGGTGCGGGTGGCTTGGGCTGTCCTGTTTTGCAATATCTGGTTGCAGCAGGAGTTGGAATGATTGGCGTTGTTGATGATGATACCGTTGATGTGACCAATCTGCACAGGCAGATCTTATATAGTGCTGAAGATATCGGCAAAGGAAAAGCGGAAACGGCTGTGCGGAAGTTGAAAGCCATGAATCCTTTTGTTAATCTGACTGCCATTCCGGTCCGCTTAGATGAATCCAATGCGGTTGAAATTATTTTAGGTTACGATCTGGTCATCGACGGATCCGATAATTTTCCTACCCGTTATCTTACCAACGACATTTGCGTAGAACTGGATAAGCCGCTGGTTTTCGGATCAATTCTACGATTTGAAGGGCAGGTTTCTGTTTTCAATTACAAAGGGGGCCCAACCTATCGCTGTCTTTTTCCCGAAGCCGAAGAAGGAGATAATTGCGAAGTCGCCGGTGTGATCGGAATTTTGCCTGGGATTATTGGTACCTATATGGCCAACGAAGCAATCAAGATAGTTTGTGAAATCGGGGAAATTCTTTCCGGTAAATTACTGGTTTTAAATGCGCTTGGTAACACGAATAACATTTTTAGTTTTAGCAGATCTTCTAATTTTCCAGTCAAGGAAAAAGTTGAAACCAAAATATTTGCAACCGAACAGATTGTCAAAAAAACAGAAGAGATGCCTCTGGAAGACCTGGAAAATATGCTGGAATCAGGAGACAAAAATTTATATCTGATCGATGTCCGGGAAGATTATGAATTTGAAGAAGACTTCATTGGTGGTATTAACATCCCTTTGCCGGAACTCCCCGAAAAGCTACATACCATGCCACCCGATAAAACAATTGTTTTTTATTGTCAGAGTGGAAAAAGAAGTAAACTGGCTACACAACTCCTGAATAAAAATGGATTTGAAGGTAAAAGCTACTGGGTAAAAAACAACGACAGGTAACAAAATCACATGACTGAAAGCAGATAAATCAATTTGAAATTTTAAATCTATTAATTTGGTAGATTTAATAGTTTTAGTAGTTTTGTGTCTGACTTCTTTACTATACTCTACCACCTGATATCCAATAATGCTACAAAAAGTCCTTACCCCAAAACCTGTATGGTATATTTTGCTTCCTGGCGCACTACTAGTATTAATTGGTATTTTGTTTCTGAACGGCACATTTTCAATTAGCCAGCCTGATGTTAAATCTTTTTTGGAAAGTGATTTTGCATTATATCTGTTAATCGGGTTAGCAGCCCAGCTCGTCGATGGTGCTTTGGGAATGGCTTACGGCGTTACCTGTACTTCTTTTTTGTTGAGTATGGGTGTTACGCCAGCCATTAGCAGTGCAAGTGTCCATGTGGCTGAGATGTTTACTACGGGAGCTTCGGCAATATCTCACTTCCGGTTTAAAAATATCAATAAAAAATTATTTAAAAGTCTGCTGATACCAGGTGTACTGGGAGCAGTTACAGGAGCTTATCTTCTCTCGGATGTTATTGATGGTGATGCTATCAAACCATTTATGGCATTTTATATGCTTATTCTCGGACTGATCATTATCAGGAAAGCAGTTCAGAAGAATTTTGTCAAAAACAAAACCAAAAGAATCGGACTGCTGGCTGCAACGGGTGGTTTTCTGGATTCGATCGGCGGAGGCGGCTGGGGGCCTATTGTTACTTCCACACTTCTGGGACAGGGCCGTGACCCGCGTTACACCATAGGTTCTGTAAATGCTGCTGAATTTGGAATTACCTTCGCAAGTGGAATCACATTTTTAATTTTCCATGGTGTCAACAGCTGGCAGGTTGTCTTGGGACTAATTGTTGGTGGGGTTATAGCAGCTCCGGTAGGTGCTTTGGTAGTGGGTAAAGTTAAGAGAAAACCTTTGATGCTTACCGTTGGCGCATTGGTAATCCTGCTCAGTTCGCGTACTATCCTGCAAAGTCTTGGCTTAATTTAATCTTTCCCTGTGCTTCTTTGACCAAAGAAGTCTAAATCATTAGATTTGCAAAAATCTGATTTTGCCACATGCTTTCTGACTTTGGTTATATACTTCTCTTTATTATTGCCGGCATTGCCTTCATAAGCCTGATGCTTGTAGTTGCTGGTTTGCTTCGTCCGAGCCGGCCGAATGAAGAAAAACTTTCTACTTATGAATCCGGGGAAGATCCCACCGGAAACGCGAATATTCAGTTCAATGTAAGATTTTATGTTGTCGCGCTGATTTTCGTTTTATTTGAGATCGAACTGCTGTTTCTTTTCCCCTGGGCTATTGTATTTGGAAATGAGGATCTTATTGCTCAGACAAACGGACAGTGGGGATGGTTTGCTTTGGCAGAAATGACAGTTTTTGTGGGTATACTCGTACTGGGTCTGGCTTACGCATGGGCAAAGGGATACCTGGAATGGGTTCGGCCAAAGCCGCAGATCCCGGAAATAAAATCACCTGTTCCGGCAGATTTATATCAGCAGGTAAACGAAAAGTACAAAAGAAAATAGCAGTTATCTGCAACAAAAAAGCTTCTTTTACAAGAAGCCCCTTCATATAGTATTTGCTTTCAGTGCATCCGACCCCACATTCTGTGTGTACTTTTCGGAAAGAATACCAATCCAAGCTGAGCGTAAAGCTGATTTGGTTTAAATGATGCAAGATCAGTAACCTTTACATCATCGCCACGCCATCTTCCCATCCTGAAAACGGGCAAATGGTAGCTTCCTTTAGCACTGATATATACTTTATCATAAACTTTTGGAAAAAGATTCATCTTATAATCTACGCCTACACCAGCATGCAGATTAAAACTTCCGTTATGAAGCTTCACAGATCTATAGTTATTAGGATTTTGTACAACCTGGCTCAGGCTTGCAGACTGATTATTTTTTACTTTAAGCTGATAAAGCATTAAATCCCAGCCGATAGGAATAAGTACATTCCAGTGTGTGGAATTGACGAATTTAGGACTTGCATCAACCCCGATACCGATACCCCTGAACATTCCTTTGGTCACATCATTGTCACGGCTGTGTCTTGTACTGTTCATGAGAATTAAACGGTTTTCAAAATAGAATTTATCCGTCTCAATTCTTTTTGCAAGAACAATTGATGCCATAACTGGCTCAAATGGCTTGATATTCAAGGCCCTCATTTGCTCACGGATGGACTTAAAACTACTGTTCGACAATACGCCAAGTTCACCATAAATGGCTATCCCGGAACTAAACTTTTTGGTTGATGAAGTGGTGTCCGTTTCGGACTGTGCCTGTACCGTAAATAAACCAGTAATAAAAAGTAAACTTAATAGTAAGTTGTTTTTCATAAAGAATGTGTTGATGTTTTTGATGTAGTAAAATTGCAAACTCTTTCTGTGCATTTATGGTTACTTTTGTTTAGAAAGTGATTAGCTTTTGCTGAGCAATTATTATACCAGTGCTAATCTGAAAAATTGATAATACAATGAGTGAAAGAATTAAAACCGGTGACGGTGGAATAATATTAACCAATGCAGAAGATCTGATGAACTGGGCCAGGTTATCATCCTTATGGCCGATGGGATTTGGAATTGCGTGTTGTGCAATCGAAATGATGGCATCTTATGCATCCCATTATGATCTGGAACGTTTCGGAATTTTCCCCCGCCCTTCCCCGCGACACTCGGATGTCATGATCGTAGCAGGAACGGTTACTTTTAAAATGGCTGATCGTATTCGCAGGCTATATGAGCAAATGCCTGAGCCTCGTTATGTTATTTCAATGGGTAGCTGTTCCAATTGCGGAGGCCCTTACTGGGAACATGGCTATCATGTTGTAAAAGGTGTTGACCGGATTATACCCGTTGATGTATATGTGCCTGGATGCCCGCCAAGACCGGAAGCACTGATTGGTGGCTTTATGAAATTACAGGAAAAAATAAGAGGGGAACATCCTCTGGCACCTGAATTATTTTTAGAGATGGAAGCTAATCTGGCAACCGAACCAAGCTGAGAACAACTCCGTTTAATCCACTATCCTTCACTATAAATGAATTTTCAGGAAATCACAGAACTTGTTGTTGCCCAATTCGGTCATCACGATATTAATGCAGATATAAAAAATCCTCAACCGGTATTGATCGTACCGGTTGAGCAAATTGCTTCTGTCTGTCAGTTTCTTCATGAAGATGACAGATTATATTTTGATTTTCTTGCCTGTATAACAGCTATTGACAACGGCCCCGGGCTTGCAACGATGGAAGTTATATATAATCTGACCTCAATTCCATATGGGCATAATTTGACGATGAAAGCCGTTTTTCCCAGAAACCCTTCGGAAGGGATGTTACCGGTTGTACCTACCGTCAGCCACATCTGGCGAACTGCCGACTGGCACGAGCGGGAAGCTTTTGATCTTATGGGTATTCATTTTAGTGAACATCGGGATCTGCGCAGAATTTTGCTTCCGGAAGACTGGGAAGGTCATCCGCTAAGAAAAGATTATAAGGTCCAGGATCGCTATCATGGAATATATGTGCGCTATGAAGATGGCCCAAAGTTGGATTAACTAATGATCCGTCCTTATTTCCCTGTAATGCATTATTAAACTGTTTTCATTCGTTTATACAAATGCTGAAAATATTGTAAAACCCTGCTCAAACCTGCAGTAGGATTCAGGTTAACTATAAGTCCATAAATTAAACTGAACAAATTTTGTAGCCAGGAAAAGGCTCATTATTTTACGCTATCAATTGTTAACAATGTTTATAATGCGCCATATATTTTTTACGATATTACTTACAGTTTTTTCGATATCTGCTTTCGCTTCTACCGATTCGCTGGTTATTAAAGGAAGAATACTAAATCTTAACGGACGGCTTTACAGACAAGCTCCGGCTATTACATTTTCGCGAAATAACATTTTACAACCTCAATCCGAATTAAGCAAACAGGCTCCATTGGCTGCTGACGGCAGTTTTCGCGTTTCATTACCCATGCTGTTTGCAAAGGAGGAAATATATCTGGATTACAGCGGGAAAGCTTTTACCACTTTTCTGGGATCACCCGGTACAATAGAAATCACTTTTGACGGAGATTCGTTAGCGAAGGGAAAAAGACTCTTTTATTTCGCCGGCGAAAACGCTGAGGCAAATAATCAATACCGTATCTATTTAAATGAGGAAAATAAAAAACTTGCTGCAAATGCTGCTCTGGGAACCAGATTCTATGAATCTTTCTGGCAAAAATCGGCTAATGAAGTACAGGGAGCGGCATCCAAAAGGTCAGATTTAAGAATATCAGCTCTGTCTGCAGTGACGTTAACCGGCATAGTTGATCCTGCGCTGAACCAATGGGTGCGATCTGTTGCGCATGACGAAATGTTTCAGAATCTTTACGAATATGCGCTGAGTAACGGCTACGCACTTGGAAATGATTTACTGGATAGCCTGAAAAGATTGTCTGTACCTCCCCTAACCTCTCAGCGTGTAACCTGGGCCAACCGCTTTGGCAATTACGGAGACCGGATGGTGGAAGAAAAAATTTATTCAAATCCCGGCCGTTCTTCTTCGCTGCCCGTTCGCAGGATGGCTTTTCTGATCCGGAATAACGCCGTACAACTTACAAATGAAGAAAAAACAAAACTGGATGAAATTACCATTAAGGGTGTTGCAGAGAAAAATGAACTTGATTTTCTCAACAAACTCTTTGCTAAAAACGAAATGATATTAAACCTGCTTTTCGGCTATGAACGGGAAAGCAGAGCTTACGGCGATATGTTCGACAGCACGGCCAGAGAATTCCTAAAGGCACGTTATCTTCCAAAAAACTTCTACAAATATACTTATCGCCAGCAGGTTGCTTTGAGTAAGCATATTCAATCAACATTAACAATCCCTGAATTTGCACAGTCACTGGACGAAATTGTCAGAATTGAAGTTAAAGACAGTGCAGATATAAAGAAAATGATTGCATTTAAATCATTGACTCCAGAGCCTGCTGAAGCCATGCCTGGTTATTTTTTAAGTGCCTCCGCTGAGCGTGGCACCACCTGGCTAAACCGGGTTCTTGACAAATACAAAGGAAAAACAGTTTATCTGCTCAAATGGAATTATGAAGATCCCAAAAGCCGGGAAGAAATGGAGTTTGTAACTGCCCTCCAGTCTCAGTTACCTGCTGACATTGTTTTTGTCTTCGTTCACTTACCGGCTGACGACTCTATTGCTCCACAAGATCTTATAAAACAATATATTGTAAGACATCGCTTAAAGGGTGTTCATATTTTCCTAAATGGCGGACAGACCATGGATTTAATGTTTAAGCTTAATCCTGTTGAGCCGGGAACATTTTCGGTCATAAAACCAAACGGAAAATTTTCATCAAAAAATGCTCCCGGACCTGGCAACATTGAAAAAACGATTCAGGCAATAATGGAAGCTGGTTCAAAATAGTATTAATTTCAATTCAGATTTTAGTAACTTAACTCCCTGCTACGGTTATATCTATTATACATACCTAAAAACAAGTCTGCCGTTCTGCCTTATTAGCGTCATGTATAGATATCTGCTCTTCTTTATTTTATTAACCTCAACAGCGTTGGCCCAAAAACCCGACAGCCTGAAAACGGTTATTTATTCAAGAGACAGCATCAGATATACGAATCTTAAAATCCGTATGTCTAAAACCAAATTTTCAAAAGCAGTTTATCGTCTGCTATTCAGAGATGTATATAACCAGGGAAAGGTAACCGAGGTCAAAAAGATCGAGACCAACCCTTTTACACCATACGAGGGAATGGTAATTCGTAAAATTATCATCCGGCAGCTCAATATGCTGGGAGAATCCGTATATGATACAACACGGAAAGGAAACCGGCTTGAAAGATTTTTCAGTGCTAATCTGCACACCAACACCAGAGAAAGCATTATCCGAAAATCTTTTCTTCGCTTTTCGGAAGGAGATGATATTAGAGCGCAGGTTTTAAAAGACACTGAACGTCTGCTCCGGGCTAACAGACTTATAACAGATGCCCGGATCATTGTTATTCCGCGGGAAGACGTTACTTGGATGGCCGATGTTGTTGTTTTGATACAGGATGCCTGGTCGCTAAACTTTTCAGGAGGATTTAGCTCATTCAGCAAATTTAATATCGGATTAAATAATCTTAATACCAGAGGAACAACCCATTCGCAATTAACAGCCATACGCTGGAATGCGCAGGATACGGTCAGGAAATTTCAGTTCAGGACAATTTACACGGTACCGTACATTGCAAAAACTTTTATTACGGGCCAGGCCAGTTTTATCTGGGAACGGGATATCCGCGAACAATCTATCCGGTTTTTCCGTCCGTTTTTAACAGCAGAAACAAAATATGCAGGTGCAGTTGAAGCAGGCCATACATGGCTTCAGCAATATAAAAGATCCATCAACAATACAGAAGTTCAGGTATTGTTTCCGATAGAGTACAACCACTATGATATCTGGTTGGGACGGTCTTTTAAATTCCCTTTTGTAAATAGTTTTCTGAGTAAAAATGCCAGACTGGTTACCGCTATCAGACACAACAAATACGTCTATGATAAACGACCTGAGGTTACGCCAAACCTGAACAAGATTTACTGGGACCGCAGCGCAACGCTGTTCAGCATCGGCTATTCAAACCGGAATTATAAAAGAGACGTTTTGATATATGGCTTCGGTAGAACGGAAGACGTGCCCGTGGGAACATTATTTGCTATGACGGTCGGACAGGAAAATACGCAATTTGGCGGCCGAGGATATGCTGGAGTACAATATGCAGCTGGCAAATACATGCCCCATAATCTGGGCTATATGTATGGTCTGGTAAACGCTGGCACCTATCTTCAGAATGGGGTTGCACAACAGGGCGTTGTCGGTGGACAAATGGATTATATAAGTAATTTAATTCCTTTTCGTTACAGCTTTTTCAGGCAGTTTGTTACGGTCAGGTTCACACAGGGAATCCGGCGTGATTCGCTGGATTATCTGAATATTAGTAAAGAACAGGGAATAAGGGGAATCTATAGCGACCAGCTAATTGGAACAAAAAGACTGACACTTTCTACCGAAACAGTTTTTTTCTCCGATAAAAGTCTCTTAGGATTTCGTATTGCCTATTTTGTTTTTGCAGATTTCGGTGTACTTAACGGCCCTAAAAGGAGGCTTAGAGAAAGTCCGCTATACCAGGGTTATGGACTGGGATTAAGATTACGTAATGAAAACCTGACATTCAATACTTTACAGCTTCGTATCAGCTATTATCCAAATGTTCCTGCAATTTCTTCACCCTTCCGCTACGGAGTTGATGGTAATGTACCGCTCAGGTTAAAAGATTTTGACATTTCCGCCCCTTCGATACTTCCGTTGCAATAGCAGAATTTATATTCCTTTTTTTATAACCTTTTTTACAAAATCCTCCGATACCTCAGCGATTCCGGCAATTTTTGAAATATCAAAATCAGTCTGTCTAAGCATATTTCTTACAAAAACTATCTTTTCAGTTTCTCTTCCCTTCTCGATTCCTTTTTCAATACCTTCTTCCAACGTTAGCATCTTAATGGTTTCTATAATTCCCATAGTCCGTTTATTTCCAGTTAACAAATCTATCTGCTTATCAAAATTACTATTTATTTCAGGATTTCCTATGTGTATAAATGTCTTTAAAAAGAATAGGAAACGCCTGATTTTCGGAAGATTATATCTTTTACTCTCAATGAGCGCACGTGCTATTGCAAGCCTTTGTACAGCTAGCTCATCTTCCGGAATCTTATTAGTTAGCAATACTTTCTGTGAAGCAAGGATAATTAAGGCAAATGGGTTATCCATAGCTAGTAACTGTGTTTCACTATGATCCAGAATATGGTAAGCTTTGTATTTATAGTGCAGTTCTGTTCCCAAAAAGTTTTTATAAAAATGATCAGGCCGCTTTTGATTTTTACCGCCGGTAAATACTGCCAATGCAGCTATATCAACTCCAAAACGATCATAAATCCGATACCAATAGGTAAACATGCGCCTGGCAAAATCCTTAGTTCCTTCTCCCTGGATTTCCAGATGAATAAGTACAAGCTCACTTTTTCCATTTCGTAAATGGGTTTTAACAAGCATGTCCGCTACACGGCTTCCCCCTTTTTTGGACAGTTCAGGAAAAAGCTCCAATAGCTCCTTATCCATAAACTCGAACCCACGCTTTATATTGAAAATTGAATCTGCATCCTTAAAAAAGAAACGGAGCAGATCAGGGAAAGCTTCTTCAAAGGCACTTTTAAGCAGAATATCATTTTTCCTGCGCATAAAAAGAATTGACTGTATGTTAGTAAATATTTTGCGTTTTAGACGCATTTCAGTATTACTCAGAACCAAAATCAACAAAATCAGGGTAAAGTATTGCAGATATTACATTTCCTTCTTTCCAAGGTTTATATGCTATATATCACAAAAAGGCATCATGCACATTTTTTGTATTGGAATCGTTCTTTTTCCAATATGTGAATTAACTTTGTGGAATTTTTGGACGTACCCCTGCCCGGAAAGTATCAGGCATCTCCGAAAGTTGTTAAAACGTTATTTCCACTTTTATACAAATTACCATTTACTGTGCCAAAAAATACGAATATCAAGTCCGTTCTAATTATCGGTTCAGGTCCCATTATTATCGGTCAGGCATGTGAGTTTGACTACGCCGGTTCCCAGGCTGCAAGAGCACTTCGTGAAGAAGGAATTGAAGTTATTCTGATCAATTCCAATCCTGCCACGATCATGACTGACCCGATTAGTGCAGATCATGTGTACCTGCTGCCATTGGAAAAGAAATATATCGTTGAGATATTGGAAAAACACAAAGCACTCGGCAGGCCCATTGATGCAGTACTTCCTACAATGGGCGGACAAACTGCATTAAATCTTGCCATTGATTGTGATAAAGCCGGTATTTGGAAAAAGTATAATACCGAAATAATCGGTGTGGACATTAAGGCAATCGAGACAACCGAAGACCGTGAAAAGTTCAGGCTGAAAATGCTTGAACTGAACGTAAACGTTTGTAAAGGCCGTACTGCAAGATCCTTTCTGGAAGGAAAAGAGATTGCTCAGGAAATCGGCTTTCCATTGGTGATCCGACCTTCATTTACATTAGGCGGAACTGGTGGCGGTATTGTTGAAAACGAAGAAGATTTTGATCAGGCTCTCAATAATGGTCTGCATGCTTCTCCCACACATGAAGTTCTGGTTGAACAAAGCGTGACAGGCTGGAAGGAATATGAGCTGGAATTACTGCGTGACAATAAAGGAAACTTTATCATCATCTGCTCCATTGAGAACTTTGATCCGATGGGTGTGCATACCGGTGACAGTATAACTGTCGCTCCTGCGATGACTTTGCCAGATACACTTTACCAGCAAATGCGTGACCTTGCCATTAAAATGATGGACGGAATCGGAAAATTCGCAGGTGGCTGTAATGTTCAGTTCTCGGTAAATCCGGCAGACGACATGATTATCGCCATCGAGATCAATCCCCGCGTTTCGCGTTCTTCTGCGCTTGCATCAAAAGCTACCGGTTATCCGATTGCCAAGATCGCAGCAAAAATGTCTATAGGTTATAATCTGGATGAACTTACCAACCCGATCACAGGAAGTACCTCTGCATTTTTTGAACCATCTATCGACTATGTGATTGTTAAGGTTCCACGCTGGAACTTTGATAAATTCAAGGGAGCTGACCGTTCGTTAGGACTACAAATGAAATCTGTTGGTGAAGCCATGGGTATTGGCCGCAACTTCCAGGAAGCTCTGCAAAAAGCGTGTCAGTCTCTGGAAATCAGACGTAACGGATTGGGCGCTGATGGCCGTGAACTGAAAGATCAGGAAGCAATTAAATATAGTTTGAAACATCCTAGCTGGGACCGTTTGTTCCACATTTACGATGCGTTCAAAATTGGCTTGTCATTTAAAACAATCCAGAATCTCACAAAGATCGATCCCTGGTTCCTGCGTCAGATTGAAGAGCTGATCGAGCTTGAGCATGAGATCGAGAAATATGACCTTGAAGATCTGCCAAAAGAATTGCTTCTGAATGCCAAGCAAAAAGGATATGCTGATCGTCAGATCGCACATTTGATCAGCACAAAAGAAAGCAAGGTTTATGACAGAAGAAAAGAACTTGGCATTCAGCGTGTTTACAAATGTGTAGATACCTGTGCAGCTGAGTTTGAAGCGAAAACACCTTACTACTACTCTACCTTCAATTCTTCTCAGGAAATGCCTGATAATGAATCGATCGTTACAAATAAGAAAAAAGTAGTTGTACTAGGCTCAGGCCCGAACCGGATTGGTCAGGGAATTGAGTTTGACTATTCCTGTGTTCACGGCGTTCTGGCTGCGAAAGAAGCAGGATATGAAACGATCATGATCAATTGTAATCCTGAAACGGTGTCAACTGATCCGGATATCGCTGATAAACTGTACTTCGAACCTGTTTTCTGGGAGCATGTTTATGACATCATCCAGCATGAAAAGCCGGAAGGTGTAATTGTTCAGCTTGGTGGACAAACTGCCCTGAAAATGGCTGAAAAACTTGAAAAGTACGGTATCAAGATCATCGGAACAAGTTATAATTCGCTTGACTGGGCCGAGGATCGCGGGCGTTTTTCACCGCTTCTGGAAGAACTGGGAATCCCTTATCCTAAATTCGGAACGGTAAGAACTGCGGATGCAGCCGTTGAACTGAGCCGCACACTTGGCTTCCCGTTGCTTGTTCGCCCAAGTTATGTTTTGGGAGGACAAAATATGAAAATCGTTATCAATGAAAAAGAGCTGGAACAGCACGTGGTAAAAATCCTTCGTGACATTCCGGACAATAACATACTTCTTGATCACTTCCTGGAAGGTGCACTGGAGGCAGAAGCAGATGCAATCTGTGATGGCGAAGATGCATACATCATTGGTGTGATGGAACATATAGAACCGGCCGGTATCCACTCCGGAGATTCACACGCTGCACTTCCTCCATTCGATCTGACAGAGGACGAAATCCGCCAGATTAATGAGCATACGCGTAAAATTGCCTTGGCTATGAATGTAAAAGGGTTGATCAATGTACAGTTTGCTATCAAAAACGGCATTGTGTACGTGATCGAAGCCAATCCGCGTGCATCGCGTACCGTTCCTTTTATTTGCAAAGCCTACCAGGAACCGTATGTAAATTATGCAACCAAAATGATGCTTGGGGATAAAAAACTGAGTGATTTCACCTTTAACCCGGTAAAAAAAGGCTGGGCAATAAAAATTCCGGTGTTCTCTTTCAATAAATTCCCGAAAGTGAATAAAGAACTGGGGCCTGAGATGAAATCAACCGGAGAAGCTATTTACTTCATTGATGATTTGCAGGATGAATTTTTCCAGAAAATATACAGCGAAAGAAACTTATATCTGAGCCGTTAAGAATATGTTAAATTAAAAAGAGAAGGATGGCAGTCGGAAACAGACAACCATCCTTCTCTTTTTTTAAGCTTTCTATCTCTTTTTACCCAGAAACTTTAATCCTATCGTAAATTCGATCCTCGTAAGACTTTCAAGATTTTCTTTTTCCAGCTCAATCGTTTCTTTCATAAAGCCATTATCAATTGTCATTTTACTCAACGTTGCAGCTTGCAAAGCTACACCCAGGTTTAGTGCACATGCCGGGCTGATTTTATGATCAAAACCCAGTTCCAGGCCTGCTCCAAGATTTTTTCCGGTCATATCCAGATTTTCGGATAGTATAACAGATTTATCACGGTAAGACTGATAACCCAGATTTACGCCGAACAATATACTGTTTTTAGGATTTTGAAGGATCAAACGGTTCAATAAGGAAGCGCCAATGTAATGTAAGGTAACATCATCTTTCATATCCGTGCCCAGATTATTTTTCGCTTTATTGAAATTGTACTTTAAACCGAAACCAAGAACCTCCGAAGTGAAGTAGTGAATGTCTCCTCCGATCACATACCCTGATTTCAGCTTCCTGATATAGTCTCTATACTGGCTGGGAATCTGGTCGCTTACCTTTGCTACGCGATAACTATATCCTGCCTGTAATCCATAACGCCATTGATCATAACCTTTAGTTTTAGCATAAACTACCGGCGGAATAATTTCATCAGAATAATACCCTTTTTGTAGCGAGCAGACTTTATTGGTAGGCAGCATTGTTCTTC
>Ga0265797_10000833_pt1 | contig 56384 bp, 50 predicted proteins | sample P2T30metagenome_FD_192433 | JGI IMG/M metagenome (GOLD analysis project Ga0265797, IMG submission 192433) | Plant litter microbial communities from East Loma Ridge, Irvine, California - P2 T30 | ecosystem: Environmental > Terrestrial > Plant litter > Unclassified | place: USA: California...
GAGTGTTTCGAGATCAAGTTCGGCAGCAACGATCTGACGCTGTTTCGCTAATGCCTCTTCCAAAGCTTTGTTTGAGGCCTCAGCAACGGCTTGTGCTTCGTCGGCAGCACGTCTGGCTTCGTCGGCAGCATGCTGCGCACCTTCGGCAGATTGCGTGAGTACGCTCAAATCTGGCATGGCGTTATGTCCCTTCTTTATCTCCAGCTCTTTCGCCTTGCGTTTTTTCTTGATACGGCGCAGCTCCCGCACGATTGCTCGAAAGTCAGGCTCGTCTTCGCCATTCTGTTCGGGGTCATCGCACGAATCGACTGAAACTTGGGCTTCTTTGGTACCGGAGGGCTTGTCGTTGTGTGTCGTTAAGGTGCTTTCTGCTGGGGGCTCAGACTGATGAGTAGGCGTATCGTCGTTATCCAATGCTTGTTCGTCTGAAGCTCGTGCAAGGAGCGTAGCTGCCCGGAGTTGTATTGTTTTGCCTTCAACGTTTGTATGCATCTCCGGAGCTGGAGCTTGGGGCTGACTGTTGATGGAGGTTGACCGGGACTCAGGCGCTGTTTGTAGGAAAGCCGCGGGCTGGACATCTTGGTTGGTTTCGTAACCTCCCTTGCAGCTTTGTCGTAATTCTGACTGTGGCACACCCTCGTATAACTCTGAAGTACCATCAGACGTTTGTCCCCCCACCGAAGAGGGGACCAACACAAATTTTGTGTACGTCTGTCTTTCCGCGTGTGTTTCTGTAGTTTCCTCCACGTTCGGCCCCGTGAGTACTGCCTTGTCAAGCCGCCAGGTTCCATCCTCATATTCCCAGACCGTACGCTTGCTCCTCCTCGATTGTTGTCTCAACGCAGTTTGTATAGCGTTCCGGACCGTTTTCGGACCACGTTGCTGGTAGTATGTCGGCTGGTGATCGCGAATCCAGTCAAGGATACCGTCGATGGTCAGGCCCTCATTAGGGTTGGTTCTGAGCGACCCATGGATGCGGCTGATCATAGTTGGTTCGGAGCGCGGTGTGGTGTGCTGCTTTGAAGGTGGAAACGGTTTTTCCCGATGTGCTGTCCCCGCGCTTTTGTTAGGCGTCGATACGTGTATTGTATTTCCAGGTGTGTTTTGAGACAGATCCCAGGGCCGCCACGATCCATTCTTCGCGCGTTTGGCGGGTGGGGGCGAGTCCGTAACACCGTAGACGTCGGACTCATCGCCTTGAACTGTCAGCTTCTCGAACCTCCTTCGGGTGAACGTGATCGTGCTTACGTTCGCGAGTACTGTCCATGGTCGTTGCTGTGTGTGGTGGTAATGTAAGCTGGTGCAACTATTGCGATCATGCGCAAAGCGCGCTCATGCAAGGACGCGCCGGCCGAAACGTCCGAGAAAGCGACCGTGCCTCAAGCTTGGCTTCAGTTTGGCCGTCACTCTACGCCTGTCAAGGCAGAATAAATCAGATAATTTGGGCAGGTACATTATACAAGCTGGATTGTGGACTGCAACGCATCGGATGACAGCGCATGTTTTTTGCGTAATGTCCGGGTCGTCGATGCGTGATCGCTGTTGGTCGTCACTCCAGTCGTCTCTGGTCAAGCACCATCCCAAACAGGCACCGCATGCGTCGCAAGTAGCAGGTCTGCAAAGCGTTGTCACCAAAGCAGTTTGGAAAAAGCATATCTCTGACCGCACAAAAGCAAAAACATCTTCCTTCGCGTGGGGCATTGTTGAAAGCGAGACGATGCGACGCACGCCCGTTCCCAGGTATCCTTCGTACCTTGACGGTACGAAACAATCGCAATAGGTTGGACTCCTCCTGGGCTTAATCTCAGGAGTGACTTCTCCAAAATTGTATACGGTATATGGATTTCAAGACTACATTTATGTCATGCGAGGTTGAAGTAACACGTTTCACCTCTCCGCGAAGATATAAGTATATAGATCTGAGCTACTTCCTATACTTCACGGTTTAGTACATACATTGGACCGTGCAGGGCTGTGACGATTGCTCTGACGCAGTGGTTTTCCGGGCTCGGGAAAGCTTCACACGAATGTCACGGCCATCGTTTCCTCTTGGCGGATGTCTTCGATTTGTAGGAGACAAAAGCTGCTCATTTGCAACGTCGTGTAGCCCCCAGCAGTCTTCACTGATACTTGGTTCCAATCCAAAGTAGCCACATAATCCGCATACTCCCTGGAACTCCCTGTGTTCCCTCAACACCTCAACGACCCTGTCAATGTATGCCTCTTTGGAAGCTTTGCGCATGGCGACACGCTCCATCGACATAGTGCATACAATGTGGTCAATGTATATTGCACGAATACGAGGGTCTGGATCCTGAAGTCCCTCCTCGTAGCAAGTGAGAACCGTGTCGATTGCATGTGATGGCTTTGCACCAGCGCTCAGTTCCAGGTCGAATGTGGTAGGATCGCGAGCACGGCTTTTAACGTGGAAAGTCTGACCGTACAAAATATGCGGCGAAAGCGACAGCGCTGCATGTGGAACGTTTGCCGGTAGCAAGAGCGACTCGCCTTGGAATTGAACGAGATATCCGCAGGGTCCCAACATTTCGAGTGCCGATACTGTATCAGAATAACATGTCGGCAATAAACGACAGTCAGAAGCTCTCCAGATAATCCACAGTTTCATGGGCCGATCCCGACCCGCGTCCAGACGGCCGCACGCGGTGGAAACATGAGGATCACTATCGTGATGAATACCTGTCGCCGTGCCTGAAGGGCATATGTTGGCCGTTAAGGCGTGGATTTCGATGGGGTGCTCATTTTCAACGCCGTAGAGCTCTGGCACCTTGTTGCGGACCACGGTCCGATGTTGATCTTGCAAACTCCGCTTTATCATCTTTTTCCTGACTGGTACATTTAATAGTCGTATCTTCGAAATCCTGTCTTCTAGTAGATGCACTTTGAAGTCCGCGAATTGATCTTCTTTCAACTTGATTCGCTTCTCCAAGAGCCAAGCATCACTACATGATCCAATGTCCAGCGTCGGAACGAGTATCTCGAATGAAGGGAGGCGCACCGTTGCGTCGCTCCTGAAGATATGCCAAGCGATACACTGATTGTAAATTTCTTCCTTGCAGGCACGGAGATTCGGCAGTCGATCCAGCTTGTCGAGTGGCCATGGTATCTCATTTTCAGAGAGATCGATCCCGCAGAGCCTCAGCCAATCGCCTACAGACTGTGGTTCTTTCTGATTGACATGGTGTTCTCCAGCGCGGGGTAGAAAAGGTTGCATCTGGGTAGACCTCGAGACCGGATTGGAGTTCCTGTGCGCATGCGTTCTGGGTGGACTGAGACACGGCGGGAAGAGCTGTATGCGACTATCTCTGGTAAGTCTGTGATCAGTGGCATCCGGCCCGGACTCGACTAGCATATGGTCGAGAACAGTGCACTAGTTTTCCATCCAGTTCCTGCTGATATCTTTTCTCAAGCAGTTCTGGAGGAGGGGCTCAAGCGCCGCTTAAGCGAGTCTGCAAAGTCCGGTCGGGTGTGTTCCAGGCATGCGGAGAGTTTGGGTCCGAGCAAAGCCCCCCAGGAGCGTCGCGCAGCGCAGTGCTGTCATAGGGAAATGCTCCGCGCGACGACTCGGCATACAAACGATGTTTCGATGAGCTCTCGTGTTACATTCTCCCTCAATCCGATCTGCACAATACGCCAACAAATAACCATACCTTGACCAGATCTATGATTTGCACGATGCATTTTGAAGATTGGCTCAGCTCGCAAGTGCAAAACTTGTCCGAAGTTCACCAAAGGCCTTTGGTATCGCAATATCCGCATGATAGCATCCTTGAATCATCCAATTTAGGCCAGCGTCGAAAGCGCGATATTGCATCAATGGAAGGCGATGGAGAATCACAAGCGCTGGCTAATGATTTTGTACCGGTGATGAAAGTTGTATCTGATGGTGTTTAGTGACTGAAGATGCCTCCAGTGATGTTGATATCTAGCCAAGTATCCCGTGGAACGCTGCCTTATTCTTGCTGCAGTACCACTAGAATACCAAATCGGTTGAAGTTACAGTAGAGAGAGTTCGCCATACGAATCTGATGGTGGAGAGCTGATTGATCAGACGTGCATAGACTTATTTCTTTCTCTGTAGGCCGGCCTTCAGCGTAAGTTATGTAAATTAAGTCAGCTTGCTATGTTTACTCCTAAGTTGATTTGAGCAACAACCCTTACCCTAGTAACCACAGCCCTGGAGATCAGCAATCTTCAGCCTGCACTAACGGGACGCCCCGTTGTTCCAGGTAACCTATTGATGCAGGGGCTTCTCAATCCAGTGTACTTAACCAGCGCCAACACCTTTACCTTGAGCGAAGCGCGTAGAATCTCAGACTGTTGCGATGCCAGAATGTGTTCGAATTTCCGGCGAAACTACTTACCAAGAATCGCACTACAACCTGCAGGACGGCTTGGATCACAATTTGCACCACGACGTCGGGTTTCAGCCACCGTCTATGCTACACCACGTCCACCACGCACTCCGTTGTCTACAGTCGCGAGCCATTTCTCGACCAGGATGGAACACTGTTCCGCTTCTATCGACATAGAGCCTTCTCTCGCGATCGAAGAAGAGACAGTACGCGGCTACAAAGCGGAGCACTACTATCCAGTACAGATTGGCCTTGTCTTCAATGATAGATACCGTGTGGTTGGTAAACTTGGATACGGATCTGCCTCTACCGTCTGGCTTTGCCATGATCTGCGGGACGAAAAGCAGTACGTCGCGCTCAAAGTGTACATCAATTGCTCCAGGATGCACCGCGAGCTTCCTATTTACACCTACATCGACAACATACACTCACAGCACGGTGGACAAATGAACCTACGAAGACTCCTAGACTCATTCGAAATCGACGGCCCGAATGGGAAACACCACTGTCTTGTTCACGAAGCGCTTGGAATGAACTTGGAGGAGTTGCGTGATCTTGTCCCTGGTCGAGAATTTACTTCAGACCTCGTCCGCGAAAGTCTTCGTGATATATTGCGCGCATTGCATTTCCTGCGTGAAGAAGCCCACGTCATACACACAGGTCTGCCACAATATCATCCTTCTACCAATGGTTTCTAACACCGAGATGGCAGATATACAACCGAAGAACATCCTACTGGGTGTCTTGGATGACTCTGCTTTCGCCAGATTTGAACGCGACGAACTCAAAGACCCAATGCCGCGAAAAGAATTGCCGTCTCATACGGTGTACGTGTCAAGGCCAATGCCACTCACAAAGGGTGCACCACTACTTTGTGACTTCAGCGAGGCGCAGTTCGATGACCCTCAGAACGTCGATCGCGTGATGCCTGATGTTTATCGGGCGCCTGAGGTCGTACTTGGAATGTCTTGGAGCTATCCCATAGATGTCTGGGGTTTTGCTATGACAGTAGGTATCATATCCGAAGAATGAGCTTCTAATCCTGGAACTGACGTAATAATCGATAGCTATGGGATATTTTCCAGCCGAAACGACTTTTCTCTCCACACGATTGGGACGGTCGCTACTCTGAAGACCACCACGTTGCGCAGATGATAGCTGTCATGGGGCCGCCGCCGCTAGATCTTTTGCAGCGATCGGAGAAAAGCAAGCAATTTTGGGATGAAAAAGGTATTCGAATTCCATGGACGCAGTTTTACGAGATCTAAAGAAATATGTAGGTACATGGAAAGGGTGTATCCCCATACCAGAGACGAGTCTCAGCATATTAGAGGCACGACTGGAAGGCCACGAGAAGGAACTCTTCCTGAACTTCTTCAGAAAAATGTTGCAGTGGAAGCCTGAAGACAGAAGTGATATTCAGGACATTTTCATGGACGAATGGCTCTTGGCAGATCTGATTGAGGCTGGAGAAGTGGTATGCGAGGAGTAAAGATCTGAGAGCAGTCCTGCTTAGGGCGTTTGTTTTCGCCAGGGGATACTCCCGGTGAAGTGATAGCCTGTTACGTTATGCGCACTACATTTACTCCGTTGATACATCCTACCAGGTTGTACGCGACCAAAGACCAAACGCTTCAGCTGCAGCGTGCTGATGAGTTGAGATACGATTGGTAAGTAATTGGCTGCTGCGGCACAGTTTCATCAAGCGCCGGCGCTAGATCTCCTGCAGCCTGCAGACCATCTAAGCGCCGACGCTTGACACTACCATTATGCGGTGCTACTCGCTGTAGAGCATAAAGTGCGATGGCCGCCAGGTAGTTTCGTCGCACAGGCAACTACAGTACCATTGTCTTTTTTATACAGCGTTTTGCACTTAATCACATGACTTCTACCGGGTCACGCGCATTCGGGACCTCCACCAAAGCAGCCTTGAAGTGGGTAGGCGCAACCAAAGCCGACATACTCACCCAGAACCCTGGTGAAAGAGGAAAGCAAGCCTTGAAAGCAATTGAGAAGATAGAGGTGGCAGCAGAGCAGAAGGTTAGTCGTTGGTTCATCTCATGAAATGGCGTCGCTAATGTGAAGTAGTACGGGGAGAAAGCACACACCCTTCGAATCCAGTTCGTTACTTACATCGTTGATACTAGTCTGCAACTGTAGCTAACAGTAGTATAGAGGTGGAAAATTGCGTAAGTCTCACAAAGACCCCGGTGAAACACTCGAGGTGATCACCGTTTCGGTGGAAACCGAAAGAGGGACTCGTCTGGAGTTCGATCACGCACGCGAGGATGGTTCAAGCACGCAGAAAGTCACTCGTGCTGGGGGTAAGTAACGGGGTCTGTTCGTGAAAGTTGGTGGAGATCAGAGAACAATCAACGACTTCTCCGCTGATACAAGACGATTCAATAATAGCCTGCATGAACTATTCCATGAGTATCAAGCGAGACGCTTAATACGGGTGTCGAGGAAACACGGAAGATTGTAGTCTTGAACATCCGGTACTCGCACCGTGGGAAGTCTGAGGCAATCATTTTCGACATTTCGCAGCAGCCCAAATAGACTTAATTCAACAGACACCTTGTGCGCTCCCAACACAACTATTGGTTAAAGAGCGCAGTGATTCTCGTGCTCTGACCGTCAGTGATTTTATATACGCATCAGAATTGAAATGGTACGTGAAGCGGTGTGCTTCTCCAGGCGCCTAGACAACCTGCGTGGAAGATGACAAGGACCGGATAGTTTCGGTGGGTAAGCGTGTGGTCTTTCCAATTAAGGGTGTATACGAGTGTAGCTGTAGTAGCGAGACGCTTTCTCCCGAATGGACAATAAGCATCAATCAGTGGAATGGCTGGCGACCACTTTCTTGACAGCTTTGAGCATGAAGATTGAGAACATCTGGAGTGATAATGGCGATGTATACAGGACTCAGGGGCGACCATCGAACCGACGGGACGAACAACATGTGGCGACCATCGGAAGACGGAGGGTGCCCTAGTTGTCCTCCAGGAATCGATGGGGTGGGCATCGACCTGCGGTGTCCTGACTACAGAGATCGCCTCGATTGTAGCAGCGCTCAACTACAGTATCAAGCCAGTTGCAAATCTCTCGCTCGGAGAGCACAGCCATGCTGTGGTGGGTGGTGAGAGTAACCGTAACTCTTTCGACGAGGAAGACATTGCATCGACCACCTGCACAAGTGACGACTCGAGTGACTAACATTGGGTGACCCCATAGCTATGTTTCGAATCGATAAAAGGTACATAGAACTTCCGAGGACCATCCTAACGACCTGTTCTTAGTCAACCAACCCCACAGTTCTTGGTCCTTTCACAAGTCCGACACGTGAGCCTAGTCAAAGTAACCGAGGTCCATCAGGAAGTCCCTAGAAAAGCGACTGGCCTCGCTCTCGACTCTGCTACGCTCACTTGTAGTGCGGAGGTCGGTGCCGAGAATCTTTTCCATGCCCCACATCTTGCGTATGCGGTAGTAAACGCTGGTGAGGGCATCCTTGGTGCGCAAATTGAACAATCTCGCAAACTCGTCCTCTATCTCAGGCCACGAGTGCTCCCGAACAATACGATAGTACATGATGGAGAACCTCTGTTCGTCCGTGTAGGAGGGTCTAGCAGGTCGAAGGATGCGCTGAGGCGATCCAGCATGTGCCGTCTGAGTCGCCGGATATAGTCGGAGGTCGGTATCGTGATCAAAAGCCCTGTTTGGATGGGGGACACTACCACTGGCCAAGTCCGTCACATCACGTGCGCCACTCAGGATCTTTGTGGTGTCGGAGCAACTGGGGGGAGGATCTCGGGTCGCAAGTTCGAAGACGTTGGGATAATGAGAATTAGCAGGCAGCAGCAGAGGCAGGGTGACAGAGAGCCCAGGGCACTCAGGTTGGTGACGCTTTGCCCTAGTTGGAGCCGCATGTGATGTAGAAGATGCCTTGAGTCCGTAGGATTGATGAGCCTTAGTCGATGCGGTAAACGCAGAGTTTGCTTCATCGGCGTCACAGCAAAGGGATGCCACTGTGATCTTGCGGTGACTTCGGCGCTCGCCGGCGGTCATGACATTTGATCTTTGCAATGTCATGGCGGGTGGAGCATTTTGGCTATTGCTCGTCATCTTGGAAGCTCGGAAGTGCTGGGAGTGGTCTTTGGCTATGTGTCTCTTGTATTTAGACTCGTACAGTAAGGCGATGTGGACGGGATGCAGCCATTTTGAACAGCCACCCAGATCATTTGTGGTATGGTGCTGCTTTACCAGCAAACCACAGTGACCTTGATTTGACGACGCACATCCTTGCATTTCGTGCAACCGGAAGAACTGCTTGTGGTTACACGAAGTCGCACGTTACGTCTGCAGCACCTTGCTTTGTTAGACGCACAACGTTGCAACAGGTGGCCTAGACGCACATAGTGTTCGATGAACATGCAAGGGACTCTGGCATATGTGCTGAACACAGTTCCGGTTACATCCTTGCTTTGCGCCATTTCAAAACCAGCACGCATAGTAAAATTTCGAGCAAGGGATCCTTTTAGGAGCGAAGTTATCCGCTTTGATGACCAGTGGCGACTTGGAAAGAAGTATGTCAAGGGTATACGACACAGTGTTGAAAGCCATAGTGTCGCACGATTCATCCATGCCCATTGCTATCAATAACGCTGGCTCGGACTCTTCGCAAAGCTCAAGCTCTTAGGGAAGAAATCAGAGCTCGTACGCCTGTCGGTATTGATGTGAGGCTCCATTGTCGGGAGCATTGCACAGGTTGAAGGCTCTGCCAGACCCGGTGTAGTCGAGATGGACAGGTCGCTGGGACCCGCAGGATTGTCTGATCGGACGCCCAACTTTGGTGCAAGACGAGTCTGGGAAAGATTGCTGGTGATAGTGGGTCCTGTAAAAGGCATGTGATCTGAAGACAGGCCTACTGCGTCGAAAACTTCCCTTCGTTCTGAGCCGATGGGAGCGAAGGCATTGCGCGGGATTGCGTCGGACCAGACGTTCTCCAAGGCATACGTAATCGGTTTGTACAGGGCTCTGGCGCCTGGGTCCTCATGCTGTGCGCAAGTAGGTACTGCCATCTGTCCGAGACCTTCCCCAGAAGATCCGCTTACACCTTCGGCAACTACACCTGCCCTGCAAGTGCTGCTGTGGCGATCGACCACGTCTGGCTTACGAAACTGTGGAATTGCAGCATCGAATGGACTTCCAGACGAAGAATCGCTTGCTTCGGTAGCTGATTTCATGCTGGCTTGATCTTGACAATCATCGAGGCTTTCACCGGCTAAACCTAGGCCGCGCGAGCTCAACTCTTTGTCAAGGAATATGATCTTGGTATCTCTTTCGATCGTAGTTGGCGGGGTTATCCATTCTTTAGCAGCCCAATCTTTCTTGTGTTGCTTCGGAAGCTCTTGTTGGTCGTAGCTCTGCAGGAATGTCAACATTCCATCATGACTGATCAGCGGCTGATAGACCTTACCGTTTCTGCATCTCCGCCTTCCCACCGCTGATCTTTGCTTTCAACCTGGGCTTAGACGCAGACCCTGCTTTGCCTGCATGGGAGGCGTTGGCTTTGGCGTTGGCTTTGTGCACGTCTTCCAACTTGCTTGGGGTCCAGTTGGGTGCGTCCGGAGAGGCCACGATCCGCTGGTCCGGGAGGTCTGTGGGCTCACGGACGCGCCACCACTTGCGGTAACCTCACTGTACGTTCTTTGGCTCGCGCAGTCTTGGATCAGTGCCCGCAGGGCCTTGATCTCCTCGCCTGCGCGTTGATCATTTTCATCAGCTCCTTGTTGCGGTCCAGGATCATTTTGTTGCTCTCCAGGAACGCTTTCTGGCTTTCAGCCATTTCCCTCTGGGTTGCCATCAGTTGCTCGATGATTGCCGCCATCACCGTCGGCTTGTAGTTGACGCTGTCCTCAGCCTTTCTCTTGCGAGCCGCCATGGCGGCAGCCTCGAAGCCGGGCGGGGCTTGTTGCGAGCCCTCGCCTCCTCCAACACACTTGGTCTGACTCTCATCGTCGTCCTCTTCACCCCTCCTGCCCTCGCCTTGCCTCTCGTCACGATTTGCCACTCCGCACCCCCTCAGCCCTCCGATCCCGCATCAGCGGCGGCGCGAGCGGTGACGCGAGCGGCGACAGCGGGCTTCGAGCTTTGAGCTCCAACACGTATCCCGCATCGAGCACCACCTTCCCCTACAGCAACAACATCGTTTTGAGTGATTTCATTCTTAACAGTAAAGGTTTTCTCCCATGGATTTGGTTAATTGCTCGACCGCACCCCCGTCCCCCGCGTTAAAGCCAGTGCTTCCCGCTCAAATCATTGGCTGCAGATATTTGTGACAATTCTCGATAGCCCCTGTTGGTCCCCTTTTACAGTGTTAGCGAGCTCTTCATCTACCCAGCCAGCAGTAAATCCTCCTCCGAAGTCAATAATCCAAGCATTGTTGTCACCATCGATAAGGACGTTTTCTGCCTTCGCATCCCCCCAAACAATACCAGCCGCATGCAACTCTTTGAGAGTCATGGTAAGCTGCTCAATCCACTGATTCCGAAGGTATGAGCTTGTTTCTTGCTTGAGCGCGCGACGGAGTGTTCGCGACTCAGGTCCAACATGCCTCAGCAGAAGACCGAGAATGGTGCCAGAACTTTCCCGTACTATTCCACACAGACTTGATATGCGGCTCCCTTGCAAGTTCGCTTGCTCGATCTTCGCGTACGTCTCAAGCTCATGCTGAACCAGCCCGCGTTTGAAGAAGTAGGGCCCACCCGTCTTAGTGACAACTTCTCGAGGGGTTCTAGAAAGAGCTTGTTCGGGAGATGAGGCGCAGATCTTGACTTCTGAAGGTTCGAAAGAGTACCACAGCGAGCCAAACTTCTCATAAAGTATCCAGTGCTGGGGATGGATTTCCGGAGGATTGCCCTGGTCAGGTTTGAGCATTAAATCGTCGTTGGCAGTGGCGTGCAGAGCGAAATGATACGTCGGTCCATGATAGAAGTCATGCAAAGTCGGCTCTAGAGGTATAGAGGGTTGCTGCAGCTTCGAGAACTGAGCATCGCAGCCTTCAATTATCCATTCCCAGAGATCGAATAAGATCTCATGGGGCGAGTTCGAGGCTTCGTTTGCGGCTTGGATGTACTTGATGTATTGCATAAGGACTTTTGCGGACCCCGCCATGTTTCTCTCAGATATGCTGAGGTGGATTTTGGTGGTTCCATATCTCATTAACAAACTGGAGTCGTGATCACGGTCACTGTAGGTGAAGTCTTCGACGGTTGCCTGCAGCCAATGCATGGTGTAGAGAAAGTCGTGTGTCGCTGGTCTGCCAACATGAAGGCTTGATAGGTTGTGAGTCGAAGAGGACGTCGTTGAGTTGTAACGTCTTTTAAGAGAATATAGTGTCAAAGCTTATCGGTGGACCGACCGGGATGGTCGGCTGATAAAGCCTCGGACCAAGGACGCCAAATCGGGATAGCGTCGGTTTTGAGCACGGACTCCATCCTTAAGGCTAAGCAGAACTTAGAATAAGTTACTCGGACATATCGGAGAAATTCTCTTGCGGTAATGTCAAGCCGGACGCAGCGCTTGCTGTTTGGAGCACACCACATTATTGATAATGATCTGGACCTGTGGTTGCCTCTTACTCTGATCAGCTCATCGCATAAGCGTTATGCTAGCACATGCATTTGTTCAAATCGAGGGTGTACAGTATCGCTGTGCTGACTTATTGGCGGGTAGCGACGACCTGGAAGCGGTACTCCATCCAATTGGCTCCACATAACATCAATCGCTGAAGCTAGCCTATTTCTCACCAAAACCTGATCATGAAAACTGACCAGCAAGATGTTGTGACAAGGGCTCGAAGTCAGACTTATAAGGGAGATACCCTCTCTTGTGCTTTGACATCATAGTTCTTAGAGTTTAACGCTGCGAAATTACTTCAAAAATGTGCTCGTCCTCCTACAGAAAATACCGCTGTGGCCACAAGAAAGTTGAAGGAGTCGATTATTGTGAAGATGCGGCTTTCGACAGACGAACCCGCCGCCGGAGCATGTGTAGCAATAGAAGCTCAACAACAGCCGTCGCCGACAACAATCTTTGCGGAAAACCTCAATGCTTTCTCGATGATCTTCGGATATTTGGCTGGATATGTTGCCAGTGCCGGTATTCGCAAAATCGCGGCATTGACTTCTGCAGAGGTCCTCCTGGCCCTCGCACCCCGCGGACCTCTGCCTGCTTTCACAAAGCCTGCCAACGATGCCGTCGCTCATCGTAGTATGCCACAACATCGGAGACCATTAGTGATTTTGCCCACTATCTCCTTCAGGTACATCGCTCTTTGGAACCCTCCTGGAGAAGTTTGCTAATAAGAATTCTGGAGCAAAGCTGATATATTGCACCCGGGGCCTCGTCGTTCCGCCACTCAATGTCGTTCCGTCTGTTGAAACTAAGCAGTCAATGCTCGATTATCTCCTACTGATGGACTAAGCGTTCAGTTTCCAGTGTCGGCGACTATCCTCACGTGAGGTACGAAGACGGGACATTGAGAAGAGTTTGGAAACAGAGCACTAGGCAGCAATCCTGTGTTGATCGAATCTATTTTCTTACTCAAATGTCATGACTTCACACCGGTACTATACCTTTTGGCTATAACTTCGCGCGCAGAGCATAGCTTTCATAAGAAACGCGAAGGGCGGGTTGAGGATATTGGAGAAGTATATGGTATGTCATGCGTAGGTAAAGCAGCGGGGGAGATACACACGACAATCCTGTTCTTCGAAGACCTGATCAACGATGCTGTGGACCACTGCAGGATCTTGGACCAGTGAGATTGATACATATATTTGAAACTCTCAATTAGCGATATCGCATAAGTTACGAGATTGAGGATTCGTGGCATTTGTATCTGCCGCGTCTACGCCATCATAGGTTATCAGAAGATAATGATGTTTTGCAATGGCAGCATCTTGAGTTGAAGGTTGTGTTTCACGAGTGAGGGGAAGATATCACAGTAACCATGGTTCACCGAGACCAATATCTACCCTGAGATAAAGAGCTCTTCCGACTATCCGGCTTTCTGCCGTCGAGCAAAGCTTTATTTGAAGCTGACTTGACATTGGTACGTACTGTCTCAGTCTGTCTGCGCTGCGAAATGGTTTTTCGATTAAGAACCGTCCTGCACGGAATACAAAATTCCGCTGCCACTATGTTCGAGATTCAGCAATCGATGGCGCTTGGTTCGCAGCACTAAAGATCGTTAGCGTCAGTCAAAGGAGTTGTATGTTGCCGCCAGCCACATAGCGAGCGACGGCAACTCACCTTAAGGGGTACTTAGATGGTGTAGTACGGGGAATCCGATTGGAGCAGATCCCGGCGCCGTTGACCATCTTAGGATGGTTTATCACCGCGCGTCTGCGTGGCTGTGACTCTGGAATAGCGAGATATTGGTTGCCAAGAATTATAGCCAGCTTTTGGATTGGTTCGCAGTACTCTATGCGGTGATTTTGATTGCAGTTCATGGGTTTGTCGTATATCAAGTGATATAGTGATGTCAGTGATGCCACTGATACGAGCACGTCGCACCAGCTTGCCGACTTCAGCTCTGCATTGAGTCAATCTAGCTCTAGGCGATGGCTAAAAATTTACCGGTGCCTGCCTAGCCAACTCTGGGAAGCGAGTTTGGGCAGTTCGGGGTCCGGACTCACCTGGTGGTTTGGGAATGATTGGCTCCGGCCATAGTTGGGGGACCTGACATGATGAGCTTGACAAACCGTTTCACTAAGTTGATGCTATTGTAACAGCTTGTCACCGGAAGCCGCATCCACGTCTCCCCGGCGCACTGACTTGTCACTTTTTGCGCTCTCTAAGGATCCAGCCTGTTGGCCATCGGTCCCCGCTGTGTGGCTCGCTATGATTTGAGTGGAGTAGCTGTCAGCTCCTGCTCCTGTATCCATGTCTACATCAGAAGGTTTCCACGCGACAGTCCAGCCTTTGAATCACATTCTCAACTATAAAACTTCTATGGTCATCCGTGTTCACGAACCGTAGTTTGTCTGACCGGCTGGCTTCCTTCGCAGTGCCATGCGATTCCATCATGTCTCCCAACATCAATCCCAACAACCCAACTACGGCTAAGTAGGCTGGCGAGCGACAGAGCCACTGATGGAGTCCATCCAGTAGGAGTTGAGGCCTGGGACCCAGTGTTTGCAGCCGTGCGCAGCGCATGTAGCTTCAATATTTCCTACTTGCTCTAGTGTTTTATGCATGAGTTCTTTGTGCTCAGATTTCGACAACGTAATGTGCCCGGATTTCGACAACGCAGCGTGCATCGATTTGAGGATTCCGAGTGACGTGTAGCCGCTATGGCTATTCCCTCGCGGAAAGTGCGTCGCTAGAATCTTGAGCGCGTCTGTCCAACGCTCGATGGCAACTGACCATTCAAGGCGGCTATGAGCGACTCGTGCTAAACCGACGCTACGACATAGATCGGCAAACGGTCCCAGGTTGGATAGACGTAGGTAATGATCGTTTGCTTCTTCGATCTCACCTTGTCGCATCAAAGTTTCTGCGATCGAGAGATGCAAAAGTTTTGAGGCAGCTGTATCAGTGCTTCTTTTCCTGATCCGAGTGTCAATTTCCGATTGCAATATTTCCCGAGCCTCGTTAGGCCTGTGCATTTCTATGAGAACAATTCCCAACTCATTTGCGATATCCGTACGAATGTCTTCAAAAAGACTTTGTGGTATGGTCGCCTCATGGAGGAGCTTCTCCAGATGTTCGAGAGCCTCTTCAAAATGACCCTGATATCTCAACACTTTGGCAAGTTGAGTCTGCGCGTTCACAACAACTATAAGCTCCATCGTTGATGGGTTGTTTGGCCTCAAAGGACTCCAAGAACGCAGTTGGATGATAGCGACATTCAGGTCCTCATTCTGGACAGAGTTCAGAGCTTCCGAGACGTTCAGTGATCCACGCACGGCTTGCAGTGGGTGCGAATCTTCTGGAATATCGGCGAAGCGTTCCTTGGCCGTTCGTAGAAGAGTTGTAGATCCCGAAGCATTTCCTTTGACTCGCATTCTCGTAGATTCTCTGTAAGCAGCAAAGAGATCTATAAAACGTCGTCTGTGCTCTTAGAAAGATGTCGCACGTTTCGCAGAGCTTCATCCTTCCATTTTCCTGGTAATTCGGAGGCCGCCAAAAGGGCGAGGCACAGATCGGTGCGTGCGGAAAGTGGGAACACAGCATCATTAGAGATGTCCGTTGAAATGTCGGGGCTCAATATCTCCTGCAGTGTGTGTCGCAAGTGTGGCAACAAGTGGTGTCCGCACGTTCGAAAGCTAGCGACATGCGATCAGCGTGTTTCATGGCCAGGGGTGTTTTGCTTTCTTCTTACTTCAAGCTGATGCTGGGACGGGGAAATACAAATGCGACAAGTATCAAAACTTGGGTTTTCCACAAGACTTTAGCTTCTAGCGGCAGACTGTTTATGATCTGTCCCTTGACATCGTTGTCAACTGTATAGGCCGGCATACCGTCACATGTGGACTCCGCAAGTATCAGTAAACCAGAACTGAGGAGGGTTTCAACAGCTGCGCCCAGCTGGTTGGTGTTCCATAACAGGGCCGATATGGTGTCGTGGATACCAACTTGCTCCGGTCGAAGCCCCTCAAGCTCGCCACTAGTTGTCCATCGATTCTGCGCTTTCCCTCCACGCTGAATTGCGTCAACGCAGACTGGAGAATCGCCAAGAAAACACCAAAGTACCAACAGAAGAGAAGTCGGAGGACTAAAGGCGGCTTGTTCATCTTTCGTGGTGGCCTCTGCGGCGGCTACAGCATCGGATTGCCAGGAGGGCAGGCCACTGCAGAAGTCCGTATTCTCTACAGGAACAGTAGAGTACTGCGTTGACTGGACGGGACGGTGATTGAAAGACGATATTCCAGGTATATGTCTATGAGGCGGAAGAGTGGTCAAGAGCCCACGTCGTAAGCCGGCACTTGGATAATTGGGCCGCCAAGCAGCTCCTGTTCGACCATCAGTGGCTGAACAACACAAGAGGAAAAGGGGGTCAGACCGGAAGTCACAGTGGATAACAACGTTTCTGTGGGCTCCCGAAGCATTCCCTCCTGTTCAGCGAAATTGGTGTCTGACGCGAGAGTTGTTCGGCATCGAAGAAGTACAGCTTCGTCCTGAGGACTTAGAAGCATTGCCCCACTCAGAAATCATCAGCTTTCGAATCGTGGTCTTGCAGCTTGATACTTACCAAGCGGAGAAATTGTCCAAAAGCAAAATTGCACCCGGACCCAGAACCTGGCGGACGTATTGACACGCACGCCCGAGCTTCCTACAATCCTGGAAGAGACGGCGGATCTCAACCGCAGACTTCCCCGAATGCTTTTCCCAAACTTCAATGGCAGCGGGAGGCAACTGTTGTTTCGGATATAGTGAAACGAATACAGTGGCAGCAATTTTCCCAGCTGCTTTAGACATTGTTTCTTGAGCCCTCGCAGTGATAAACAGGGAAAACACTGTTGCTTCGTGGCTTGTATCCTCTGGTAAGGCGAAGTGATTCCCCTGCGTTAGGAAGTCCCTCACACTCTTCACAAATCCATCTATGTCATCGATGCGGCTATACGATGCTACAAGTCCTTTTCCTTTGATGTGCGGTTCCGACGAGGGTTCCGACGAGTCGAGCTCTTGCTGAAGAGGTCCTCCAATGCGCTGCGGCCGAGAGATTAGACGTGAAGGACGAGTAGGGTGTGAAGCTTCAAGAGGAGGTGATGACGAAGAAGAAGCTGAGACCGTGGTACAATGTGAGGTTGCAGTAGAAGGCGAGGCGGCAGTAGTAGAGAAGTCTGTGGTAGGAAAGCCTGTGATAGAAGGCGAGGCTCTGGCGAGACTCGCGATGAATGCAGACGATGCAGACGGGTCTGTACGTGGTTTTAGAGGAGCTAACCTCCTAGCAGTGGACCGCAGCCGTTTGCGAGGTGGAGCGTTTCCTTCCTGTTGTGGAGTGTTCTGCTTTGTCCATGCCGATGCTGGATGCTGCAAGAAAGAAATGAAGGCACACTCGTCCTTTTTCTGAAGGAAGTCGTCCACTGTGGTTGCTCGTCACTAGCCCGTGGAAGCCATAATTCTGCTCGAATATCGGAGAGAACATGTATGTCTCGACTCGGTTCTGTTTCGCCCACGGTGTCTGCGTGGTACAGCCACTTAGGGACCCTTTCAGTCTGTCGTTTGACGTCCATGAACTAGAGAACTCGTAGCCAATTAGCTACCCTAACCCTGCCCTACCTACCGGCGTCCCTCTGCAGACAGCAGGTACGTGGAGCTCGGGGGACTCTTGTGGTGTGTTCGTCGGTGTTCAGGATTCTAGCATGGGAATGTTCACTTCTTGGCACGCTGGCATCGATGTTGATGGTCGTTGGCGAGAAAGCCATGTTTCGCTTGGAGTTGAGGTTTAAGACATCAGGGCTACGCCTTCGTTGGCTACCGTGACATGGGTGAATGGGTTGGTTTTCTTCAAGCAGTCTGATCAAATGGCAATGATGTTCAATTGGCCAAGCGTATGGACAGCAGGACACTAGCAACAGCGCACTAGCAAAAGGCTCAAGAGCAATGAGTGGTCGAGTCGACAGACGACGCCAAAGTAACATACAATGCGCTGAAGGAGAGACTGGAAGAGCGACTTGGTTCTCTTCAACTTCGAAGGTTTCCTTAGCCAATACGCGTGAAAACTCGAACAAGCTCTGCCGGAACAATACACACCACGCCTGTACAGGACTCTTACCTCCGAACAGGCTTCCAATCCTATCCAAGCACGTAAGTGACTCCGCCGTATCAATCAATACGGTCACCACTGACCAGTCTATTTGGATCGAAAAGCTGAGCAAATGAACATGATGGGAAGGAAAGAGTCTTTGGTGCGCCTTGTGATCCCAGCGTGTTTCATCTCATGTCGCTAGGCAGCTCTCATGCAAGGCGCGCCACCCCACCTGAGCTACCCATGCATCAGCTCAGCTCTGTCGTGAAACTCATGTAGAATTGATACTAGATGAACCCGCAGAAAATGATCCCAGACGTAGTTTGAGGACCGTGACATGCTGTCATGAGATGAACGAGTATACGCAAGCCAGATGTCGTGCCGCACAAAATGCGGCGTTGCTTCTCTGTCTGAAAGAGCAACCAGCTATTCCACAGGACAGCACACGTAGCACCAACGATGGCCATAATGCTCTGAGTCTGAGCCGAGAAATGCAACTAGTCGAATATTTCGCTTTCATATCATCGACGAAAGATGATCCAAACGGGGTGACGGCAGTTTGCATGGAAGAAAATCAAGACAGGGCAGGAATGACTTTCCGGGTTGCTACCAACACTGGCTGCCTATCGGAAATCGTGCAACAACTCCAAGCAGTCGCAGATACAATGTTGCGAGCTGCAACACATGGTATGATCGAGAAAATCGTAGTTCGGACTCTTCGCTGATATTCTGAGCAGACATCTCGCAAGACAGGGCCGACGAACTGCTATTTGAGCAGATCACGCTAATGTGCTTCGCTCGCATTCTTTCTAGGCTGAGGTCTAAGCATGCTGAAAGGACCCACAAAACTAAGAATAAACCGAAAATGCCACTGCTTCTTACGGGAGCGTTGTCGCCATCCAGGCTCGAACTGTCAGCCGGAGCTTCGAGAAACGTCACCGGAGCGATCAACATGTACAAGCAATGCGATGAGCTCAAAGACATATTCGAAAGACTGGAAAACAGTACCGGTACGGACACATTGCTCCGATATCTGAAGCAGATCCTGTCACTGGCATTTCACTTTGACACGCAAACTCTAGTCAGAGTATTGAAACAGTCACGCCTTGTGGACCTGACTCTAGAAGGCTACCTTCCCAAAGCGATCGCGAAACTGGGCCATTATCGCGCCATCGCAAAAAGTTTGGCCGAGGCTGTAAGAACAAAAAGGCACTCGCTCTTCCAACGTATCACTGTCCGGTCAATCGAACCACCAAGCTTGCTTCTAGACAACAGCCTACTTACCGATGCCTTAAAAGATTTCGAAGCTATCTGGTCGAGAAGTGCGAGCAAAGTTTCTCAACAGAAGTCGAAGCTATTCTATGAGAAGACAAGGGCAAAGTATCACAGTCGCATCCTCAGCCGGCTTACGACGTGGAAGGTCCACGCAGAGATCCAGATCTTGTTCTTCTACGAGCAAAGACCCCATCGAATTCCTCCTCGGGCCATTTGTGCGAGCAAGAGCGCTTGCTATCTGTGCAACTTGTTTCTCGAGACTCATGGGAAGTTTGTTGCACCACGAACGCATGGCAAGATCTACGACAGATGGACATTGCCTCCACAGTCTAGTCTCGATCCGGACACGATTCAAAGGCTGCTCCCTATCGTGCATCGATTCAATCGAGCTGTACAGGAAACGACGCTAAAAGCACTTAAGGGGGAAATTGGTCACTATGCACCGCCGAACGAGAGTGCGATCGCCTTATATGAACCCTGGTCAACTCATTCGACAATCGCACAGCAGCAACTAGCGGTACCACAGCTTCTGCCTGTGGAGGAAGTCCTGTCCCCAAAGGAGACCGACAACGGCTATACGTTGTGCGGTATAAATTCGACCACAACTTTACGAACAGCTACACCGTCTTCAGTAGTGTCAGTTTCGATTCGGAGCACCCGGAATACGTACTCGAACTTCCTCAAGCAGGGGGAGCAAGTTTGCAAGGAATTAGAGCAAGGAGACTGTATACGTGTGCAAACATCGGCTATAGATCTGCAGTTCTCATGGTCGAGCGATCGCTCTGGTGACGCAGCAAGATCCGGAAGAGGGGCCAAGTGCTATCGAATCCGTGTGGAGAACCTGAAGGAGGACTCGGAGCTGACTGGGGATACACGAACGGTGGACGTCAAAAAGCTACGATGCGATCGAAATGATACCATCTGCTTTAATCATGCTTCGGGTGTTGGTCGCATCGTCTGCTATAACGGAATTTGCAGGATTCGTTTGACATGTGAACGAGTGAACGAATCTAGCGCCTGATCCTGGGCAGTCATCCTTTGCACTGACCGCAATACTTTCCAAATTGTAGCTTCTCCAGCAATGTGCCCACCGGCATTCGCGGTATTCTACCGCTGGGTGCATGACTATCTGTCTGCTGCGACGTTACTTGTAGCGTCACACGTCCTGCGCCATCATGACGCTGAACATTATGTTGTATCGATTTGACATTGATTACAGGGCTGCCATCAACGTAATCCTCGGGGTAGAGGTTGACATTACTGAGTGGTGAGTGGAGAGTGGCTGCGTACTATGAAAAAGCTGTGCGTTGCGAAGCTCTGCACCACACTGTCACTGGAGGCTGCTCCTTGTCAATCACTACAAGACACTTAGAAGTAGGGAATGTGCCGTTCAACGTGCTGACCATTCCACCCTCGAAGAATGTGTTCCGGTGGTGGCCTTCCGCAATATTGACATGCCGTAAACTCGATATCTTGCTGCCACGTGCTGGTTGTCCTGCAGTCAGATGTATGAGCAAAAGTGTTCGCTCGAGAAATCCATCCACTAAGGGAATGTAATCTTGACAGTCTTTCTGGTTCATCTTGTTTCTGTTGTTCTGCGTTCTAGGTGTATGAATTTCTCCTGAAGCCATGGATTCTCAAGTATCCTCTTGAGTTGCCACATCTCCCGGTCTGGCAGTGCACTTTAGAGATCCTGAGGATGGCGTAGGTAGCTCCATCCCTTCTGATTTTCGGACGGGTCGTCGACGACACGATGGATCCAGAATCGGATGTCTAGGTCTTCGCGCGTCTCTTGAGGATGGACAAGTAGAAGCTTCTCGAGCTGAGCCTGTGCTTTCTCCAGCTGATCGCAAACAAAGTCCCGCAGTGCACCACAATAGTAGCAGATCTTGCATAGTACGACACGATACTTTGGCAAGCATGTGAAGTAGTTCAAAGCGCTAGACATCTCTCGGGAATTCGTATCAGGACACTCGTCAGAATCGGCGGAAATGGGTCGTGGAAGGCGAGATATAACAAAGATCTAAGGTGAAGACCCAGGAAACGTACATCCCTTGTACTCACTGTTTGCATCTTCTCTACGGTAGATGGCGCGTACTTCGCGCATTGCTCGCGCGCTTCTAATATATCTGTTACAGCCTTTATATGAAAGACTATAACTCAAGCAGGGCTGGACAATGAATGCAGAGCGAGCGGGAACAGCGGACAGCGCCGGGCAGGAGACCAGGGTGGAGAGAACTTCAAAACACAGAGGCACGGTACAGAGTGAGATTGACGAAGAGACAGATAGCGGGCGTGTTCAAAGAGATCTGGGCACATGGTACATACAAAAGACGAGGAGGATTGCTGATATAAGTGTTTGGTACGTGTTTCGGACGGAGAGGCGCAGAAAGTAGAGTCGAGTCGTTTGAAGAGTCGAGTCGTTTGGTTATACTACTTAGATTCGATCCTGGCCGTTGCCCTCTATATCCTTGTTCCCACACATCTGGTCCAGCATATCTGGATGCTGTGACTTTCCAATAAATTCTACTCGAAATGTGGCGGAATGGCGTGTTTAATTAAATACGTCACAGATTTCGATCTTGGACGTGATCTGCACTGAGACCATTCCTGGCCTAGAAGTGCGCCGATGAAGCTGGGCCTCCAAGAAGAGGAACTAAGTCTTCTTTCGACCACGATCGCTCTCACTTAATCACTAGATGGTTATCGATGTAGCGCCGTCTCCAGACTTGTTTCGCAATGTAGTATCTTTTTCTGTTTGGCTATCCCGTGCGTCCCGGATAATCGCTCTCATACGCGAGGCCGATTTTCTCACTCGGTTCTCCAGCAGTGGTGAATCGTAGTCGTTCATTTGATCGCTGGATGTTCGATTTGTTTGGTTATACTACTTAGCTAAACTATAAGCATGACTTCCCCCCCCACATTCAGACCGTAGGATAGGACCTGCTGAGACAAATCTAAGATATCAGCTGGCTTCCCAACGTGAACCAGATCTACGTTGCCTCTATCGTGCTTTCAAGCAACAAGTCTCTCACATCAGGGACGTCAGTTCGGCCTACGAGACAACTACGCTCAGTAGAGTGAGAAGTGCCATCAGAAGCGCTTCGACAGCCGCGGCGTAGCTTCCAGCTGCGAGGCCTATTTCTCCTGACCCTGAGGACAGTGTGACAATAGCGACAATGCAGATGTCGGCCACGATCGCGGCAAGAGTCGTCCAAAGTAGGCGCCGCACTCGCCACCCGCTAACCAGCTCAAGAGCGTTGATGGATTTGCCGTAGGGATCTTCGGCATCGTGGTACGTTTCGTATGCCAATTGTCTGAACAGAGAATGATGTTAGAAATATCAGCCCTGGAATTTTGTCTGCAATCGGTCAGGCATACTTGTAAGAGTACAAGAACCCGCTGCCGCCAAGGAAATCGAACCCATCCCTCTCCACCCCGTGCCTCCAGAAGTAGTCGAGCATCTCAGGCATCCACGTCCATTTGCGCATTCTTTTCGTCTCCGACGCGTGATGAAGTGCTTCGCAATATGGATAGCCGCCGAACTCGTCTTCCACCTCGTTCTCGCAACACCGTTCGTCGACGGCGTGACGCCTGCCTTCTACGTCAACCCCACAGGACATCGGATCTCGCAGTTCGACGCTGTCTAGGAACTGTTTCATGCGGGCGACTTCCTCGCCGTGGTTGACGTTCTTGGTTACCACGAGAAATCCTTGCCTTTCCTTTTGCGCTCTGAGAAACTTGATCTAGAATACCATTTGGTCAGGAGGCGTTGTCTTCGCTGTCGTGCATTCTTGAATGTGGGGAAACATGCCTGCACATGCCTTGCGCCAACGCAGTTGTAAAATGCAATTCGGCTCCACCACTTATCGCTATCTAGCAATCGGAAAGAGTGTCCGCCGCTCTCCTCCATATCTTCAGTCGGAACGTCCCAAGCGATGAAGCTGTGGCCTTTCTTGCGACAGAGCCAGATGCAGTTCTTGCTTTGTTTTTGGGGATCGGTGCAGTAGTCGTAGATTTTGCTTGGGCTTCCTTTTGCCGAATTTAGGAATGGATCCACAAAAACCGTTCCATCGTTCCTTGTGATAGTGTTGACGATGTCGTCGGTCATGGCGAAGCGTGGTAGCAAATCGTGGGTAGGGAGCCCTGTATTCGCGGTCTAGCGGGGACGGAGATATAGCTTTCGAATGCATGCGCTAGTATACTGCGCCTCATTTGCCAAGATGTTCCAGGCAGCCGTGTGCCTCACGATTGGCCCGGAGTGGTTCTTGGAATTGTATCGCTTGCATATGCATACGGCTGAGAGGTGCAGGAGCGCGCCTCGCAGTCTGGCAAGGGATGGAGGCATCGAATTACGCAGACAGCCAGCCCACTGCGCGTCGCTGAATGCCATTCAATTGTGATTGACATTATACACAAGGTCAAAAGCGACTGTGAATCCATTGTAAAGGCCGAACACTGTTACCACTCGTGCCTTCTGCCAAGATCTCGGTCTGCAACGCGATGATACTTTTCACATCCATCTGATTACGGCATAATGTGAAGTCGTTCAACCTCATGACACTGGTGTAATGCCTGTGTTGCATCTCGACCGCTCGTGCTTTGTTCCTTCATTTCTCCGTGACCACGCAGCAAATAGTCGGAGCGAAGCCTCATGTAACGGGGTGGTCTGCCGTGGGGTTTAACTCGGGTTTGACCAAGGGTTGACGAAGGCGAGGGAAGAAGTGGTTGGCACAATGAATACTGTTCGTTGTAATCACTGACTCCAATACATGAGTTGAGCACGAGGCTCCTAAGAAAGATGGAAACTAACTATCCTATATACTAAGGAGACTCGTTCTGCTCAGTCAGGGACTGAGCATCGTTTGCTCGTTCTCAGAACGAGCGCGAGCAGAGAGTGCTCGCCTGGATCAGTCACGTGGTCTTTGCGACTGTGACGGGTCCTACTGCTGACTGGTTCGCTAGCTGAGCCAATCAGCGTTGCTCAGCTTGAGGGTGCTCGGCGTGCTCATCACAGACCGGCGTTGACCGCGCTCGACCGTCCTGATCTTCTCCGAACCACCATTCACTCCCCGACTCGGTAGACGTTTCGCCCCCTGATCCCCTTCCTTCAGACGGGCTCTCTTGACCTCTGAGACCCTGATTTACTGCCGCCCACCCTGTAATCCCATTGTTCCTCATCATCGTCTCCATCCTCCTTTCCCTTTGTAGCTGCTCACCCGCTGCAATCATGCTTGTGTTTCTAGTATGCGTCCCTCTCTTCTGACCTCTCTTGCCGTAGCTCGCCAACCCCAAGAACTCGTGCCACTGTCGACTAAGCGGCCTGAAAGTGTCGATCGAGCGACTGCTGAGATGCTTCACTATGTCCACAGATACTCCGTAGCGGTTCACTCCTACTTCTGCTCCTCTACCCGCCGACATCTCTAGCGCATCGTCGTCTTCGACTTCCGCCTCTTCGACTTCTATCGTCTCTTCGGTATAGCCTCGAGCGAATTGCTCACCTATAACTTCGCGACCAATGCTGATCGCTACGTGTCGGTAATCGTGCGTTGTCAAGCGCGTCCCGAGTCCCTTCTGCGATTCTCGTACTATGATCCGTGTCAATCGATCCGTCTCCCACGGTCCCTGCTCGTTAGCCCAAATGTAATCACTCCATCCGCTGCCTCTGACCTGTACCGACAGATACTCCTGCACCGGTTGCACGTATGCAAGATACACTGCCAGTACCTGACCGACTCGCCACGGTAAGAAGCGCGGGATGACCTTCGGCTTGTCCATCTGTGACTGCGACTTGTGATAGCGCGTTACGAATACCATCTGTCCGTGCATCACGAAGATGTTGCGGTCTTGCAAGTAGCCGTTCTTGAAGCGTAGCGTCGTCATCCCTGTGCCTCTCGCCGGCTGCCCTCCGGTCAAGTGCATGCAGAGCAGTAGCAGCTCACGAAAGCGATCCATCTTCCTCAAATACCTCCGTACGTGCGGCATCGCCCACGACCTCTGATTTCGCATCTTGCTACCATCCTTGTCGGATAGTATGTGTTTCAGCGTCCACTTCCGCTTCTCCCGCAGTCCGTTGTGAGTGTTGTCGATGAACGACACACCTCTCTTCGTCCAAGTCACATCGTCTCGTAGCTCGTTAAGCGGAATCTCGAACCGATCTTCTAACCCTGTGTACAAGAGATCTTTCCATAGCATGTCTTCTGCTTCGGTGATTGCCCCTTGCACCATACTCTTGAACCGGGAAAGTGCGATCGGCCTGCCTCGATACGACAGTACCAGTCGATCCTCGGACCAAGAAACAGCGCCAGCGTTGCCGTGATTCATCGCTAAGTGTTTGCCGTAAGCGAGCATGCTCAGCATCTTGCTCATCACACTGTACGAGCCATCAGCGAGATATTCTCCTCGCACCTGCCTGAAACGCTTATCGTCTTCCTCGTCCTGATTTTCTCTTTCAGTAGACGGTAAGATGATTTCAACCGCTAACACCCGCACACAGTACACGACGCCGGCCAGCATGTACGAGAAATCATTCGCCTGACGCAACCGACCAATCTCTTCGTCGATCCCTAGCACAGCCAGAGAATGCAGAACCGCACTCTTGAACACATCTCCACGCACCCTTTGAAAAATAAGAGACTCGTAAAAGTCGAGCAGAGCCTTCATCTGATCCGCCGCTTCCCAGCATCCCTGTATCGCCGTTTGCAATTTCTTTGCTAGCTCCTTCTGCTTGTCTTGCCACGGGAACAATCGGCGGGCATCTTTGAAGACGTCGGTGACAGTTTCGGCCCCTCTGTTATGCGTTTCATCATTCATTGATTCGCCTCCGTCATCACTGATGATATCTTCGCTGTCCTTGTCGCTTTCTGTCTGCTCGTCCGGATCCGTCTCAGCTGTGCCGTTCTCGACACTTTCTAGCACTCGCAGACAGTAGCAGAGCAACCGAGCAGTATACACTGCATATCTCTGCTGACTGTCGCTGTTCTGTAGCCTTGCTAGCGGTCTCACGTCTGCCTCTGCTTGCTTTGCGCTCCGAAGCCATCGGCGAGTTTCGTGATCCAGAGTCGAAAGTCCACTAACACACCGCTCGACGAGACTGCTGTTCAATTCCACTACCTTCTGAAGCACTTTCTCTTCACGATCGGGTAGTCGACTCGCTCGACTCAGATGCTTAAGATTGCATCCTGCTAGATGCTCTGCCCACTGTGTCCTTTTGAACCAGAGTGTATGATCGGTTTTTGCAACCTCTGCATATGCGACCTCAAGCGTCTCCTGATGTCTTTCAACGGCCGCGTCCCACTCTCCCAAAACACCAGACAGATCAGTCTCGTCTAACCCTGTCTGACGGTTTTCGACCCTTCCCGTAGCGGTTTGTTCTATAATCACCTCTTCCTCATCGACACTGCTTTCATCGTGCTCCTGATCAGCATAATCGACGGTGAAATATTTCTGCAACCCAGCTGACTTAAAGAAAGTTTGAACCCAAACAAAATGCCAGTGCTCTCGATCCTCTTTTGAAGATCTCCAGTCATGTGCTTTGTTACAGTGTTTGCGCATTTCATCTCGACTGATCGAGATCCGCTCGCATTCCGGCTCCTCGCAGATAAGTGCGCGTGTCGGTTTTCCCAATTCCTGAAACGGGGTTTGAAGCGGCGGGGGTAATGGTACATCCTTCGGCTTGTGTAAATCATAGCTAGCAAATGCTGTGACAACCGCTCTCTTTTCTGCGTCTTTACCTGAGTGAAAGATACGCAAATGCTGTGCAACACTGCCGATCGCATATTTGTGCTCAAGACAGATGATGATCCTGTACTCCGGTATCCATTGTAAAATCGTGTCTGCGTTGTTTATCGTGATTACCGTAGTGCTTTTGATCGTTTTACTGCGGTTGCTTTGCTTTGAAGTGTTTCGCGTATCTCGCGTGTCTCGCGCGTCTCCGCTAAAGCGGGCTGCTCCTACGCCCTCTAATGCCATTTTGCGGCTATATCGTCTAGTCGCGATACCGATGCGAATCTTGTCGTTAAGCTCATAGAACCTTCTCAGTCGAGCACAGATTGTTTCAAATTATAATCCAGACGTGTCTCAGCATTATACGGGTAGTAAGTCGCAGTAGTAGTGAACCTGGGGGCTGTTGATGTCAACAGGCCCCTACGGGTCATATTGGCAAGGCCGCGTAGGTCTGCTGAGCAGGCACTGAACGTACCCATCGAGAAGATCCACCAGGCATGGAGACAGGGAAAAGTGCTTTGTCTAGTGTCTTTTGACGTCAAAGGCGTGTTAACAGCACCACTAGCTAGAAGGATCCGAGAAGCCGCAGGGGTGATCCGTCTGGTCGAGAACGACCGGAAGAGCGACCTCACCGTCTTGAACTTCGAAGGCCTCCCCGGCTAGTACACGTAGAAGCTCGACCAAGCTCTCCCGGGACAACATACATTACGTCTATACGAGGTCTTCTCCTCCGAACAGGCCTCGATTCTCATCTAAGCACGAACAGGACACTGTCGTCTTAACCGATATTTATCCCGCATAGGTATAGTCGAGGAGGCAAAATGTCCCTACGGTACCGACGACGAGACTGTCCGTCACGTCCTCTGTGTATGTCCGTTATGGCCTGTATAGCAAGAGACGCTATAGGCTGTTGCCGGCGATCGATAGGTCGACGTGTCGTACCTACTAGGCGGATGAGGAAAGCGTAGAGACGCAAACTCAGGAAAGCTACTAGACGGAGAGAGGGGAAAGTAGAAACCGGACCTCACCGTAATTAAGGCTACGGTGCAGTTCCTACAAGAGACTGGCCGGCTCACATACCAGCCGCAAGAAGGATAGGTTAGTTAAAAGAAGGACCTACACTCGTTATACACCCGTTTCACAAGATATGAGATAAGGCAGCGAATCTCTTTTGTTTAGTTAGGTGCATCTATAGGTACGGCTCATACGGTTACCGTGAATAGCCTGAATGAAACAATTAATCAATTAGTCGATGGTGGGTAGGAAGGCAAGGTAGCGGAAGTATGGCTTATGTCGTGATCTTTGCTATCGTTACCTTGTGAGATTCCGCGGGGCCTAACGTTAAGTGGTGCGTCATCGCTTGCGCGTCATTTGGTGGGGAGCTTCAAATTCATATGTCAACCATAGTGCCGTTAAAGAAAAGTTTATGTAGCCCGCCCGTTTCGGCAAGTATTTAAGGATACGGATAGGAACACAAGTGTGAGGATGCTGAAAGATTAGAGACGGGGGCTACGACATGTTTGCCATATCATAGATGTCATGGTAACCACTTGAGAGAGTCTGTGTGTCAATTGTATGGACCCACCCCCGTACACACACAAGTAGCAGGTTAACATCTCTTTTAGAAGCTTAAAGTTGCTTAACGACGATCAGTTATTCTAGTCTAGGCTTGCAGATAGCGAACCAATAGCGATATTCGCTAACGTCACATAGCAATCGGAAAACACGGCCGTCCAAAGGCTCTTTGTCGGTTTGTGACGTCTAGCTTTGGTAGTCCTGAAAAGCCTAAGCTGTTTTGCTGCAGTCTCAATCATTAAGGAGAAGAATTAAGGCCACTTGCCGCTATTGGTTCGATGGTTAGCTCGAGAACATTGGTGATCTTTTGTAAGACGGACGAGCGACTACAATCTCAATGCTCACGTACATTACAAATGTCAATCACTTATACCAAAACTAGCTAAATGAAGCATATGTTCGATCCTTTTGTCCCTCACAAATTGAATTAATGAACGTGACAAACATAAAAATTAGCCGATTACGAGCATTCGTCTACGTATAATGTACATCTAAGGGGTACGAGTACTACTTGTGATAGCTTATTAACGAAGATACAAAACAGCTCTATACGTCTGGTAGGGATTAAGAGAGGCGGGATGTAGGTTTGATTTCCTGCGGAGTTAAGCATTGAGTTCGATTAGCGAGTGGATCATAAGCTCTGCTAATAACAGATTTAAGGAGATCTCTAGGTAGTGCTAGACGTACTAAACCCAATATCAGGTGAGCTGACAATATTTGTGGAAACGAATATTGTTACAAGCGCAGTTGCAGCAAGGGATTGCGTCGTACCGACTACTACGTTGGCGGTATAAATAGCCCAACGTAAGTCCAATATGATATTATCTATCACCTAGACACACTCATCTGCCTTTCGTCAAACTTCATGTTGGCTCTATCATTTCTGTCTTTAGCTATCACTAGCATGGCTAACGCAGCCCCTTCGATCAGCAATACCGGCACCCTTTCGCTCCTAGATATTGTCGGTCCAGAGTCGGCTACCGCTCTGAAAGAGATGATCGATGACTCACCAGATCATACATATATCAAGCCCGATTTGAGCGACGTCAACTGGCTTAAGATATCTATCATCGACGGCAACAACGACTCTATCGTCTCCTACATGGAGGTGGCAACCAATTCCAACGCTGCTGTCTATCAGAAAGCGATGTATGCCGAAACCGAAGGCGGATCCCAGGTGGAAGCGACGGACCCAGTGTCACTCGACAGGCGCGCATCTCGCTGCGGACAATACTGTTCGTACCGAAACCAGTGTACCGCGGATGCTCGATGCCCGGCGTGTTACCATCAATATGGAAACACTTCACACCAGAAGGCATGCACCGGTCAGTACGCGTCTGTGCCGATACCAACCTACGACTCGGGATTCAAATGAGAAACGATTGATGGCTATGGAATATAGTTTGGATGGCTCTGGAAGGTGTTTAGGTTGATGTAGAAGGGGTGGACCATCTAAAATACCTCATAAGACACAATAATTGTATTTCATGCTTTTTCTGGTAAATAATGCTACGCAGTGGCGGGTATGTTTGAGAATTGCAATTGTATCCCATCAATTGTGTTCACACTCTATAGCATACACTTCCCTCGGTCGGGTCCCTCCTAAACGCTTGAGAGATGTAGCATGGCGATTTGACGTGACGCGCAGATCTTTAGGTAGCCTCTTGTTACATTACATGAGCGTTAAAATCAACACATGGAAGCGCGAGGACTCGACATAGTTCTGTAGCGCGATTCCTGAGAAGTAGCTGTAAGCCATAGCCATAACTACAGTAGGGCAAGCACTAGCGAGCCAGTGATGAAGGTCGCTAAGGCCTTTGCTACAGCTAGCGAGGTAGGACACAAGCGAAAAGTCGATAAAAGAACTACTGGACAGGACGGCCAAGCGCCGAATCTTTGTCCGTGTCCATAACCATTCTGAAAGTTCCCTGTTCATCCAAAGCTTCCAGCGAGACACAGTGGTCTCTGGGCTTGCTCAAAAAGGCTCTCAGCTGTTGTTCAGCATTCACTAACAGGGAAGTTTCTTCCGACTCGCTTTGCTTCCCCGCTATAGCAAGTCTCCTCTGAGACAGTTGCGTTGTGTCGATGACGAATTGCTCGCGCGGCAGATCTTGCACAAAGATGACTACCGATATCCGCTTGAACGTTCCACTCAAGATCGCACGGTGGACTTCTGAAGTTGCGTGATTGATGTATTTGCAGAGGCCGGGGTGTCCACTCTGTTGCACATGGAGGCAATATTTCTGAGCGGTGATTAGGCAACCATAGGGATGGATTACTGTCATTCATGAGCGAAGGCAGCGAATCTCTTTTGTAAGTAAGGTTACTCTCTAGGGACGGCTCATACGGTCACCGTGAATAGCCTGATTGGATCAAACAAACAAACAAACGATGGCGGGTAGCCCACCCACCCCTCCTCCTCACCACCTTCAGTCAACCCTAACCCTAAAACCGTCCCCTCTTGTCTACCCTTCCCACGCCTATCAACCCCTCCGGCTGACCTTACTCTCTTCCTTTCCCTTTTCCTCCACCTCTCTCCCTCATTCACATCTTGCCCATTGCCTTTAGCTTTGCCTCCAATTCGCCCATTCTTCGTACCTCGTCCTCCATCCTCTGTCTTTCCTGTCTCACTGCGTGAGCATACCCCCTCGCTTCTCTTGCTGCCAACTCCATCGCATCTGCTTCTTCCTTTCCCTCCTCCGACCCGTCGCTCTCCATCTCTGCCACTCGAATCTCTCGATCCACCAACACCATGTTCGTCCGTATTGCCTGAATCTCTTTCTCCATCTTTTCCACCTCGTCCCTCAGTATCTGTCGTGCGACGTTCCATGTTAATGCCGACCCTATGACCTCCTGCGCGTTGTATATCATCTTCTCCCTCTTCTCTACCCTCTTCTCAAGCTGTGTCCTCTTCGCCCATAACACCTCTTCTCTGCTCTCCTGACATGCCGCCGTGTTCGTCTCCGCCGCCATCTTCTTGCTTGACTCAGTCGCCGCGTTGACCATTCTGTGATTCTATTGATGAAACCACCTTATGCTTCGTTCTGTTCCGTTCGATTTTGTTGTCTTGCTTTGTGTTGCTTTGCGTTGCCTTTTTTTACTGTCCTACCCACTACGAATCTACTTCAATATTTCCTCCTCTCTTGCTTGCTGATCCCACCTCACCGCTCTTTTAAAACTATTGTTCTTCCGCCTATACTACGGCTTCACCCGTCTGCTCCTCTCTCTCTTCATTGTGCAACCACCTGCTGTCGAGCAATTCCTCGATGCTTCTTAGCGGCCCTTCTAGCGATTCCACGAACATCTGTCGCTCCGCGATCTCCTCTTCATACACTCGCTTTTCCACTTCCATTTCCTCTTGCCACCGAGAAAGCGCTTGCGCAAACTCCAGCTTTCGTGATATGACCTTCTGTCGTCCTGACGCTATCTCCACCCTTATACTATCCAACTCATTCCCAAGCTCCATCGCCTTTGTCCCCTCAATCCAAAAAACACTTTCAAGGATTCCCTCAATTCCCTTTGCCCTCTTCTCTTTCGTCTTCACGTTTGCTTCCGCCTTCCTTGCCTCCTGTGCCATCGTTTTCGCTTGCTGCGCCCGCTCCTCCCACTTCTCCGCTAGCATCCCCTTGAGTAAGTCCGTCAGTAAACAACCTTCCCCCGACAAGTCCTTGTCTGCATTGTCCATATCCAGCATGTATTCGTTCGTCTTCTCCCGGGATCCTTCCTGCATTTGTTGAGTTCCTTTCCGAAAGCCCCCTTACGCTTCTGTTACTACACCCTCGCGTACGCCAGTATACAATGCGTGACGGGTCTATCCGATGCACTCAGACGTCACTCGCTATATGACACCTATAATTCCGGCTTGACCTTGTCTCTTCATTATTCGATCCTGCTACTCTATCTATTACCACGGTGAGCGAGTTGCTGGATTCACTTGTTGCAATCTCTTCCCTAATATAAGCCGTCTTTCATCTCTTTCCCTAACCTAAGCGGTCTGTAGTACTGACACTGCCTCCATATTCCGCTTCGTCAGTGTGCGTGTTTGCGTCTTCGTCCGTATAAGTCTCTCTTCTCCTTCTCTCACTCTCTTTCCTCTGTGTGTCTGTGTGTGTCTGTATGTGTCGTACCAGCCTGATCTTCTTTGTACTCGTAATTCTCTGTACTGTAAACAGTCACGCGCGCTGACGAGACATACAGATCGAAACCCGGCACCTCGTCCTCACGATACAATATAATGTCGCAAAACCGCTCAGTCTCGATCGCTTGATGACACGTCAAGCGCCATCAATAGGTGCAAGAGCAGGGCGATCTCAACGTATGAGGGACGAGGAAAAATCATTCTGGACAAGGGCACAAACCCCAGGGCACGTAAGCGCGCCGGGCTTCGAGATACTGGCTTGGAAAAGGCTGCGAGATGTGATCGACCGCATCTACTGGGCGAGGAGGGACGTTAGCTATGACGAATCCGGGATAATGGCAGCGAGGAACGAAACAAGTCTTCGCCAGTTTCCAATCTTGCGCTACTATGCCAGAGACAGCGTTGCGGTTAGTCAGTCAGCTTGTTCCTATTGATGGCGCTGAAGTAAACAAGAGGGTCATCGCGAAGGGCGACAGAAAAGAGAAAGAAGGGTGCCGTAGGAAACGGCGAGTCATCGAGGTAGAGAAGAGGAGGGAACGGAGAAATGGGAGAAGGATTACGAAGAGCAACAGTCCAGCGACCGTCCGACAAATTCGCGTGTCACTCGGCCTCCAGTATACGGAGAGCGCCGTCTGGAGTGCCGCGCAAAGAGACGGCGTCCAAAACTTTTCACAGGGTTGTAGTGTTCACTGGCCTCATCGACTTCCAACGGCAGGTCCCGAACGTTGTCACGCTCAGCATTACCATCCTCCAGAGCACTTCCAATTTTACGCTCTTCCCACCATGCGATAAGTGCAGCATTTGCGTAGTGCTTTGCCTGCCATGATATCTCACATTGCGCACTTTCTTCTACAGGCTCGTACTTTATGAGGTACCGCGAATCGCTTTCCTCGAGTATAGCCTCCGCAGACCATGCATTGCCCTCGTCCTTTCGAGTGTGCCTTCGTCCTTGCCCTTCTTTCGTTCTCTTCTTGGCAGGGTTTCGCGAGGATGGCATATGTGCGCTCGAGAAGGCAGGTGTCCGCTTGAGTTTTTTCGGTGGATTCTGGTGTCTGGATACGTCCTCGTGACTCTCGTCGTCTGACGCCAAATGGTGAGCTGTTCTCTTGCGGAGTCCGTATCTCGGTAGCTGTCCATCTGACTTTGCCGCGCGTGAGCTGTATGAAGTGGTTCTGCGAAGCATCATAAAATGTCGCAAAAGTGTTGTGGAGCGTGGCCAGATATGCATCGTACTCCAGCTCGTCGCAACCCGGGCGCGTGGGATTGCGCTGCGACCGGCGTTCAATGGGCTCGCGAGGGGCCCCGAATTTCAAATCCGTCCACTCCCCCATGCTCACGTCTTCAAGATTAGGGACGCTTCCCGATCATGAATAGGCGGGTGTTATATCGATCATTCTTGATCCAGCGCAAGAGCCCGTGTCATTCCGCGGAGAACTACAGGCACTGGCCAATGATGTTATACCGGCGACGAGGCTTGTAGCCCCAGCTCTGAATCGCGACGCATTGACGCGACGCATTGACGCGACGCATTGACGCGGCGCAGAACCAAAGCCCTCGCTTTCTATCAGTCGTAACGTGATGAAGTGCAGTATGTGATCCGGCAAGAATCAATACAAGCCTGGGATTAGGAATTCGACCGCGAGCCCGCCCTTCCACGCTTTCTTCAAAGTTGCAGTCCGGTCGTCAAGCCTTCGATACTCTCTCATCACATGCAGCCGTTGATAGTCGACCAAACATTCAGTCGTCCGCGACTCGCTTACATCTGGCAACTAGTCACTATGTGTGAATTGTCGTGATGCCCTTCTTCACGTCTTTTCAGCATTAGTCACATATGGCCTCGCGTCGAGTTTGCGATCTTCGGCGCAAAGGCATGCTTCCACTCTGTCTGCAGACTTGTCAGACAAACCCATCAAATAGGTCGAGCCAGTGCCAACGACAAATTGCCAATGGTACTGTACGTCGCCAAGGGCGGCTAAATTGACCTCGGCTTCTTTGACTCGTCAGGCTGAACTCATATTTACGTGGCGCTTGGATTTGTATGCAAGATCTCGCTACTGCGTCCACAACAGGTCTGCTCAATCCGCTGCGCTTCTGCGAGAAACTGTTCTAGACTTGACAGGGATCTTGACCACACAGCTCAGTTCGCAAGGTAAATGGCTGTACCGCTCAAGATGTCGGCAGTATCCGTCAACGTACTTGTTACTTGTTATTACTTTTACTTACTTTTACTATACAAATCACATTGTCCTGATGTCCCTGCCGCTCAAAGTAAACCTTGCGACTCTGAATCTATGACACCTCGCGGTTCATCGTGCTGTCCGGCAGTTTCTGCGCGCAAGGTGGTGTGAGAGGGCCGTTGTGGCTGCGATAATGTGCATCAAGCCACAGCCGCAGCTTAGTGAGGGGGATAGCTTCCAAGGTTCTAGGCCTCGGGGCGTAGACAAAAGCACATCTGACCCTACTTACATGTTATCAACACTAAGAACCTCACGTCAACCTTTACGCTTCACACCCGAGTCTTGCGGAGAAAATAGTTACCGGACAGTTCACCACTCACTCACAAGATCCGACTGCTAGAAACAGCTTTCAATACCAACATGGCTGCCCGGAGTGCGACTTTGATCGATAAGTTGGCCCTTGTGCCGCATGCCCTCATCGGACTATCGGTGGGGATCCTTCGTTTGGCTGCAAGACCGTTCACACACGATGCAAAACCTCCCACCGCGTTCAAGGACTTTGTCTACGCAGTCCTACGCTACGTACTAGCGAACTCGACTGTCCCCCAAGAGAAGTGGATGTTGCCTACGACGGACAAGGCTTACCTCACTTGGGCTCGCGGAAAGAGTCTTGAGCCTGACACCGCAGTGTTGGCGAGTGGCTTGAAGATACACTGGATTGGGAAATCGTCTGCTCAGAAGGTCTTCCTCTATTTCCATGGTGGCGGGTATGTTCGCCCAATGTCGATGGAACACTTGGACTGGCTTCTAGAACTACAGACGGACTTGTCGAAGATAAAAAGCGTGGCTGTCGCAGCTGTTAGCTATACTTGTGCCCCGGAAGGCCAGTATCCTCTCCAGCTTCGACAAGGCGTAGAGAGTCTCCTTTGGCTGTTGAAGACACAAGGCAGGAAACCCGAAGATGTGAGCGATGCTATTTCGTCAACGAATTGCGTCACGCCGACTGACACACTCCGCGCAGATATTCATCGGTGGCGACTCAGCAGGTGGCAACTTGACCCTAGCTCTTTTGTCTCACATGTTGCATCCTCACCCTGATCTCGAAGACGAACTTCGCGTTGAGCTGCCTTCCCCCCTCGCGGGTGCGATCCTCACATCACCCTGGGTCAAGTTCTCCACCGATGACAGTTCCGTCGAACGTAATGAGGGCAGCGACTTTATCTGCAAGAGGGCTGTCAATCGATGGGCTACCGCCTTCCTGGGTATGTATCGCTCCTGACGTTCTGGCCGATTGATGTCGTGGTCGATCGACGAACTTGACTGACCAAGCTCCCAGGCTCAGCACCTTTCGACAATTACAACCAGCCTCTGCTCGCACCAGAACATTGGTTCTCTGGCCTTGACAAGTTGGTCAAAGGAGTCCTCGTTTGGGGTGGAGAGCAGGAGGTCTTGATCGATAGTATCGACGCCATCGCCCAGAGACTTAAGGTCAGCTGTCCTAACACGGACTATGTACGGTCTCAAGGGGGCGCACACGTGGGATGGCTGTCGCACAAACTTTTGATGATCAGCGGTAAAGAGGAGAGCACCCGGGCCATTGAAAGCTGGATGACTGCCAGGCTATAGTCCTTGAGGCTGCTGATTACCAGGGCGTAGTGTTATTCATTAGCAGTGTACTTCGTTGCGTACTTTGAGAGTGTCCAACCGCGCTTCAGCACATCAATCGGTCGTCTAGGAACATCTCATCGCCTATGAATATGTATAGCAATACAGCTCTTCCTCTCTCATTGCATGTACTAAATTGCAGCTCATTCTTACTGGTAACAATATTTAGCATGAACGTGAAAGTGATCAATGGCTCGGGGCTTCCGATGTGAGTGCCGGTTGCTACGTTCCTTGTTGTCAATACAGGTACTCTGGCGATTCCGCTCCTCTGGAAATGGAAGTAGACCTTGAATAGGCTGTTCCAGGTCTGTGGTTTGCATGACGACTTACATGACCGGGGTTTGGTGTATACGAGTGGAGTATTTTGGAGGGGACCGGGCGTGTCAAACATTTCGGTATCACTCTCAGGTCAGTTCGAAGGCATACGACAGTGGCGACGCTCATATGTTCGACATTAATCTTCCCGGCATGTAGAATACAACATCGTTTCATCGGAAAGCATTTTCTCCACCTCACGCATCGGAGTAAGTGATCTGGTTCCTCTGCTGGATATGCCAACCATCTTCGAAAACTCCTTGTTCTCGACTTGGTCGCTTGGCTTTTTGATCAGTCCAGTGGAAAGTCCGGTCAGTCTTACTGCATCTCGACACCTGGGCGAAGCAAATGGTGATGCGTGATGGCTCAGCAAATGCCATCTTGGACTTCCGCGAAGTCCAAAAACCCTAACCCTGAAAGCTGGGCTCGTCACTTACTGATCAGTCCGACTCACCAGCAAAAACACCTACTGTGAGTCATCATGCAGTATCTTACAGCTCATGGAATCTGGTCGCATTCATCAAGCCAGATGCGAACCTCTTACTCAGAGAGCACAGCCATGCTGTGGTGGGTGGTGAGAGTACTTGTAACTCTTTCGATGAGGAAGACATTGCATTCACCACCTGCACAAGTGACGACTCGAGTGACTAACATTGTGTAACCCCATAGCTATATTTTGAATCGATAGAAGGTACATAGAACTTCCGATGACCACCTACGACCTGTTCTTAGTCAACCAACCCTACGGTTCGTTCACAAGTCCGACACGTGAGCCTAGTCAAAGTAACCAAGGTCCATCAGGAAGTCTCTAGAAAAGCGACTGGCCTCGCTCTCGACTCTGCTACGCTCACTTGTAATGCGTGTAGTGCGGAGGTCGGTGCCGAGAATCTTTTCCATGCCCCACGTCTTGCGTATGCGGTAGTAGTTCCTAGAGAAAGGTAGACTTGATCCTGCTCGGAGATTCCTGCCGCAAACTAATGATACAATTTTGTTCTCCAACAACTTGACTGAAATCGTCTTAGGGCACTGTAAAATTAGAGAGACTTAGATCCTTGATTTGTGTACATGCAACGAGGAGCATCGAACTACTGCTCCTCACAAGTTAGGAGACACCATAGTGGTTTACTAGCCGAGGATAAGTCGGAAGAGGTCGAACCAGAATTTGTTTTACTAGACATCATCAGATACTCTGCAATCTGCACCTTCCCACTAGAGCTGGGGAATCATATGGAGCGTCGTCCAATCGTCCCTGCTCGCTTTCTTCAAAGACGAACGGCGGAGCTGCTAATGTACCAAGAAGGCTGTCAAATACACTTTCAGACACAGTCCTGCCCATCTGCAACAACACTCCACCCCGATGCTTTTGCAGGAGGTCCAGAAATTGAGCGAAGACATGGTGCTGGGCTTTCTCGATTTTGTGGGAAGTAAGTTTGGCTGAGTTCGTTACGGGTTGGGCCTGTACTTACTCTGAGTTCCAAATGCCGACTTCTTTTCCCACAGGCAACAGAGCCAATATACCGATGCCAAATCTTGCTTGCAAGACGTGCCAGTTGTATCCAGCCGAGAGTCGGTTTTTTAGTTCCTTCAATCGCTGGTCGTACTGTGCACTTTCCTCCCCTTTGCCCGGGAGGATTTCTGGATAAGCCTCTTTCATCAGTTCTTTCAAGGCCTTGCCGGCTGCGTCTTTTGGTCTTATCAATGCTTTTGCTGATGGCGGTCTCCTGAGCCCGTACTTCAATACCATTGGTTCCTGCTGTCTCGTGGTTCCATTGACCTTTTGTTGCAGCTCGTTGCGACGTCTCACAAGCTGGACCAGATGGTAGCGACGGAGGATAGGCGACACTTTGTCATGTGCATGTATGCGATCGAGTGCACATGTCGAACGCCGAGCGCCAGCCTCTTCTGGAATCGTGTCAGTTCCCCGAAGATGATGGGCCTGTCTACAAGCATCTTGGAGGCATCCAACAGCATAAGGGCTCCCTATCGCGAAGAAAAGGTTTGCCAAAGCCGTCGTAGCGCCCTTGTGACTTTTGTCTAGCATTCCTAAAACTAGCTCCAACAGTTTCTGTGGTTGAATGAGGCTATCCGGTATATTTTTGATTGCGCTGGAAGTCAATTGCCCATTCACATCGCCCGACACCTTCCTGCGCTTTCTAGGGGTCACTAGAACGCTAGAATGTGTACCAGATGCCTTCCTGGCTCGGGGTTTGGCATTGGTCGGAGTCGCTTCTGGTTCATCGACAAGTACGTCATCTTCAGTGTCAACTTGGTCGGAGTCTTCTTCAAGACCCGAGTCGCTGTCGTCCGTGTTCGCCGGATCGTATAGCTGGCTGTCTACGGCCGGTGCGTCGTTCGTAGTAGAGTCGGTAGAGCTCCCATTCGTTATTTCACCGCCTTGCAAAGCATTGGCCACCACGATCTCGTCCTCGCCATAGAACCCACGGACTTGATCGGACTGAGCTCCAGCAGTGTCAGGCCCTCGTCTAGTGGTATTGTTCGAATGTTCGCGTTGCTCTTCGGTAATACTTGTGTTAGGCTCAACGCGATCGATTGAGGCGACCTGGCCAGACTCGGTCTCGCATTCCGCTTCTTTTTCTGGAGTGGAGGCTACGTGGCTGGACATTGTGACGGCTGGCGTGCCAGAGCGATTCACGTGACCTTGCGTATCGTCTAATCCCTCTGACGCTGGGATTCCATGTGTGTCGTTGATACTGCTGTCTGATGTGAGACTGCTGGAGAGCCTGCTTTCTTCACGGTCGGATTGCTGCAGCTCTTCCCTGTCTTGATTTGGGTTCTGCTTCAGAACACGCGTGTCGAAATCTTCTGCTCCTCCGTCGTTGGCCCCTGCTGGGTGACGTGCATCGTCCCCACCCTCGCCCTCAGTTTGCTCCAACTGCTCTTCTTCCACTTCTTCGTCTCCCTCGTCTCCCTCGTCTCCCTCGTCTCCCTCGTCTCCCTCGTCTTCCTGATCTCCCTCGTCTCTCTCATCTCCCTCGTCTCTCCCATCTCCCTCATCTTCCTCACCTACATCGTGGTTATGCGGCTGAACAACTTCCTGTCCGTCTCCAACGGACAATCCCGGTTCTAGATCGTTGTTCGTGACTCTTCTTAGAATGTCTTCATGATAGTTCGCAGAATCCATGTGCTCTCCGGCTTCCTTGCCCGGATTGACGTCAGGCGAATTACGCGGCTCACGTTGCGGATCGTTAGTCGTAATACTGTCAGGGGAATTTCGTGTACCCTCCTGCATTTTGGACGGACTCTCGAGTGTAGCTTCCGGAGCTGCTCGTCCCTTATGCGCAGAGTCTGCTATATGAGCGGCTTGCTCGAGCTTCGCACCACCGTGCAGTGATTCGCTCGAGTCCGCTATTCCTTCTATCAACTCACGTTGGCCACCCATGCGGCATGCCGATCTCTCCTGTGCTGGGCTATCCGCTGACAGAAGGCTGATCGGTGATCTGCCACCTTGCGAGAGGCAACTGACAGAATCTGCATCTGCCAACACGGGACGCCATCCTGGCGGATGTCCCGTGGACAGCGCTGAACTTACCTGATCGGCAGGATTTCTTACGACGTGCGTTATGCTGGTGTCAAGGCTCTCCGTCCACGATAACAGCTTTCGCGCCCCTAACTTGATGTGATATGCCAGTAGTGGAGCTCGATCGTATATCGACAAAAGCTCAGTGCGGAATTCATTAAAGGCCTAAATGCAGGGGTAAGTGTTTGCTCCTCTACGTGGGGATTTCGCGAACCTTCTCGACATCCGAACCTTCACATCTCGTCGCGTTTACGGAGTCAATAGCAAATGATTCTGACATAGTTGGAAGTTCGCAACCTTGAGTCAGGTTGATGAAGCGTACGAAGGCAAGTGAGAGAATGCAGCAGATGGAATTGCGCGATGATAAAGAACTGCGAGTGCTTTCTATATGTCAGCTGGTCAGGAATATGGGGAATCGCGACATGAAACATGATCCTAGTGAGTGGAGACGCTAAATTACTGGGGGACCCAGATTGCAGCTCCTGACCGGGGCCCCGTCCCGAGGACCGGCCAATCCCGATTGTAACGAGATGACTCAGCAAATGCGATCTTCGACTTCCCCGAAGTCCAACAACCCTAACCCTGGCAACGTTCTCCAAACGCCCAGCACAGAGCAGGACTACAAAATGAATACCGGGCGAGCGGGGACGGCGGACGGCACCAAGCGGAGGGATAGAGAAGATAAGCGTTCCGAGATAGGGACGAAAGGGTGGACGCAGATAGTGGCCGCGTTCTCATGAAGATAGAGACGGTAAACATACAAATACTGACGAGTAAGACTGAAGTGGAACCTGAAACAATATCTAAACAAAGAAGGGCAAAAGGTACAAACAATGCGGTCAGGGAGTCGACTCTTCCATTGCTGCTACGATGTTGTCAATTTCATAGGATGCACGTCTAGATTCGTATTTGACCATGTGTGGCAAGAGATATGGTGTAAGAAGGTTAACGCGTGCTATCCCAGTGCATACAATCTTAAGAAGTTTCCCCGAAGTATAAGGCCCCAGCCCTACAGGTATGGTATGCTACGCACGAATTTAGACATCTCATCAGGAGACTTTTGTAGCGATTACGATTCGACTCGGTGCATTACATCGCGCTTATAGAATCGAATCGGCCCGTTCTTTTCCGAACGGCAGGTGATAAGTATGTGACGATTTGGTAAAGAGTCTATGACAGATCTTCCGACGTGCCTGACAAAGCATAGTCGACGCAGCCTGCATGATACCCCTCTTCTGCGTGTTCTGACCAATAGGAGGACCTACCTATCGGAAACCGGTAAGTGAATCCTATATATATGTCGTGAAGGTAGCAACGAATTTTGGTGCTTTTACATCTACAGGACAACAATATTGATTCCGCGATGACTGAAACTCGAAATACTCATCTCGATGCTGGAAGGAACTCGCGTCCCACACTGATTTCCACTGTCTTGGACATCGCGCGAGTCCACACTCCCAACAACAAGTCGAAATCCTGGTTCAAGAACTTCTCTTGTTTGCGAATGAACGCAGCTAGCCCGAACACGCTGCATATCGTAAAAGGCACACCCTACGGCAACAATGATGCAGACTACATCGCACTGTCGTACTCGTGGACTCCTACGCCAAGACTTGAATGCGATCGAAATGGCAAGTACATCGTGACTGGAGCGTTTGGAGACCCTGTCCGCAAGAGCGTAGTCCGAGACGAAGTTCTAGAGAGAGTTCTCCGCTATGCGAACCATATCGGCAAATGCCGGATCTGGATCGACAAGGAATGCAGTCCGCAGGAGAATTTGGTAGAGAAGCAGACTGCTATGGACTCTATGGATCTCGTGTATCGTCTGAGTAGACATCCAATTGGACACTTGGCGATTGTTCTCGATGATCGGAGCGAAGTCGACTATCTGCAAATGCTCATGATCGGTGGTGCGGTTGCCCGAAGAAGCGAAGACGAATACCCAAGGCTGGCACACTCAGCAATATCACGCACCTCGCTAGGAATCTTCAATGTCCTCGTCCACTTGTACAAAGATCGTTGGTGGTCGAGAGCATGGATACTCCAGGAAGAATATCTGTCGTCAACAGCAATGCAGATCCTGATCCGACGCAAACAAGGAATACGGGCAAGACAAATGTAAAGTTTTGTGCACGGCGAGATATGCCTGAATACTGTGAATTTCCGCAAACAAGCAACTCTTTTCTTGCTTGCCTTCAAGCGAGAGTCTCAACGCGGGCGTGCTAAGAAGTGCTCAAGGATGCTCAACAGGTTCGGCAGATACGAGATGCAGTATCACTTCCAACACGATGCGAGAAGGAAAGCAATGTCGCCCAGAATCTTTGCAGACATCCAGCGGAGGAGGCTAGAAAGCCCCTTCGACCGATTGCCGATCGTTGCAAACAGCTGCAACTACGCCATCCGCTTGGTTTCGCGGGACATGTCGGAAAGTGGCCATAGCGTGGAACTCTGCTTACTCACGATGTATCTTTTCAACGAGGAGATCATGCGGAATTACAGACACACCAGAAAGATGCCAATGGAGATGGACATCTCGAACTACATGCAGTACATCGCGTTCAACAGATTCGATCCACCCGTGAAAACAAAGCGCCTGTCCTACCTAAAAGCCTGCCGACTTCACCATGTGTCTCTTCACCCTGAAGGGCTTCTGACAAAAGGCTTTCTGTGGCACATCACTGGTACTCTGCGACCAACCAAATGGGCTTCTTGTCCCCGAAATAGTCGAAAGAACCACGGTTTTGGGCTCAACGACTTTCAGCGCGACCACATTTCCCAGCTAGCTGATGTACTGCGAAAGTCAGGCTGTCGGATGCTGGCAGCTGAGATAGAGAGATACCTCGCGGACGATATGATCCGGAAGAAGCCTACAGCAGCGAAAAAGCACATGGACATCATGGCAGAATCAGTGGTCGAAGCCATACGTACCGGTGTCCCTCTGCAGGCAGCAGGTACGTGGAGCTCGGGGGATTCTTGTGGTGTGTTCGTCGGCGTTCAGGATTCCAGCATGGGGATGTTTACTTCTTGGCACGCTGGTATCGATGTTGATGGTCGTTGGCGAGAAAGCCATGTGTCGCTTGGAGTCGAGGTTCTAGATATGGAGACCACGCCTTTGTTGGCTACGGTCACATGGGTGAATGGGTTGGTTTTCTTCAAGCAGTCTGAGCAAACGGCAATGATGTTCAAATGGCCAAGTGTATGGACAGAAGGAAATAAGCAACATCACACTAGCGGCAAGCTCAAGAGCCCCGAACTTCAAGGAGGGGCAGTCCGATGACGGATCTACTGGGAAGGAGATACCACTATCAGCCGACAAGCCTTCTGCTATCGAGCTGATGTGCAACATCATCCGCCACAGGATTCACGCAACCTCTTATATTCCGGCAGCAATTGAGATTCACGACCTTGCGATAGCGCATTTCTTGTTGTTCCAAAAGCCGCTCTGCCCTTCCAAACGATCCCATTCGTCTCTTTGAAGCTGTTGAAATTCTGTCCAAGGTGTAATGCACGGCGAGAATAGGCGGCGCACGGGATCGGTGGTGTTCTCTGTCGTGACCGACGAGATGTCCATCACCGGCTTGACTTGCCGATACATGACATGGTACACAACAAGTAATCGACGTGAATACTATGAATCCGAGGATCCGGGTCCTGCAGTCCCTCCTTGTAGCAGGCGAGCACTCTGTCGATTGACTCTCCTGGCTTTACGCCAGCGCTAAGTTCCAGCGCGAAAGTGATCGGGTCTCTGGCGCGGCCTCGCACGTGGAATGTCTGACCGTACAGGAAGTGCGATGAAAGCGAAAAAGTGACATGTGGAACATTTGCCGGCAGCATGGACGATTCCCCTGGTCGCTGAATGAGATAACCGCAAGGCCCCAAGCGCTCAAGTGCTGCCGATGTGTCGGAATAGCATGTCGACAGTTGGCGATTCTCGGACACTTTCCAGATAATCCATAACTTCATCGGCTGGCCAGGCACGGCATCAGACGGTCCACATGCTGTAGATATATGGGGATCGCTATCGTGATGTATTTCTGTTGCCGTGCCCTTTGGGGTGATGTTGAAGGTTGCGTCGTGGATGTGGATGTGATGGTCCGCTCCAACGCCATAGAAGTCTTGCACCGTGTTGCAGACTATGGTATGGTGATGGTCCTGTGCATTTTAATTGACCACCTCTTCAGTGATTTCCACATTCAGAAGCCGTGTCTTCGGAGTTTTGCGCTCTAAAAGCTGCGCTTTCCAGTTCAGGAAATGTTAATTTGTCAGTCTGATTGCATTGCTCAAGTGCCAAGTGTCGTTACAGGACTCCACATCGAGGCCGACGAGGACCCTTTCGAGCGATAGCAGGTGTGTTGTTCTCTCATCCTCGAAATATGCCAAGGGATGCATTGGCCATGTGTTTTGTTTGGCTGAGTACGGAGGTCGGAGAGCTGATCAAAGTATCTGGAAGTCTTATCTGTTCCTACTTTATACGTCTCATGACATGAATGAAGGCAAAGAGTAACAAGCGAGGCAATTCATCATGCACCGTGTTTACGTATGAGCGAGGGCGATGTCAAAATAAGCTCGAGCGTGTGTAGTCCAATCTGTATTTGAGCCGATCCATCAGTCAATGCCTAGTTGACTGTGCAGCTCTTTGAAATCTACTTTTAGCTGTTCCACCTCACGCTCAGCAACTTCAATCTCGCTAGTCTTATTCAAAGTGACCTCTAGATCTTTGCGCGCAGTCTCAGCTGACTGGCAAGCTTCCTCAAGAATGCGCCTGAGCTCTGCTACCCTTTCCGCTGTCTCCTCGACGGTCCTTTCCAACATCTGTATGTCGGGTAAAGCGTTGCGTTCTGCTTTAATCTTTCGTATTCGACGCTCACGTTGATTCTTCATTTTCCTCAGTCTCTTCACAAGTTTGCCGTAACGTAGCTCGTCTTCGTGATCCGAGTCAAGTGATCCTTCCACTGTGTCAACCCGTCTATCAGCTTCCCCGACCTCAGACGCTGTGGAGTCTGATCTTGCCATGGCAGATCCGGTTTTCTCTTCGCCTTGTGTGTGTGTCTGAGGCTGAACCATTGCTGGAGGCTTGGGTTGTGTAGTTGGTAAGTGCTCCGATGTTGTACCAGGCAGCTGATGCGCAAAGCCCTCTGTATCCTGAATCGTGTCTGACAGGGCGTGCTGAGTTCCATCTCCGTGGACTGCAGTAGCTTCCGTCTCTACCATATGAGCATCGCCGCCGTTGCTGTCATCGTGTCCCTGTACCCTTGCAGGGGTCATCCTTCTGAACCGAGCTCTTTGCGAATCTTGAGCTGGCGATGCTAACGATGCTGGTGCTGGGGTGTCTTCCTGGGAGCATTCCGCCTCACCGCGCATGTAGTCAGCCGCAACAGGGGTCTGCAGTACCCCATTAGCAGCAGACGCAGCCTCTACCAAAGGTGCTGAATCTGCTAGCTGCCAGATGTAACCCAGTCCTTCAGCGCCATCGACCTTGTACTTCCATACTGTGGGCTCCTGCTTGTTTGACTGCGCACTCAAAGTTGATTGTACAGATGTCCGGAGCTTTTTCTCGTCATACTTTCGAAACGCATGCGGACGGTGAGTTCTAAGCCACTCAAAGACATCATTTGAGCAAAGTCCTTCTGGGTTTGCAATGAGCGCATCCTGGATCAGGTCGAAGTAGGGCGTGCGTATTGAGGTTTTCCGGCGCTTTCCCGAAGCAATAGATTGACTCTGATTGCCATCCGCAACAGTTATGTTGTACGCCGCTGTTCGATCCGCTGGGGAGGAGGTCGGTGTATTCGTTGGCAGCCATCCAGAACGCCGCCATTGTCCGTCGTTACCCTTGTTTCGTTTGGCTGGTGACTCTAGCACATCGTACAAGTCGCCTGTACCCATCAGTTCTGCAAAAAGGTGATGCGTGGGAATAAAATATACTTACTGCGTCTCGCTTCGTTCATAGTCGAGTATGTCGCTTCGAAAGACGCACGGAATCCTAGTTGCGACTTCACGTGTTACTAATACGCTTTGGAGGGGTGATCGGCGCGATCCGTCGGAAATATCCCGCACTACCCCTTAATATGGCTTCGCTCGCTTATGAGCGACTAATCGTTATCTAAGGGTGGCGAACGCCTACAGGATTCCTCACATTCATGCAGATGGTGCCACTTCTTATCAGGTGCAAGACACATGATCTTGGTATAATTTCTGGAGAACTTTGGCATCGATGCTATTTGGAGTGGTGTTCGATATGCAAGTATCACTTCCGCTCCAAAGCCGAAAGGCAGCGACACTCGAAGACAAGGTTTCTCCCCACTTCTCAGGTCGTGCGATGGCCAACTGGAGTGTACAACTCTTGTACTCACAATTTGTGTGTTTTTATACGCATGAAAGCCGCGTGTCCCGCGCGTATCTTGTGCGCCCCTAGTATATGTATTACAGTCTTTGCAGGAAAACCTAGCTCAATCTGGAAAGTAGATGAACAGCGAGCGGGAACGACAGACAGCGCCGAGCGGAAGACCAGGGAAGGAGGACTCCAAAACTTAGAGACGCGGTGGAGGATGAAAGTAGCGAAGTCGCAATTCGCAGCCACGTGTTGGGAGATACAAGTATATCGTGCACACAGAAGTCGACAGAGAGAATCGATGTAGGGGGTTGGAACGTGTTTTGAGCGGACAAGCGCAGAGATTGGAGTCTATTTTGACTCAACGGAGGCCGCCTGGTATTACTGATGTTAGTCGAAATTGTCGAGCTTTCCTTGTACTTGTCTCTTGATCGCTTTCTCTCAGGTCCCTAGCATCATCGTGTGATCGTTTTCAGGGACATGTATGAAGTAGTCTGCTGCCTTGGCCATGCCAGGCAAGATCTGAAATGAGAGGGAGGGTAGGGACGAGGAAGGTCAGCATCACTTCAGACGTTAAGGCAGCAGCATATACTGTAGATTCGCGCACGTCGCGAGTTACGCGCGTGACGCGTGACTAGGCGTTTCAGAGATATTGTGCTACCCATGTTCAAGGCCAGGGCGTTGTGTTCGAGGGATGCAACATGGAAGATGAGGTAGGATCCAGGTCGTGCCCCTCGGAAGCGCGGGACGCGCCGTGCGAGGAGTGGGAGCAGCGGAGAACTTCACAAGGCGGAATACAATACGTGAAAGCACGGCGGAAAAGGCAAACAGTAGATGAACTGGAGGAAATAGAGGGAAATGGTACATGGAAACATTAGACTGAACAGAAATGTTGAAACGTTGGACACTGTTTTGGAGCCGTAGCAAGACCTCTCCTTTGATCAAGGATCGGAACCTCGAATCTTTCTGCTATACTACTCAGGGTAGCGGTGTCGGTGCAACCCTCGGTTGACTTCGAAGAATCATGGCCGGTATTGTTTGCGGGATAGCGGGTAGGAGGAGGAAACGACATGAACACCGATATCGACGAAAGCGACTGTATTGTGGTCGAGACGAAGGGGAGTGAGGTTGGAAAGCGGAGCGCGGGGTGGGCGGGGTCGTCAGACCCCGCTGACGCTGGCGCCGGCGCGCCAAGCTCGGAAGCGGGGAAGAGGGCGGTGGACGAAGGAGGGGGGTGGACGAGGGTGACGAGGCAGAGGGCAAAGGGCAACAGCAGGGCGAGCACCGGCGAGCCGGCAGCGAAGGCTGCTAAGGTCTTCACCGCCGCCGGTGAGCTGGAACGCAAGCGGAAGGCCGAAGAAGGAACTACCGAACAGGTCGCCCAGTTGAAAGAGCTGGTATACAGGCTCCTACGGAGCTACGACGAGCAAAAGACGACTCAGGAAACACAGCAAAAGGACCTCGCAGCTACGATCGAAGCTCAGACGAAGACGATCGCGAAGCTCGAAGCGACAGTTCAAGGACAGGCGACTGAACTTAGAGAGGTCAAGACTCTCCTTCAGGCGGACAAGCCAAGCCGACAGTCGTATAGCGATGCCCTCCACCGAGTCCCATCACCGGCAAACAGTACTAGTACTGCTGCGACACTCGTCGAGAAAGCAGTACCTCAGGGAACACCACTTGAGCGGAGACTAAACGAGGACAAGACAGCAATCACGGTCAACACGACAAGGGTTAAGAAAGAGAAGCAAGACACTACGGTGATGAGGGACACGCTGAACCGGAGTCTTAGGTCATTCAGAGTGACAGAGGATATCGCGATCGAGTACATCCGACTTCGACCGACGGATAGTGCAGATCTGGTCTTCCCATCGGCAAAAGACAGAGATAGGGCAAGAGAACACCCGCGATGGCTAACGGCAGCAATGCCGGAGGCGCGTATGCGTGGCGAGCAGTGGTACCCGGTGAAATGCGACTGCGTCGCTAAGAATGCAGTAATGGACCTCGAGAAGGACGACGGCAAGACGCTCCGCTCAGGAGTACTTTCGGAGTTTAAAGAACAGAATAGCACCGACACCACCGACTGTACCGCGATGAAGGTAGCGTGGCTAAGCAAGAGGCAGTCGGAGAAGAGAGTCGGATCGCTCGTGATCTGGCTTAAGACACCGGCTGCCGCAGAACACCTACTACAACAGGGATATGCCAGATTCGGAGCATCTGGAGCGTTCTGCTCCAAGTTCGAGCAAAGGGAGAGCCTAGACCTATGCTACAATTGCAACAGGTACGGGCATAAGCAGGTGAACTGCACCTACCAAAAGAAATGCGGGATATGCTCCAACCCGCACGACACTAGGAACTGCTCCCAGAGAGACAGTCCTAGATGTCCAGCGTGCAAAGGGGATCATCCTATTTTCGATAGGAAGTGCAGGTTCCATCCGAAACACGTTCCAGAGAAGCCAAGGTTTGGCCCTACCCTACCGCCAGCAATGGCGAAGGAAAAGTCAGCAAAGGAGAGGAGAGCAAAGGAGAAGGCTATAGAGGAGAGGAGGAAGGAGCAAAGAGAGGCAGATGAGAATATGGTAGATGCCTAAGGAAGGAGAAGCAGAATGATATGGATCAAAGGATAAGAGATTGTTATGAAGGGGTGCTACGGCTAACACATAAAGTATGGCAGGATGAGAGGGAACAAAAGAGAGGTAACAATAGGGACGGCTCATACGGTCACTGTGAATAGCCTGATTGAATCAAACAAACAAACAAACAAACCTTGCGGGTAGAGCTCGTAGCAAGTATGTGGATATTCATCCATTCAACCGGATCTGTTGAGATCTTAGCAAAAACACATAAGCGAGCTTGATGTCGTGGACGATGTTGCTAATCTGACCCGAGCTCATCGAAACCACGCTTTACGTGGAAGATCATTCTTAAACCAACTTCCATTTACTCAATGCGGTTCTTGCAAGGAGTGATCGGAAGAGTCTGATTGGAGAGCGGTAAACGCGGGAAAAAGTCCCACCTCCAACTTTGCACAGCTCAGTGAGCGTTCGATGATGCGGTGATGATGCAAGACGGTTACGTCAACCGCGTTCCGATGGATCACAACGCTAGTGTCTCAAGCTAAGGGAGGGTAGTCTTTCTCTCTTTCCGAAGTTTCTGAGCGTGTGCATCAGCTTCATGAGCTATGTGATTGGTCAGAAGCGCTTGATTTAGCTCGTTGATGTACTTTCGTGATCCAAATATTTGACGGTGCAGGGATGATGCGAAACCTCTGCGTTTAGCACATCACGGCCCAGTTTGGTAACTCCGGCAATAGTAGAAAGAAGAGCTAAGAGTTCTCAAAACCTGCGTATGTGGATCGATGCGATGCATACCCCAAATCCCTGACGTCTGATTGCCGATCGATAGGTATATTTAATAGCATGAATGCACCTATGTGACTGCATCGGACTTATTATTTTAATTCAACCCTCGAAGATGTCGTCGAATGACCCGGGTCAGAATGAGCGTAATGCTAAACTACTGCGGAAGCTCAACATCTATCTCAGGTCAGAGAATTTGCGCAAGACCGTGAGTGATATCGGACCTCTGCAATTATGCGTCGGTTACTGACAAGTTGTTGTTTCTCAGTCAGATCCAAACAACCACTTGATGCGATGGTTTGATCAAGCAAGCCTTATCGCAGCGACAGCCGATAAGGGGGGGAAAATGGTATGGCGGTTTGCTGTACAGAGTGAATATCTGAACCTTAGCGGGTCTTACTCTGGGGGTGCCCAAGCAGCAGTACACGATGTCTGTACCAGCTGGACTCTACTCATCATCGCACGACCCGACTACTGGGGCCAGCAAGGCTTATCAAGAAGTCTTAACATGTCATATCTGACTTCCGCACGAAAGGGAGACATTCTTCGCATGGAAACTAAGGTAAGGCCGATTCTAGGGAGAAAACCTTGTCTCCATTCTAAGCTGATCTGGAACGCCGAAGATCGTCAAAATAGGACTACGTACAGCTATGATCCGAGGGAAATTGGTGCGAGAGAGTGACGGTATGATTGTAAGTACTTGCGAGCACCACATGCAGAACAACGATGGAGGATCCTCGAAGTTATGACAGACCGAAGCGTCAACATATGTAGTAAAGTCGGCAATGTAGCAAAGCTGGACGCTCAGTATCCTGTGTATAGCGAGACCTACAGTCTTCTTTCAACCCTCGATAAGGTGTGATCTGGCAGCGAAAATCAGCCCTAGTACAGATAGGTACCATGGCGTAGATCGGTTCGGACCAAATTCGGCATATCTAGCCTTTGCATTTCGTCGATCCTTGTAATCGCAGTCTGGATACGTATAAGTCAGAATCAGGTTTAGTATCCACAATAGAAGGCTTGGAGATAGGCGCTGTTCGAAGTTTATTCTTGTGTTACGATCAGTGCATTTATCTATTCAGGAAGTCGCAGACAACTGCGCTTTGTAAACTCAGTGATTGCATCGTCGATCATATTGAGGTTACGCCAAAAGCGTAGCGTACTAACGAGCTTAGGCGCTTCTTTCTTTTCTGAGTCAGGATACGTCAATCTCTCTAGGTCGCTCATTGAATTGAAGCCCCAGATAAGTATCTAAATATCGCAAAACATGGATGCTGCGGAAATGACGAAGCTCGTTCCTTGGCATAGACCTTCGTCCTCGAACTTCGTATACCACATTACTTGAGCAAACCAGTCAGGGCGGAGGAGAGAGCTCATCGCCGCGGACAAATACATTTGGAATCTATCGATTGCACTGCCATGTTAGCACACAGGTGATTTTAGCCGGCACAACATGTCGCTTCTTCGTTCTCTTCCTAGTGTCCGACATTGACCGCCAAATCATGACGACCACTACAGCCGTATTTGGCAAATCGATGCTGTTGCATTTGTGACATTCTTTCATCAAAGAGTCCGAGATCATGTATGCGAAGTTATAAGTACCCCTACATGCACCTCGGAAAAAGGAGGAAGGAGAAGGCTTTCATTCATACGACATAACATCAGAACATTTTTCACAAGCACCCAATACGTTAAGTTAGTCTTCAACTCAGTCAAAATGAAGGTCACTCTATTAGCGTTTGCGCTCTCTATCGGCATTGTTGTTGCAGCACCTATGCCTCAGGGTGCAGGTGACCTCTTGAATGGCGCCGTGTCAAACGTCGAAGGCGCTGCCGATGCACTTCTTCTTGGAGAAGGTGGTTCTGACAGCCCTAAAGTTCCAGGGGTGTGTATAGTCTACTGCCTAAGCTACCATCCTATGCCCTCTGCTTTTTTTTTTTTTTTTTTTAAATCATACTGTATTCAAGCTGTATAGCTTATGACAAGCCTAGCTATCTTCTAGACGACTTCTCCGGCTTCCCTCTGTGCTCTCGCGTTGATCTTTTACCGTACAATCCTGCTCGCTATCCCGACTTGAACAAGCCGCCACAGCTTTTGGGCTCTGGGCCCTCCTACATTCCTGTCGTTATGACGCCTCATGTCTCCCCCTACTAGTCTTCATCCCCTGTCTCCCCCTCTTCACCATCTCGATCGAGTCGCTCGATATCCCACGAGTCACACTTGTCCGTACCATCTGGCCGCTTCTTACCCACTTCTGTGCTTTCGATGTACTGGAGTACATCTATCGTGGCATCCTGTTCAAACAGAGTTTCTAAGTCTATCCGGTCTCGTCTTTCGGTGATCGTGACGTTTTTGGCTCTCAGCCTCTGGAGCATTGTTTCTCGCTCTCTCCGCCACTTCCGGCATTCCAGCATGAGATGGACGACCGTCTGCTTGCTGCCGCCGCACCACCAGCAACGTGCGTCTTGAACCTTGTTGATCCTTAATAGGTGGACACCTGTGACGGCGTGGTTTGACTTGAGTTGCAGATATCGCGCAGCCACCGACTTCCTCGCGTTTTGGATGTATTTGTTGAGCTTTGTTGTTGTCTTCCATTTCTCCTTCACGGCATGCTTCACGAACGATAGTGACGCCGATCGCATTGCTTTTGGCTGTTGTCTTGCTGCTCGTTGCGCCGCAGCATTTGCAACCTCGTATCCCTCGCAGTTGTTGCCGCTCGAAAGCCATGTCAAGACTACTCGACCACCTTCCTCTTCGACTCGCTCGGCTTTTCTCTTGATGTCTTTGACGATCGGCAGCACCCAACTGCGCGTGCTTTGCATTTCAGTCAGCGCTAGTCTAGAGTCCGTCACAATCTCGGCGCGTTGATGGTTCGTTCTTGACAAGTTTGAGAGGAGGTCTTTCCCCACCATACTAATCCCGAACAAAGCGGCGTCGGCTTCTGTAAGGTGCTTGCCCAGCGATGCTGCCCTTGCCTTCCAGCCATTTCGCTCTTTCCATGCAGCTCCTACGCCGAAGCTAGCGTCTTTGGTAGCTCGCACGAACAGCGTCATCTGTTGTGGGTTGTCAGGTAACATTCGTCCCGGCATCTGTGGGTATCCATGAGTCCAAGTCACAGGAGCTATTTCTGGTGAGGCTTCCTTGCAAGGCAGATCAAAGCCATACTCTGTATCATAGCTGACGTGCTTGACGACTTGCTGTGCAAGCCTGCCCCCGAGCAATCGATGTGTCTTCTCTAGCCTTGTCCAGCCAGTGCTTGAAGGCTGTCCGGTAGCTCCTTCGTGTCGATACAGTTCGCCTAGACGGAAGTTGGCAGGTAGGAGCTGATGCGTGGGATGATCCCCATCCGCAGTAAGTGCACGCACCGCGTATCTGGTCTGACGATTGTCGAGGAGGTCCTTAGCACGAGGCAAGCACGATTCCTGCTGAAGGAATGTTAGAGGCGTTGACCGTAACAGGCCTGTAATGGCTCTTGCTTGGCTGTTCAGCAATAATTGTAGTTTCTTTAGTCGATCTTGCTGGCCTCTCCACCAGATCTCTGATCCGTATAATGCTACGGATGTGACTGCAGCGGCCACCACTCTCCGCATTAGGTTGATGGATAAGCCGCCGTTGCTTCTGCTCAGGTTCGCCACCCGCTGTAGGGCTCCCTTAGCGCTTGCCATTCTGTTCTCAAAGTGCGTTTTGAAGGACAACTTCGGGTCAAGCCAGAAGCCAAGCCACTTAGTCGCGCCTTGTTTGATGGTGAAAGTTTGCTCCCCGATGCGAACGACTGCATCTTTTGCAGCCCGGAGAACCTTACGGCGCCTGCTGAACACGAGAATCTCGGTCTTGCTGACTTCGAACTCAACTTTGTTGTCTGACCCCCATCGCATGGCGTCTCCGGCGATGCGCTCAAGCTGTCTGGCGCCTTCTCCCAGCCCGCTGCACTCGACTACCAGTCCTATGTCATCTACAAACGAGATGGCCTGCAGCATCGGGTGTCTGTCTTCTAGCCACTGGAACATGGCGCTGACCGACAGGATGAACAGCACCGGTGATACCGGCGATCCTTGCGGCAGACCGGCCTGAATGTCGCGGGTCTCGCTCGTCCTTCCGTCGATCACCAGCATTGCCCTTGGATCCGATAGAAAGGAGTCCACCCAGCGCACGATGTTGCCAGCCATACCGACTTGTAGCATCCGGTTGAATAGTTGCTTCTTGTTCACTCTGTCGAAAGCGCCCTTGACATCTAGAAGCAGCGCAAGAGCGGTGCGATTCTTGACCCAGGCGTTTTCGACTTGTGTGACTAGTTGTGCTACCGCATCTGATGTGCTTCTTCCTTGGCGACAGCCGAACTGCCCTCTGTGGAAGATCTCGCGCGTTTCGCAGAATGAGGCGATCCGAGTCGCCACCGCTCTTTCTACCACCTTGCCGAGGCAGCTGAGCAGGCTGATGACCCGGTATGCTTTCGCGATGGTGTAGGTAGGTTTACCCTGCTTGTGCAACAGTATACCTTTGGCTGTCTTCCAGGTGCAAGGGTGGTAACCCGTTCTGACGCATCCTTGGATAAGGGCCACGATACGGTCTTCCGCCCATCGCCACAGCAGTCTAAGCGCTTTGAAGCTTATACCGTCCACGCCAGGGGCTTTCTTGACAGATTGCACAAACAATGCTTCGCGAACTTCATCTGCGCTCACTTTTGCCCTGGTGTTTGGGATACCGATATCTCCATCGTCTCTAGCCTGGGGTGGAAAGGCTTGTGCTATGAAGACCTCTTCTTTCTCCTCTGCTGTCGCAGCAACCCTGTCTGGCTGTCCATCCACGCCGCCGACCTTGATTGCCGGTGTGTACGACGGCACCTGAGTCTTAGTATATCTGAGCGCTCTCCAGCATCTCCCAGGATCAGATGCAAGCTTAGACTCTTCGTCGGTGGGGAAAGCCCCTTCGAGGAAGCGTTCCCAAGCCAGTCGTTTCGCCCGTCGGATGTGACGGTAATAGTCGTTCCTCACACTACGATAGTCGTCGAAGCTGAGCAGGCCTCCATTGAATTCACGCCTTGCTCGTCCGAACAGCCGTCTCTTCTGCTTTATTTCGTCTGTCCACCACCGCTTTGAGCGTGCATTCGGCGGTCTCCCGAGTGCATGTTTGTCCAATACTGCCTTGAGGCTGTCCTGGATCCAACATGCTTCGGCTTCGAGCTCAGACGTTGTCGCCTGAGTACTTATAGGCGTTCTGCAGTCACTCAGCTCGCCCCAATGCTCGCCGGCTGCCTTCATGGCTTGTTCGTCTGCGCAAAGCCTATCGATGTTCCAGTTAGGCGTTGCTTTCCCTTCTCTCTCGGTCGTGGTAGAACAAAGTGGCAGCCACGAAAAGACGATCACTTCGTGGTCCGAAGTTGTAGCTAGATCTTCATCGATCTCCCACGTCGCAAGCGGTCCAACTCTGCGTGTGCTCAAGGTCAAGTCGATGATTGATCGGCAACTCTTCCCGCGTCTCGTGGGCTGGTAGTCATTGTTGTTAATGATGAGTTCGTGTCTCTCGATCAGCTGTTCTGTCGTCCCTGCGTTCTGCCTGCCTGCCACCTGCGGATCCCACGTAGGGCTGCGAGCGTTGAAGTCTCCTGCAAGAATGGTTCTGCCCTCAATCAGTCTTGATAGGTCTATGTGGTCGATCGTGTATCCCCCTCCTTGTACTCTGGCCCTGTTATAGATATTTATCAGTCTTGTCCGCCGCATCTTCCTGCGGCCAACTGTCTCCCAGACGTCTAAGCACTGCACGTGTGGGCTGTCTACTAAGTCCGTTCTCTCCTCGAACACATATCGATCTAGCGCATCATTGCGGATGGCCAACGCTACTCTCGTGTCTTGCTTTGCACACTCCGGCCACCGTATCGGGTGCTTTGCCTGTCGCCCTGGAGATCTGTTCAAATCTCGTAGCATTAGCGACCAGGTCTTTGACAACATGGCAGCTTTTCATAACATCTGCCTCAATGATCCTGGCCTGCAGGCTGTCGATCATCTTAGCGAAGTAGAAGTCTACCTTGCTGCTGCCGTCCTCGAAGGGTGCGTTATCCATGCGATCCTCGAGGTTCTTTAGGAAGTCGCTGAAGGCTTGCACGGATTGGCCGTTCTTCTGCCTACAGTTGAAGTAGGTAATTGCTAGCTCCGTTCTTCGA
>Ga0265797_10000834_pt1 | contig 56306 bp, 51 predicted proteins | sample P2T30metagenome_FD_192433 | JGI IMG/M metagenome (GOLD analysis project Ga0265797, IMG submission 192433) | Plant litter microbial communities from East Loma Ridge, Irvine, California - P2 T30 | ecosystem: Environmental > Terrestrial > Plant litter > Unclassified | place: USA: California...
ATAATTCAACCCACTTCCTCCATACGACACTGAAGTCTTCTTGTCAATTGAGGATTTCCTGCTCATTCAAGGGTTCTTTCGATCAATCGTCACGATGCTCCCAGCCATCGATTACGAGGTGAGACGTCTGCCTATGAGAATCCTCGTCCCATCTTCGTCGAGAAGCCGGTCACAGTTTTGGTCAAGGTACAATGACCTCACATTGAGGGCCGGCGAGCAGAGTATGCGTTGGCCTCCAATCGCCTTCCTCCGTCTTACGTGTCCAGCACGTGTCCAGCACGTGTCCTGCGCCTCTTCGAGCCTCTTCGAGCAGAATCACGCGAATGTGTTCGCGTTGCTTGATGTGCAGCCTTCCCCAGAGGCTAGCAGTTCGTCGCGTCGTTCTCAGCGAGAGTCGCACATGGTTCTGTTATCGTGGTTTCATGAAAGTAAGGGCTGCGTCCAGTGAGACGACCTTCGATGGAAAAGAATTCCAAATCCGGTTTGCAGCAAAGGTTCGTGAGCGATTGTGAGGAAGCGCATTGTTTCGCGATTCACGCTCTTTCAAGTATCGTCTCGTGAAAAAGATCTGGCCGCCGTTGGACCTTCAGCAGTAGCCGGTCTACGAGGCGACGCAGGATCTGACACAAAGCTTCGTCGCCTTGGAAGCAACGACACCTGTGAGTTCCAACTAGAAGCGTCTGAAAGCGCCTCGCGAGCAGAGAACCGGTTGAGACCACGGCGTCGTTGATAAGGTCTCCAAATCGGTTGTGGAGGCTCAATCTGGTCCTGAAACATCACCACACGTAATGGGCTTTTGGAGTGGCATTCGAACGAAGAGTATAACCGACACGGCGTGGGAATCCTGTAAATGATTTGACTGGGTGTGCAAACGCGGAAGGGATAAGGCATCGGCTGGAGAGGTTGGGCCTGTGCGATGCTGGATCGAAGTGGTGCTGTTTCGAGTGTTGGAGAAGAGCGGTTACCGAGAACGCGCCAGTAAGAAGATGTAGGAGACGCGGTGGCGGCGATGAAAGGCATGCGCGAGACTGGAGGCAAGGCCATTTTCCGAGTGCTGTCGACGGTCCTTGTCGTCGTCGTCGTCGTCGTCGTCGAGTGCACAGCCGACCCGAGCAAACACTCAAGTTGTCGGAATGTGCATCAGCATGGGCATGGCGACAACGAACGCTGTGTCGGTCGTTTGCAACGGAAATCGAGGTGCGTTGAGCATGACCTGCCTGGCCAAAGATCCGCCGCTGACGATCTTCAGGACTTGCGGCGGCGACGCCCGAATCCGATAGAGTGGAGCGTCATCTGCCTCATGACAAATCAGCGATAAGTTTGCTTCTTCTATTTTCCACAGACCTCAGTCCCAAGTGTGCCTCCATATCTAGACATGCATGTGAATTTGAATGTAGAAGTGAATGTGTGAGGTTTCACGATAGCCATTATTAGGTGGCGTTATGCGCATCACGTGACGCTATCTCGGTTCAACTTCGGAAGTGGTTGCGTCCAACGCGACGCGACTGCTCAAGCAACACCAACGCCAACAGAACGTCTTTCGACATCCTCAAGACAGGAAACAAGAAAAGGGCATCAAATCATGCCATCATGAATGCTCAGACTGCCCAGTTGCAAGAGCAGGCTCGTGCAGCTTACAAGCGCAAAGACTTCACCAAAGCCCTAGAGCTCTTCAACCGCGCCATCGGCCGTTCGCCTTCGCTGCAACTCCATGACAATCGCGCAGCATGTCACGAGAGACTTGATGACCTTCCAGCAGCCTTAAAAGATGCGAAGAAGTCGATCCAGCTCGGGAAGGAAGATCCCACGGGCTATGTACGAGCCGGCAGGATCCTTGTGAAGATGGAGAGGAAGAGTGTAGCATTGGAGATCTACACGCACGGCTTGAAGAGTGTAAAGCATGCTGGGCAAGGGTATGAGGTGAGCATACCTCTTATCGAACGAATCTACCTGTTAAATCGAATGACTGACTTCGACCACAGCTTCTGAAAAAAGTCCACCGGGAACTCATGACAGAGCTGTCGCCTCCCAAAAGTGTGGATCCACTTACCGTCCTCCCACGTGAGCTCGCGGAGCAGATCTTAACTTACTTGAACTTCAAACAGTTGATGAACACATGTCTGGTGTCTAAAGAGTGGGCTCAGTTCATCCGTCGCACGCCCAACTTGTGGCGCCATCTCGATCTGACCCTCGCTAAAAGAAAGGTCAAGAACGCTTTCGTCAGTCGTGCCATCAACGTTGGTCGCTCGAAGCTGAAAGTTGTAACACTCCGCAACCTTTTCGACTTTGACAAGGCTTTTGCTTCTCTAACGAAGGTTTGTCCTTTGGAGGAGATCAACTTGCGGGACACTGGCGTGCACACGGATAACATCGTAGATCTACTGAAACAGCTCAAGAACCTCAGATCTCTACGCATCGGAAATGGTACGAAGTTATCCTGCAAAGGCATTTCAGCAATACTCAGGGATGCAGCCGCAACCCTCGAGACCTTGTACATTGAAGATCTCGCCGCTCAAGCCGGATTCTACGGTAGCCCTTTTCCTGATGTTGCATTCTCCAATATGCAAGAGTTGGATCTTGCTTGGAGCGTCCAATGGCCGTCCCCGGGATCGGGACTGCAAGCCACCATGGAGAATATGCCGAACCTCCGGAGCCTAAAGTTGCATCACCTCCATGCGCAACTACCATCCCTGACTTTCCAACGCAAGCTTGATCTCAGTCAACACAAGCATTTGTCGCGGCTCGATTTGGTGTGGCACTTGCAAAAAGCAAACGAAGTCGCACTGCCCTCCTCGCTCACACATTTCGCGCTTGGAACATGGCGCCCCAAACATGCCATGTTCTTCGATAACCTTGATCCCCAAGAACCGCTGCAATGGTCCCTTCCACATCTTGAAGAACTGAGGATCTGTGTTCAAGAGATCAAGCTCCACAGCGTTGAGCATGCACTACGACCTCCGATCATCACTAGCGATGGCACCACGCCGTCGCTTCTCCACACCGTTTCCATAACCTCCGGAGACTTACAAGGTGTACCGGTGAAGGATTTTTTGTCGCATCCTCGACTCAAGGAAGTCAAGCATCTCACTCTCAAGTCCTGCCACGGGCTAGACGACGGCCACATGTCGAGTGTAGCCATTTGTCTACCTTTGCTACAATCGTTGGATGTTAGTGGGACAGATGTCACGGGTGCTGGGATCAAGGACGTCATAAAAAACGGGTTGAAGAAGCTGGTCGTTAATGACTGCCGCTATCTTGGACTTGACGCCGTTCACTGGGCGCGGAGCCAGGGTGTGAAAGTCGAGTACAGGAGTACCGACACCATGACTGGTGGGAAGAAGCTGAGGTTTTGAGGAGCTCGAGTAGAAGGTCGAATCCACATGGCCGACGATGCGCGTGTGGAGCACGTATCACAGATACTCTACATAAGATTTGCTGCCTAAATGGCGAGGACGTAACTATCAATAGCAGTGCTATCGCATCTTCCAAGCCATGATTCTTGTGACGATTGAGGACACCTTGAGCACAGCGCATCAATGAGCCGGACGATGCCTTCACACTCTCTCCTTCTCATTTGCGAAGCGTGACGTTGAGGCATGCCGCCAATCTTTGATGTGTTCTGATATTGCAATTGTATGTCGGCGAATAGCTACCAAAGCCGAGCTTCTATTAAGGCATACGAATACATCCGCCAGTTGTTGCTGATGTCGAAGATGAATTTGAGTTTCTCACCGGGAGCGCACGCTGCCACAGGTGAGAAGTGCGAAATCGCACATTCGATTCCAGTGCTACTGATGAACAACTTCAACTTTACACCGAGCCAGATACAACTGATCGAGACGTGCGATGTGATGTTGGATGATGATGATGGACGCAGTACGAGGAAGCTGCAGAGCTCAAACGCACATGAAAATCGTCTACGAACGCCAGACGAGATCACGAACGCAAATCAACGAACGAGCAAGAATATGCAGTCAAAAGTCCACACAAAATCAGTCAAAACACAAGACCGAAATTTGGCGAATGGTATGTACTCCCTTCTCGGACACCCCCTCCCCATCGCCACACCTAAGTGACACAACGGAAAGCGGGCTTCCTATAATCCAGGAGGAATCTCTCTACAGAGCCACGCCCCCCCGTAGGGGGACTGGCAACCTTGTGCCGTAGGGACCGCCCGACCCAGGATAAACCGGGTCGGTGCGCAGGCATAGGTCGTGGCTGGCTCCGATCTTTTTGATACTTTTCAGAAGAGGAGGGTGAGGGAGAGGAAATCTTTATACTCGTCGCGGAGGAGATTTTGCTTGGCGACGGAAGTGGGCCGGACGGGGGTCACGTGCGGTGCTTTCTCGGCGCTGAGATGGAAGACTGACTGGAATCCATCTTGGGCTTCACATGAACATCATCGAATGTGGTCGAAGGACATCGCTACTGATACGCTGCTTTTACAATGTGAGAGCATGTGAAAACTGTCAAAGGTGTCAATTCCAATTCCGTCGTATGAATTTTCTTAGTCATATACGGTCAAAAACGCTAAGTTACAGAAATCCTACCATCACTCGTCAAAACGAACGTACCGCTCAAATCATAGCATGTCCGTTCCTGTCGGTGTGCACAGGCAGAGGCCTTGTGACCTTGTACTCGCCCATGGCAACCATGCTGGTCCTGTCAGGCCTCTTCCTGCCCTCGCCGCCAGACTTCTTCGCCATGCGACCGATGAGGAAAAACGCAAGAGCCCAGAAAGACATGTTGACGAGCAGCATGATGGTCGTGGCCCAAGTCAAGGTGATGAACTTTGAACCTGCGACGCCAGTGATTCCGACCTTTTCGCCTACGAAAGTGATCAGGTGCGCTGCACCGGTCGCCATACCGTGCGTCAAGGCAGATGCCAGACCCATGAAGAAGAGGGCGGGGAAACTGCCGAAGACGTTGATCATGGCTACCTTCTTTGTCGGCCTGACGAGACCGAAGATTCCCAGGATGAGAGCACCGGCAGTCATCACAACGCCGATCCAGTAGATGATGCGGACGACTTGGAAAGGGTTGACGGCAGAGTGGCTCTCGCAGCTGTCGATGCGAGGGCGAAGCTCGTCGATTCTCGATGAGTTGTCGCTGGAGGTGTAGTTCGTGCCATCCTTGTACTCGTAAGTCCCGATGCAGCTCGAGGAGATGTGGATGTTGTAGATGTCCTTGAGGTCGAGGCCGTCGATCGCCTTGTGGAAAGCCTTGTTGACGATCTCGATGACTTTGTTCTGGGCTGAACCGACGACCGAGTTGGCGGCGCTCTTGGCTGCTGATTGCGCGGAGGAGGCCTTGCTAGCGATCTCGGTCTTCGCAGAAGTCGCTTTGGAACCGGCCTTGGAACCCAATGAGCCCGCCTTGGAATTTAAATCACTTGCCTCGCTCTTGAAGTTGTCGACGATGTCGCGCTGTGCCATAGTCATCATAGTCGTAGGAGCAGGAGTGATCATAGCCACCGGAGCATCCATCGGTTCCGATCGCTTGAACTTGATATCGACCGACTTGATCGCGCCGTTGATGTCGCGCAGGACATTCTCGCCTACTCTGGAAGTGTTGAGGGTGAAGACGGCGTAGTTGTCCATCATGCCGGGCTTACTACCAGCGTAGACACACAGAACGGAAAGGAGAAGGGCAATAGCAGTGATGATGACGGGAAGACCAAGGAAAAGGCGGAACTTGCCAGTCGCGGACGTGGGCTGCTTTTGCTTGGACTCACCTTCGCCACCGTTCTTGCGGGATTCGCAGAACTTGTAGGCCTTTTTGCCGAGAGACAGTGCTGATAGAAGAGGGAGCATGTTGGCTTTTGTGGTTGGTGGTGATGTTGTTGGGATTGGTTTTGCGATGTTTTTACGACTTTTGAAGTGGTAAGCGTCCGGCGCCTGGAAAGAAAATAATACCAGGAAAGAAAAGAACGGAGTGTCGTGAAAGTGAAAGTGAAAGTAAACGAGAGATCAGTGTCGGAGTGTCGAGGGTTCGGAGAGCACATATGGCATAGAGGTATCACAAAGAAAATGAAACATCACGGGTGAATGGTGTCATGTCAAAGAACAACAGGGACTTTGATTGAGGGACAATAGACAATGAAGATCGTTTGACCAACGCCCAATCGACGCCACCGACAGCAGCTATCGCATGTTGCAAGAGCTTCCTTTGTTCATGGAAGCACCATGGGAGGACGATTGTGGCATGCGTCTATCTAAAACTAATTATACTCGTCACGCACAAAGAAAGCCATTGGAACTCAATCTCCACACCCATCGACTGATGCGCACACCTAAAACTGGAGCATATCTCAGAGGCACATACGCCATTGCAATATGGTGAACGTTCTTCTGGGCCGTTGATCTGCGTCTTCACCGGCTGGCGTAAACAATGTGAACGGCAAAGGTATCTAGAGTCACCGTACGCAACTATCTGAGGTAGATCCAGGCATGATCAATTCGTCGTTCGCTCAACCGTTGATTCATTTTCGTGATACTCATACTCTCATCCACAGTCAGACAACTTTCCTTCACCTCATCCCACCCCTCTTGATATCCGCCACAGCCTTGCGCCTCAAATCGCTATCCGCAAACAAAGCCTCGATAAGATCCACAACCTCATCCGCATCAAACTCCAAGCTAAGCTCACCCTCTTTCCACAAGTACTTGATATCCGCCAAACTAGACTCTAGAATCTCCGCAAGGTACTGGAACTTCAGCCAGTTTGGGCAGTAAATGAAAGTCATGTCTGAGGTTTCACCTGTGGCCGGGTTTTGTTGCGCAAACAATGTCGTGAGACCCGTGACACGGTCGAGCAGAAGTTTGAGTTGCTTGGAGTCGCTGTCTCCAATGTCTCCCAGGTCTTCGATGTCGGTGATAATCTTTGAAGTTGCGGTCGAAAGAAGGGAGCCAAGTGATTGGCGTAGAGCCGACTGGGCGAGGACGGGCTCCAGCTGTCGGTTGACTTCGTGGAGCCGGTGGATGATCTGGTCGATCGCGTCTTCGCATTCGCTCTTGAAGGGCTCTGTGATGCAGTTGGTGAAGCCTTGAGCGCCGTCCAGCAAGTCGCGGAGGATGGTGCGTTGGGATTCCATCTCTGCACTGTAAGCCCTCTTAGCAGTGTTGTCGAGAGCTTTGGCATCGTTCTCGAGGCGTAAACGCGATGCTGGCGGCTTTGTCGCTTGCCATGCGCGAAGTCGATCAGCGAGACGTGAGGCGTCGTTGTAGATAAGCATGTTGCCAGTCTCTAGCTTGCTGTATGCTGTTGTTGCTGTGGCGCGGTAGATCGCCAGAGCAAGCGTTGGTAAAGAATATAGACCAGCTGCTGCAGGTGTCACTGGAGACGAGGCGAATTCAGGACCTGCGAGGGCTTCGGCATCTGAGATGACCTGTTGGATGATATCGAGTATGCCGTCGGGGATGGCCGTGACGGTGTAAGTTTCCCTCAGAGTCATTTCTTGGTCGGCAGGCTTCTCTACCTTCTCGCTGCTGCTTGGCTTGACGGGTTGCTTTTTGGTCGCCACGGGGCTGCTTGTCTTTTGCGAGCCTTCTTCGTCACCCCAGCCCCATGCGTCCTCGACACCATCCTCATCCGTACCCTTAGCATCCCCAAGATCATCTGTATCCCAAGCGCTGGTATCGTCATCATCGTCCTCGGTGGGCTTCTGAGCGCCACCTTCCTGTGCACTGGCATTCGTAACACTCTCTTCCGGTTCGTCCCAAGCAGTATCCCAGTCATCCTCGTTCGTGTCAGGAGCCTCGGTTTCAGCCTGGCTGACCATCTGAGTCTCAACACGCTCGACAGTCTTCTTTTCTTTCAAGCCAGAGAACACCAGGTTACGAACATCCCCAAGAAGCGTTTCTCTCCTTTTCGTAAGCCAAGACCGTGGAGCGTTGTTCACCCATTCATGCAGTTCCGTAGTCTTCTCCCAATTGCGGTCATCTAGGAACTTCGCAAAGTCTTGCACGTTGTTCAAGGTATCCTGGAAAGATGTCATCTGTGACATGTCCAGAGGAATTGAAGGCTCAAGCCAGTAAGCATCGAGTCGAGCGTTCATGAGTGGCATGAGAGAGCGTGACACGGGTGCGCAGAAGTCTTTGGGAAGCATGTTGCTAAGGTATTCGACAACCGCCTTTAGGTCTGAAAAGATTGTAGCGGCATGGTCGTCATTTTGCAACCTTTCGCATGTGACGGTTTGGCCAGAAACTGCGATTGCACCTGGCACTCCATTTGAATCCCGAGACATCAATGGCTTCAAGATGGTTCGATCGACATCGCGACTGATTTTCTGCACAATCCGGTCGAACACACCCAGTGCAGGGGCAGCTGCGACTAGACTGTCCAAAGTGACTTCCTGTCTGTCTTCCAGGCGATCTCTTATGGTCAAGTTTTTGCTCTCGTAGCTCGCGTTCACAAGACTGTTCCAACCAGCAATAACAGACTCGCTCAAGCTCTTTCTCAACGCCGCAGCTCTTTTCGTCAAGATGTTCACCGACTTCGAGCCTTCCACACCTTGTAGGCCTCCTATCGAAGATTCCGCCTCTTCCAGCTTCTCCAGTGCCGACTGGATGCGGCCTTTCACCGCCTCGTCCTGTGCCTGGTTCAACACGCCGCTCGCATGTCGGATATGTTCCAGCGTTCCTGTTAAAGCCTCGTTGAATGATACCTCTTTCTCCAGTAATGCCACTTTGTTCCCAGAGTCCAGAACTTTCGCTGTGAGCTCCTTGCCAGCCTCAGCTTCTGCGACTATTTGTCGCGCCGTGTCTCGAGAACGTTGTATGTCGACTTGCAGTTCTTTTGCTCTCGAGATCCAGGTGTCGATATCGGGAGCGGTCTTACTACTAAGAGACCTAATTTCCTCTTTGACACCATCTTGTTCCTTGCGAAGCTCTTGCAAGATGTGGGAAAGGGCGTCCGATTGAAGGTCTGTGGTGACTACGTTCTCGTCATCTGGATAGGCGCCCGTGTCGACATATCGCAGGATTGCGGGTGTGATTGATGTAGACATTCCAGTGGACTGTGCGGAGGCTCCAGAATGGTCGTAGTATTCTATGTATACATGCGGGTTGTAGGATGTTGATATACAATGGAACCTACCTACTACGTAAAGTTGGCTAGAACTGAGGGTGACGCAACGTTTGAGCCCTGCGGCAAAATCCGAGGAATATATCCAAGCACTACTAGGTATATAATTCAAACTCCTACACTGAGTTCACCAAATGATTTTGGACTCCTGAAAGCTACCCAAGTTTGTAATATGTACCAATTGGACAATGTTCAATAGTGAGTCGCGGCAAGTCGCGGCAAACAGGTACACGGCTGTGTCGCGGCTCAAGCATCCTGACAGTACGACCTCACACGAAACCTGGAGAGTGATTCGATAACATCCTGGCACAGCCAACGGCAGGCCGTGGGCCAGGCAGCTGTAACAAGATCCAGACGCTGTGTGATCTGGCGCTGCGGTATGTTGGTTGTAGGAAGCATAAGGACGACGATCTCGTATCAAGCAGCTCAGAGGCCGATGAAGTTACAATTCATATAATACATTTGTATAAGTTTCTGAACAGCTCCTGCTATCGCACAATATTCGGCCCTCTTGCCGTGCTGAAGCACATGCCATGCAGCCCTCCAGGCTCTCACTGCGTAGGTAGTCTTGCAGAGAGATGTGTTCACTGATCATCTCTCGCCTCCGAAATGCATTCTGCACATTCCTCCGCATTGTCGTTCTTTTTGCATCAGGAATCATCTTCCCTAGCATGTCCGGCTTTTACCTGGCGTCTTTTCGCTCCTGTGCGCGACGCTTCGCTTGGACCTCTGCTCTCCTCCTCTCACCACCATCCACCTTGTGACCTCTCGACTGCTCCCAAAGTCCGTCTTTCACCCTCAATCTCGCAACACCAGGGTGTCCCTTGATGTACTCAACACCAGTTCCTCCAATAGTGTTTCCACGAACAATCTTGATGTCCTTCACGGGCTTCGCCTTGGAAGCGTCAATCACAGGCGGAGGGACAATGCTGATATCCTTCGAGCTCTCCTGTGGGTTCGCGGGATCGGGCATCGCTGCCACAGTGAGCTTGGTGTTGACGACCACCTTCCTTGTACCGGGGTCTTTTGATAGAGTCGCGACCTGGTCTCCAGGCCTCTTGGAGGGGACTTCTACGATTCTCAGCTCTGCCACTCCCTTCTCCACCTCAGTAAGGTCGCCTCCGATCCCCATCAAGCCGTTCCTGAATCGCTCTCTCCACCACAAAAGGTACCGCCGTGCGCGCGCCGGCTCGACTCCAGATTCGCGAAGTTGCTGGGATGAGAGAGTGAAAAGAGCCTCCCAAGTAGGGATCTTCGCAGCGTGCTGTGCCATGTTGCGTCCGATCAAGGTGAGAAAAGTTTGAGGATCCGGGACGAAAGGTGTTGGGCGCGGGATCTTCGAGGTTGTAGGGTTGCCGGCGTGGAGAAATCGGCATTGCAGGCAGATGGGTTGGCGGACGACCGCCGGTAGTTTGAGCATCGAGAAGGGGTGTTTGGCTGCCATTGTGAGCGGCAGTATGGTTTGGAGTGGCTAGCCTTGACCTTGTCGTCGACTGGTGTCGCTGTCGCAGGGAAGTCGATTGTAACAGCCAAGACTCCCTCTCCTCCGCCGCCGCATCTCGAGCGTACGTTTCAGTCCGGTCTCAATTGAACGCCCATAAATTGACTTCATCACATGCTTGAGAGCGATCGTCTCGAAGTTGCAGTCGAGTGCCTTGCTCGTGCATCTTCTGCAACAATTCAATGCTCTTGGGCAATTCATTCAACTCCTCAAAGGCGTTTGGCGAGAATAGATTGGTACTGATGTGAGCGACCTCATCTGGACATCTCTACACACATTGGCTTCATAACAGGACCACCTTCACTTCTCGTTCACAACACGAGCACGAGCACCAATTATGGAAGCAAAATCACCAGCCTATGGCGTTCCGCCAGAGCAACCACCTCTCAAACGACAAAAGGTCCTCTCAGCCAGCGCCAGCATGAGTAACTCACCCTTCGACTCCCCAGCCACAGCCCTCTCACCTGCACCCGTCGCCGACCTGGCGGAACAAATGGATATGTCCGAACGGTCAAAATACATCAAAGGCAAAAAGATTGGATCGGGTCAATACGCCGACGTATTCGAAGCGACGCTGGTGAGCGACCGCAAGAAGCTGTTCGCCATCAAAAAAATCAAGATCGCCGCCGAAAGCGCCGACGTGGGCATAAGCTACGATTCCCTTCGCGAAATCCGCTTCCTGCAAGAACTGAACCATCCGAACATCATCAAACTGCACGCCGTCTTCAGCACAAAAGACCAAAACCTCAACCTCGTCCTCGAACACCTCCCGCAAGGCGACCTGCTGGTGCTGGTCCAAGACACACAGCACACGCGCTACACGCCCGCCGACGTTAAGGCGTGGATGATGATGATGATGCGAGGAGTCTGGTTCTGCCACCAGAACTCCATCCTGCACCGCGACATCAAGCCCAACAACTTGCTGATCGCGGCCAACGGCGAGATCAAACTGGCCGATTTTGGTCTGGCGCGCTCGTTCGCGGACCCCTACGCCGAGATGACTAGCCAGGTGATCACGAGCTGGTACCGACCGCCGGAGCTGTTCTTCCGTGCGCGCTACTACGGCGGCGCCGTCGACATCTGGAGCTGTGGCTGCGTGTTCGCCGAGCTGATCAACCGCGCGGTCTTCCTCATGGGCATTCCGCCGGACAACGAGCTGAACATGGTGCGGCAGATTTGCGAGAACATCGGGACGCCGACGGAGGAGAATTGGCCTGGCGTGACGAAGCTGCGCTCTTATGTGACTCCTGAGGAAGTAATTCCGATTCGTTCGCGCAGCTCGTGGATCGAGCAGTTCCGGACGATTGGTGAGGACGGTGTGGATCTACTCATTGCGATGATGCAGCTTGACCCTAACAAGAGGCTTACTGCTGAGGGTGTGCTTAAGCACAAATACTTCACTAGTATTCCGAGACCTACGCCGCTGGGAGAGCTGCCGAAGAAGGGCGGTGGAGTGAAAGCTATGGGCGAAGAGTTGACGCGGCGAGGAGGAGAGATCCCAGGCGAAGATACAAACGGCGATGGGCGAGGCGATCGGGTGGCGAGAAAGATCGACTTTGGTGGGATGTGAGAAAGACCCGGAGACGAGAATTGACAGTGTGGATGTGCCATATGATAAATGATACCCGGTGCTGTGGCACCACTAGCATGCACGATATAAGCATACGATCAAATCTTAGAGGTTTGGAAACGAGAGCTCAAAGGGAAGCAAGCGAGGAAATGATTATTGCCATGTTGTAACATCTTCCAAAGGGAATCCAACCGGATTAACCCGAGCGTGCTCGTCGTATATTACGAATAAAAGAAAATAGACCAAACATCGAACCCGACTCATATCAGAACATGCAAGCGCGTGGTCGTGCATTCTGGTTCATAATCGCGGATCCCACGCCTCATAAGCCCAAGCGTACAAGACAATCGATCCACATGTTGGCGGAAAGAAAAAGTAGTGAAAGAACATGATCATCCCTCAAAAGAAAAGTACAATCTCACCCCTCTCATTCTTCCTCAACCTCAAGTCCTTCCACAACTCCTTGTCCTCGTCCTCCTTGTCCTCAACAGCCCGCAGACCCTTCTCACGGTGGTAGCGCTTCAGCGCCTTGTTGATCGACACGCCTCGCTCGCTGTCAGGACCCTTGTTTACAAAGCTCATGAACAGTTCGGCGCGCGAGTTGTTGTGTGCGACGAGCTGGTTTGTCGCAGAAGGCTGAACGGACGCGGCGCGGTTGCTGGAGGGGTATTCGATTGCTTTCGAGGAGCGCGGCTTGGATCGCGGTTCGGGAGAGGACGAAGGTGAGCGGTGGCGGCGGCTGGACTGCTTGCTGCTGGAGACTGTGCGCGTGCTGCCGTGGGAGACGTAAGAGGACTTGCGCTTGTCGTCGCGCGAAGACGAGTCTTTGGCGTCGCCGCGCTTGCTGCGCTTGAGCGGGCTGATTGGCGTAGGGCCAGCGTCGATGCGGTCCTCGTAGAAGTCTGGGTCGGTCACCAGGCGGCTGAGACCGCCGGTAAGGCCGGAGTGGAGGACTCTGCCGGTTGAAGGAGGAGGTGCGGGCGCATCGGCCATGGTCTCGTCGCGCGAGGCAGGGCGTTTTGCGGCGGAGAGGTCAAGGTCGTCGACGTGGTGGCGCTTGCGCTTCTTGTCGCTCTTCTCACTCTTGTCCTTTTTCTCCTTCTTCGGCGCCGGGGTAGCGTAGACAGTTGGTGGCGGCATCATGGACGCCTGCGAGTTCTCCATGTTCGACTGCGAGTCGTAGCGCTCGAAGGTCTGCTGCACAGGCGCATCGCCGTAGGAGAAGCCACGCTGCATGTAGGTCGCGCCATCGCCGTTGGAGTACTGCGAGTACTGGCTGTCGTTGGGGTGGTTCACGTACATGCTGGAAGACTCACGCTCGAGCATCTTCCTCTCAGGCGCACCGCCTACAGCAGGTGCAGCTTTGGGCGTGGCGTCCTGCACCAGGAAATCAAACACGTTCACGGGCGGTGTTGGAGCTCTGGGCGGCACGTCAATCACGGCGACCACGTTCTCCCCATCCTCAGCCGCATCCTCGACGTAAGCACCCTTGTACACCATCTCCTGACCTTGCCCTTGCATCGATTGCCGCTTATCTCCGGCCTTGTTTTGCTGCTGTTGCTGCTGTTGGCCGCCCTTCTTTTTCTCGCCGCGATACAAGTGGCCCTGGTACTTCTGCGCTTCGGTCATGCAGCTTGTATGCGATCGGTATTCGGTGCCCTGGAAGTGTACCATGCAGTCAAGGCAAGTGTAGGAGGCGCCGCGACACTGGTTGCGATGAGGATCGAGTTTCTTCTTGGTCAGGACGTCGCCGCAATTCTGTGTCGCGCAATGCGTGGTCAGCTATAGTTCGCAAGGACATTGCGATTGCGATTGATGCGTTTCGAACCAGTCGCAAGATGAATGGGGAGGTGTACCTCGCAGGAAAACGACACCATATTGGCAGAAGCGGGAGGCGCTGCGACTGGTGGGTTGTTTGTATTTGTACTTGTGGCTGTTCCTCTGTCGCAAAGGCGGTCCGGTTGTCAGGCGGGCGAGAAATCACACAGCAAGAGAGTGTGGTGAAGCAGAAACGAGCGTGATGGTTTGGCGGGAGAGTTGAGGGTGGGAGGCGCGTATTGCAAGCGATGCGATACGATGCGACTGTTTGTGTTTTGCTTGGGAGCAAAAGATCACCAGGCGCGAAACTTACAGTCGAAGAACCCTGCACGCCATCTGCAGCATGCGGGGGGCCAAAGTGGCTCGTGGGGGATTCCACTACCGTACACTATACTAGTCTATCTGATACCGTTACGCGCCTGACCATCTGTCTCGGACATCCGTCGAGCTGACCATTGAAACCGACATGCACCACCACACGGACGAATGATAGTCTGACTTTGCTTTTGCGATAAGAAGAACAAGGAGCTTTGCGCTCATGCGATTGTGGTGGGTATTCATCCGCATTCTCTGCGAGATCCAGTCCGCTATGCTAAAACACGTCTTCAAACCAATCCATCGATCCATCCATAGTAGGAGTACACAGCCTTTCCAAACGCCACGCTCATGATGATGACAACAAAAAGAAAAAAGTACACCAGGCGCACTTTACTAAACAAAAAGTGTCAGCCAGCCTCTTCAGGCGGTAAGACCATTCCCTTCCAACATCTCCCTCAGCAGATCGCCTCCAGGCCCTTCGAGCGCCGCGTGCAACTCTTTCATCCCCACTGCTGACGCCACTCTCCTGTCGTCTCCTCTGACCGCACCACCGAACCCGCCCTTGCCTTTCCTGCTTGGTGTCCTCGACGGTGTCACCGGCGCAAAGCTTCCCATCTTCCCGTCAACCGCGGACACCAGGCTAAGTGTTTCCAGGCCCGAAACCACATCCCTGAACTCCATGTTCGAGAGCGCTGCGAACAGGTTTCCCCGCTGACACAGTCCGATGTAGGCTTCGAAGAGCTGCTTGATGCTTGGCGCTGTTCGGTTCACCTTACTAGGGGTTGCCATGATGTAGCGCTCGATCTGATTGTCTCGCTTCTTCTTCTCTAGCGCTGCGAGCGAGCAGAGCACAGCTTTCTGTTGTAGGTTGAGAGATCCGAGACGCTGGGTGGCGCCGTTGTTGAAGACTTGTGCAGTTATCTTGGCCATGTGCGCAATGGTCGCTTTGGGTGCCGTCTCGACGGTGTATGCAACACTAGCAGTCTTGAAAGGACTCTTCGTCGGCGATCGCGATACCGCAGGAGTTGCCAGGTTGATGTTCTCCATCAGGGGGGTCTTCGACGGGCTTTCGGGAAGAGAAGCCTTTGCGTCCTTGTCCTTGGTCTCCTGTTCGACCATATCGACTGCGCGCTGACAGATGTCAAATGCCTTGCGGAGATCGCCAGTCTGGGAAGCGACCTTCTTTGCACAGAATTGGATTGCAGCCGGCTGAAGGAAGGGCACAGTGGTGGAGCCATCCGGCATCAGACTCTTGAGTTTGGAAGTCAATACCTCTGCGATTTGTGCCGCCGCATATGGCATGAAAGGGAGAAGCTCGGGCTTGAGGTTTTTGCTCTTCAATCTCGGGAGGAAGCGATCCGTCAGATCCAGGGCATTTGCAATGCCGATCAGGATGAGCCGGGAAGAAGGCGACATTGACCACTCGAAAAGGCTGTAAAGCAAGCTCAGGTCCAGGTCTACCAGGCAGTCGACTTCATCCAGAATGACCAGATACTTTGTCTCATCTTTTGCCTTTCCACCAACGAAGCAAGACCGCAGATACTCGAACCCGGCGTCTTGCAGCTCAAGGTCATCCGATAGCTTTCCGCTCAGGTCTTTTGTGTTCCGTACGCTCATGCAGTTCACGACAGACATGCTGACGTTCCCAGCTTCCCGGTGTTGCTTGCAGACCTCGTCCAGCAACGCGCTTTTGCCGGTTCCTGGCGGTCCAGACACGTACAAGCATCCTCCTGATTTTGATTGGACGCTATTCTCGACAAAGGAGCTCAGCTGCCGCCTCTCGTCTTCACGTCCTACCAGTCTGCCTGGATTCGCGCATCGTGCGAAAAGTTGACGCGCTTGGTTGTAGACTGACACGCCGGCGAATGGTGTGCTCGGTGTGCGCGGCGTTGTCGGCGTACCCAGTCGCAGAGCGCTGCCAATGATGACTCTGTGTCGTGGCGTGACAGGCAGCTTCTTGGAGTCGCGATGTCTGGGCGTACTAGGTTCATCTTTTCCATCGTGGATCGCGTCGGCCGATGCTTTCGTAGGCTTGAAATGCGCGCTGATCTTGGGAGGGCAAAGGGCCACTCGCTTCTCTGGCGCGCCATGTTTCGCGGGAGTTGTGCGGGTAGAGCGTGTCTTTGTAGATTTAGGTGTGGCGCTGCTTTCGCGTGTGATGAATGGGTTCTCGTTCTCGTTGTTGGGCTCGTTGAGTACTACACGTCTTTTCGCGCTCGTTGATGTAGCCGGTGATTCGGTTGTGCTACTACGTGTGCGCTTTCCCAAAAGCATTGTTTCGGCCGTCGCTACTGCTGTTCTTTCCACTGCTTTTTTGGCAAGTGCTGGGTGGTGACTGCTTGTTGGTGGTGTTTGGTCTTTCTGTGTATTCGAGTGAAAGCACTTTAGAGAAGGCGCGTGTTTCGCGACTGAGACGCGCGAGACTAGCTCAGTCTTGGCCTTGGTGGGGTTCAGCCTCACATCTCACATCTCCCTCCTCGGCTCTGCGCGCTTCTCGCGCTTCACGTCTCAACTTCACGACTGCATCCATTCCATTAATTACTTGTCAATTACTGATAGTAATACGGTGTTGGTTCCATCTCACACACTCATAGCAACTTAAACGATTTCTGGGAAAGCGGTTTACCCGACGTTTCAGTTGCAGGTCATGGTTGTCTTCAGACCGGCAGAAGAACAACGCCATCACGAGACTGCATCAACAGTTTCCCACTTCTCAACACCGGCATACCGGCCATTCAAGAACTACTGGAGCAATGCTTCGTCCCTGTCAGCTGACGTGCGCGGATCGACGAGCTCATGCTCGACTCATGGCCTGTTTCAGATCTGTCTCGACACAGCTTTGCCAATCTCACACAGCTATCCTTAATCGACTGATGGTAGGGAACATCCTCACACCTTGGGTCTCCTACCCGACTATTTCGTTCTCGTTGGACCGTCGGCACTTGGTATTGGTTGCGTGATACATCAAGATCCCTTCCAAAATGCTACCCTTGTAGTCTCACGGTGTAACCTTGGGGTTTCGCTGATTGGAGCAGTACTCTTTGTACCGAGATTCTCTTCTTAGTGAGATGCTTCTGATGTTAATCAAGTATAAGTCGACTCTCGCTGCTTGCTGGCAAACCTGCCACTGTGATCTAGGTCTCTTAACCTCGCTAAACAATCAATACTTTGTTTCCTTTCCTCGCTCGATTTTTTTGACAACAGCAGCAGACTGTCTCGGAGACGAAGCAGACGAGAGTCCGACGTCCAACATGTCGCTATATTTATCCAATCACTCTTGGCTGATCGCAGACCATCGCTTTCGGCTCGGAGTCGCGATCACTCTCCCATGCGTCTTCCTAGCCCTGGCCTGGAGGACGATTGCATCGAAAGATACACCGCAAGAACCGACCTCAACCGAGAAAACTATCACTAGAGCTCAGGAGACTACAACCAAATCGAGTTCAGCAAAAACCGCCACAGTCGCTCCCACTACCAACACAAGAGTAACGATGCGAGCACCCAATCCCATCACCACAGCAAATCAACCGATTCAAGCACCAGCCGTCCCTCCCAAAGCCGCAGCCGCAGTAAGAGCACCACGCTACCGCCGAACAGTGCCAGAGAAGAAGGCAGAAGAAGCAGGAGTGCAAGTAGAAGAAGAAAGGCCTACAACCCCAAACACCCCGACCTCGAAGCCGAAGCGAAAGTCCACGACGACGGAAGCAGAGACTACGACTCCTCTTCTGACACATGATCACCAGCATCGCGAGCCACATCAACACCAGTCTACCACCCGTCAGGAACCAGACTCCGCTTCCATCGGCTCAGGTGGAAGCTCCGAACACCAACCTTCAGCTTCCTCCAACTACAAGAACAAGACTGTTCGGATGGGTAAGAATCTCAAGAGGGCTTGGAGTAAGAGGCCCTTTGCCTGGAATAGTCCTACCGCCGCTCCTGTTCATGCAGGGGAGTCGATTCTGTTCCCGGATTCGCCGACTATTCCTGTCAACCTGAGAGGGTGAACCTCAAGGGACGCTGGTCGGCGGTGATGATCTGATTGCGATTTCTTTTCTTTTGTCTTAAATATAGAATAATGGGCTTGTTCGAGGTTAGATGATGAATGGGGTAATAAGGAGGTCTGGGCCGAGCTAGGAAGACAGTAATTGTAGTCCCAGTATGCTTTGAACATTGGGGTTCGAGTTTGATTCATGATACTTGCTATACACGTGCACACAGTCGTTGGCATGGAAACCGCCCTCTTCAGTGTTCCCTTTCGCACGCATGTTTGCGCGTTTCCTAGATTTGTCTTGTTGGTGCTGGCGTTACTTTACTCGTGATGTACAAATACTGTAGTGACAGTAGTACACATGCACTCGCATTAAGGAAGCAGATCGGCTCGTCCGTCTGAAGGTAGAGACACAAATGCTCACAGCCCGCCCGGAACTCGAGATGTAGGTTGTAAGATGCCCTTTCATCAGCAATAGATTGAGACGAGATAATTTAGACTTTGTACATGGATACGGTGACGAGTTTCTTTCCATAGCTTCGACCACATCATTTATGTGGTTGCGGCATGATGGACAAGAAAGGTCATGAACTCTCCGAGGAGAATACCGTCACGCGCACTTTCAAAACATCAAGGTCTAAATAATAGACTGTACAGCTGATCATTGCCCTCTACTCCATTGTCGAAAAGACGAGGAGCGGACGGCACCCAAGATCCTCTGAGGAAGAATTCGTTCTCCACTAGCACAGACGGTTTTCGTCGTCATGGAGCATCGCGCGAAGCGGCTCTCGATTCGAAAATGCTTTTAAAGGCAGTGTTGATTGTTTGCGTTGTTCGTAAGGAAAGAAAAGAGGAATTGTTGCGCCGTCGCGCGCGAGTTTTATTTCCTCTTCTCGGGCTACGGCGGCGCGCGGGAGAGAGCGGTCCGTCCGTTGTGGCTTCCCCCAATCTGGTCAGATTCAGGGTCTCTCACAATTTTGGCCGACCTTCGGCGACGGAGGCTCATATGACGCATCCTGTGACTGTCAAACAATTGTGGAGGCTACTTGTACTGACCATTGGAATCGCCCCTGTTGGATCCAAACCTCATTAAATACAATACACAAACCCCTCACAACCATGCCTTCAAATATCCTTCACGTCAGGGCCGAGACCAAGCCCCTCGAGCACCGTACGGCCATTACGCCTACGATTGCGAAGAAGCTCGTCGATGCTGGCTACACCGTCAATGTCGAGCGATCGCCTCTGAGCATCTTCCCGGACTCCGAGTACGAGGGTACTGGCGCTTCTCTCGTCCCAACTGGATCGTGGACCGACGTTCCTAGTGACCACATCATCATTGGTCTCAAGGAGTTGCCTGAGGAGGACTTCCCCTTGAAGCACACCCACGTCCAGTTCGCCCACTGCTACAAGAACCAGGGCGGTTGGGACACAGTTCTTGGTCGTTTTGCCAGAGGCAACGGCACTCTCCTCGACCTTGAGTTCCTTGAGGATGAGAACCGTCGCCGTGTTGCTGCGTTTGGCTACCATGCCGGTTTCGCTGGTGCTGCTCTCGCTCTCTTGACCTGGGCATGGCAGCTCAAGAATGGCAAGGACAAGCCCCTGCCTAGCGTTTCGAGCTACGAGAACGAGCACCTCCTGATTGAGGACGTCAAGAAGGCCGTCGAGGAGGGCAAGGCCAAGGCTGGCCACTACCCTCGCATTCTCGTCATCGGTGCACTTGGTCGTTGCGGCCGTGGCGCCGTCGACCTCTGTGTCCGTGCCGGTCTCGAAGACATCATCGTAAGCTACTACCAAACCAAAGTATCTTACCGTTCACTTCACTAACAAGTCTTGCAGAAGTGGGACCTGCCCGAAACCTCGGCCAAGCCCGGCCCATACCAGGAGATCATCGAGTCCGACGTCTTCGTCAACTGCATCTACCTGTCGGCCAAAATCCCTCCCTTCATCGACGCCAAGTCGCTCTCTGCTGAGTCTCGCCGTCTGAGCGTCGTCTGCGACGTCTCCTGCGATACCACCAACCCTCACAACCCCATCCCCATCTACGACATCAACACCACCTTCAGCGAGCCCACCGTGCCCGTCTCTCTCCCCGAGGGTAGCAACGACCTCCCGCTCAGCGTGATCAGCATCGACCATCTACCCAGCTTGCTGCCCCGCGAGGCGTCTGAGGCTTTCAGCGCCGACTTGCTTCCCAGTCTGCTCGGTCTGAAGGACTGGCAGAACGTGCGTGTCTGGCAGCAGGCCGAGAAGCTGTTCCAGGAGAAGGTCGCCACGCTGCCTTCCAAGCAGTAGTTTAAGCGTCGTTATGCCAAGCATGGTGTACGAAAGAAAGAACATGACGAATAACAGGATTAAAAGTAGAATAACATGACCGAATTGTAACAGAAGTTTGTCCTTTGAAGACGTATAACCAATCCCCCGTCTACCGGAATTTACTCTTTTTCCCTTCAGCAACGCTCCCCTCCCCAGCTCTCGCAGCAGGCACGAAATCCACCTTCTCCCTCTCCGCCAGCCTCTTCTTCTCCCTCCTCTCGTTCCCTTTGACCAACCCCTCCACATACAGATCCTCATGCCATCTCGCCGGAATCCCCAATTCGTCCGGCAGCGAACTCTCATAACATTCCCTCGCATCCTCAATCCCGGCAAAGGCCATGAGTTTCGGCAGCAAACCCGGGTTACGCAGAGATGTGGAGTTTTGCAGCCGCTCGTTGAAGTGGACCTTCTGTTTCTTCAGTTCGAGGAATCGCTCGAATTGTTTGCTCACGGCGGCGAGCTGCGCGGCTTCTTCGCTGTTTTGCGGCGGTGGGTCGGGTGCGTCTGGGATGCTGAAGTTGGGGATGGGGGGCATGGTGAGCTCGCGCAGGCGTTGGCGGGTGAAGGCGTAGGGGGAGAAGGGTGGGTCTATGGCTGAGGGTGTGGTGTTGGTGGGAGCTGATGAGGGTGAGGGTGGATTCGCGGTCGGTCTCGTTGGACCTTGGGCTGGTGCATTTTGAGGTGGTGCTGGTGCAGGCGCTGGTGGTTTTGCTGCTTCGATTGGAGGCGCGGCTTTTAGAGGTTGTGTTTCGCGACGGGCTTCTGGGTGTGCGGTTGGCGCTGGCGATTTATTAGATGATTCAATGCGAGCGAGTCTGGATCTTTCTTTCGTACTCTCCAATGGGGCGGTTAGGTGCTCTGGAGGGTTGTGGTTTAGCTTTGCGACCTGGCGTGAGCGCGTTGTTAGTAGGTATCCATGTCTTTCCAGTGGTATTGCTAGCAGACTCCTACCTTGGCTGGTCGCTGTGGGAGCACATCCTCTTCGTCCTCTTCGTCGCTGCTGCCGTAACCGACGAGAGCGTTCATTTTGGTCGTTATTGATGTATGTTTTCGATGGTCCGACAAAGGAAGTACGAGCTCCAAACCTTGGGTCGCTTTCAACGGCCCTTCCCTCGGCGCTGACGTTGCGCGCAGATCAAGGGCACTGAGAGGGCAGCCATTGAGGGGTCTTGGATTTCCGTCAGAGTCATCCTTCGTGCATTGCGGCGTAGCTATATATTTTTGTAGTCTGTCCTTGGAGCTTGCTGCCGTCCTTTGTTCTCTCAATAGCCTCTGTCATACCTTATCCTCTGATCGATCCGTTGTGAACAAGCAACTGACACTCTCACTATGGCTGAAGTACGGTGACATCCCACTATCCATTTGAATGCATTGACAGCAGATCAGTACGAGAGCTATGCTAACTACAAGTGCAGTTCTTCCTCCCCAACAAGTCGGTCGGCGACCAGAACAGTGCCGAGGACTGGCGCATCCGTGGCATGACTCCCTTGACCGCACCCGATGTCCTCCAGCACGAGATCCGCCAGACAGACAAGTCCAGAGAAACCGTCATCAACTCGCGCAAAGAGGCTGTCGAGGTCGTCCACGGCGTGGATGAGAAGAGGAGACTCATGGTCGTTATTGGCCCTTGCTCCATCCACGACCCCGCCATGGCATTGGAGTACTGCGACCGCCTGCTCGAGCTCAAGAAGAAATACGAGGATGACCTACTCATTGTCATGAGAAGCTACCTCGAGAAGCCCAGGACCACTGTCGGATGGAAGGGTCTAATCAACGACCCGGATATCGACAACACCTTCAACATCAACAAGGGTCTCCGCACTGCGAGACAGATGTTCCTTGACCTCACAACCAAGGGCATGCCCTTGGCCAGCGAGATGCTGGACACAATCAGCCCTCAGTACACCGCCGACTTGCTCTCAGTCGGCGCCGTCGGTGCCCGTACCACCGAATCCCAGGTCCACCGTGAACTGGCATCCGGCCTCTCCTTCCCTGTCGGCTTCAAGAACGGCACCGACGGCACTCTCGGCGTCGCCGTCGACGCCATCGGCTCGGTGAAGCACCCGCACCACTTCCTCTCCGTCACCAAGCCCGGCAACGTCGCCATCGTCGGCACAGCCGGCAACAACGACTGCTTCGTGATTCTGCGTGGCGGCACCAAGGGCACCAACTACGACGCCAAATCCATCGCCGAATGCAAGGCTGCGCTGGAAGCCAAGAGCCTGCGCCCTCGCTTCATGGTTGACTGCTCCCATGGAAACTCCCTCAAGGACCACAAGAACCAGCCCAAGGTCGCAGCCGACCTCGCCAACCAAATGCGTAACGGTGAGACTGCCATCATGGGTGTGATGATCGAATCCAACATCAACGAGGGCGCGCAAAAGGTCCCCGCAGAGGGCAAGGCCGGTCTCAAGTACGGCGTCTCCATTACCGACGCCTGCATCGGCTGGGAGGATACCGAGAAGGTCCTCGCCGAGCTGGCTTCGGCTGTCTCTGCTCGCAGAGAGAAGCTCGGGCCGAACATGGAGAAGGCCAACGGTTCGGCGTAGAGTCCGAAGTGTTGATGCTTTGAGTTCTCCAAGCATGATGAATGTTGCGGACTGGCAAGGCGTTCGGAGTGAATGATTTTGTATGGTTATACCACAGGACGCGTAGGTACTCAAAAGTTGTCTGATCTCATCTTTAACTGTATTGCTTAGCCTCTGCTGTCCCACCTCCTTCCTTTGATTCCTAGACTCAGGCGTGAACTTCCACAAATACGTTCTGATAGGCTCGCAGAAGTCGCCGACCATCACACGACGCTCATCGGACAGTATTCCGTTACAATCGCATGAATCCTTAATGTGGGCTCTGCTGTGTTGGGATAGTAGCGGGACGCCGCACCTTGCATCACATGGACACGAACTGCACATATCCGCCTCCACGCAAGATCGTCTTGGGTCCAGTGACCGCAGGGCGCTCAGTACACTAACTTCACTTCCAAACGCACTTCCATGACCTAATGACCGAGGAATATGTATGACTGACATTTCTGTACTACATCGATTCATCACTGAATTGGCTTACAATCCGAATTGGTCTAGTGGCTAGGATTTGTCGCTCTCATTCTTCGTTCGAGAAGACCAGAACCGACAAGGCCGGGGTTCAATTCCCCGATTCGGAATCAGCCATTGTTCTTTTGCTCTTGGTAGGCGTGGTCGGAGGTCGACGGTGGTTGGAGGTGGCTGGAGAACTTTGATTTTCCGCCAAAACTTTTTTAGTGGGGCTGTCACGACTCACGATTCATGGGCTTGCTATCAACGCCTGGCTCTCTTCATCGGAGACAAGGACTACTGTGCTACTTTCACGCTGCTGAGGGCGTCTTCCATACAAATGGAGCGTGAGTTCTCACCTGAGGCGCATGGCCTTCAACTACGGATCCCTGTGAACGCATGTTCAACATTTCCTGCGTCGACCCACGGACTCTTTGCCGACGGATGCGGGATATTGCTTCGCTTTTGAGTATAGACTGCCATTCGGACGTTCCGCAGCAGCATCGCATACTAGCAGATTGTGTGACATGAGGCGGATGCCTGCGTTCCATCCGTCGAGCCGCGATGTGCGGGTATACGGCCACATTGCAAGCACGAGAACACGGGACGACGTATTGGTCGACCGGTCTCTCTCATATCGATCCCGCCGCCATGTCAATCCGAGCACATGTCCCGCATATGGCTGATCAGACTATATTCAGGAACGGTGCTCAATGCGGATGCCGTGGTATGACCTGTTTTGGATGTCGCGGCTGCTCCCTGTTATACTGAGGGTGTTTCTCAAAACGCTTCGGCACTGGACTATTCAGCTGCTGATTACAACGCTAGTTCTACTTGCACCACCTACATCAATTCGATAATTTTGGGTTTGCCGGATCCTATCTTCAACACCCGCATGATCTTCCTTTGCTTCCGTGTATGGATTGCCTTCCGTGTCGGTATCACACATGAGCAACTTTGTGCTGCATGAGCCGGATGTCTGTTGTTCCACCCGTTGAGCCGCAACATGCGGTCCTATGGTCTTGCTCGCAAACGCGAATTCCAAAGGGACAATGGATTGCCTACTACCACTTGATTCTCAGAGATTGTAGGTTGGAAGCCGAATGTCATTGACGATCTCAGATTGAATGCGGGCACCAACTGAAGTCACTGTCGTTTGGGCATAGCCAAGAACTGCACTCGCTTGAACTAGCTATGACTACACCTCAAAATCGGCAATACCGACGGCAGGGTGCCGGAGTTGGCTCCTACAAGGTTTCTTGGCGCGGAGAGTGAGGTCTAAATCCACCTCATAGCTTCATGTTCTGTGCTTCTCGATGACAACAACCACCTAGATCAACCGCACTCGTTCATGCAAGCTTTCCATACGAAGCGCCTCATCGGAGGATATCGCCGACGATCCGAAGACTGTTTCGATGAGCGATCTGCATACACTGGGTATGCGCGTTCGCTTTGTTTGATGGCTGATGCCGAGTAGACTGCGATATGCAATTGACGCTTTATGTTTGCTGCACGCAGATTACCAGAGCTTTCAGCAACATAGCCGACCACGATCATCAGACGTATCTCGCCCTCCAAGGACCCCCACGCTCTACTGTTCAAGGTGATTCGAGCCGAGCAGTGTGATTAGGCTTTCCAATACCGTATGGGGATTTTCGTGCATGTGCTTTGTTCCTGCGCGTCCAAGAGCTCTATGGCATCGCCGATTTCAATGCGAAAGACACTTCGTTCGAGCAATATTGATGATACTCGTGGAACTTCAGGCATCAACACAGGATAGTCCGAGATGAGTAGCAGCAGGAAGTCTCGCGACGCTTCTCAAGACACGATCAATTAAGAACCGGCCCAGGGATATCTCACATGTGGCACAAACAACCGTCAGAACGCAAGCTTGCACTTTTCTGGCAAGCACCAAAAGCGTCCACCAAGTCAACATCAATGCGTGCCATCGCGTTTTCGCGAGACCACCAGACCCTCATCGCTTGATCGCTCGAGCGTATCTTTCGCTCAAGAGCTCTTCCTCGCAGTAATACCTGATTGACTGGAGCTACTCAGCCCTAGGGAGCAGTGGCTGCATGAGCGGCATGTCAGCGTCTGTCAACCGACACTATGCGCTTCTGGCAATGGCATTCTGAACATGCCACAATGCATTCAAATGGGAACTGTCTCGCCTCACTGCGGTCTCGGCTTGACTAATTCTGGTTGTGTACCAGCTTCTTGAACAGCTCAGGGGCCAACGGAAACATGCGTTCCTGCATCACGGCGTCAGACTGGCGCATGCGCTGCAGCGGCTGCAGCGTCGTGTGGAAACACCACATGAGCTCGTGAAGGTTCTGATGGAAATCCTGTTTGTTGCGTCTTATACATCGGACCCGGCACCATGGCCATGCCGCGTCACACCTCGCTTACCCCATCCTAGAGATGAGCCGAGTGTACAGATTGGAATTCTGTCACCAACAACGATTTCCGTGGCACAACACCTGAATGGGTGTGTAGTCGGGTTAGACCAGCCTGCAAACGCCCATCCGGGGACTACCCGACCCGACGCCTGCACGAACTGCTTGATGGCCGGCTGTTTCTATAGGAGTATGCTTCGAAAAGGCGCATGGAGGCGACATGAGCGCTTTTCAGCTGCACGTGCGCCTCGAGGCATTCCGACCAATGAGCTCCCGACACTGCGTCCGTTTTTGAGCTGCTGCAGACAGGCTCGCACCCGCGCAATCTGAATGCCGGGAAGCTGCAGATGGCGACGAAATGGACGAGGTGCGATCGCTACTACTTACTTTTTCCTTCGACTCTTCTGGTTCATTTGGTAACACGATCGTGAGATTTCTGAGACACAACACATGCCAACGGTCGCTCGGGAACCTTGGACTGCCAACATACCCATCACATCCAACACGCTCTCTCTCTCGCTTGGGCATCAACGACACCACCGTCTCAAAACGACAAACGCAGAGACCGCAGGTCATCGAAATCATTCATGAACTAGATGATCGTTGTACTACATCTCGACAAGCGCGTGTTCGTGGTGCGTTCCTACGGGGGCGCTATGCGGCTGCCATGCAGACAGAGCAGCCGGGTGGCCATCTTTTGCATGATCCCTTTGCGACACCACACGAAAAGAAGCGAAAGTATCACACAAACCGATTGACCCTGTGTTCGACGGCACTTCTCCATTGTCACTGTCGCCCTTTCCTTCGAGCACGACGCCTTCCGTGGGTCCACGATCGCCCTGCGTATTGCGCCCTTTCTAGGAGATGCCGTTGGCTTGCCACTCAGCTCAAGTATAAAGCCAACTCAAAGGTAGGCCATGTAATCGAAGCTGTCTCCTGCACTTTGTCACTAGCAACACTTTTGGGAACATAACTCGACAACTCATCGATTGAGTTCCCCACAGCATCGATCCCCCTCTCACAAACGACTTCATCACCCAGCAACATGCCTTACAGATCGAGCAAGCCGCCGCCTTGCCAACACAAGCCATCAGCCTCTTGCACTTTGTGTCGTCGCGAGAAGAACGACCTCGAACAAGTCGGCGCTTGGGCACGAGAATCTTCTACGGCGATGGCTGGTGCCCGAGGTGAGCCAACCGACTATGCGTCGTTCGTCAAAGACAGTTCGTACTGCCCCTTCTCTTGCAAGTCACCATTTACATCGTTCCCTGACGCACTCCAGCTGCTCTCCTCACCACAACCAAAGCCTCCAGACCCTCATCCACCACCCACTCGAACAAGCCCAGTCACAATCAGTACCAACCACAACAGCAACGAATCAAGACCCACCAGCCATCTCTCCCCGTCTATACCTCCGGCCCCAAAACACCAAGCAGCAGCGTCGCCGCCACCCGCTCCAACAGCCCAATCGCCCACCGCCCGATTCCAACCCCAGTCTCGGGTTCGATTGCGACTTCAACTCCGCGCACCGTCCCAGTCTACCCCACCAGCTCTGCTAGACAGCCAGCGTCCCCTATCTCGTCAAAACTGACTGCTGCTGTAGGGACTGCTGGCGGTAAGTCACAGACTTTGGTACTGCCGCGGGCTCCCGCCGTCTCTGCTGCTGCTGCTGCTGCACCTATCGTAGCACTACCAGGTGCTCATTTTGTTTTGGCTCGGGGCGGTGTTTGTGTGGGCGGCGAGGAGTCTGAGTCTGGATCCGACTCCGACTCCGAGTCTGAGGCGGAAAGCGAGGAGAGTGAGAGCGAGAGTGAGAGCGAGAGTGAGAGCGAGAGTGAGGGCGAGAGTGAGGGCGAGGAGGGCTCCGATGATTGCGATGAGGGTGACGAAGACGAATGAACTGTCATATCAAGTGGCACTTGTAGATGTTTGAAGTTGACTTTTTTTGGAAAGGAAATTGGTGGGCTACAAGCTGGTGAAGTAGGTAACTTTTGAGCACTTCTGTAACGAAAGAGAAAAGGGGTTTCCGACCATCCAGCTTTCTCCTACTCGAATCACTCAATTCACTTCCGACAACCCCCCTCCACAGACCAAACCAGCGAGCAGAATGGGAATGTCTTGCATGGGTGAGTTGTACGTGCAATGGTCACGCGTGAAGCAATTTGAGTGGAAAGGCGACGATGAAGATGAAGAATAACACAAAATCTGTTCATTTACTATGCAGCCCATTCGCTCGCCTTACTCGCCCAGAGAGTACTCGCTACGATAAAAAAAGAAAAGGAGCAAAGCACAAACGCCTTCGCTATTTCCCTTCGCTCGATGCGCGGTATCTGGGACCTCCCTCTACCGAAAGAACCAGGGACAAGAAAAAAATGAGAAAAAAACTTGATGGATATGTGTTGTTTGTGATTGTGGAAGTTATACGCCGCGCTCTGTGGTCGTTATCGTGGGTGGGAAAAGATGTAGGAAAGCACAGAGAGAGGTGGATCTTCCTGCGTGCCTGTCCGTCATTTGCCTTCCTTCCTGTCTGATTTCCTTTGCCTGTTTTGTTTGTTCTGCTGGGTGGTGATAGGTACATGCGGAAAGCGAAAAAGTAACCTGCAAAATCATCTGGTGGCGATGATGGAATGATGGCGGAGACTCGAGGGTCATTTTGGCCCTGAGGATGCCCGGCTGTATGTGATTCTGTTGTTGCTGTGTGTGGTGTGTTCGTATGTAGCAGAGGTATACATTCGATATTCACAAAGCAGGAGAAAAGTGCCTTCCGGAGTGTGGTCATCAAGCGAAAACGGATCCGTCGTCGTCGTCCTGTTCGTCTTTTGCGTCCTCCTTCTTCTTATCCTCCCAATCCTCGTCACTCTCAATAACTCTCGTCCGTCCGTTCTCCGTCCTCCGTCTCCCAATAAGCCAAAGAGCATAATCGATCAAAGGCAAATAGCTCTCACGGGTCTCCTAATCCTGCGAAAGAATCACAAAATGCTGCTCCCAGATCCAGCCCAGACCGTTAGACGAATCGTCCTGGTTCTTCGCAAGCCACAGCTCACCCTTTTGCGCGACGACATCGAATACCTCGCCCTGTACGTAGGTGAGGTACGGGTAGCCACCTTCCTTGCGGGCTTTGTCGATGTTGAACTCGAACAGCGAGGCACAGACGAACAGGACGGCCGTGGCGTCTGTGGCGGGCTGACGAGACAGATCGCTGGCAGACGACACGGGTCGGTCTAGAGGGGTTGCGCCCGGGGTCACTGTGGACGCGGTGTTGATGAGAGTGAGGTCCATGCTTTCATTCGGAGGCATGGCCGAAGAGAAGATGCCTGAGAAGCGAAGGGAGTTGGGATCTGCCGAGTAGTCTGGACGCGCGCTGAAGTAGGTCTGACTGCTCGAAGGGCGCGGAGAGCGCGGTTGATCGATGCTTGGGCGAGGTGAGAGGTATCCCCCGCTTGGACTGGGAAGGTTCGCTGTTGAGGGTCGACCGGGGAATGGAGACGGAGTGTGGGCTGTGTTGATGTTCGGCACGTACAGCCCTGACGGTGCGTTTGAGCTGGACCACTGTCGTTGCATAGCGGCGGAGGATGGCGCTGGTGGCCCGCGATTCGACATCGATGAGTTTGATCGCATGCGTCCGCCATATGGCAACAGACCGGCTTCGATCGTAGCAGTGTCGGGTGTGTTGATGCCGCTTTGTCTCTGGCTTGAACTTGGCGTCTGCAAGTTTGGCGATCCTTCACTTCCGATGGAGCCCGTACGCCTGGAACCGATCTGCGTGGAAGGTCTCTTGGCAGTGCTAGAGTCAGAGTCGGCTATGATTGTGTTCGTAGGAGAAAGATGATTCTCCGCGTTTGCCAGCGCTTGGCCGTTGACAATGCTCAATTCCATCACTTTGGATCTCATGAGCTCATAATCCGCGTGGAAAGCTGGGGCAATGTCGTGAAGGTTCCTCGGAATTTCGGCGGCCTCCAGCAAAGGGCTCAGCTTCTTCTGCCATGTGTCTTGCCACGTGAGCTGGATGTCGAGGAAACAGTTCAGACAAGCACGAACGAGAGAGGCTGTCAGATCATACAGCTTGGGCAAGTCGAGCTTGAGCTGGTCGTTAAGCGCAACATACATCTCGGCGGCTTCGATTGTCTTCTTGTCAGGCTTCTCGCCCTTCTTCTCGATAGACTTGCATCGAGCATAGTCGACCATACGCTTCTTACGTTTGGCGATGGCCGCTTGCGGATTCTCGTGCAATTTGATACAAGCGAGCATTGGCGTGATGACGCGCTTGTGCAAGGTAGCCTTGTGCTCTGCGAGTGCGACCGCAGTCAAGTCCCGAATCGCATGACCATAGCGACGCCATTTGCTTGCGATCTCCGGTAAGCTGCCATGTGATACATCGCCATAAGTCTCCAGCGCCGCGGCAAAGTCGTTGATCTGCTCCACTCCTTTACTGGCTTTGGTGACATAGTCTTGAACGTCGCGCATGCAAATCTGCAGTCGAATGTAATGGCCTCCAAACTTGTGTGCAAGCGCATCATAGTCGGCATCCTGGTACGCTTCGTGGATACCCATGCGTTCCTTCATCTTTTCGGTGGTGCGGCGACCAAAGGCTTTGGCAAGACCAGCGCGAACGTCTGACTCCTTGCCTTTGTTGCGACCAATCATCTGTTCGACGAGATCTGCCCGTTTCTTTGCCTCGTTGATGCGAGTAAGCATGGCGATGGAGTCTTTTGATGCAGCCTTCAACGCATCGTGATCTGGATGGTCGGCGGGCGTGGAGTCCAAAAGCTGTTGCAACATAAGAGGATACTTGGAGATACGTTGCGTTGGCTTCACGAGAAGGGAGTCGAGATCCCAGGCCGATGTGATGTCGCTTGCATTGTTGTGGCATTCATCCAACCAGCACTTGACAGTTGGGTTGCCTTGAAGCGCTGATAATCTCTGGTTCGCGGCATCGTGGTTCTTGAGGTAGTTGCCGTAAATCAACTCCATGTAGTTGAGGTTCTCCATGAAGCATTTGCCAATTGCCGTGCCGCGGTCCTTCTCCTCGTCGATGGAGTCGAGACTGGAAGCCGTCCCGTCACTTTGAGTTGTCGAGATGCTACCGCGTTTACCATGCCAACGCGTGCCCTTCGTCGGCTGATAGATCGAAGTTACAGACTTGCGCAGTTCGTCAAAGAACTTGAGCGAGAATCGTTCAATCTCGTCGCAGTTGCCAAAGAGCGTCTTCTTGTCTTCAGCACTAACGAAGTCGTCGACGGTAGCCTTGTAGATGTCTTCTATAATCTTCAAGTCTTGGTGGTAGCTGTTCTCAGTGTTGAGAAGCTCCATGATGACATGTCGACGCTTCTGCAGTCGCTTTTGTTCCGGCCCAGGTGAAATTGTTTTGGTCATAGTGCTGTTCCCATCACGGCTGGCGTCCATGGATGGAACACGGGTCGAGCCTCCAAATGATGACATGGAAGCCGACATTGCCATGGGCGGAGGATGACGTTGACTGTCGACCGAGGGACGCGACGAGCCAGGACTGGGGCCCCAAAGATTCTTCTTAAGTCGAGGGGACGCTTCACTGGATGCACGTTCGGAATATGGAGCAGGCAATTGTGGCACTTCGGGCATGCCAAAGGGCAGCGCCCCAGGTGGGGGTGGTGGCGGTGCGTGATTTGGCAGTGGAGGCGCGAGAGTCGGTGATGGCGCTTGAGATGGCGCTCTAGAGGGCTGTGTGGACCCAATAGCGCTATTCTTTGCGCTGTCCCCTGCGGCTTGTATCGATGACAGATCAATCTCTCCCGCTGTCGAGATGCGCAGACCTTCCATCAAAAGATTGGGTGATACCGATTTGCTAGATGGACCAACGCTGGATCTCGGAGTATACCCGATGTCTTTGGGTGGAGGCGTTGGCGGCCTGAATCCAGCTTCCGGGTCAGGCGAGAACTCCTCGCCACGCTGCTTTCTTTCCCAGGCCTCGTTGGCCTTTGCAATCTGGGCAGCAAAGTCTCCATCTTGGTCCTGAACGAGCACTTCTGGGGTACCGTCGAAACCGCCAATGGAGGCTTTGCGCATGATCATCTCGTTGGACCTGTCATAATCGTCGTAGCGGTCACCATCGCGACCAAAGACGACAGCCGTGCCCATCAGATTTTTCGCGTCGGGGGGAGTGTCTGGAGTAACAGCGGGAATATCATATTGAGAGTTGCTTCGAGACGGCTCTTCCGGTGAAGGAGTGGTGCATTTCAGTGCACGCTCATTCGCAATGCTGTCCAGCAAGTTCTGGATCATCATCGCGTCGGAGCCGCCGTTCTGCGATAACCGGTCGAAGTCGACAGAATGCTTTTCCATCTCCTGGAGCAACTCGGGCGCAATTGATCCAGTCGCGTTGTATTCGTCCAGTGCGCGTGCAATGGTGGTATTTGACAAGACATCATCACTGCTGACTGCAAAAGCGATTGCAGGCTTGAACGCCGCAGTTTTGAGGGTTTCCTCATGCCTGTCGCTCCTTCGTGGAGTCTCTTGGAACTCTGTGTTGGGGTATTCTTCCCGTTCGGGTGACTCGTCCCATCCGTTGGTCGCGTACGCTTGCTCATTGCCTTGGGGTGTCTGGGCATGTGCTTGTTGACGATCATCTGCTCCATAGTTTCCACGTACTTGCTCGAAGTCGTTCGACCATGCTGCGTCTAGCGAAGGCTCTGGCTCCAACATTGTGTCGTCATCGAACATGATTTTGATGGAGCCTTGGTCTGTCGTCAAGACCGTGCCCTCATCCCAGCGATCATCTGCATCACAAGAAGACCCATCGCGAGAAGCCTCGTAGCCATCTTCACCAGATTGGCTGTTGTTTGACGAAGAGCTGCTTCGTTGCCGCATGAGCATGACGTTGTCCAGTAGGCTGTTCCGTGAAGGCTCCAGAAGAGCATGTGAATCATGGCTTGGCCCGGCTTCGGCGTGCGCAGCGGGAGTGGAAGCTGAGCGATAAGTGGCCGACGAAAGGAGCGTAGGCTGCGCCTCTTGCGATCCTACTACTTCGTTCGACTGTTCTGCAGGGCGGCCAAGCACCGGACTCTCCTCGTCGAGCTCAAAGTCGGTGTGCTCAGTACCCGCCGTAGTCGGTTCTTCATGGTCAAGAAGGCCTCTCGACTGAGGAGCGATACTGGTGTCCAGACTTAGGCCCCTTGGTCTCTCAACCGCAATCACAGGCTCCGTCTTTTGTTGTGTGTCTAGCATGCTTGTTTCCTGATCAAGCGCTTCCGGTCGCTGTTCGTCCAAGTGATCTCTCGTCTCGCCGTTCTCAGCGCCAGGCTCGGCTTGTGAGCTTGACTGGGCTGACGACTGCCGTGACCGGCTTCTCGACGAGTTCATTTCGTCCTGCGATTTGTTTTCTTCTAGATTCTGCGATATTGCCAATTGAATTCTAGCGCGGCGCTCCGCAAAGTCAACCTTTCCAAGCTCGGGAATCCTTCGCCTTGTGTGCTCCTTTTGCGCGTCGTAGGGTTTACCGAGCCATTGTTCGCTAGGTTTGCCTCTGGCTGTCGGAGTCTGACTGCGGTCGCCTGCTGCACGCGCTCGGCTCGCCGCAGTTGTTGCAGCGCTGACTGTCTGTCGCGGTCTAGACGAACGGAGAGGTGGTGAGAGTTTTGGTGGCGGAGGTACTATCTTCGCGGAAAGTAGCTTGTTGCTGGCTCCAGCCAACAAAGGCGGTGGGTTGTATCGTCTGTTCGGTGTAGTCGCAGTCGACGGCTTGTCGTTCTCCTTGTTGATGTGGTGCTTTGCTCTGGTTGGTGATTTGACAAGCTTGTTCCTCCCACTGTAATTCGATAATGACGAGCTGGCTCGCGACTGAGGTGCGGATGTCGGAGACTCGCCAGCGCGGCGGGGATGCCTGATCGGTATTCGGGAAGTCGGAGAGTCCTTGCGCAGTGTTGATCGGGACGAGGGATTCCCAGTCGGACTGAGTGTCGGTATATGTGACTGGGTAAGGTTCGGCATACTGGGTGGTTGGCCTGACATGTGGTCCATCTCACTCCGGCTTCGTTGGTGATGGAGCTTGTGACTGGCATATGCAAACGAAGGCTGCAAGCTCTCTTGGTGTGACCGACTTCTTCCGTGACCTAACGCAATGCTACCATCACTTCCTCTGCGCATGGAAGACTCGAATTTGGGAAGTGGTCTGGAATCGTCTAGTTCGAAGTTGCCGTTCCACTGGCCGTCGGATGTGATCTCGCCGAAAAGAGGTCGTGATGCTGCTTGTTTCGCCTGTCGCGGGCTGAAGGCAGCATGCGGCTGACTCTTGGTGCTCAGAGTGCCGGATCCGAAAGAACTGCCGGTGTCGAAGGATGTTGACGCGCTCTTCTGCGGAGACTTTGGCTGTCCAGGTCTCCTCTTCTGCAGTTTGGCCTTTCCGGGGCTGCCTGGTGACTTGCTCTTTCCAATGTCGCGACGGTATCTCTCATTACTGGTGCGCACCGTCAGAGCAGGCTGAACGGCGCCGGGCAAGGCGTTCCGGTCGAACCTGTTGGCGATGTCCTTGACAGTGCCAGGGGCCCGTGAAGATGGCAGGAGGACCGGGTGGGATTTGGTGTTGAGGAGGGATCTGCTCGCATAGGCACCGGAACCTGCAGGACCAGAGACGCTCCGCGGATTGCTTCTGGTGGGTGAGCGCGAGGTGGCCCTGTGTGCGGTGTTGGAAGCAAAATAGCCCGCACTGACGCCAGTCTGCATGGCGGCAGGATGTAGAGAGTCCGAAGGCTCAGATTGCTGTTCCAACGGCGGCGGCGTGGGAGTGAACGTTGTGTGGTAGAAGTCCATAGGATCGACAGGGCCATCAACGCTAGCGCTCACGAGGGGTGGAGGAGATTGTGTCGAGGGGGGATGTTCGGAGGGTCGCATCATGTCGAGCTGCTGGTTGTTGTGATGTTGCGCCCACTGGTCGTGGCCTGGGGCTTGCATGACGGACGCATTCGCGGTGAGCTCATCTCATGCTGGCGCAGACGGGCAGCGATTGCGAAGCGCGCTTAGCCGAATAGGCTGGCTGGCTGGTAGGCGGAGGGAGTAATAGTGAGTTGCGAGTACAGTAGTTTCGGGGTGCGGCGAGTAGACCGAGTGTGATGTCTCGCGGGATGGGCGGAAGAATGGGTAGCGTGGGAGCGGGTGCGGGCGTGTGCGGAGAGAGATGTGGTGTCGGTGATGGTAGGAGAGTAGAGCAGGTACTAGAGACGTTCTGAGGTGTCTCGCGCGGTAGGATTGGATGGATTTGGTTAGCGAGAGGCCTCGGGCTTGGCGGAGCGGTGGATGAGAGTTGCGAGAGTTGACGGTGGTACAGCACACACACGGCTGGTCACTAGGGGATTGACAAGAGAGGGGTTACAGTATGTGTGTTGGGCTGGCTGGCTGGCTGGCTGGCTTTTGTTGTTGGTATTATTGTCGTCCTGTCAATTTAATTCTTGTCGGGGTGGTATTTTGGGAGTCAATATTCTAATCAGCCAGACACGGCGACGAGCAGCAAGCCTACTCCATGCCCAATCCTACCCATCAGCCAAAGACAGACAACGGACAGCGAATCATCCGCACGGGCCAGCTGCAACGGCCAACGCTCGAGAGCTTGTCATGTTCTTGAGTCGTGAGATCAGTTTGAAGGATCTTGTATACCACAACGGTGTCGACAGAGGTGCTGATAGAAGTCTTGCTCCTCTACAAAACACAGCGTTTCCGCCTTTGTCCAACACCTTCCACGTTGAACGACAACCTCACTTACATTCATCCACCTATCCAAGACACGGCCTGGCCCTATCCGAGAAGCCGGGCCTGAGTATGCACCACAGCACCGACCAAGGCGAAGCGAACAGGCCAGTTCGACTACTCCTAGACGCTTATCCTCACCCTCGTCTAGCATGATCCATCCATCTGCTTACAACTCCATAACAAGAAGCAAGACGGGAATATCATATCGACCCGTCAACCGGGCATGGCCGTCTTACCTCGCGTCGCCTGCCATAGCATAGTCCAGCCTCCTCAAGTTCCAAGTTTCCAACATGACAATCCCTGCATGCACAAAAATCAGGCTTTATGCCGGACTTCCACGCTTCGGCACCGGCTCCCACGCTCCCCAAACGTGTGAGGTGTGAGATCTGCAGGAACTTGCATCAAGTCCCAAGCCTAGCGTCTCGCCCCGTCCAGACCCGTTGATAGTTCACTCTCTGCTACGACAGACTCTACTTCCATGACTCCCGACCCTCCCTTCGTTTGCAAACACACTTCAGTGACTTCACCACTGTTACTGCTACTGCTCACCGTCTGTGCATCGACGCCTGTCAGCGCTGTCACAAACGCAGTTTGCCGCACCATATGGGAACTTGCTTCCCACACGCACGCACCGACTTTCTGCTGTGGTACTTTGGAGAAACATCGCCCTTGTTGAACATCCCAGTCTCTTTTTCTCTTTTGTTTTTTTTCTTTCATTTCGTCTAGGCTAGGATCATGCAAATTACTCGTGGCCATGATGATGGTGGACAGTGGCAAAGCTATCTCCTGCAGCGTGCAGCACCGAGCGAGCTGATATGACTCTATACGGTACAGGCATGGCTGGCTGGCTGGCTACATATAGCAAATACACAAGTGCCCAATCACTCTTGCGTTGTCCGGTCCTGTCCTATCAGACCTCTCGTAGGCACGCATAGGTAACATCCCTATATGCATATGCAAAATCAGGTGATGCTCGGCCTACCACCTAGAGTACTACATGTATGTACCCAGCCACACGCAAAATGCACGGCTGCCCTGCCCTGCGCTGTTCCTGCACCCCGTACCACCACACTCTGAAACAGCGGTGGGTTGGATGGATGATGACTGTAGGTAGCAAGCTTCCAGACACCACATTTGCATATCCTCTACATATCCATGCACTATACGCAAGGCGTGCGCGTGCGACTCTACTGCCAGCATACTAGCCGCAGAGCATTGTCTGTACCTTGCGTGACATGTTCACAACAACAACAATGATAACAATAGGCAATAAGGTAGCAATAATCACAATAACATGAATGAACAGAAGCCGCTGTGTCCACACGTGACACATCCTCTGCAGATACCAGATACCAGACTTCTGCTCAATCACTGCATCCTTGATCCGCACACCGCTGCTGACGAACCCTCAAGCGACCGACAGACCGACTGAAATACACACACACATCTGCCCGTTGTTTCCCAACAGCATTTCAATCCATCGGCGTCTTGCCATTTTGGCTTTTTCTCGGAGAATTCTTCCTTCCACATTCCCTTCTTCAAAACGGCCACCGGCTATCGGTAAGAAGAAGTCAGGTGTCAAAACAACAAGACCAACAACAGAAAAAAAAAAACGGGACCGTTTATACAACGTCGCGTGTGGTTTGGAGACATTTTTTGACTTGCGATTTCCGAAGACGTTTTTCGAGCGGCTTGAAGTGCAAGGTTAGCTAAATGCGGATATCGTTTTTTGGTCTATGCGATCGATTCTATATACGCCGTGGCTGAATGGAACTCGCATCCTTTCTGGGTCGGGGAGCGGTGCTTTCGAGGAGGTACCTACGCACTTGGCTGATAATTGCATGGACTGTACACGTATATATATACATACCAAACCTCATGGATGCATGGACGGGAGGTACTAGAGAAACAACAATACTTCACCCCGACTTTCCATCACCTGCGTTGCGACACGATACGTGACCAATCCGTCGTGATCATCCGTTCGACCAACTTGATTAACGCGACAAACGCCAACACCGACTTCAACATCACCCTATGTATCATCTCAGACCATCCACAATGAAGATCACGATGCTTGCTTGCTCGATTCAAGTGCTTATCATAGATATCGTACAATCGACAATGAACTCGACCCCATCTCTTTTGATCACGCAGATAGTTGTTGCGATGTACCCCAACCCTAACCCTCAATATTGACAATGTATCACATTCACCACGTATCGCAAGTAACGTCGCGCTCAAGTCCAGTGCAGCGATGGTTAACCGATCCCAATCGATCAAGCATTCGGAGCAAGTTCGAACGAAGTCTTCACTTGTCCAAAACAGTGGTGTTCTGCCTTCTGCTACCCATTTGATCCACTTCGTCAACACACGTACCGATTGGCATGTCCGTTGCTCGGCGATCTGATATCGACAGGTAAACCTATGAGAAGACAATAGTTGTGAAATCGATGGATCAAATGATTTGATTGTTCATGCATTACAGTGCGCTAAAGACCGCACATATGTCGCCGGGGCATCTCCTACCCTCGCTTCCAAGAAGGAGTAAGAGATTAAGAGACACCACAACAAGACCTAATTACGAGAATAAAAAGGGAAGAAAGGATTAAGCTAATTTGGTTCAAACCCCCCCATACAATGCCGGCTCTCGCATCCAACAATACCACCACACGATCGTCTGTATGCTATATCGGGGAGGGGGCTTGTTCGTTTGTTGTCGTTGTCGTTTCGCAGTCGTGAATGATGAAGAGCTGCCTGATATGCCAGCCCCGGGAGGAAAAGATCTCCTTCGCGTGCTCTCGCATTCGTTTGCACATGTGTTGCTCGAAGCCTTCTCTTTCCTTTTCTGTGTTTTTGTTGTGTTTTTAAATTTTAGATCAACGCCATCGTTTAACAGCTTGATTTACAAGGCGAGACCGAAAGCGGCGAGGATACCGACGGCGAGGAGACCAGTACCGTAGTTGCCGGCAAGGGTCAGTGCAGTGGCTGCGCTGGAGTCGTCAGAGGCCGACGCCGCGGCGCCGGAGGTCTCGGAGGCGGACTCGCTGTCGGAAGTCGAAGAAGCAGTCTCGGAAGCGTCAGAGCTGCCACCTGAGCTGGTGGAAGAGGCAGTGGCAGAAGCGCTAGCGGAAGAGCTGCTGCTGGTGCTGTCATCGGGGTCGCCAATGAGCTTGGTACCGCACTCGGTAGCGCGGCAGGCGGTGATTCCGTCAAGGTCGTTGGGGTGGTTGGTCACACATTGGTCGATGTATTCGCGGCACTCGTAGGCAGGGAGAGTCTGTTCGTAGGCGGAGACGTTGGGGCTCATGCCGTTGCTGGCGCAAACGCAAGAGTAGGAGAGGGTGTTCTGAACATGCCGTTAGTACGCGCGATGGACAGTCGGATATGCGACGAGGAATTGCTTACCGGGTCGCAGACGTTGCCACCAGCCTCAGTGGCACCGTCGCAGATGCGCGGGCAGTTCTGGGTCTGAATGCGGCACCACTGCTGGCGAGTGGCGTATGTAACACTGCCAGCATCGATCTTGGGACCAGTGCCGGTCTCGTTCATGCTCTGGGCAGTGACGGCGCCAGTGAAGGCAGCCGCGGCGAGGAGGACGGTGGAGTAGAACATGTTGTTTTTGATGGTTTGAGAGTGTGGAGATCTAGATGAGATGGCGCGTTAGTGAGATGTTGTTGTAGAGCTGATCGTCCAAACAGGTTGGCCGTGCGCCGGTTGGGATGTTTGCGTGGGGAGCAGTGAGTGGAGTCAATGGGTGGCTTACGGATTATGGTATTATCAATGTCGGAGGGTGTAGTTTGACGAGACTCTGGTTGGTGTGTCGGTGAGGTGTGAAGAGGACTGATGAGATGGATGGATGGGACTGGGGTGGTGGCGGAATGGGTTGAGGCGGCGGGTAAGTATTTGTATGTACGAGGGCAAGGGAAGAGGCTTGTTTGAAATGGTGCATGGCGGCAGGCGAGGCACGATAGCTGTCGCCGCGAGCTAGAGGCAAGCACCGGCCACCGAACGCTCACACGGCAACCACCTTGGCGCCCGGCGAGATTAAAATGTCCTGCGACGGTGGCGACGGGGAGATTGCACTTTGACTGGGAGTAGTAAACTGCTGCTTGTCATCAGAAAGAATTAAATCATTATGGCCGGATTATCCTTTTTCTTCTCCACAAGCACAGTTCACAACTTCATCACCACCACCGCCAATCCATACCGCTCGCAGAATCAATCTCCAGCCAGACACAAGCATCTGGCGATCAGCCGCAAGATCATGCACAAAAGGCATCTCCCGTGTGTATAACGGTCCCCCACCCCAGGACCTCAGAGATGCCCGTCCTGTAGCGTCTCTCTCCGAGCAGCTAGTCGCCACGGGAGCGATTTGCTCCCGACTGGTGATTGGATAATCAAAGTGAAGCTTGACTGCAACACTCCGGCAATCTACAAGGAACAGATACATTGCTACTGGTACTGCCCTGATTGTTGCCGTTGCTCAGATGCCGACATGAGTGAACTACATGACCATGCGTTCGCCCCCATTCGACGCAGCATAGGTAGTCATTGATGAGAGACATTCACCATCTCCTAGCCGAGTCACTGCTCTTCGCAGCCCGCCCATCCCCAAATCCCTCATCACGGCCCACGTGTGTTTAGGGTCGAAAATCTTCCTCCGGCAAGCCGAACCTTCCGATGCACCCCAAAACGGTCGAACAAGCCGCGGCACCTAACCGCCGGCCCAGTAGTCTTTCCGTGACATCCACTGCTGATCAACAGATGACTGTTAGGGAGACTCATATGCTCGTATGGTGACGGTATACAAAGACTAGCAGTATACCCGATCCTCTACCATCTGCTCGGGTACTGATGCTACGATCTTGCGGTCCACTGTGCTTGTAACGCTTTCTTTCCAGGAGTGATCGCTACAACGCACGCACAACCAGGTTTACTCATATTGTAGTCGGTGGCTTGAGCTTGCACTCGGCATCACTTTGCCGACTACGATACCAGATGTACACCTACAACAGGTTCATGCTTGGGCATCCTGTGGGCGCCTATAAGGTACCCATGCTTGCGCTCGTGCGTCAGGAGAGGCTCTCTCTCGTCTTCAGTGTTCACCTTCTGGTATCCGGCCTGCTATTCGCACATCGCAGACCCCGGCATAGGTCAGTGTTCGAATGGCTAACAACAATGCTGACTTGACTGAGAGCGGCCGACCACATCCGAGGATGGAGTATCAAGCTTTCTCCCTGCAGATTTTCCGTTGGGTCTTCACCGACACGATGCCGAGGAAATACTCAGGTCTTCGTATTTCTCACAAGTAAGGAACAGAAGTAAGAGCATCTCAACCTGATCATGCTAAGGATCGAGGAATCCTGGCCCTGGAAGTTGGCCAGCCTCTGAGTTGTGGCGATGGAAGGTTGTCGACCTCAACTATTGCACAATCTGGGTAACCATACCCATAACAATTCGGAAGGCAAGCCAGCGGGTGGTTCGAGACACGTGAGTCTTAACAAGCATCAGCAAGGCGCATGGTGGGGCTATGCAGCTGCTGACGGACGGCGAGGCTGAGCACCGACAGGTGTGCCTCGCACAGTTTTGTAGTTATAGCGCCGCAGCGTTGTCATCTTCCTACGACAGGAGACCTACTTTGCAATTGGAAACCACTCACACCAGCCTGGACACCTTGGAAAAGCCCAGCCCGTCGCCATATGGACCGGCACACAGACACCAGCTATATCTTATCAAGGCTGAGCCCGATGTGGTTCTCTCTTTATGTTCAGTCCTGACTGAAACACGACTACTAAGCAGGCGAGATCGTGATGTCTGAAGCCACGAGCTCAACAATACCACGTGTGACTCTCCTTCCGGACTTTCCTGGACGCGAACTCGCATACCACCCTATCAACAGTCTGGCAGGAGAGATAAGGGTGATTGTCCTCCTCCATGACGTCGAACGAGAGGCGCCGCTCCGCTGCCTTCTGGAAACGATTTCGATTCGCCAGGGAAAGAGTACCGAGCCGTACAACGCAATATCTTACTACTGGGGCTCGACCGAGAATCCGGAGACTATTGAGGTATATGGCGGGACCTGGGGCTACCACCAGTCCGGCGGATGTTTCAATATTCCAATCACGTCAAATCTTGCACTTGCGCTGCGTCAGTTCCGCGCCAAAGCCACGGCTGAGCGCCAACGACTCGTGATCTGGACTGATGCGCTATGCATCAACCAGACAGATACCGAAGAGAGGTCTGCGCAAGTCGGTATCATGCGAGACATCTACCAAGCTGCGCATGGTGTCTGGATGTGGATTGGGGGGACGTCTCTTGCTGCTGAGACGGGACTGCACAACCTCTATGCACAAGCACAACACAGCCCCGGTTTGGAATTTTTCACAGAAGTCCGTCCCAATCCAAGGCTTGCCGACACCCATGTTCTTCAGGTCAAGACTGCACGCGGAAACTCTGGCGCCTTCGTGGCTTTGTATCGCCGAAACATTGCTACATTTGTCAGTGCGGCTTACTGGCAACGAGGATGGATTATTCAAGAAGCCACTGCCAACAACAATACGTACATTTGTTATGGACCCGCACGCTATCGCATTAGGTCCTGGGCCTTACTTATGCAGCTCGTGCGGGATTTGAGCTACGGAAGACTCGAGCAACCGATGAGTAACTTCATCTCCCAATTACACCAGCTATGGTACTGTCAGTATGCCTGGTCTTTATTCGAAACGAAGATTTCAGCAGAGGGAGTAAAACAGCTGGAAAGTAGAACGTCTGAGTGCTCTTTAATGCGGGACTGGCTACGCACCTCATTCCTTGCCAATTGCTGGCACACATCAGATCCTCGCGATCGTGTGTATGCAATCATGTCTGCCATGCCTTCTTACTACGTCTCGGACTTCCAACCGAACTACAGCACATCAACTGAAGATGTATTCGTCTCGGCCTCTGTTCAAATATTACGTACTGCACGATCATGGTCGCATCTCCAATTTTTGGCTCCGTCAGGCTCCCCGTATTTACCTTCCTGGGCAATTGATTTCACAGCAGCCATACCGGCCCTACCTTTCGACCCACAGCACTCTACTGCGATCTCTGACACGTACTTCAGTATGCTATTTAGACACGTCATGCGCATGTTCGACCCGGGTGCCAACGGTGGCAGAACGCGCTTCGGTGCAGGTTCACGGGCACCTTTTCGACTGCAGCAGACGACCCCAGGGGTCTTGAGGACAGCCGGAATTATCGTCGACAAAGTGGCGTCCGTCACTTCATTGTCTACTGCAACACCTGGTTCCACGGACGTAGCTAAAGATGTCTTGCGAGCTTGTTATCAATTCTTGATCCGGAATGAACGCTACACTCGTCGCAACGTGACACTGCGTGGGAGAGCGTGTGTATGGGAAGCCCTCTGTCGGACTTTATGCGTTGGTAGAGTTTGCTATCAGAAATTCGAGGCAGCTCATGCCTCAGTATCTGAACACCTATGGGACATGGTCATACACGATCGACAGAGAGTTCCTGAGAGCATGCGCAATGAAGTGCAAACCCTTTACAAGGAGATGAGCCCATCTCTAATGGCGGCCAGGGTCATAGTGACTCAGAGAGGGCGTGTAGGAGTCGCTCCTCGGGAAGTCGCGGTGGGAGATTCCATAAGTATCTTAGCATCGGGAGACGTGCCTTTTGTGCTTCGCAGCATCAGGGCTGACGTCGTGTCAGGCGATGCATTCAACTTGATTGGAGGATGCTACATCGACGGTAAGACTAGTTGGCATTGCTCTTGCACAAGCACAGCTAACAGGAACAGGAATCATGTTCGGAGAAGCCGTCGAAGAGGAAGTTGAGCGGAGATATGGCGACAAGTTTGCAACAATGCGTGTTTTTGATGAAAGCGATCTATATCTTGTATGATTTAGGGGTAGTGTAGCTCGCGTTGGGTCAGTTGAGACGTTGTCTACGCTTGCTGTGCGTTCTTACTGTATGTAGGACTACTGTCCCGTGTGTCGTCAGACCATCGCCTTGCTCCATCATGCCAGAATAACAGCTTGCAAATGAAGCCAGATAGTCAAGAACTCGTAAGATTTGTTTCCACGATGGTGCTCGAGAATCGAGAAGTAGCCAGTCTTGCTGTCATTGTCCAAAGTCGAGCTCGCTGAGCATTCAGATGAATTGAACTTCTAATTCCATCTGTTCCGCACACAGCCGTGACACTTCAAGGAAGTCTGCCAGGACGGAGAGTCTTCAACATACACATGTTTCAATGCAGAATCGTGTGGTCGTTTGCTTACGAGAAGCAAGTCGGCAGGAGGATTCCTTGGCACATTCACAGTCAAAGCCAAAGCCCGGCTTCAAGCTTCCGGTGACACCGACCACTTCAACACAACCAACAAAATGACTCGAAAGTGCGTGTTAGCAACAAGCCAGTTGAACCAATGGGTGCTCGACTACGATGGTAATAGAGACCGCATCATCGAGGCCATCACCATCGCCAAAGCTGCCAGAGCCTCGCTCATCCTCACACCCGAATTATGTATCCCAGGATATGGCCTGCTCGACCATTGGCTAGAGAACGATGTTTACAACAACTCATGGGACGTCGCTGCCGACATCATTTCCCGTCCCGAGTGCCAGGACATTATCATCGACCTGGGTCTCCCCATCAGGCACCGCGGATGTAGTTACAACGCCCGTCTCATCGCCCTTGATGGTGAAGTGCTTGCCATCAGGCCTAAGCTGGACATGTGCAATGATGGCAACTTCAGAGAGATGAGGTACTTCACAGCCTGGCCCAGAGGCAGGGTCGAAGATTACGCCCTACCATCCGTCATCCAGGAATTACCACGCCAACAAAAGCGTTGCCGCATCGGTGAGGTTGCATTCGAGGCGCTTGACGGCTCGTTTGCCAGTGAGACTTGCGAGGAGCTCTGGACGCCCATGTCGCCACACTCGATGTACAGTCTTGCTGGTATTGAGATCATTCTCAACTCGAGTGGCAGTCATCACGAGCTCCGCAAGCTCAACACCCGCATCAACCTCATCACCGAAGCCACTGCCAAGACTGGTGGTGTTTACATGTATTCCAACCAGCGAGGCTGCGATGGTGACAGACTGTACTACGATGGCTGCTCGCTCATCCTCAACTCCGGGCATGTGCTCGCTCAAGGCTCACAATTCTCTCTCCGCGACGTTGAAGTGCAAACCGCCACCGTAGACCTGGACGAGATTTGGGCGTACCGGACATCACCCAGCCGTGGCATGCAAGCACAAGACCCAAACGTGCAGAAGCTGGAGCGCATCCAAGTCGACTACAAGCTCTGCAGATCGTCCGATCCTCGTCAACGTCTGACACCCACCAAACAGCCTTTTTATCACGTCCCCGAAGAAGAAATTGCCTTGGGCCCAGCTTGCTGGCTCTGGGATTACCTCCGCCGCAGCAAGACTGCTGGCTACCTCGTCCCACTCAGCGGCGGTATCGACAGTTGCGCCACCGCCACGATCGTCTTCAGCATGTGCCGCTTGGTCCTCCAAGAAATCAAACAAGGCAACGAAGCCGTCATCACTGACGCCAGACGTCTCTGCGGGGGCCTCGACAAAGTCGACCAGCTGACACCCCAGCAATTCTGCAACAAAATCTTCACAACAGTCTACATGGGAATGAAGACCCAGTCCTCGAAAGAGACCCGCGACCGCGCCCGTGACCTCGCCGCCGCCATCGGCGCCAACCACATCGACACCAACATTGACCCAATGTTCCACGCGCTCTCCGACGTAATCACAGACACCTTGTCCTTCACCCCCAAATTCAAGACCGCCGGTGGCCAGCCCTCCGAGAACCTCGCCTTGCAGAACTTCCAATCCCGCTCCCGCATGGTCCTCGCCTACGGCCTGGCCCAACTCATACCCTCCTCCCGCGGCAGCGCCGGCAACCTGCTCGTGCTCGGCTCCGCCAACGTCGACGAATGCCTGCGCGGCTACCTGACCAAATACGACTGCTCGTCGGCCGACATCAACCCCATCGGCGGGATCTCAAAGACAGACCTCAAATCCTTCATCGGCTGGGCAGAAACGAACTTTTCCCTCCCGATCCTGCAGTCCTTCATCACCGCCATCCCAACCGCCGAGCTCGAGCCCATTACAGACTCCTATGTGCAGTCCGACGAAGCAGACATGGGCTTCACCTACGACGAGCTCTCCATCCTCGGACGCTTGCGCAAGACCGCCAAATTGGGCATGGTGGGCATGTTCGAGCGCTTGGTGGTCGATTGGAGCGACCACATGGCCCCGAGGCAGGTGTATGCCAAGGTGGCGGATTTCATGAAGTTCTACGCTATCAACCGCCACAAGATGACGACGATGACCCCGGGGCTGTATTTGGAGAGTTATACGCCGGATGACAATAGATTTGACTTGAGGCCGTTTTTGTACCCGGTTTGGTTCCCGTTTGAGAGGAGGAAGATTGAGAATATGTTGAGGAAGATGGAGGAGGGCGAGGCGAGTTGATGGGCCTTCTTCTTTCTTGAGGTTGAAGCGCTGTCTATTTGGAAGCTCCTGGCAGGTCTTAATAGTGAGTAAGATGACACGATAGACGAAATACGAGATCAAATGTCTCTTTGAAGGCTTCGCTTGCCATTCAACATCTTGTCACACAGACAGGGAAGAACAGGAAATGTCACTCCGGACAGCACATCATGATTCATCGCGCGAGATCGTACTCGCTGAAGGCGAAATGCTTCGATTTGTATAGTATACATAAAACCAGCCCAGAACTGAGGTATCAAAAGCCAGCCAGCATTTCAATCATGTCATGACTGTAAGACTCTTCATTCCATTCGACTCCACCCCGTGTGTAAGCTCAGCTTTACACAGTCTGTGTACCGTACCCGCGAATCTGCTCTGCAAACGCCCAGCTCTGGTTCTCCAGTTTCTCGTCCTCCTTCAGACTGACTCCGCTGCCATCGATCACGGCGATCGAGTACACGGGCATGCTCCTCGCATCGCGGTAGAACAGCACCTTCATGCACTCCTTGACACACTCGACCGCCTGCTCCTTGCTCAGCTCCTTGCTAGCAGCCTCGGTGGGCACCACACGGCGCATGATGGGCTGCGCCAAGTGAGCACCGAACCCAGTCGCCAAACTGGGGCTGCTGTACGTCGTTCCCAGCAGATCGGCATAGGCCAAGAACGGCTTGTTCGCCTCGTCCAGGCCAGCAACCAGCATGGCGTTCCACAGCGGGTTGAAGTCCGAGCGGCGCTTGTACATGACTTTGCTGAGGTAGGCGTGCAAGTTCTTGGCGCTCATGTGCGGGTCGGCGGTCTCGGCCTCGTCGCTGCCGCCGTAGTTCTCCTCGACATCGAGCGAGTTGAGCAGGCGGTCCAGGTACTGCATGTCCGAGACGTCGCCGCCGAAGCCCACGACGGCCTTGCGGTTGAACTTCTTCAGGCGCTTGACGTCGGTGAAGCGCGCGAGCGAGCCGTACGAGGCCAGGTTGTCGGCGGCGATTACCACGCCGTCTTTGTATTTGACGGCGAGCACTGAGGTGCCGGTGACGATGGGCGATTGCGTGTGGGTGGTTGGGCCGCCTTGGGTGCCGCCGTGGGATTGGGGGAGGTAGGTGGGGTTGTATGCGCCGTATACATCGTCTCTAGGCTGGAAGGTGTTGTTGTTAGTTGGATGTCCTTCGTGGTTATGGATGTTTGCTTAGACGTACTCTGCCCCAGGCTTCGGGAAAGTGGTTCATGATTGCGGTGTGTGAGAGGGTTTGTGAGGGTGATGTTGATTGCAGCTCGGAAGATTTGCGATTAGAGCTGAAGGTATTCCAGTTGCAGATGGGGTGTGTGTTGATGGATTGTGGTGGTTTGGTGGTATGTGAGGTGGTGTTCTTGTGGTGGTGGTGCTGCTGCTGGCGGCGAGCTGGCTACGACTAGGCCGACCATCGACTGACGCGTGAGAGCTGCTGCAAGCTCGACCGACATCCGGCGGCTCTACCCGTCTCTATCTATAAAATGCATTTACATGTTTCTTCTTTTCCTTTCGTTCCCACAAACACACACTTGCATACATACAATCAAGATATATGTATATTCAATCAGCCTCATATCAAGTTCCAATCTCGCTCCATCGATCAATGAATAGAAAAACGTCGATCTGCTTACATCCTCAGACAATTACCAAATAACCCCGAGGAGCATGAAATGACATCACCATGAACGATGCCGATTGAATGATCCTACTCTGACGACCCAGCATGTAGGTACAAGAAGGTAGTATGATCGTGTTCTCGTACTTAAACCTCTTGCGTCTACTACCTCACAACTAAATGCCAGACTCGAGGTTCGAAGCATTCTTCGCAAGCGAGAAAGCAATCCGCGACCAGTCCTCCAACAAAATGACCAACGACATCAAAGTCCCCCTGGCCTACGCCTCCTGCTCCATCGGCTGCAAAGATGAACACACTCTCCCTAAGAAGCTCTCAGCAATCGCTGCGGCCGGCTTCACCGCCATAGAGCTCTCTATGCCCGATATCCTCGCCTTTGCAAAAATGCATCTCCGCCCCCACCTCCAAGGCGACACTCCCAGCAACGACATCGACCCAAAGGACTACGACTCACTCGTAACAGCCGCCAAAACAATCAAAGCCCAATGCGATGCCAAAGACCTCAAAGTCCTCATCCTCCAACCCTTCGCCAACTTCGAAGGCTGGCCCGCCGGTTCCGCCGAGCGCGAAGATGCCTTCGACCGTTTGCGCGGCTGGATGCGCATCATGGAAGCTGCGGGAACAGACATGTTGCAAGTCGGCTCTTCGGACTCGCCAGCCTCTAAGATCGGCACCGACCGCTCCAGGTTCGTCAGCGACCTGCGCGAACTCGCCGACTTGCTCGCCACCAAGGGCTTCCGCTGCGCGTACGAGAACTGGTGCTGGTCGACGCACGCGCCCGACTGGGCGGACGTCTGGGACATCTGCCAGCAAGTCGACAGGCCCAACTTCGGCCTGTGCCTCGACACCTTCCAGTCCGCCGGAGGCGAGTGGGCGGATCCCACCACAGCGAGCGGAATGGTCGAGGACGGCCGCCGGAGCGCGCAGCAGGTCGCAGAAGACTGGAAGGCGTCGTGCGAGAAGTTGAGCAAGACCATTCCCGCGGACAAGATCTTTTTCTTGCAGATCAGCGACGCCTACCGCATGGACCCGCCGCTGGCGGACGAGGCGGATGAGAACGGCATGCGGCCGCGTGCCAGGTGGAGTTCGGCGTACAGGCCGCTGCCTTTCCAGGGATACTTGCCGTGTGTGGATTTCACGCGGGCGGTGCTGAAGACTGGGTTTAGGGGTTGGTTTTCGTACGAAGTTTTCGATCAGGGGCCCGATGGGAAGGGGAAGGATTACGATATGGATGAGTTTGCGAAGAGCGCGATGGAGACGCAGGGGAGGCTGCTGAGGGAGTGTGGGGATATTTGAACTGTTGTTCTTGAATGAACAGGTCGGTGATGTATGCACGTATATGTTGATGTGCCCTATGAACGTTCACGACGATTGTGGTCTTCGTTGCATCGATACTCCTCCGCAAACGTCCCATACATTGGAAAAGGATTCCGTTGTTGGAAACCAGATTAAGCTCCCATCGCCAACAAGCTTTTCGGCGCCACGTGAACTAACCTGGATCGACCACACATAATGTGATGTGACACGACACGACCAGCAACGATAGAAACAGACGACTCTAGCAGCACTTTCCCAGCTCCACATCGTGAGAAGTAAGACAAGAACAAATCGATAACATTCGAAAAGCTAAACCGTTGAAAACGCCACGACTTGTAGCGTCTAGAAGAACAGCAATGTAACAGCAGACATTCGTAAAATCATTTCACAGTCCAAATGGGACTCCTGGAAAAGAAAAGCGACGGATCCCCTTCGTCCGTCCTATTCAACATCGTAACAAGAATGCTCGACCGAAGCGCAGATCAGTCTACTTGACGATCTTGCAAATCAAGTCCTGGCTGTCGACCGAGTCACCCTCCTTGACACCGAGCGAGCCGATCTTGCCAGAGTGAGGCGCGGAGATGACCATTTCCTATTGGCAGTGAGGTTAGTAAGAGTACGATGAAGAGCAGCGAACAAATGATAACTTACCATCTTCATGGCGGAAAGAACGGCAATAGGGTCGCCCTTCTGCACATCGCTGCCGTCCTTGTAACGGACCTCGACAACAACACCAGACATGGGAGCGCCAACCTGCGAGCTGTCGCTAGAGTCGGCCTTGGGGCGGCTCTTGTTCTCGACAGCGGCGTGCTTGTCGTCGATGGTGACCTGGCGGACCTCGCCGTTCATCTCGTAGAAGACCTCGCGCTGGCCGGTCTGGTCGCTAAGCGGGCCGATGGCGAGAAGCTTCAGGATGAGCACCTTACCCTTCTCGAGCTCCACCTGGAATTCCTCGCCGATCTCGGGTCGGTTGAGGAAGTACTTGGTCGGCAGGACGGAAAGGTCGCCGAACTTGTCGGTGAACTTCTTGAAGTCCTCATAGACCTTGGGGTACATGGCGTACGAGGCGACGTCGCACTCGGTGCAGCCGCCGAACTTCTCCTTGAGCTCCTTGCGGATGGCATCGAAGTTGAAGGGCTCGAGGTACAGACCGGGGCGCTTGTCCATCTTGCGGCGCTCGCGGAGAGCCTGAGTGCGGAGAGGCTCGGGGAAGCCACCGTAAGGCTGTCCCATCAGGCCCTCGAAGAACTCGAGAACCGAGGAGGGGAAGTCGAGCTCGGGAGCCTTGCGGAGGAGCTCGTCGTACGTAAGGTTGTTGGCGACCATGAACTGGGCCAAGTCACCGACGACCTTGGAGGTAGGTGTGACCTTGACGATGTCGCCGAGGAGGTCGTTGGCCTGCTCGTAGGCCTTCTTGGTCTGAGCCCACTGTGCGCCAAGACCCTGTTGAGAAGCCTGGAAGATCAGGTTGGTGAGTTGACCACCAGGGATCTCATGCTCGTAGACCTCGGGGTCGGGGCCGGTCAGCCCAGCCTCGAAGGGTGAGTAGACGAGGCGGACTTGTGCCCAGTAGCTGTCAATGGCGCGAAGATTTTGAGGGTTGAGGCCGGTCTCGAACTCGCCACCTTCAAGAGATGCCACAAGGGCACCAATAGAAGGCTGGGAAGTCATGCCAGACATGCTGTCAGTAGCAGCGTCAACAGCATCAGCGCCGGCCTGAGCGCAAGCAACCATGGAAGCAACTCCAGTACCGGCAGAGTCGTGGGTGTGGACGTGGATGGGAAGATCAGGGTACTTCTCTCTGATCGCACCAACGAGAAGAGTCGCAGCACGAGGCTTGAGGACACCAGCCATATCCTACAGAGTATAAGTCAGCTGTATGTTTCAACCGTGTTCAAGCGTTCGCGGTACCTTGATGCCGAGTATGTGTGCGCCCATTGCCACAATCTTGTCGACTACACCAAGGTAGTACTCGAGGTTGTATTTCTTCGATGGGTTCAGCATGTCACCCTATAATTTTGTTAGCAAGGTGGACATGACTTCAGGGGGCGGATAGACTGAACCGAGTAGCAGACAGTTCCTTCAGCGATAGCGCCAGCCTTGAGCACAGCCTTGACACCAACCTCAAGCTGGTTGACATCGTTGAGCGCATCGAACACACGGAAGATATCCATGCCGTTCTTCTTGGCCTGCTCACAGAAGTGGTAGATGGCGTTGTCGGGCAGAGAAGAGTACGCAACACCGTTGGCGCCACGGAGCAGACACTGGAAGGGAATGTTGGGTACAAGCTTCCTCATCTTGCGCAGACGGTCCCAGGGGTCCTCATACAAGAAACGCATCGCGACATCAAAGGTAGCACCACCCCAGCACTCGAGAGCCCAGGCGTTGCTGAGAGCGTAGCTGGTCTCCTTGGCAATGTTGCAGAAGTCGACAGTGCGGACTCTGGTGGCGAGCAGCGACTGGTGGGCATCCCGCCAGGTGGTATCCATAATCATGCATCCCTTGTTTGCTCTTACGGCCTTGACGAAGGCTTCCGGACCTTGCTCGACGATGATGTTCCTCCAGCCCTTGGTGCAGGGGACGTTGGTGTCGATAACCTTGCCGTCGGTATCCTTGATCTCGGGCATGACGATGTCGCCCTTGAACTTGGATTCGCCAATCTGACCCATGATCTGGCTGCCGTTGACAGCGAGGTCACCGAGGTAGGTGAGCAGCTTCTGTGCGCGGTTCTGGCTGCCAATAAGCTTGAACAGCTCAGGAGTGTCGTCGATGAAAGTGGTCCAGCAGTTACTCTGGATGAAGGTCGGGTGTGTGAGCAGAGAAGCGAGGAAAGGAATGTTGGTCTTGACACCACGAATGCGGAACTCGACCAGAGCACGAAGCATCTTTCTGCGAGCAATCTCGTATGTCGAACCAAGACATGTGCACTTGACAAGCATGCTGTCGTAGTGAGGAGTGATCACAGCACCGGCGAAACCGTTGCCACCATCGAGACGCACACCGTTACCACCAGCAGAGCGGTACACCTCAATCTTGCCAGTGTCGGGCTTGAATGCTTCAGAGGGGTCCTCAGTGGTGATACGGCACTGGATAGCGAAACCGCGAGTGGTGATGCGGTCCTGGGTAAGACCAAGTTGCTCAAGCGAAGCACCAGCAGCAATCTGGATCTGAGCGGCCACAATGTCGATGCCTGTAATTTCCTCGGTGATGGTGTGCTCGACCTGGATACGCGGGTTAATCTCGATAAAGTAGTAGCGGTTCTCCTGGTCCACGAGGAACTCGGCGGTACCAGCATTGCGGTAGTTGACGGATTTGGCGAGCTTGACGGCATCGGCAAGAATGGCGTCTCTGGTCTCGACGGGAAGATCCTTGGCCGGAGCAAGCTCAACAACCTTCTGGTGTCTTCTCTGCACCGAGCAGTCACGCTCGAACAAGTGGACAACGTTGCCGTGGCTGTCACCGAGAAGTTGGACCTCGATGTGCTTGGGCTTGTGCAGGAAACGCTCGACGAAGACAGTGCCGTTACCGAAAGCAGACTTGGCCTCGGAAGTGGCACGCTCGAAGGAGTCCTTGAGGTCCTCCTGCTTCCAGACGACACGCATACCACGTCCACCGCCACCGAAAGCGGCCTTGATGATGATGGGGAAACCGAACTCGTCGGTAAAGCTCTTGACCTCCTCGAATTTCTCGACAGGGCCAGGAGTACCTGGAACGACAGGCACTTCGCACTTCATTGCAAGTTCACGTGCAGACACCTTGTCACCAAGGCTCTTGATTGTGTCGGGTGTAGGTCCGATCCAAATCAGACCGGCGTCTTCCACCTTTTGTGCAAATTCGGCGTTCTCACTGAGGAAACCATAACCAGGGTGGATCATGTTGACATCTGGTTGTCAATTAGTTAGCATTGTAGGGTGGTGGAAGACGAAAACTAAAGGCCCGACATAGTGTTCGAGATAAAAGAATCGCAATGGATAAAAGACATGCACCGCTACATCTTGCCAGCATTTGACTTGAGACGAATGAATGCCGACAACAGCACCAAAAAAAAAATCAAGGACACCGAAAAACCTCCAAGGGCTCGTAAAATCAGAATGAAGATAAATTGACTTACCATGTGCGAGGGCGATCTTGATGATCTCGTCACCAGCAAGGTAAGCAGCAACAGGAGTGTACTGGCCACGCTTGCCAATGACATAGGCCTCGTCGGCCTTTTGCCTGTGCATTCCCATGCGGTCCTCGTAAGAAAAGACGGCAACGGTCTGGAGGGACAGCTCGTGAGCGGTACGGAAGATGCGGATGGGGATCTCGCCACGGTTGGCTACGAGCAGCTTCTTGATGTGCATGATGCTGCTGTTGGCACGCAGACGCGAGTGCACGGTGTTGGCGGTCTGGTGGGTGTCACCGTCGGCATCCGGAGTGCCGTACTCGTGGTGGTTGGCGCCGTCGGCCATGATGTTTTCCCGGTTGCTAACCGCTTCTTGAGACATGATTGTGTGTGTATGTGTTCGTGATAGGTTAGGTGTAGGATGAGAGGTGTTGTCGGAGGGAGGAATAATCGATCGGCGCGGGCTCAATGCCTCGGCAGGTCAATAACAAAGGCCAATGGCTGCCGGCAGCGCGTGTGTAGGAGGTGGGGTGCTGCGGGAGGAGGAGGATGAGGCAGAAGATTGGATGGTATTTTGGATGTGAGGAGGAAGAGGAGGAGGAGAAGAGGGCAAGGCTGGTCGAGGAGGAGGAAAAGGTTGTGACTATAACTGCGGCTGCTATCTAACTATCTAGAGCTCGAGCTGTGGTTCCCGGCACCACGGCGTGAAATGCGTCTGACTGTCCTCAGACCTCACTACACTTGATGCCCGCCTTCCTTCCCCAAGAATACCTTTGGCATGACGAAAGTTGGCTCCGAGCTCAAGCTACCACCATCTGTGCATCAAGCTACGCCCGATCGTCGCTAGCATGAGAGCCCCGCGCCCACGGGGTCGACGACAAGGCTGCTCCGATTTCTTTTCGTTCCAATCCGCCAGGCTCGGAAGGATGAGGAGGAGCTGTTGATTTACACCCTCTTATATACATCAAGCCTTTCTGACTTTCTCTCTCGCTACAACGACTCCCAGAACATGCTCTGAAGACGCACAGTTGACAATGGGCGTGATGGCTGGCCGCCCGGAACTCGCTGAGCCCACCAAGTCTGGTTGAGGACAATCGCCCCACCCGCCCGAGCGAAGAAATCGACACGTTGCCCAGACTGGCAGACCGAGAGGCGCACGCAGAGCCTTCCCAGAGATAACCGCCCACGCCCACACGCTGTGCGCCGGCCGCGTTACGAATCGAAATGCGAGGCCAATCTGCACGCTACGGCACCTGACCGGACCCTCGGTTCTCTTCTGTTTTTATTTATTTGTGCCTGATATCACCTCGCTGCAATGAGCCGAGCAAAGCATATGCAATGCGATAACGATCTGAAGCCACCGGTTATTTCGTGGAAAGTCAATTTCCTGGTCTTCAATGTTATCATCAACAACACTTCAAGCATCGATTGACTACAGTTCGTCGCCGCCCCTCAGTTGTTACTAACGTTCATTTCTGAGCTGATGATTCACATTCGGGCCTACCCCCCGAGCGCGTCGTACCTCGACTTGGCGTGGCTTTGCGATTCCGCGATAGAGCCACGGCGAAGAACGTAAGGCGGTGAGATCAGCATTGATTCAAGATTCGTTCTCAAGAGACACCGTCGTCCTTGGCTGTCGAATGTTATAAGTTATATCACGATCGTCGTGAGAAATCAGGGAAAAAGCGGATGTCAATTGTTCTCATCAACACGAAAGCCTTGACCGACCAGTACAAACACCGTGATGGCGGCGCAGACGTACTTTGAGCTGCACCTTGACAGAACAACTATTTTGTTATTCACTTCCCTGTACCTTGATGTGATATGATGTGTAACCACTACTGCGGCTGCTGCATCTGCTACTGCAGCTCCCCCAAGTTTCCAACAGATCCGCTTTGCTTCCCTTCCGCTTCGGCTGGAGATGTTCCGCGAGAGATAAAGTCGTACCTGTCGTGCGGTGCAACAATGCCAACCACCATTATTGCCGGTCGACTAGCACGCGTCGGAGAAATTACTGAAGCGTACAGCAAGTAGTGTCACCGTCAACAATCAGGTACGACTCACTAGTCGTAGAGACCACAACGGACGCAGCTTCCAGCAATTCTTCCGTCTTCACTCTTGCTTTTCTATGACCCACTTACATAACATTCCAGCGGGGATCAAACGTCCGCAAAAGATCCTCGGACATAGGTAGTAGTCACAACTTACGAACGTACATCCCTATACAGGACCCCTACATGTGAACTGTACCACCTGTGATAGGCACCTAGCCGACGGAAGAGAACGCGGAGAACAGAAAAGACGGAAGTCGCGACCGAAAACAGAAGTGAAAGATATCGGTACCCCGCCGAAAGACCTACATACAACAACCACAGAACACGCCCTACTCGGGACTACCTTACGTCCATTAAACGGAAAGCATCGGAACGCCATTATTCGTTCTTACACAAGCCTCGGAGTCTCTCTATAGCTCCAACTTCGGCTCTAGGGACCGGGACCGAGGGTAAGTATACAAAAACATCAAGCCGATGACTACAGGAAACCCCCAAAGACCGCAGTGTGCTGCATGTTAGGGCCGTAAGCAGTTGTGAATTACGAGACTCGGATGATGTGTTGGAGGTACCGGTTGCGAGCGGCTTAGAGACGGACAGCCGTGAAGAAAGGTAATGACGGATCGGTCGGACGATAAAGATTCGTGACACGGTGTCTATGGCACAACGCCTGGTACTACTCTTGAGAAAGGACGGAGTCGCGTTACGCCGAGGGTAGTATGTCCGTTTCCCTCGCTCAGTGGACTAAGTTAGATGGTGGGTTTTCCGAATATAGGTATAGGTAGCACCGACGGCTTGGAAGCTTTGGACTACCTTGGGGCCGAAGGAATGGATGAGATGGCGTCTCCTATGCTTGGTCGAATGGGAGGTGCTATCGTCGGATTCATCTATAGCGAGATATCATGCCGCCGGTGAGATGGTCGTTTCTTCGATGTTGGTCTCTC
>Ga0265797_10000836_pt1 | contig 56259 bp, 39 predicted proteins | sample P2T30metagenome_FD_192433 | JGI IMG/M metagenome (GOLD analysis project Ga0265797, IMG submission 192433) | Plant litter microbial communities from East Loma Ridge, Irvine, California - P2 T30 | ecosystem: Environmental > Terrestrial > Plant litter > Unclassified | place: USA: California...
GACATCCATGGCAGAGCTTCGCTAATCGATGGATGATGGATACAGGTACAGAGCACCGATAGACAGCAACCCGCCGGGACTCTTTCGCATGGGTGTGGTCTGGATCTATCAAGTCGCCGGTTGACCGTGTACCTTGACTATGCAGTCAAGTAAAAGACATGAACTCGGCATCGCATAGTCCGATGCTCTCAGCCTAGGATACATAATGACATGGTGAGTGACCGCCGCCGTCGACGAGGCGTCAGTCATGCGACTATGGAACGTGCATATCGTTAGTCAATTGCGCATCTACCCAATGTCCTTGTAGTATAGTCAAAAAAACAAAAGTTGCAGTTTGAGTGCGTCAAACGAAAAAGAATTGCCTCCTACCCGAATCGAACGAGTGATCTTGTCATTACGAGTGACACGCTGGATGTTTCGTTAGTCTAGCACACTTAAGGGTGAATAATCGAGTGTGCTTACCCTTACCACTGGGCCAAGGAGGCTGAAGCATATCTGAGTTATGCAGTGGTGATGGTCGATGGCCGAGTCATGTCAATTATCAACCTTTCAACATATCTGGAGGGGCCACAACGAACTCGCAAACATCCCCAATATCCAACATACAGATCTCTTCAGTAGAGCCCAAGCTACAACCTGAATCGATCAACACATTGATCGGTTTGATATTGGGGAAGTTGTGTGACCGGGAAGATATTGGAATTTTCGGGTGCCAAGAGGCCGGCTGTGCGCGGACTTGGAAGATTGATCGAACACGGCAAAGCGGCGGCCTGTCACGCATCACTCCCGAGGAGGCTACAAACAGTCAAAGCCATATGTAATGATCGTACCGATTGAGCGACAGTATCGGTGTAACAGTCAACTCTTGGCTTAAGGATTTATGAGTTTTGGCCCCCTTCAACGACTCGATACAAGGTCGAGCTCGATAGGTATAGCGATCGCTAGCACATCACCAAGGTCGATCGATCCAACTATCGGGAACTCATAGGGGTGTAAAATCACCAGGTGACATACCAACTATCAAGGGTGATATCACCAAGATCTGTTGGTGTTGGTAATGTTCATGACATGGAACCTACGCCATCAGCGAACTCACCTGTGCCGCCGAGAGCATAGCATCATTCCTAACATTTGTCTAATCATCCAGCAGTGATAATACCTTACGAGTTCGAGCCACATCAAGTCTACAGTAACTACCGTAGAGACACAGCTCTACGGGGTTTCTCCGAAAATATGTGTAGCGATTAGCTCTTGGCTTGCACGACTTTGTGATTTCTGATGATCGTTCCCCAATTACATCCTTCTCCCACTGTAGTCACACATCCAAGCTATGCAATCAGTATGTGAATTGATATTCCAGTACACATAGACTTTGCACTACAGTCAGACATTCCCAGTTCATGCCAAAGTACGTGCCTATACGGCGGTATCAGCAACTCCCATCTTCCAAAACGTGCCCACTACCAACGAGATACCGCTGATGAAATTGCGGTATCTTACTGGATCCGACCCCGGGAGGCGGTAGTATTGGCAGCTTTGAAAGGTATCGAACATACCGGTACCAGCAAGATTGTCTAGATGCAAGAGAATTTGGCATGTGTGGAAGGATGCAAGAGCGTCAATAGACGAGATGAATTCGTGATGTATTGAGAGAACGAGTACAACAAGCATCGTCCTGGGAGCGGGTACCAGAGCTCAATGAGAAAACAGATCTTATCACTCCTGTAATACCCCCAGGACCGAACGTAAATTAGAACACTAAGTATCAGAAAGCGATAAATTTTACAGACGTACAAGTAAAAGTACACATATATGCCGGTATGTGAAGTGTATGTATGCAGCCAGCCCTCCCTTTCCAAGGAAGGCCATGGTATCTCAAGAAAATGCGGTGTGTAGTAAAACATAGTAAGAACCCCCTTCTCTTGCTCCTCCTCCTCCAACAGACAAATGATAGACAATCTCTGGGAAAGACTTTGGGCTCGTGATATGGAGAGGAAAAATTTGACAAATGAAAGAAAGCAATGCTTCCAGTGCGATGCAATGCAATGCGGTGCGTCCGAATCTTGTCGGGGTGGATAAACACAGAAAACAAAAAGATGATCGCGGCGCCGAAGAAGATGGTGGCTCTCTCCCAGTTCGCTAAATTCGAGAATGGAAGAGATGAGTGGCGGACAGATGGGCAGATAGCGGGGGAGCCGTGCCCTTGCGCTTCTGCCTGAACAGACAGACAAGAAAAAAAGTAGGAATTTGACGAGACATGAGTGGGAAAAAAAGCGAGCAAGCTCAATCTCCGCCCTCAATCAGCACAAGTGTGCTCTTGCGGTTCTTGCCCAACTCCACAACGCGCGGCCGTAGGGGCTGCTTGACCTCGACGGCATCCGCCACTCGTCTACGCGCTTTGGAGACGCTGACCTGGCGCGCGACGCTGACCTGCACGATTTGGCGGTTGAAGCGTTCGGTGCCGGAAATTTGGCGCGGGAGAGGAGGGCGTTCGCTTGAGCGATTGGGCAGAGCTGGGACGGGCGGGGTGTCTTCCTGTTGCTGCTGTCGGCTTGACGAAGCTTGGTGTGATGCGGATGCTGTGGGCGGGTTTGAAGAGGGTCCGAAGACGGTGGTGTTGATAGACGAGCTTATCGAGGTTGCTGTGTTGGGAGTGGGCGGGAGCGAGTTCTCACTGAGAATGGAACAGCGGGGAGAGCTTGCTGTTGTTGTTGAAGCTGGGAGAGGTGCGGCTAGCGCTGTGTTGGGTGTCTTCGATTCGAAGGACGATGGAATTGGGATTGGTTCATTACTGGGTGCTGTCATTGAGCGTTTGGGCGGTTGAGGTCGAATGGAGACGACGCGAGCCTTGCTTGGGGTGCCAGTGGGCACTGTGGAGGCGCGGTTGGCGCGGTTGCTGTTGGCGATGTGAATGGTGAGCGACGGCTCCCGGTTGAGACTGGGAGAAGTCAAGCTACGCTGGAGGCCAGAGGCATTCTTCGCGCCGAGTGATTCAGGCCCGCCGACGGGCGAGCCGCTATCCTTGTTGTTCAATCGCTTGCTCTTTCTCCGCTCAATCAACGAGACTTTCGGCTCGAGAAGCTTCTCAAACATGACACTGTAACGGTCCATGCCTGCGTCCGGGATGTTGACGTCGAGCCTAGGAGTCCTTCGCGGTCCGTCGCCCGCACTATCAGGTACGGAATCGAAGAAGTTGGCGGAAACTCTGGAGCTCGTTCGCATGGGGAAAGCATCCCGATTTGGAGGTGGTAGCAGGCTGTCGCCGCCCTTCTCGGCGCCGTGGCCTGAATCAACCCGAGCAACTGTGCGCTCATCTTTAGCCACAGGCGATGGAACCGGCGAGTCCAACACGCCCATTCTTCCCTGTGCATTGTTGCCAGATTTCGCCAGGTTGTCGTTCGAAGGCGGCTGGATCTGATAGAACTGGTCCGGAATAGGCTGCCTGGCCTGCTTGCTGCCCTTGAAGAAGCTTCCGAACGTCTTCCACGCAGACTTCTGCTTCTTGAGCTGTGGTCTCTGCTGTTTGTCCTCCCAAGTGCTTGGCTGAGGCAAGGCCTCAACTCGTGGCGTACCAATAATGGGAGCTGTATGTGATCGGGTCCAGGCTGGAGCTTGTTGCCTTGGAGTTTGCTGCGGCCTAGGTGTGTGCTGGGGTCCGGGCGTGTATTGCGGTCCAGGTGTGGAGATGGTAGATTTGTCGCCGCCAGTTGTCAAAGATGGAAGGTGTGCGACCGAGGTAGGTGGTGATTTCTTGGTACTGTTGTTGACCAGAGCGGGAGAAGGGAACCTGAAGCTATCGTTGCCGGCGACGAATTGCATACTAGGAGGGTAGGATCGTTGGTCGTTCCGTGAACTCGACTCGGTCTGAGAATAGAATCCGGTGGCAGCACTCCTGGATCTGGGTCGTGTTGCCTCGCACGATGTAGTGGTTGTGCCCATTCCCGGGAAGAGGGACTTTCGTTTGGACGACTTCAATGTTCTTGTTGCAGCAGGAGTGGAAGAAGTAGTAATAGGCGTAGGCTCCGGGATGGACTGGTCAACCTTCACACTGCGTTGCCTCTGGTGTCTACCGCGCTGAGACCGCGCTCGCTCGAGGAAACCCATGGCGTAATGTGTGTGTGTGTGTGTGTGTGAGTGTGTGTGTGTAGGTGGTGAGTAGTTGAAGGATGGTATGCTCGTTACACGTGACAAACAGAAACAGTCGTAGTCGTTAGTTAGTTGAGAGATGCACCAGGCAGGCAGTCAGTTGCCGTAACTCCTAGTTCAGCAAGATACAGGCCGGCTCGTCCTCATATATGGATATGTGCGGCGGCTGAAGTCGTGCCGTGATGGTGTTTCACGGAGAAGGAGTGGCGTCGAGACGGCAATCCACAATCTGGTTGAAAATAGAAGGCAATTCAATTGCGAACAAGGTCAAGGGAAGGGCGGGCGGGAGATCGAGGTTGAAGGGGACTCTGACCAAAGGACAGATGGGAGTGCCGACGAACTCAGTGACCAGAAGAGACGAAACGCAAGTGGCCCACGTGTATGGTCAAGAGACAAGTGCCGACGGGAGTGAAGTAAGAGGAGTGTTTCGAAAGGACAACGGGAATGGGATGAGAGTGCCTTGGGAAGAGTCAGTGACTTGGTCGTTTGTTCGAGATTCGAGATCGAGGCCTCGCCTGCCTGCCTGCCGTCTCTCCCACCGCCAGCGAACAAGAACAAAGACTCTCGGGCCTCGCTCCTCTGTGCGTGCTTCACGGACTAGCAAACAACGGCTGACGAGTTGGACCGGGGGACGGTGCCTGCAGGTGCATGGGAGTGAATATGCCTGCAGGGAAGTCCCCGTGCCATCATACGCAATATGGGCACGGCAGCACCGGCTGAGCCAACCGATTCTCGTCGTCTGCATACGACGGACCCTGCAGGCGACATGATTAATTTATCGAGCGGACAAGTGAGAGTTGGTCGTTGGCTGGGCGGGACGAGGGTCGGGTGGAGGTATCAATTAATATTAGCAAGGAACCGACAGCACTCCACTTCAAACTTGCTCCAGCCCTGAGAGCGTAGGCGCACGGTCGCTGTTGGAGAGTGGCGTCTTCAAAGAAGAAGAATGACGGCCGGCGATTCGTGTGCACATACATGAAACAAATCACATCTCGTCAAACACGCGCTAACACCCACTTAGCCCTCTCTTCTGAATCCTGATACAACGGGGCCGGTGCTGATCTTTCATCAAAAGTGTCCTTCGAACATCCATAAAGGTACAAACATCCGAATTGTGCAATCATACTTCGACATCTTCTCTGACCATGTTTCGATCGTATACAAACGACGATACCTACGGTACAAGGGAGCCATGTACAGTACTGCTGCCATCATCGAGCGCTGATTGAACATCAGGCCATGCCTACAGGTAATACGACTGCCGACAGTATCAATAACAGAACACACATATACCGCGACTCCATCATCATCACCACCATCACCACGTGCCCTCATCAATCTCTCACCAATAATCTGCAGAACCCTCCCTGCCTGTCTGCTTATATCCTCCATGTGATATCTACTCTCTCCGAACCCAACCAGTAGATGATCGACAGCGCGCGATGATGTAGACCAAACAACGCGAGCCTCCAAACCACAATCTGTGCAATCCACAGAACTTTACAGTCTGAGTACATATCAAAGATTCGGAATGGGCCTCGGCCACTCGCGCCAATCTCGTCTCCAAGATATCAACTCAATGATCGACGCTCCAGTAAGGAGCTATGATGATGTAAACCAACCAAACCGTGCCAAAACACAACCCCAATCTACAGGAATTGCCTAGAGTCTCTTTTTTGATTGCTCGACATTGAAGACTGAATGAAGGAAGCCCTAACTAGAAAACCAGCACACCAGCACAGCCGCCGAACCGCGGCTAAAATCCAAAAAATCCTCTCTTCTCTAGATTGAAGTCTCTAAGCGCGCGCGCGCGCACGCGCGCCTCGTGATAACGGGGGGGACCAGCCCTATATACGAATTTCTCTCTTGCGACGAAAGGGCCGAAGAGAGGGTAGTGACTTAATACGAGGACGAATAGGATGGATGGGAAGAATGATTGGAAAAGGTTAAATAAAACAAAAAGGCAAAAGGAAAAGTCAATTGGCATGGTCAAGTTGGAAGCAATTCCTGAGACGCAGAGAGGTATTGTATTTTCTGTAATGGAAGCACGCGCATTCCTACGACCCGAGTTGCTATAAATTCACCGCCGTACCGAGAATAATGGCGATGGATCAGATCGAAGCGAGGAGCAACTAGAGGTGAAGAACGTGGATCCATCCTCAAGAAGCGACTCCGTTGAGGATACTGGCGATTCTGGCGATAGATTGGATCGAAAGCGGACTGCAGAAGAAAAAAGGTGGAAATCTCCCAGAAGCGACATTAGCACTTTGTATTAATTAATTTCGATTTCCGTAATAACTGAAAAAAGGAATTTTGTCGTTTGTACTTTATTTTTGCAAGCGAGGAAAAAAAGAAGACCCGAAAACAAAAGGAGATCACCGACTTTGACAGTAGTAGTATAGTAGTGGTTTATTTGTACAAACCAGTACCCCAGAACAAAAAGAAAAGAAAAGAGGAGGCTGACCGTACCGATTGGGAGCCGGGTATCCAAGAAACGTTCTTTTCTATAAAAGTGGCCCCAAGGTTCAACAAACAAAGCAAAAACGAGGAAGAGAAAGAGAAAGGGAAGCCACGTCGTTGTAGAAACAGCGATGGGAGAAAAGAGAGAGCGAACAGTCAAACAGTTCATGCCTCTGCGCTAAAGCCACGCGGGAGGTTTGTCCTCGTCGTGGCCATTGACGCCCTCGAGACCGAGATCAAGTCCCTTGCCGCTCTCCTCCCTCAAACCTGGGAGGTCGCCGATGACGGGCGCTTTGGTTTGGACGCGAGACTGAGAGACGGGTTGGGGGTCTGGGATCTTGGATTGAGACAGGAAGTCGATCGGGCTGCGTGGGGGTGGGCGCTGGTCCGGAGCCGGGTCGTCTTTGGGGGGTAGAGGTGGAGGAGGTCTTGAATTGCGGGTCTGCTGATGCTGCTGCTGTTCGGGGACAGGCATGGTGATGTTCTCTTTCACGGAGACGTCTTTGCGGTTGGAAGGTGGTGCTGCAGCTGTACTGGAGCTAGGGACGGATGTTGGAGGCGCTGGTTTGCGGGAGGAAGGTATGGCGGATAGCTCGACGGGGTCTGGGTCGGGGAGGTTAAAGTTGAAAGTAGGCGCGTCGCCGCCCGTGGTGGAAGCGGGCTTCGAGTTGTTGGAAGCGCGGGAAGCTGTCGAGTCACGACCGAGGGTCTCATGGCTGGGTCGATGTCCAACCGGGACAGCAGAGGCGGGGAGCTCGACAGCCGGAAGCTCGACAGGATCGCCGAACGCTGGACTGGATGAATAGTATTGGCTGCGCGCCGATGAAGGAGGAGCGGGTGAGTCGCCGCGGAGAGAGGCACTGGCGGCTGCGGCGTTCTCGGCGGCGGCGCGATTAAGCATTGCATTGCGTAGATCACGCGGGTTGTAAGCGAAACCCACAGGTTTGGGCGGCGTCACGCGAATCTGCTCGTAGGGATTCGACATCTCTTGCTGAGGGCTCGCACCGAACACCCTTGAAGCTACGCTGCGTGGATCGAAGGCAGGATTGCGATACTGGGCCGCTGGGCTGGTGGGGATGGAGCTCACTTGGGAACTGTTTGTGGGAACAGTAGTCAGGTTGTTCAGTCCATTCATGCTAGGGTGATTGCGCATGCGGAACGGCATATTGCGGCCATCGGTCGGTGTGCTGGGGTTGGAAACCGAGTCCATCGACACCTCCTTCTCGGCGGGTTGCATGACGAATTCCTTGTCCGAAAAGGCATGTAGTGAAGAGATTGGCCGCGCGAGGCTAGCAGCACTGGGGAAGAGTGTACTCGATGTTTGTGCATCGCTGGTCTCGCCCGTAGAGCTAGTCGCGCTGCTGGTATAGCCTGGGATAGGATTGCGGATCTTGAAGGGGTACGCAAGTGGGCCGTCGTTCATGTTACTAGAAGCAGCCGGAATGTCTGCCGGCGTCTCCTGTGGCGTTTCCATCGGCGTCTCTTGACGCGCAACAACACTATTGCCTTCCGATGCGGCGATGTTAGTCGGAGACTGTACACGATCCCTGATGGGTGATTGTACCCGTGGCGCAACAGTAACTTCGTCGGGAGTCGAGCTTTCGCGCAGGTTGCTCTTTGGGGATTCCATCATGGATGTCGTCCGCGTGGGTATCTCAGCATTCCTCTGCGATGCTGTAGTGGAGAACCTGCTGCTGGTGCGCGAGACGGTGCGCGAGATCGTTTCACTGGGTGGGCGGAGGTTGCTGCCTCCCATCGCAGCCCTTGAAGGGCCGTCCTCACTACCTGCAACAAACGGACTCACAGATCGATCTTCGGTTTTCGACCGGTCAGAAATCATCGAGGAGGTCGAGCCTGCCCTTTGTCTCCCATCATCGGATGCGCCAAAGGGCTTGTACGCAGCAGTCTCTGCCGCATGTAGTGTGGTGGGTTGCTGTCGGCTCTCAGGCCGGATACTAGGCTCCTTCTCGAGCTTGTCTTGTCGCTCGATCACAGTCTCATCGTGACTAGAGCCCCATCCTGACCACATCGCAAGACCCCATGACTTCTTTAGCTTTTGTGCAGCCGGCATGTCTGCAGTCCGTCGCCCAGCGAGAGCGGTCGGTGGCGGGTACTCCCCTTCACCCACCACTGCGTACCCTTGCTGTATCTCCTTGAGACGCTTTTTCTGAACCTTCTTCTTGTCACCCGCGAACTTGCTGTCCGCTTCACGCTTGTGCTTCAACCATTTACCCACGGGGCCGGACTTGATAGCACCAATACTCTCGGGATCGAGATGAAGGCACTTCAGCTCTGCTTCCGGTGCGAGCGGGTACGTGACGCCGTGACGATCTACTCTTTGCCTGATCATGTGATCTTCGAACAGCGGCAAAGGATCACCAGCCCTACCCACAATTCCATTGGGCTTCTGCCCTTGTGGCGACGGCCGGAAACTCTCAACATGGTCACCCCCGCGAGACTTGTTTCCAGTCACGTTCGTTGAAGACTCGTTGTCCGTACCGGTTCCAGAACTGATAATTGATATCTGGTCATCATCAAGGGGCGGGACAGACATGTGTTGCGCTTGCCCGAGCGCCCAGGCTCCAAACTGCGCCACCGATCTATACATGTATTTCGCCGGTCTGGTGAAGGACAACGTGTGCGGAACATGACATAGATCGTCCCAAACTTGCAGTTGCACGTCAGTGGGCGGGTACTTGCTGACGTCCTCACTCCGGATGCCGTATTCGTTCATAATCGATTGACTAGGAGGGTACGACGTGGGATTTGCTGCCTTGTGCGCAATATACATCTGCTCGTCGCGAAGAAGCTCAGCTCCACCAACTTGGATCAACATTGGCGGAAGGCCACCAAGAGAAGCTTGTTGCACAGGCGAGACGAGCGGGTGCGCAAGCATGTGGTTTGTCGAGTACATCTGAATCTGGTCTTTGATGGTGATGTTCTCGCCGTTGACGTAGATTGTCAGATCGCGGTCCGCGTGAGGTACTTTGCGGTCTGAATCGGGGAATGACATCGAGGAAAGGTCGTCCTTGGATTTCTTCTTCTTGATAGGGGTCGCAGCGAGATCCCTGAGCTCGTCCGTGTTGGGTGGTGGCCATACCATGGAGGGCTTGTGGTGGAATCCATGTGGAGGGATATAATCTCCCACGCCTTCTCCGGCAACAGAAGGGAAAGAATGCGTCAGGTCGACCCAAGGCGATAGCAAGATCGTGCCGGCTGGCAGTGGTTGTCCCTGATCTCTGAGTGTGACAAGCATGCTCAAAACCATTCCACCTCCCGCCGAGTCGCCAGCAAAGAGGATCTGACTCGGCTCAAAGTCCTCGAGCAGTTGGAGATATGCAGCGATACAATCCTGCAACCCGCAAGGAAAGGGGAACTGCGGCGCAAGTCTGTATCTTGGCGCAAAGACCTTCGCCTTGAGCTTGCGCGCATGCCTTTGCATCTGATAGCGGTGCTCGTCCACAGAGCCAAAGTAGTATGCTCCGCCGTGGACGTAGAGTATGGCCTTGTCGCACTTTTCGCCCGAACGCTTGCGCTCGTTGTAGTCCTTCTTCATCTCCACCCACTCGGCCTTGCAAGGCGCGTCAGGCCGCCGCCACTGCCACCAGCTCTTTCCGCCAACCAGTTCGATTCCCTTTGGCCCAAGCTGTTCCTGAATCATCCTCGCGCTTCGCTCGAGATACTGTGCGCCGATGTCGACATCTTGTGAGCGCACCCAGGTCGGCACGGGAACCCACTGTGCGGTGAAGGCCTGCAAGTCCTCTACAGTGTGCTTCGAAGAGTAGTCCAGAAACTCGCGGATCAGTCGCAGACCCTCATGGTAGCTAATATGAGCCTGGGGTTTGCCGCGCAGAGGAGCCCGGTTGACCACATGCTGCAGATAGGTGCTTACGAGGGCAGGTGTGATGGTGGACACGACACCGAGGGTGCTAAAAGGCATTGCAGCCGAGGAGGGCCAGTGTATGGTTGTACGTGCCGTGCACGTGAAACTCGGTTGGATCCTTCGCGACCCACGATCAGGCGCTGGTTCTCATTGCCCTGCGTCCGGGTGCAGAGTCGCAAGTAGCAGCCCAGCGAATGTCTGTGCAAGGGGTCGGTATTGGTATATGAGAAGGAGTGGTTATAGCAGGTGAATCTCGCGTATCCAGTAATGTCGGTAGTGTCGTCACGGTATGTACATGTGGTGTATGCAACAAGGAATGCCGGCCAAGCAATAAGGGCTCTGTATTGCGTCGCCGGGGGTTCGGAAAGGATGCACAGAAGAACAGGGGCACATGGGGAGGGGGAGAGTGGGAGATCAATTCGAAACGCTCTAGAAGCGGAAGAAGCGGGTTCGACCCCATCCAATCGTACATGAGCTGTAAGGCTGCCACGTGGCTAGCACTCGGGAATTATTGTGCTACGAAAGAAAGTACCTACTTGTCGTAACTTAACTATCTCAACGGTTTGATGAGACCTGTCAATGTTCGTATCATCAACCTTCGCACATCGAAATAAGCGTGTTACCAGCGGGCTACGTTCAAAATGCAGAAGACAGAACTTCTGGATTTCACTGGCATCACATATCCCACTACGCTGGTATCAGATGCTTCCTTACCTGAGAAGAACACCACGGCCGGCGAGACAGCAGTATCCGAAGTGCGTCATCTCACCGACTCGAGTTTCTTCACGCGGTAGTGCCAGTAGCTTTGGTATACCAAAACTGTGCCAGTGCCAGTGAGACAGCCTTTCATGATCAACATCAACCTTATGCCAGCGAGATAGATACAAATCAATCTCGGAATATCTCAACTAAACTGGATTAAATAGGCGGTAGTACCAGCAACTTCGATACATTACAAATGTGTCTGTACCAGTGAGAGATACCCATCAACGAACCCCACAGCGCATCGAGATACCGATTTTGTTGTTTGAAGATGAGTACTAGCATCTCACTGGATCGGCTTTCGTAGTGCGGTAATATCGGCAGCTTCAGTCAAATCTTGGATATACCAGTACCAGTGAGAGAGCGAAACTCGGAAGTTGCTTTTTCAAATGGCCGAGAGTTCGGACTTGCAGTGATACCATCGACTTTCGCATGCCATCGATTGTGGCAATGCCAGTGAGAGGGCGTGGTCAAACTGTGAATTTCTCAACGGGCGTGGGACTCACACGTAGTAGTATCATCGACCTCGTCACGGGTAGATTGCTATGTTGCCGGTGAGAGAGCACTTGGACGAAATGGCTGTCTCGCTGGTATACGTGTTCACACGTAGTGATATCAGAAACTTTGGTCCGTAAAATCATGGGAATCGCCGCTGAGATACCCCTAAAACTAACGTTTCGCATCCTTGGCCCTATGCGCGAAAGCCTCGTACGTCTCCAGCATCTCCGCCGTGATACCCTTCGGCGTGTTCTCGAAACCGATTTCAAGATCCTCTTGGCACAAGCTTTGATCCGCCGCGTCCTCCACAATCGCACGTCTGACGAGCTGACCTACGGCCAGATCGCACGCGCTCTGGATCTCCGCACCAGAGTAACCTTCGATCTGCTCCACAATCTCCTCAAGTCGGACATCGTCCCTCAATTGCAGGCCCTTGATGCCGATCTTCAAGATATCGAGACGGGCGGCGCTCGAGGGAGGGCCCAGATAGACGTGGGCGTCGAACCGGCCGGGACGGAGGAGGGCGGGATCGAGCGATTCCGGCTTGTTGGTTGCTGCGAGTACTTGGACGCCCTTGAGTTGCTCAAAACCGTCCATCTCGTTGAGCAATGTTGTCAGTACGTTCAATCCAGAACTGCCGCCGGAGTCTCTGGAGGCTCCGATTGAGTCGATCTCGTCGAAGAAGATGATGCTAGGCGCTGCAGCTCTGGCCTTGCGGAAGGTCTCTCGCACTGCACGCTCAGACTCGCCAACATACATACTGATGAGCTCTGCGCCCTTAACGGCAATGAAGTTGAGTCCGTAGGTGTTGGCAACTGCCTGTGCAGTCATTGTCTTCGAGCACCCAGGCGGGCCGTAGAGCAGCACGCCCTTTTGCTTGCTTGATCGACCGAATTTGGCAAGCAGGTCTGGATACTTGATCGACCAGCCGATGGTTTCGTCGAACCGCTGCTTGACAGCGTCGGAGCCTCCAATGTCATTCCACGTGATGTCTGGCGTTTCGAGGACGATCTCGCGGAGTGCAGTAGGACGAATCGTTTGCTGTACCGCTTCGAAATCTTTCAGAGTGATGGCAAAAGTGCTCTCCAGAGCTGCTGGATTCGACTCTCTCCGGCTGCAGGTCGCGCCATCAACGAGGGTGTCTTCGGTACTACCACCACTGGAAGTGCGCGATTGCACCTTGACCCATTCTTCTGTTTCGTCGTCTGTGCGATCGATGAAATGCTCCATTGCTTTCTCGACAAACAAGGCCATGTCCTTGCCGGTGAAGCCGTGTGTGGTTGCTCCGACCTTCTCGCACAGATCGATTGGCTCTGTTGAGATGCCGCGGAGAGACGCCTTGAGGATTTCGACACGAGCGATACGATCAGGCACGGGTAGTTCGATGGTGTCGGCAAAACGGTTAGGTGCTGTCAGAGAGCCATCAACATCCGTCGGATTACGGGTCGCTGCAACGACCATGACTGCCGCGCCAAGGATGGTATTGAAGCCTGCGTGGAGAGACTGGATGGCCGGACGCGCTACTGTATCATTGGCGCCAGCGATCTCGTCAAGATTATCGATGATAATGAGACTGGGCTGGTTTGCGAAAGCGTCGTTGAAGGCCGATTGGATCACGGATTCGTTCTTAGAAGCCGTGCCAAGAAGCTGTCTCTTCTCCAGACGGATGACTTTCTTAGCTCCTGATCTGGTTTCGAGCTCATTGAGCAGCATCGTCTTGCCTGTGCCTTCGCAGCCATGCAACATGATCCTATTTGCTTTTCTGGGCAATTTGGCATCCCCGGAGTTGTTCTCCTTGGCCTTTTTGCACAGTCTGGATAGGGCCTTGTTAAGCACCTTGACCTGGTTGGCCAACCCACCAATACGATCGACCTCTAGACGCATGTCGAATACTCTCTGCGAGGTAGAATCAGATGAATCTGTAACAGGGTCGGCAAGCTTGATCTTGGTAGAATCGGTGATCGTGAACAGGGTCATGGCGTCTTTGGAACCAGGTGCTTCGATGTGCTCGACGAAGAAACGTTTCTTAAGGCCTTTCTTGGTGGCGACATCGAAAGTCATACCGACGGAAATGGCCTCACAGTTGCCTTGATTCGTAAATCAGTATTTTCCTTAAAGAGGTAGCAAATGGCAATATTGACTTACCAAGGATGAAACGGCATCGACCGAGCCAGAGGTCATCATCGACCCCATCATAGTCGGCAGGCGTGACGTCCGTGAGGGAGACTGCCACAGCCTTTGTCTTCTTCTTGTCGCTTTTGGAGATCGTGATCTGAGTGCCTTGCTTGAAGCCGAAGGTCTCGCGAAGGGTATCGCTCATTTTCGCAGGCGGAATTTTCGGACTGGTGCCCATTCTGTCTGCAGCACGCCACGCGATACCCAGACCAGTCGCGCCATCTTCGTCAGTGATTTGGCAGATATCTTCTACCTTGAGGCCAATTTTGTCGAGCGCTTCAGGCGCGATTTGGACTCTGAAAGCGCCATCAAGTCCGGTGGTTGTCAGCGGACGAACGACGAAGCGTAGTTCACCCATGATTCTCACTGGAATGAGGTGTAAGTATTTAATAGATCGCAGCCTGTATGACCGGAGAGATCGAAGGGTAAGGCTTACATGTAGAGGATCAAGTGAGTCTGAGTAGTGTAGTCGAAGACGACCAGCAAATGCTAGACATATAGAAATCGCAGAGCGGGCGTTCCCGTGTTAGCGTGAAGTATGGCTGCGACTGAGCCTCTCAGCGGGCAGGTGCCATTGGGTCAGCGCGAAAAGAATTGATATTAGCAGGTGAGAATGTGAGAATGAACGGAGTCACAGTGTTGGTAAATGGCTGAAGTGACTCATTTCATGACTCTTCTCATCAATGAAGTGATGTTCGACATGTGATTCCAACACCAAACATCACTCAGCAAGAAGGCGCGCCTCTCAATCCGGTTTAGCGGTGCTCCAGAATGTTCAGGCATCCAGGCAGAAATCGACCTCTCTCAAGCATCGGCAGCTGTTTCACGGCCAAATCGACTTCACAGCTTGCACGTGAACAGCTTCCGACTAGCATCCCACTGCACGTTCATGCGAGCGATTGATGCTCATAGCGCCAGTCTCGAGAAGGCGCGCTGTCTGGCCAATATGGAGCGGCCGTGAACTTCTCCCACGCGCGCGCAGCCATGGCGCCAGCCGCGCGCACCCTTTCACCAACCAGGCCGGGAAGAGAGGAGCCCGCGATGGGCGGACTGGCAAAGCGAACCAGGCCAACGACAAACAGCACGCCGACAAGAAGCCTTCCTTGATTGAGCAGCTGTTCCCGGAGGAAACCAAACGCTACGATGCGGCCAAAGCGAAACGCGAGCGCGAGATCCCTCGCCTACCTCTGGAAATGCCTGGGGAAGGCCAGACGCGGATCGATCGTGTCGAGAGAGTTAGCCCTCGAATTAGCGAGTTCGAGTCTCGGAAAGCTATGCAGAAGAGAAAAGAGATGGAATTTCAAGCCAAGGCAACCTCACAGACAAGTGTGCTGGTCTTGCTCAATGCAAGCAAGAACTTGACCGAGGATGACTTCAGACGCTTGATCCCAAAGGGCGAACACTTGGACGGGTGGAGGATGGAGCAGGGGGACATCCTGAACATCATCCCGGGACGCAATCTGGCCACGCTGGAGCAGGAGAACCACTACTATCTGGTCTTCTCCAATCCCTTGAGCGCTTTCGTCTACCAGGGTCACGCTACGCGCATCTCTCGTCTGGCCGCAGAGCAGACACCAGATTCACTGCACACCGCTCTCGCTCCGACACCTGGCTACATGCTGAATGGTGTCGACGTGTACGCTGCGATCCAGGCCTACACCCTCACCTCTTCGACCCAGACTTTGAACCTCCGCCAACTCAAACCACCACTTTCACCACTCATGTCGTCGATCGTTCAGCGTGGAGGGTATTCGGCCATTCTAGACAGACCGGACAAAATGCCCTACGAAGTGCGCTTGACTCTGGAAGGCCCGCAACTCCCCGCCTCCCGTATCAGGTACATCGTCTACGAAAGCGGTCGCGACAGAGCACTAGGCTGGTCTGGCGGCGAAGAATCCAACATCAAAATCTCAAAGTACGAACCCGCACCACCGGTACGAAGAACCTCAGACGTGGGCCTAGCCTCTAGAATTCGCACGGAGGAATCGCAGCTTCTCCTGGACATGAATAGATCGCAAATGTTCTTTCCTGACTCTACCCAAGACGTCGAGACCACGAAGAAATACAAGACTGCTAACAACGTCTACATCCTGGGCTTCCACACCGAGCACGCTGCGCAGAGCTTCGTCCGCTACTGGCACCGGAAGCCGATGGATTGGGGCAAGAAGAGCGTGGAATCGGATGGTGACCTTCCGCCTATTGCGAATGCCGAACTTTTGTGGTAGGGTATTGTAGAGGTGGAGAACTCCTTTACGGGGTTTTATGTAAACATACTGTACTTTACTTGTTCGTGTCTTCCGTTGCTAGCATTCCTCATCTTGCCCAAGCCCCTGTCTTTCCAGTGCTGCAATTATTGTTCCGTCCCCAATGAGCGAAATGTCAACCTAAAGGCCAACTAATGTCGGCGCTCCGTGGTGAACAATCGTCTGTCACCCAATCCCTTTCTCCTGTCCTGCTCGCGTAAAAAAGCACAATTCGATCGAGGTCTGATGGTTGGTTACCACGCAGTTTTGCTGCGTTGCTTTGTTTTTGGGTGCTGATCATGCAGCTCATACGCTCTTGATTGTGGTGTTTTTGGTCTTTTTGATGTTGCGGTTATCGTTGTTGCGGCTGACACGTTTTTGTGGTGTTCGTCTGGCTTGCACGTCATGCAGTGCGTTCTTCTGAATGCTGTGATGCATCACTCACTCACCGTACTCTTCCACCTCATCCCCACAGGTAGCAGTCAGTCGATGCACCCCATGATGAATCAGTACGGCCTGTGGCGGTCCTTGGCACCAGTGACCGCCACAGTATCGGCCTCGTACATCTTGCTCAGAGCATCCCAGCCGGTGTTATCGAGCCCCAGCTTGCGAACACCATGCTGTCCACGGTTGCACCAGCCGCGATCGGTGGCGGGGCGGCACTTGACGAACTCGGAGAACCAGTAGTCATAAATGCAGCAGTCGCGGCAGTCATTGCCCCAATGCTTGCCGAGCTGCTCCATCATGCTGCCGGCAGTCAGGCCCTCGTCGTTCCAGATCTCTAGAGTGTCAAAATCGAAGCACTCGACTCTGAAGGAAGTGACGGCGGCGCTGAAGGGCACCATCTCGCGCCAGGAGGCGTCCCAGTGTTGGATGGCGTGGGTACGGTGCGAGCAGTGGTGGATCCCGCCGTCCTCGTAGCGGATGGGGGAGACGAGGTACCGCTCGCGGGACTTGTCGGGGATGAAGTTGGGGTTCGGGTACCAGGAGTCGGGGCGTGGCTCGTAGGTGGCGCGGGCGCCGATCCAGAAGCGCCAGACTGGGTTGGGTGGTGAGGTTAGTCGGAGCCGTTTGGTGCTCGGGGGATGGGAGGGTTTTAACTTACGGAACAGCTCGGCGAAGGGGTTCATGAACGGACCTGAAGCGATGCGGGCGACCGGCATTGTCTTGTCCTTCGGCGGGGCTAATGGGATGAGGGTCCTGGGCTTCACCACGTTGTGGTCGTAGAGGCGCGAGGAGCCGAGGACGTCTTGCTGCCTCGATCTTCGCATATGATACTTGCTCATGTTCACGTTGCAGATAGTCACGTCACTTCCACCACTGCCGTTGCTGTCGTCGCTGTCGACGCTGCTGCCGCTGCCTGGAATGGTGTCGGATGGGGTGGAGTAACTTACGTTTTTGTGCTCACCAGGAGCGTTGTCGTCGTCAGAGCCTCCCTCGCCGTAGCCGAACTTTGTGATCTCATCGGGGGTCGGGACCAGGTACCAGTTCGGCTCGTAGGTGCTCGGGTAGTAGACCTTCTGCGAGTGGAAGGGCTCCAAAAACAGTGCTTTGCGCACGCGGGTGGAGGTCTGCTGCATTTTCTGCCATTGTTTGCAGACGCGTTGGGTGAGGAAGAGGTCTTGCAGAGGGAGATGCAGGAGGATGTCTTCGAGCAAGTCGAAGGTTGCGAACACCTTGGTGGACGCCGGTGGAAGCATCTCGTTGGTGTTGAGGGCGGTGGTGGGTGTGGAAGGGGATGAGAGGAGTTTAGAGGGTGGTGTGAGAGTGAGAAGAAGAGTGATGTGTGAGCTTCATTTGGCTGTTGACGGGACGAAATTCGAAGGTAAACAATCGGGTGATTGTGCAGCCAATAGCAACCGGATCATCCCGATGCGCGATGGTAGCACCATAAATGATCCCGATGACCAAGGAGATAGATCGAAGCGAGTAGAATTGACCTTCATAGAATATGGGATGATGTTGATCATATCGGCCATGTCGTCGCGACAATGAGAGTCTCTCGATGGTCACGATACTTCAAACGCCCCCGAAATTGGGGATGTTCCTACTCAGTAACGTCAGTACCGCAGTAAGACCACAGCAGCGAAGAGATTATCCCGATGGATAGATGGAAGGGAGTACGCCGCAAAGCTGAGGATGCCACCGCATAGTGTGATGACACCGCAGTAGCATCGACGCTCAGAGAACATCATCTCAATGGGCAGCTAAGATCAACGTGACCACAAAGCAGGAGGTACTACCACATGGCGACGATACTACCGCAGTGTCATCGAGGCCTAGAAGGAGCATCATCTCAATGGACGGGATGTAGCTAGCATATGTACAAAGGAGAGGACTCTTACATGTAACCTGCTACCAATCGGTGGTAGTTACATTCAGCGGTCTTGGAGACTGATCGGAATATCCAGTTCTCACTGGTGTGCTACTAATCTGAGTGAACTGTTGTTGCTGATACCAGCACTTGCTCTCATTCGCTTCACGAAGACACTGTCAGATAGTTTCAGCTAGTATCAACGCTCTCACTGGGTCGCTGCCGATTTCAGTGTAAGGCTGCTGCTGATACAAGTGCTGTGTCTCATGCGCTTTCCGGGGGTGCTATCGATTGGTATCAGCTTTCTCACTGGCACGTTACCTATCTGAGTGTGATGTGGCTGCGGATATCAGCACTTGATCTCATTATTGTTCCGGAGATGTCACTAGCTCATATTAGCGCTCTCACTGGTGCACTGCCAATCTGAGAGTACGTTTGCTGATGATATGAGCATTTGTTCTCACTGATTTCTCAGAGATGCTGTCGACTCGTATCAGCTGTCTCACTGGCATACTATTGATTTGAGCGTGTGGTTCTTGCTGATACAAGTGTCTGCTTCCAATCATTCATCGGAGATGTTGTGAATCAGTATGAGTGCTCTCACTGGTGCACTATCATAATCAGGCGTACGGCTGCTGCTGATAGGGGCATTCAAACCTCAGGGACACTATTGGTTAGTGTCAGCGCTCTCATTGGTATACTGTCGACTTGGGCGTACGGGATATGCTGGTACGAGCGCTCGTTGTTACAGGTTCCCCAGAGATAACGTTATTAATCACCAGTATACTTCAAAGCCTGCAACTCCGAAGACCAGTGGACGTGGACATGCTCTTTATTCAGCTCTTCTCTTCTGCCGTATCGTTCTTGATCTTTGCGTCCTTTCTTTGCGGTCGTTCGCCGAAGATCGTGGTACCCACTCTTACTTCGTCGCTGCCTTGACGAATCGCAGCTTCGTAGTCGGAGCTCATGCCCATGGAGAGCTCGAGATCCTTCTCCTCAATACCGAGATCCTTGACCACCTGATCTCTGACATCTCTCAGTGTCACGAAGTCCTCGTTCTCTGTTTCAGGTGTTGAAGCTTTGCTTCGTGCAATCGCACCAATGGTCATCAACCCGGCGAGCTGAAGGTGTGGGCACTTCTCCCTGATGTGCTTGCAAAGATCCAAGGCGTCCTTGGGGTCAACACCGCTCTTTTCTGCCTCTCCAGATGTGTTGATCTGCGCGAGGACGTGTAGCTTCTCCGGCAACTCCTGCTTCTCAGCCAGAGCGGCACGACCTTTCTCCAGGGCGTCCGCCTTCTTCGTAGTATCGACGCTGCTGACGCACCACAGGTTGGGAACTTGCTCGGCCAGAGGCTTGCACTTGTTTGTCTGAAGAGCGCCGATCATGTGCCATTTGATAGACCTGGGCAGGATGGCCGCCTTTTCCGTAAGCTCTTGCGCGTAGTTCTCACCGAAGTGTACGTGTTTGGTGGGCTCTTGATGGAGGGCAAGGATGTCGTTGGCGGGCTTCAGTTTGGAGACGGCAATGAGACGGACCTACATTTCTATCATCAGCGACTTGGCTCGCTGGGTGTGCATGACCGATCACTGCGTAGATACCTGGCGTGATTTGGCGGCTCCAGATATTTTCTGCAGAACACTGCCGACATTTTCTGCCAGCACTTGGGCGCGTTGAGGGTCCACACGCATGTTCTCGCCGTTCGCCTGGTTTTCATCCGACATTGTTTGCGTTGACAAGGGTAGAAAAGGTTCGCAAGACTGCCGTGATGGTCTAACAAAATGTGATGAGGTCAGAACAAAGCCCCTCGCGCCAATGTTACCCCGAGGCATTGGCCACTTCTCCTCATGCACTCCGCACGAGGGTGAACTCTCATCCTGAACGATCACCACATCCTCAAACTCTTAGACGCTGCTTGATAGACCGAACCGACAGATCTAGACTAGGGTTCGTTCATAAGCATGCCGAGTTTGCAATGGTGGATTGGGCGCGAGGGGATTAAAATCCAGAAGGCATAAGTAACTATTCTCCTCCTTTCCTTACCGATCTTGACTTCTCCTCCACTTACAACTGGACTCATCATGGTGTCTGGACATCAACTAATCGCGGCGGCCTCGCTGCTGTCCGGTCTCACAGCGGCTGCAAAATACGAAGAATACATTCTGGCTCCGCGTTCTCGTACAATTCATCCAGCCAAAGTCCACGGCTACAACGGCTCAATCTCAGGAACCGAAAGCCTCATTGGAGATGCCGGTGGCCAAGCAGTCTTCGATGGAGTGTCAGCGGTCACCTACGACTTTGGAATCAACATCGCAGGCTTCGTGACCCTGCAAATCGGGGACGTGGACGAGGACCAGTCTATTGGGCTCACTTACACCGAAAGCTCTCTCTGGATTTCCAACATCAGCAGCGATGCCACTGAAGATGCTGGCATGGACGAGCCGTACTGGTTCTCTCCCCAGGAGTCTGGAGACTACACCACTGACAAAGACCATGGACGAGGAGGATTCAGATACCTGACGCTTGTCCACAATACCACCGGAAGCATCACCGTAGAGTCGGTTTCTGTCTACTACACCGCCATGCCCCACTACGAGGAGTCTCAGATTGCGAACTACACAGGTTACTTCCACTGTGACGACGAGCTCCTGAACCGAATTTGGTATGCGGGCGCGTACACCAACCAGCTGTGCACGGTATGTACATTGCAGGCAGTCAAGAAACATGGGCAAGTTGACTAATACAATGACCCTTCAGATCGATCCCACCACTGGAAACTCACTCGTACACCCAGAGTTGAGGTCGAACATGACAAATGACGAAGTTGGTCTCGTCAGCTGGCACAACAACTTCACCATCGCCAACGGGTCTGCCGTACTCACCGATGGTGCAAAGCGTGACCGCCTGATCTGGCCAGGCGACATGGCCATCGCGGTGCCCGCAATCGTCGCATCTTACTACGACATTGAGTCCATTGAGGATTCCTTGAACTCTTTGTACTCTCTGCAAAACGACAGCACCGGTCAGCTTCCTTATGCAGGTATTCCGTTCACCGAGCGCGGCTTGCAGTCGGACACATACCATTTGTACAGCTTGATCGGTGTGGCAGATCACTTCCTATACACAGGTGAGACCCGCATGGACCCGTCCAGCCGTATCCGCACCACGCCGAACATTCACTAACTCCAAATTCTCAGGTGACCTTGCTTACGTTGAAGGCAAGTGGGATCAGTGGGTTGCTGGTCTTAACTATTCGCTGTCTACGATCGACGATTCTGGGATGGCGAACATCTCCTACTCCAACGACTGGCTTCGCCTTGGCATGGGCGGCCACAACATCGAAGCCAACAGTATCATGTACCACACGATCCAGCAAGGTATCATGCTAGGTCAAGCTATTGGTGCCGATCAGTCTATGCTAGACTTGTGGGCACAGTCCGGCGAAGGCATCAAGTCTGCCGCCAATGAGCTGCTCTGGAACGAGACCGCCGGATTCTACCACGATAACGAGACCACGACACTCGCACCTCAGGATGGAAACGTCTGGGCAGTCTTTGCTAATCTCACCGATTCGCAAGAGAAGAAAGAGCGCATCAGCGCCGGCCTTTCCACTCGCTGGACCGAAGTCGGAGCACCGAGCCCCGAGGCTGGCAATGCCGTCTCGCCTTTCATCTCCAGTTTCGAGCTGCAGGCACACTTCCTCGCAAACAACGCTAGCGCTGCTCTTGCCCTGACCCGACTGCAATGGGGCTTCATGCTGGATGACCCTCGCATGACCAACTCTACCTTCATCGAGGGATACCAGGCAGATGGCGAGCTACACTACTCGCCGTATAACAATGACCCGCGTGTTTCCCATGCTCATGGTTGGGCTACTGGTCCCACATCTGTCCTGACCTTCTATATCGCTGGCCTTCACTTGCAGAGCAATGGTGGCGAGACATGGGAGATCTACCCGCGTTTGGGCGACTTGAAGTTTGTCGACACGGGCTTCTCCACTCGCAAGGGCATGTTCAGCGCCATGGTCAACGCCTCCTCTGGTGTTGTCACCGCCATGGAATTCTCGACGCCATCTGGCACAACTGGAGTTGTCCGGCTGCCCGGCCTGACTGGTTCCCTGAGAAGCTCGAACGGTTCTTCGATTGCTCTTGTGGATGGCGAGGCAAGGGATGTGCCTGGTGGCAGCTATACTTTGAAAGTCGACGGGACAACATCCGGAAACGGTACGACCAACGGGACGGCGACTGGATTGCCGCCCGCTCAGTACTCTGGTAACGGTGCCGCAACGCTGTCTGCGAGTGCTCTTGCGCTGGGTGCAGGCTTGTTTGCTCTGTTGATGTAGTCGATCGAATTGTACAAGATTGCGACTTTTTTGGCGTGAACATTTTACCAAACGCTACACAGACACGAAATGAAACGATATTTCACGATAAAATCTTTCTTGCTAACGTCAAATTTTCCACAATTAGCGCGAGAATACTACTGCACTGTCAGCAGTCTGTATTGACGTACATTACCTAGGTAGTGGGTGATCTGGATCCTTTTCGACGGATGCGTACATGCCGAGCCAGACCACTGGCACGGTATGCAGGGTGCAACGTCCATGGTTGCTATACAGAACAACAGCACTACCGGAACGATGATCAGTAACACAGAAAAATCACAATATGCTACCCGGTCTTCATTCTTTGGAACTCCTACTTGTGTGTCACTGAGGTTCACTAACATCAAGTTGGATAATAGCAACTTCGACAACAGCAAACTCGAAAGAAGTCGTTTGCGGCCTAGACAGGTCCAGAACTGGGGGCGATTGATCAGGGCTGCATGCGTGATCTAGGCCGCGGATGCTGATTGTCTGTCTTATCAGTGGCATGCCAACGCTCTCAGGAATGCATTCGTGGCCCAATACCAAAACATTCGCCAAAGCTTGATTGACGGCTTCATCCCTGGCTACAATTACCCACAAAATCGAGCAGCGTTGCAATCACTCCTTTTCCAACCAAAACACTATGCACAACTCAAGACCAACACCAATATCAATACCATCATCATCACAAACGCTACCAATAACCGACAAAATCATCACCACCTCCACCATAGCCAGGAACAATCATCGCCACCACCACCACCATCACAATCGAACCATCAACTCGAAAAACCCAAACCCACAACCCGCAAAAATGCGCACCACAGCCCTCACCCTCAGCCTAACAGCCTCCGTCCTCACCGCCACCGCCCTCGCCCAAGACGCCTACGCCGCCGTGTCCGCCGCCAACGCCTCGATGACCACAATCCTGCCTCCAGCCAACTGCACGAGCGGCTGCACCACCATCGTCGAGCCCTGCTCCGAGACCAGCACCCCGGTGTACCGCAGCGGCGGAATGCCGCCAGTCACCGGCTCGGCGACTTACAACATGCCCAGCGGCCCTAGCGCCACGGGCGGGGATGCGGGTGCGCCGCCTGCGTACACTGGTGCTGCTGCGGCGGTGCAGGTTGGGGGGTTGTTGATTGTTTCTGCTGCTGGGATGCTGCCTCGGTTGGTGTAGAGGCTGGTATGGCTCGCGGATTTCCTTTTTTTTTTTTCAATGAGGTGGTCGATACGCATAGATTGAGTTGTGGCTTTTTTCTTTTTCGTTGTTGTCGAGGTGAGAAGTAATGTCTGTTGTTTAATCATAATGATCTGTAGTAAATTCGAATGTGTTTTTTTTTTGGGTTTGATGCTGCTGGAATGATAGAGTCTTTTTGAGTTTGGGAAGTGAAGCATCTTCGTTAGCTTCTCGCTGAGGATAACCATACATTCATGACTTTCGTGGATCATCTCTTGTCTCAACCGACTCACAAAGTCCATTGCGATCATGTCGCATCGTTCACTTGTTGAAGGTCCAGCCAGCCACTTTCAACATCTCGTTGACTTCCTGATCTCTTAGCACGAACTCCCAACCAGGTGCCTGCCCTAGTTGTGGCTGCGCCGCACGATACCCGTAGACGTTAGTAAAAGTCCACGTCCGACCCTCGAGCTCGTGGCCAGGCTGCGGATGGAAGGTGAAAGTAATGAAACAGAGCGCCGAAGTATCACTCTGAACAGCGGTCTCGACACGATCAAGCGTCATGTGGCAGCCAAGGCCGGATTCGATGTTTTTGCGCATCTCACCGGCGATAAGTGCCTCCGCCGCATCGGGTGTCTGTGTGTATGATTAGAGAAGTAAAACATGCCATTCGACTTGCTAGGCTGACTTCGAAATACGACTTTTCGCCGTTGGTCAATATCATGCAGCCCGGGGTGTAACAACGTCCGGCTTTGTTGGCTACGGTAGTGTGGTGCTTGAGTGAGGATGCATCGGGTGTATCCCAAGACTGGCCGTAGGTTTTGGCAAAGGACTCGGCTTCGTTCTGGATGTTTCGAGACATGGCGTTTGAGTAATGACTACGACGGATGACCGGGGCGAGGAGATGTTAAGCCTCTTGGATAGGTGGCAGCTAACGACCTCTCCGCGGTATCCGCATTTTTGGGGCGGTGTTGCGAACCTGCGGTGTAGCAAAGCTGACAACAACGGAGACGGAGACAGCCCGAACCTGGCCTTGGACGGAATCGAATGCTTCGCTGTTGTTGAGGATTTACTGATAATTGTCTAAAAAAAAATTGATCAAAAGTAACAAAAGTACATGCAGACACAAGATGTGGCCTCGTGAGTCCTGAAGACAAGGAGACAGCAGACCCCGTTGCACCCGACCGACAGCTGGCGATGTCATGCTTGGCCCTGGCGTGCTGGCCCCGGCAGAGGCAGAGTACCTTAGACCAAGGCAACCATTCCACACCCTGGCACCATAGTCGACATACGTGGTTGCAGCAATTATCTACCCACTGTTCTTCCTTGTCCTCCCTTTATCCTCGCGTTCCCACCACTTCGTCCACCCGATTACTGCTCAATGCCGTGAAGAGACAAGCCCCGCCGGATCCCTCCCTGCTTTAACCTCCGCCGACAATGGCATATGCCCCCTCCGCCGTCCCTCACCGAGGAGCTGCTCACCGGGCACCAACACAGGCCTCCAATGCTCCTCCAGGCACTTTCCTCCCCGGAACAAAGGTCCAAGTCGGCAGCCAGCGGGTTATCATCGAAAAATATCTCTCCGAAGGTGGCTTTGCGCACGTCTATGTCGCCCGGGTTCCTCGAGAAAACAACAAGCATGAGATCGCCGTGCTTAAGCGAGTGGCCGTCCCGGACAAGGACCACTTGGCCAGCATGAGGACGGAAGTCGAGACTATGAAGAAGCTTAAGGGACACCGGCATATTGTGACATATATGGACAGCCACGCCAGTCAGCTCAATGGTGGTGGCTACGAGGTCTTTCTGCTCATGGAATTCTGCAGTGGGGGAGGCTTGATCGACTTCATGAACACGAGACTGCAGCACAGATTGACCGAGCCGGAGATTCTGAAGATCTTTGGAGATGTTGCCGAAGGTGTTGCTTGTATGCACTACCTCAAACCACCGTTGCTGCACCGCGACCTAAAGGTGGAGAACGTGCTTATTTCGAAGGCGGAAGACGGATCGACAATGTACAAGCTATGCGATTTTGGCAGTACCGCAGCTCCGAGAGCCGCTGCAAGTACTCCCGAGGAAGGACGATTGATCGAGGAGGATGTACAAAAGCATACTACAATGCAGTACAGGAGTCCGGAAATGATAGATGTCTGGCGCAAACAGCCCATCGACGAGAAAGCGGATATCTGGGCTCTTGGTGTACTACTATACAAGCTCTGCTACTACACGACTCCTTTCGAGGAGGTTGGTCAGATGGCCATCTTGAACGCAAGCTTCAAATACCCAAGCTATCCTCAATTCTCGGACAAGCTCAAGAAATTTATCGGCTGGATGCTGAAGGAGGATCCAAGAAATCGACCGAACATTTACCAGGTGATCAAGGAAGTTTGCGGAATGCGTGGCACTCCGGTTCCAATCAAGGACATCTACGCGGATCGTACTCATTCCGAGGCACGGAGGACACAAACTTTGCCTTCCCGCGATGGCTCGACATCTTCACCAGGTGGAATTGGCTTGCAGAAGGCAAGCTCGCGAGTAGACGCTCCGCGCATCCCGGACATAGCACCCATGCGAAGAGGCCGTCCGACGTCGTCTACAACTCCCCAGCCTCTTGCCAACTCCGCTCAGCCCTCGCCTGCCAGAGGAGATCCGTTCGCTGCTCTTGACTCAAAGAACTACGAAGCACGAGCAGGCGCAGTCGACGAGTTGTCAAAGCGATTCCCCAGGCTCGACGAGTTCTCTATCGCGCATGATCCAAGCGGTCGCTTCCAATTCGACAAGAGCCCGCCGGTGGCTTCGCCGCCTGTGCAAAACAACGTCGACGATCGTGTTGCACATGCGCTTGCAGACGACCTTTTTGCCTCGTCCAAGCCCCAAGCAGAAGCGCTCAAATCGCATAGCACTCCCCAGTTGGACAAGAAACCAACAGCGCCAGCCGCAAAGCCGAAGATTGCCGAGAAAGTGCGAGATTTCAACCAGCAGTCTCCTCTCATGCACCAGCCCACACCGATGAGACACAATCCCAATTACAAGTCTACAGCTACAGGCAGCTCTCCGCCTCCTGCTGCTGCTCTCAGGAAGCCAGTTGACACGCCCGAGTTGAAGATGCCAGAGATCAGTAAGCGGCCAATCTGGCGGGTACCGGATCACAGCCGGTCTACCAGCGTTCCGAGAGCGTGGGATGCTACAAACGACGCTGTCGATCCTGTACAGTCTAAACTGCAAGCACCAAAGAGACCGAACATCCTCGACACCTTCCGCTCGAAGTCACATACTTCTGCGTCCGCAAAGTCCCCGACCTCTTCTCGGCCTTCGCTGGAGATGCATCGGCCTTCACAGCTGGAGGTTGATGAGCCTTCCTTTGCACGGGCTCAATCTGCTCAGATGCGCCAGCGGCCTAGTAGCGTCTACGTGAGCTCTAACCTGGAGTTTCTACGTGACCAGGAAACCGCTCGGAAGTCTTCAGTTGAGATCCGAAGGTCTATGGACAAGAGTCGTAGTCGCCAATCGAGCCCACGGCTCATGGCCTTCGACACCAACGAGCAGGTTCCAGACGATGCCAACATCGAAAACGACTTGGATTACTTGCGAAGTAACGAGGAAGCAGGAGATAGCAAGCGTAGGCACAGCAAACAGGGTGCGTCGGGCCACAAGAAGCGTTCAAGCATTCCCTCGATTGCGAACGCCAAAAACATCTTTGCCGGCCGGTTCGGCGATGCTTTCAAGCGTTTTGAACAAAACCCGGGCGAAGAAAAGGGCCAAGCAGACGAAAGGCCTAGGACGCCGGAGGCACCGCAACAGAGTGACCCATATCAGTCTCTGTCTCCGATCCAAGGCTCCGAGCCAACTCCCAGCAGATATCTTGATGAGACTGAAGACGTCCCACCGGAAGTTAGGAGGGAGTTCGAACGTCAACAGCTCGTGCAAGAAGAAAGGCGAGTCGCCGAAGCCGCCGCCCAGTACCGCGCGAACGTGACTGCAAATGGTACTGGAAACTCTGCCAACATCAGTCGCGCAAGCACTATCCAGAAACGTGTGCAGTCACTTCTTGACGAGGGCAGAAAATCTCCGGTGGCGCCTAGAACTGCAGAGGGCTATGGCAAGTTCACCAATCAACCAGGGGAGCTAACGAATCAGCCTTTACCGCCGCGGCCGTCCTCTGTGAACAAGCCAACTGTTCCGTTGCCATCTCGCCAGATTCCAGTAGACCTTTCCGTGCCCGGTCTCGTGGACCCGCGCGTCCGTCCTTCCTCGTCAGGCCATCCTCTGACACAAACTGCGTCTGCTCCCCCAGTTGCACAACATCAGCGCGTTGTCTCGCGTCCCAGCGCGCCGCCGAAACCCAAAGTCCTCCGCACCGGACAGTGGCAGCAAACCCAAGAGCAGCAACCGGAGCTCGCGAGACCCCTGCAAGCCAAACCAACAGGACTTGCTGCTCTCCTCGCAAAAGACTTGGAGGGAGTGCCGGACTACCCTGGTCAGGAAGCACCTCCGGCAAGATACAGTGACAATGTCGCTCCTCGTGGTAACCAAGGGTTGGAAATCGGTGATACCGCCCAAGATCTTGAAGCTGATTTTAGCGCGAGATATCCCAGTCTGCACGGCATTGAGATGGTGGAGAGGGAGATTGGCTCTCGTGATGTGAGGGAGGTGTGATGTCGTCTTCTATTTTGTATGTTAGGCTACTGTGAGTGGCGGAGGTCGGATCTGATGGACTGTATAAATGTATTGTGTTCGACATACAATCAAGATCTGCTTGTCAGAGGATGTACTAGGAAATGACCATGACGATTTCGATCGTTCGACCGTCCAACTATTTAACGGCTCATAATGAGTCCGGGTTTGTCCTACTCCGCCAGTACCAGTGAGATCCAAAACAGTCGCACTTTCTGATACACGGCAACAAAACCGAATCGCCGATAACTTGGGTTTCGCTCGCCGCTGCGAAATAGCCGAAAGAAGCCGATGTCACGATCACAACCTCACCTTTACGTACTTACAGACAAAAACACAACTCTCACCAAGCAACTCGCATTTTTAAAATACTTCCCAACCATCTTCCGAATCGAACAACGTAAATCGACGAACCATGGCCCAGCAATACGTCTCCTCCGTCCCCTCCGACGGCTCCCTCAAACCCGGCATCGCCTCTTTCTTCGAGAGCTTCTACGCCGTCTCCGACACCGCAGCCGCCCACGAGCAATACGCGGACCACTTCACCAGCGATGCGAAGCTGATTATGGCTTCCAAGGAGACTAGTGGTCGAGATGGTAAGAAAACAACATGATCAACGGGAAAAGAACTAAAAGATCATCATCGATCCCAAGCCGCTTCTGTTGAATTGAACCCCGAATACTTCGCTCACGCACACCCGCCAGGCATCATCGAAATGCGCCATGGCATGTGGGAAAAAGTCGCCGCGCGCTCGCACAAGCCTTCGATGATCTATTCTTTCGGCAAGGGCGGGGACGACGTTATGTTGCACGGGACTGTGGATTATGAGTTGAAGGACGGGAAGAAGGCCGAGGGGATCGAGTGGGCTGCTCGGGCGAGGTTTGGGGCCGAGCATGGGAATTTGAAGATGGTGTTTTATCAGGTTTATTTGGTGAGTTTTTAATTGTTGTGGCGTTTTGATGTTGCTGGGGAGAGTTGTTTTGCTGACTTGGATATCTACTGTAGGATACTGCAGCTATGGCTGCTAAGGCGAAGTAAAGGCTTCAAGAATTTGTGTGTGTCGAATTGTTGAGAGATGGCAATTCCAACTACGCCGATGTCATCATGCTTCGAATTGAGACAACGCTACAACGCCGCTGAGAGACGGTGCACTTAACGGTGACATCTTTGACATAGCCGCAGCTCCTGAAGGGAACGCCATTAGAAGCCGCGTCGATTGTGTTACTACAGAGCCATTGAGAGACAGCGTACCTGGTGAGCACATCTCGAAGAAAGCCGCACATCATGAACGTACTGCCATCAGGATTCCTGTCTATTTGATGTTGTAATTCCGCTGAGAGACAATGCACTCAATGGTTGCAAGACCGACAGACTCGCAGATCGCGAACGAGATAACATCAGACTCCGGATCGATTGGAGCTTGATTTGCCGCTGAGAGCTGGTATACTTGATGAGTCTTTCTCCTTTGCGGTCAGAGATTATCGACGTGCTACCTAAGAGCTCCAAGTTGATCTGGTTCTCAGATGCTACTGGGAGACAACGTAACTGATTACTGCTTCTCCTCAGAAGTCAAAAGTCATCGACGTGTTACCTAAGAGCTTCGACTTGATCTGGCTCTACGATGCCGCTGAGAGACAATGTGCCTAACGACTACATCTCTCCGGTGGTCTGAATTGATTGAGGTTCTCTTGAAAGCTCGGAGTTGGCCCATTCCTACGTTGCCGCCGAAAGACGGTGTACGTAAACAACAACATCTCCTCAGTAGTTGAAAAAAAATTATCGAAGTACTACTTGATCACCTCGAGTTGATCTGGTTCTTTAGCACCGCAGAGATGATCGAATGTGCCATGCGTTTGCATGTCCGGATTAGGAAAAGAAGATTTACGACAAACGAGAACAAAGCCCATCTTAACTACTGGACTCTTTTTGAATCTCGGTAATAAACTCTTTGTCATTTCCAATTGCTTCATCACAAAGACAATCGATCTCGGCTTTCCAACGACTTATCCCAATGTTAGAGACTGGTGAGATCTAATGGCGTTTTTTGCCTGTATTAACAACCACAATAGCAGCCCTCAATAGCAACACAATAGCTCGTACCGCTATTGTCGACATCTTAAGAGCTGTGATTTACGACCAAATAAACAATAGCAACACTCGGTACTGTACCCAACAACAGCTTGAACCCAGCTATTGTCGACATCTCCAGGGACAAAACCACCCGAATACTTCGTTCCTTGCAGATAATCCTTCGAACAGACACACATCAAGCCTCGATCAAGCATACCGATACCACAACCACCACAGCAATCCCTCTCGAGCCAGTACCATCACCACCCAACCGGTACCTGTCCTCTCCCGCATCATGGAAGAACCCACCATGCCAACCGCCACTCTCGCCTTCCTCTTCGCCCTCCTGCTGCTGCTACTCTCCCCGCTGGCGAGAGAGTACATCCCCTCCACCTGCCTGCTGTTCGCGCTGCTCTTCTCCCTCACCACCATCTCCGCCCAGCGCCGCGCCCTCGCCGCCCAGCACCGCACCATCGAAAAGCGCGAGGACGAGTACCACGGCCAGGTCTCCATCAACCGCGCCTGCGCCGAAAGGCACAAAGCAGCCGCCGCCGAGCTCAAACGGAAGCTCCTCGCGGCCTCCGCGGAGAAGCCCTGCATCCGCGCGCACTACGAGGACCGCGACGTCGTCGCCGAGGGCATGGTCGCGCGCCTGAGAGAAACCAACGCCGACCTGACTCAGCGGGTCGTGACGCTGCTGAAGCGCGATGCCGTGATGCAGGAGCGTCTCGATGTCGGCGCAGCCGAGAGAGAGACTTCGCGGGCGGAGCTGAAGCGCATCACCGACGAGATGGCATTATGGAGGGCCGAAGCGCTCGAGTATGAGAAGTTGTGGAAGAGGGAGGGCGAGAAAAACCGCTCGCGTCCTGCCGCCGCCACTGCCGCCGAGACGAAGGCTTGCCACCGCACCCACTACGAGGACCACGATGTCAAGACGCAGCAAGTCAACGAGGAGCTGCAAAGGGTCGTTGTCGATCTGCGGCAGCAAGCCTATGACCTGCAGATGCGGGATGGCCGATTCCAGGAGGCAGGCCATCGGATCCAGCAGGAGAGGAACGAGCTGCGGGCAAAGAAGGAGAGACTCGAGAGTGAGGTGAAGGAGTTGAAGAATGAGTTGTTCGTGTCGGACAAGGCGTCTAGGAACTTTGAGAGAGCCTGGAGGAGGGAGGTTGAAAACAGGAGGGCGGCGAGGAACAACGGCGCCGAAGTGTGAAGTTTTTTTGGTCGAGAGTCTGTCTTGAGTGCAGTCCGCGAACGGACGATTGAGCGTGGAATTTGGAGTGCATGTTGGCTTTCACTGGGCAGCGAAGGAGTTTGTGCAGTGGTTGAGCTGGTCTTGCCACGCGAGCGATCAGTGAGCCGAACAGGCTAGGTAGATTGTAGATGTACATCAAATGTTTACGCAACCGAATCGATACGCTGGCGATGCAAGGGAGCACAATGCAGTGATCGACATCTCTGGCTATAATAGAAGTATCATCCTCTGAGTCAATACTGTATATTCACTGTGCAGCTTACCAGATGATGGGGGTGCATTGTCGTGGGTGCATGCGGAATATGCTTTGGCGGCAGGAGGTGAACCGAGCCGATGGAGTGATGGCAGCTGTAAACTCGGGTTAGGGGGCTTTGCAATTGATATGTCTACATTAGATCGTATGGCTGTGCCGGTATTAGCTGTATGGATATCTGGATCGACCTTGATAGATGTGCCGTTAGTACGGCTAACATATATGTGCACTTGCATCTGCTGATCGGTAGCTTGAGAGTTTGGTTCTTTTAAAAGTGCCTTTGATGGTAAGTCCTCTTGACTAATTGGTCTAGGAACTTTCATACGCTTTCTGGAACGTAGTGGCCAACTTCGTCGAATCACTCTCAAACTTCCCAGTTCGTGATGTGTGGACGGCTGGTACGGACGGTTCCGGAAGGTGGCATTGCCGAAATCTGTGCGCCCTCAGGAAGAGTAGCAATCCTCGAATATGGCCCACTCGTAGCGGACGGACAGACACCCTCAGACATGAGCCCAATCATCCTCGAGGCTGAAGATTCCGGTCCTTTTGTAGGAAGCACCCGAAGATCTTCATATTGTCTGCCCATCCGACCGTCCGACATGGAGCCATTCCGCGACCCTCATCCCCAGCCGCGTCTATCATACACTTCTTTTTTGACCCCATTTTTGGGCGTGTTTCTGTTCCCATTTATGACGCCTGACTCCTCGCTGCCTGAAACAAAGTAATGCATGGTTTTCCTCTGAGGAAGTCCTCGTCGTCGCGCCTGTCACAGCATCGTCCGTAAAGCCTTTTCAGAAACCGAGGTCCCTCTACCGGTTGGTAGTCTTGAGAATCTCGCGCTCAGCAGGGTTGTACCTGAGCAGCTTCTCGATCAGATCGACGTGGGTGAGCAGCATGCGACGGCAGCAGTAGCGGGTGAGTCCCAGCTCGTCGAGCGCGGGTCTATCAAAACATCCTTGAGTCAGTACGCGCGCGTTCCCTCTTCTTCATAAAGGCATTATTGTATCGCGGGATCAGAGACGTACCCCTCGTCAATACCCTTGCCTTCGGGCCCTCCCTCTTCGATCAGCTTGACGTATCTGGTCCAAAGGTCTCCAACGACCTGTGTTTGCGAAAGAAAAGTGGTTAGCACTCTTTCTCGGGCCGCGGTGGAGATTAATTGGGCGCGCGCTTACCTTGCCGCAGGAGAAGCAGCGCACGGGAATGATCATGCTGGCGAGAAGTTGTGTGTGTGAGTGTTTGCGAGAGCTTCGTGTCGGAGCGAGGTTGTGGTGGTATAGAAAGTCGGGCCGTTGCTGGTCGCAGTTTGATCTCAAAACTGAGCCGCGGATTCCTCGGCGGAAACACGGGTACATCCCACGCGACGATAAGAGGCCTCGCGATAAGGCCCCAAGGAAAACTGCCCGCTGTCTCTGGCGACAAAAAATAATAAGTTGCCGAGACGTCATTTCATCAAGGTATTGACTACCAGTTGACAACAACAAACACGACAACCACCGTGCCGACATATCCAAGAACTCTCACGTCCAAAAAAACAAACCTCATCACAACACACAAACATGGCCGAAGCACCTGCCCCCAACAACGGCGTCCGCCTCCCCCCCACGCCCGAGCAACTTCAATCCTACTTCGACCACGGAATCTGGTACGCCCTCTCCCTCTGGCCAGCCCTGCACGTCGCGGTGCAAAATAGCTGGGGCGGCGCGGACAGCAGCGAGAAGCGCGACTGGTTCGCGGGCGCCGTCTCGGACCTCTTCAGCGGCCGCCAAGACACCGACGCCGAAGACCTGGAAGCCTTCCTGCTGCAGATCATGCAGGACGAGTTCGACTGTAACGTGGAGGACGAGACGGAGGTGGAGGTTGTGCGGACGATTCTGGTGCTGCGCAAGACGCTGCTGGAGGGGGATGTGTCGGCTTATGAGACGCTGGAGCGCAGGTGGGGGAGCAGGGGGATGATGAAGGCGGATGTGCTTGTTGTTGATAATGGGGATGGGGAGGTTGAGGATGAGGATGAGGATGACGAGATGGAGGACGAAGAGGATCGCGCGCCGAGGGGTGGGCAGCAGCAGGCGCCTAGGGAGCCTAGGGAGAAGCCGCAGGCTCAGGTTGACGATGATGGGTTCACCAAGGTTGTGGGCAAGAAGCGCTAGAGAGATGGGATGGGACGGGAAAGGGAGAGACGACTGGACGAATTTGACGTGCTGAAAAGAAGAACAAATGATTATTCATGATGGTGGGTAATATCTACAAGACACAAAGCGGTAGATTTTCTAGGCGTCAACCTCCATCGCCTCCGCCTTTGCTCTCGGTTTTCTACTGTACAGATCCGCCACCGCGCGGTACATATCTCTGACAGAAGGCAGAGCGATGCCTTGGCCAACGTCAAAGATGCTGGCGAGCTGCTCGGGGCGAACGACTGGTCGGTCATCCTCGGTCTCTTCCAAGGCAATCCCTTGTTGTGCACCTCCTGTGGTCGAGGCCATCAGGTTAGGCGCGGCAGTGTTCTGAGAGGCAGAGACAGCCTTTTCAACGTCCGCAACAGCAGCCGCGCTGGCAAGCTTCGACTGAACAGCAGCCTTGCGCACTGAGCCGGTCTTCACCAGCACACGGACGGTCGCATCCGCGAATAGGAGTACATAGCCTCTAGTACCACTGCTAGCCAATACCGCAGCAATAGGCGCGGCCAGCGTCTCTCTGAGTACGCTTTGTGCATTGTGAGGCTCGAAGACTTCCACGCTTCCCCTGCCTCTCTTCGTTTGAGGCATGGCGACTGCAAATGTGTTTTCCTGGTGGTTCACCGCGAGTAGCGGTTGATCGCTTTCGTCGGCAATGTGAGGCAGTGAAACGTGGTAGTGGAGACTATCCTTTACCAAGTCCCACACGCGCACGCTTTCGCGTGAGAGGGCGATAAGGTAGCGGTCCAGGAAACCAATACCAGAAAGGTCGGTTGCGAAAATGTTGTCTTTGGAGAATTTGACCTCTCCGGTGTATGCGTCGATCAGGTGGGCGACAGGTGCTTCCGCCAGGAAGTCGTAGCACATGGCAGCAACAATCGTAGAGCCGTCCTCCGAAAAAGCAAGGTGAGCGCTGGTAGGCCCCATAAGCTCTGCATCAACGTCGTCCTCGCCGTCTGCAGGGGTGTCGACACGGGCGAGCTGCTTCTCAAGCTGGGTGTTGTGTCTGCAAGTCCACTCGGTGACGTCGTTGCCTGCCTCATCCTTCATGGGCATGCCGTGCCTCACACGTGTCTTGGGCCTCCATGTCTTGACAGCAGCATCCTCACCGATAGTAACGAAACCGCGCGAAACAGGATTGGCGATAAGTCCAAGGATACTGCCGGCGCCGAGACTGTCGCTAGAGGCACGAGAGTGAGGCGCGTCGACTCTGGTAGTAAGAGTCCACACACTCTGTGCTTCGTCCCACTGCCAGAACTTGAGGTGAACCTCGCGTCTCTTGAGTTGTTCTTCCTCAACTTGGTCTTCGTCCGCTGCAAGGTATTGGACGTCAGATGCGGGAGGCATCCACTCGTCAACAGTAGCGAGCCAGTTTCCGTCTTGACTGATAGCCAGGAAAGCGACGTCAGGCGGGATGATAGCAGTGCGTTCAGGACCGAGGTTGAAATCGGTGACGTTGTTCCTTGCCAGAGCTTGTCGGCTGACGTGGCGAGAGTTGTGAATGTCAAAAGCTTGGAGGAATGGTCTCGCTGCAACGTCTTGTTCGGTCTTCGGTTGTGTGGCGGGGACGGTCAACAGGAGTTGATCGTGTTGCTTTGGATGCAAGACGGCGGTGACATTCGCCAACTCAGCGGCTTCGTATGCTGCACCCAAGTCCTGGGGAGGGACGGGCATCTGCAGACCAGCAAAGTTGGCAACAGGCTTCAACTCACTGCTCGACAAGACCATGATCGAGTTGTCGCCCATCTGCACAGAATAGCGGTCGCCTTCCGGGCTGACGACCAGACGTTCAACCTCGGAAGTCAAATGGGGCAGGAACTGCTTTTTGCCTGTCTCGAGTTGCCATATGACCATGACCGTCTCCTTACCTCCTGAAATCAGGTACTGGTTATCAGGCGTGAACTTGACAGCCGAGACAGCATCGCGATGCCAGTGCAGAATTCGTGGTGATGGCAGCTCCTTTCCATTGAACAGGCGAGACACGTCTTCGTAAAGGTGAATCTGGCCGTCGGCGTTGCCGAGTGCTAGACGCAGGCCAGGAGGTGAGCCAGCTTGGCCATCGCGCCTCAGAGCGCTGTGAGCACAGGTGAGTTGGCCGGATGTGGCAAGCTCCGCCCAAGTAAAGTCGTCGTCGGCAGAGTTCGCTTTCCGCCTTCCAAGCACAACAACAGCAGGTCCGGTGGCCATCACGAATTCCAGAGTGCCAAATACGTGAACATCGTGGAGCGCGTATTTAGTCTTGTATGCAATCTTGTCTCCAACGTAGATGTTGCTGCCCTTTTGCGAGGTGGTCAAAATGACGCGCGATACTCCCTGCTTCTTTGCATCAGATGCATCGGTGTGAGTTGCAGCGTACGATCGCAGTGTGCCGTTCGGCGAGGCCTTGGCGACCTTGGTTTTGTTGTTCTCCCAGTCCCATGTGCTGATGTTTCCATTGCTGTCGAGGATGCTGATCGCAGACGAACCAGGCTCCTGGCAGAAACCAACGACTGTGCCGCTGACTTGCAGCGCCTGAACTGCCAGCGACGTCTCCAGTGACAGCACTTGGACCTCTCGGGCAGTCGCCGCCGCAATGAACCTCTCACCAGCCGAGTCAGTCACGAAGATCGGGTCGCGCTCAATGTATCGTCCAGCGGAAGCCGCAGACAGCTGCCACGCCGACGCATTCAAATGTTGGGCTTTGGGGGTGATGGCGGCGACTTTCTTCGCAGACTTGGTCTTGACAGCGGTCTGTGGTGTTGCGGCAACCTTTGCTTCATGTTCGGTCTGTCTCCTTGCTTTCTTCTCGGCTCTGCGTTGGCGCTTGCGCTCCTCGTCCATTGGGGTTTCGTCGGCGGCCGCAAGCGGGACGGACTGTGTCTGCTTGGATGGTGTTGAAGTAGCAAGCTTCTTTTCCTGGGCTGGGCTCTTCGCAGAGCTCGGGGTCTGATCTTGCTGCGCCAGTTTCTTCTGCTCTTTCTTGCTCAAACTCGGCTGCTCTTTGGGTGTGGCAGCGGTTTGCTGAGTCTTTGCATCCTTCTTCGCAGAGCCTTTCGCCGAGCCCTTGGGCGTGCTTACTGCAGCATTGCCATTCTTGATCGGCGTCGAAGCAGCCGCAGTGTTCGAAGCCTCTTTCTTCAGGCGTTTTTGATTGTTGGCGGCAGGGCTCTCGTCGACGCCCTGTTTGCGTTTCTTGCCAGCAGCATCCATCGAAGTCCTTGGGCCAGCCATAATGCGCCCGTTGGTATGTGTGTACGGGTTTGGTGGTCGTGAAGGCTTCAAGCAAGCTTTGATCTTCGAACTCTTTGAAGCGCGAGTCTCGGTCAACTTTTTCTGGAGAGACAGCGGCAGGTGCGCACGGGCACTCGGCTTCAGATCGCCGACTGAGGACGCAGTATGCGCTTCCGTAGTCCGATCGAACGACGACTGAATATGATGGGAACGAAGCGATGGCAAGACTGATTTCCTGGCTAGCATCTACTCAATTCCGATTGCTCTGGTCGTATCTTCTGCGCTTCCATCTGGATATATCGTCCCTATCAAATATCAGGGTTAGGGTTGGGGTTGTCTGCCCGTGAGATCACCCAACACTTTTCTTACCAAACACAATCCATTGACACCTGATCTACAGTATGGATGATCGTCCGCAATCTGCCGTCCTGGTGCATTGTTTTACGTTTTTGATCGCTTGGATATCGTGGTTGTATCTTCCAATGTTCGTCAAATTGCTTTTTGAACATACCTGAAATCGACAGACGATGGATTTATACAAGCGTGGAGCTGCAACTCTCACGACAAAACTAGAACGCCGTCTTTTTTTCTTTTCTTTAATTCAGTAAACATGTTCACAACAGTAGCAGATTGAATGTTATCAGCCGACAGAAAGACACAAGACTCCATCTGAAAGTATTCGGAAAAGAATCACGTTCCGCAGATTGCAGACCATCGATCAATCGTCTACATGATTTGTATAAAGACACCATCGACTCGGTAACATCCCATCATCAAACCCAACTCAACACCCTACTTCCCAGGTTTCTCCGGCTTCCCCGCCGGCGCCTCAACAGTCATACTGGCAACAACCTCCTTAGCCGGGATCCTAACATCCTCAACCTCCCACTCCATGCCCAAATAACTATCACTGACAACCCTAACCCGCACCGTCCTCTCACTCCTGCTCTCCGGCAATCTCACCGAAGCCCTGGTGCTAGGTTTGCTAGCATTGCCGCCTTGGCTGTTGTTGCCGCTGCCATTACCATTACCGCTCCGCAGCTTATCAGGCGAAGGCCAGCTAACGCGCTTCAACCCCAGCACATCCCCCGAAGCCGCGTCCGAGACAAGCAAGAAATAGCCTTCGGTCTGCGGCTTGGGGTAGCGGGGCGCGAAGATGTTGTAGTCCTTGTTCTGCGCGGGGTTGAGGCGGGCGATGGAGACCGACAAGCCGGTGGCAGAGGTGTTTGCGACTGCGACGCGGAGCTGGGGCAGCTGGGCAAGGGCTTTGAGGGCTTTGGGGTGGGCGGGGGCGGGGAGGGAGAGGGTCTTGAGAGCGGACTCGAGTTCGTGGCGCGGGGCGGTGGTGGCGGCGATGATTGTGCTGGGTCTGGCGGAGTCCTTGGCCATTCGCTTCTTTTCGGTTTCGGGCTCGACGCCGGGGAGGATGGAGAGGGGGCCGTCGTCGGGCCAGCGGGCGCTCTTGACGGCTTGCAGGAGGGTCATCATCATGCGGCAGCTCTGCAGGTGGCCGAGTTCGGTTAGGACGTCGATTGAGGCTTGGATGATACGGATGGCTTGGTCGAGGACGGAGTTCTGGTCTCCGACGTAATCCGAGATGGGGAGGTCGATGCGCGAGAAGTGTGCTTGGAGTAGGAGGAAGGCCTTGACGTGGGGGTCCCACATGGGCAGACCAAAGTTGTCTCCCTTCAGTGGGAGGGCAGAAGAGAGTTCGGCGTTGATGAGGTCTTCGTTGTGGCGGACAGGCAGTTCATCGTATTCCGTGGCTCTACACATCCAGCTTAGGACCTCCTCGAACGTGGCTGTCGGGGTGGCATTCTTGAGCAATGTGCGTATGGTCCTGTGAGACAGGTAGTAGTAACTCATGATCTTGCCCATGGGTGTTGGTTCGACCTCGCCGTTGGGGTATAGCGTCAAACAACCGGAGTCGGCAAGCTCGGACATGGAGTGATCAACCATATCGATCATGTAGTCGTTGGCTGCTTGTTGAGCCGACATGCTGTCGTTCTCTTCCGCCGGAATCTCAAGACCGTAGTATGAGGGATTCTTGTGCAGACGGCGGAAGAAGAATGTCCATGTAAGGTAATCCAGAGCGTCTTGTCTCGTCGCAATCGTCTCAGCGGATACTTCAGCACCCAAGTGATTGTCAAGCACATTGTGCAGAGACGACTCGACCGGGAAACCAGTGTGCAGGAAGTGCTTGTAGAAAGCCTTCTTGCTGTCCTGTGTGAAGATACGTGCAATTCCAGAAGTGTCGAATTGAGGTCTACCGGCACGACCCAGCATTTGCAGGACATCTGTGAGGTCCATGTCTTTGTAGCCTTCGATTTTGGCGTCGAAGTACTGCGTACCCTTGACTACGACAAGATGGGCAGGCAAGTTGACACCCCAGGCCAATGTACTCGTGGCCACAAGAACCTGAATCTTGTTGTTTGCGAAGAGCTCTTCGGCCAACTGTCTGTCAGACTCGACAAGACCGGCATGGTGAAGCCCGATGCCGAAGCTCAACGACTCTCTCAACGCCTCGTCCTTCACACGTGCCAAATTGAGAGCGAGATCTTCCTCAGACATCCGCACGAATCGTCGTGGGTTCTCTTCCATACCACATAGGTTGATCAGGTCCTTCGCCGTGAGCCTGGTCTGTCTACGCGATGCCACAAACACAATGACCGGCTTGTCAGGCGAGTGCGACTTGATGGCAAGGAACGTGGGGCGGTTCATGCTCTGCATGAGCGGACAGAAACCCCTCTGCTCCGGGAAGCCGTCGATGAAGATTTCGAGTGGTACAGGACGCACCGAGTGTCTGAAGTTGAACAAGCCCTCTTTCACGCCTAGCCAATTTCCGAGATCCATGGCGTTGGCGCAAGCCGTCGACATACCCACAATGCGCACATCTCCCTTCTTCTGTGACGCGATGTAGTTCATACGACTGACAATGATTTCGAGAATGGGACCACGCTCGCCACCGAGCAGATGGATCTCATCGATGATGACCAAGCTGACTTGCTGAACGTAGCTTCTGGTTTGCCAGCTACGACTGATACCGTCCCACTTTTCGGGGGTGGTGACGATGATGTCTGCGTTGCGAATAGTGCGAGTGTCAGGTGTGTTGTCACCAGTCAACTCGACAAGCTTGAGACCCATCTGTTGAGTGAGTCTTCGGCTCCAGTCCTGCACACGCTCGCGAACAAGCGCTTTCATGGGCGCGATGTAGACAACCTTGCTACCAGGCTTCTCACGGAAGGCCCACCACATAGCCAGCTCCGCAGCGATAGTTTTGCCGGAACCAGTCGGTGAACCAAGCAACACGTTGGCATTGGTGTGGTACATGCAGTGGAAGAGCTGAGTCTGCATGGGGTTGAAAAACTGGAATCTTGAGCCATAGATCTCCTCAAGCAGCGGGTTCTTGAGCGCCTTGATCGGCAATGGCTGGAGGTTCAGGAGATCCGTGTAGACGCTTTCGGTATCTGGGCGGATCAGGTGCTGGAAGCTGACGGGAGTCACAGTCTCCGCACCTAGCCAGCGATCACTGATTGCGCGAACGTAGATTTGGCTGGGTAGAGGGTCCGACAAAGGAATGGTGAAGTTCAACTCGTGGTCATCGTAAAGCTTTCTGCGGCCCAGGATGAAGTATTCGTGGTGGTAGATCTCACTGGTCTCGGAGTTCTCGACCCAGATCCAGTAGCTCTCGCTCTTGCCATGATGGCGATCGTTCCAGCGGAAGTCGGGTGTGAGAAACAGCTTGATGCGCAGCACATCTCTGTTCAGAGGTGCGATTTCAGCCTCGACGCTCAGAGTTGGGAAGTTATCCAGCAGCTTGCCGAGTGTGTGGCCCATTCCCTGGTTGTGGACCAAAGCACCGATCTCGGCAGCCTCCATATCGCGCATGCTCTCAACGGTCGCGGTGGATCCCTTCGCGTCCAAGTTGCGAAGGACGGCTTGAGGCAGATCGAATTGATTGAAGGGATGCTCGTATGGCCATACCCGCTTCTCAATACTCTTGCACATACTGAGCAACACCAAGCACTGATAACCCCAACGCCTGTTAAGCGCGATCATGAACAGCGCGCGGCAGATTCTGGTAGCGTTTTGGGCCACGTACGCAGTGTCGGAGACCAAGGTGAAGTCTTCAGGTCTAGCCTTGCTGATGTAGGATTGGAGCAAGACATTGGTTTTACCCTGTTGGGTTCCAATACCGCCGTCGATATCACACGGGGCGTGCTCCTTCAAAGCCATGAGCTCCTTCTCTTCGGTGTCGCGAGATGTGATGTTGTCGAATTCTCCCGACATGGAAATCATCTTCAGCACATCTGCTTCGGTCGCACGGGGTTGCATCATGGTGTTGAAGATTTCCACACTGGTCTGCAGAATATAGAAAGAACTGGCGATTCTTCCGACGTCCTTTGCGCGTAGTTCCTCGGTCGTTTCGTTGAAGATGATCATCTGACTCTTCTGCAAGACGCGGGCAGCATTGATGATCAGCTCACGACGACGCTGCACCAATGAAGGATCGTCTCTGATCTCAGACCAGTCGATACCGTAAGCCATTGGGTTCTTGCGCATGCGCACGATGAGATATGAGTATCCAAGCCAAGCAATCGCTTCAGGTACGCTGGTGACCGTGCCCAGAGAAATTTCGGCGTTGAGATTGTCGACCATCTTCTTGCTGAACTGACTCTCAATGGGCTGCTGTTGAGTCACTGCAGTCAAGTAGTGCTGAAGTTTGTCTTGACTGGTCAAGATCATACCGATACCGGTGGCTTGGAACTGGGGACGACCAGCACGACCAAAGATCTGCAAGACATCCAGGATACCGACATCGACAAACTTACCCGCCTCAGAGCTGTAAAGTTGCGTGCCTTTGATGATGACAGCCGCTGCTGGCAAGTTCACACCCCAGGCCAGAGTAGCTGTACAGCATAGGACATTGAGCACACCATCTCCGAACATACGCTCCACCATGTTGCGGTCTGAACGAGGCATGCCGGCATGATGAGTTCCCATGCCTTTCTGCACAAGCTCCCTGAGCTCTTTGCCTTTGGACTGCTTGACATCACGTAAAGCGTTGGTATACTCCTCATGGTTTGACGGGTCAAACAGGTCAGTGACACCCTCGTCCGCCGCCATCTCCCACAGCATACGGGCTGTCTTTACTGTGTCCTTGCGCGAGTGCACAAAGACCATGATTTGGTGACCCTGCTCGCGCATTTCTCTGACCTTCTGGAAGCAGACCTTGTCGTGGTTATCGCGACTGGTCTTCGAGCCTGCCTTACCCTTCACACCTATGAAGTGCTGCTCGAGGGGGACTGGTCTGAAACTCTGATCAAAGTAGAACAGACCAGCCATGCGATTGACACTGAGGAAGTCTGCGACATCGACATAATTCGGCAAGGTGGCACTCAGTCCGACAATACGGATCAACGACTGGGTGCTTTCGACTTGTCTGTTCGTTCGAGCCACGAGAGACTCAAGGACGGCTCCTCGAGCATCGTGCAACATGTGCACCTCATCGATGATCAACAAGCGGACCTTCTGAACAAGCTCAGTATCACCAGTGGACTTGCGGGTGACGACATCCCACTTCTCTGGCGTAGTGACAATGATCTGAGTGGCCATGACCTCTGACTTTGTGAGGTGCATATCTCCTGTCAGTTCTCGCACCTGGATTCCGAGCCAAGCCAGACGCTTGCCCAGCTTCTCGGTCACTTCAGCGGCCAGAGCTTTCATGGGCGCAACGTACACAATCTTGAAGTCTTCTGTACGGACCACAAAGTCGGTAGCGTCCGGCTCCTCGAGGGGATTGGGGTGAACGTTCTTGGCCACGGTGTTCAAAATTGTAAGCATAGCAGCATCCGTCTTACCAGCACCAGTGGGAGCGCAGATAAGCATGTTCTCGCTGCTGTGATATGCGACAGGGTGAACCAGACTCTGCATGCGATTGAGAGACTTGTAGCCCTTGAAGGTCCCTCTGCAGAGGCCATCCATTTCACTGATCTCCACGAGCTTCCGGCCGCGTCCCAACGTACCCACTTGGGCAGCCGGAATAGCATACTCTTCGTACAGCTCCCTCTCTAAGCGTTCGCTGCCCATGGGAAGGGCATACTTCTTTCCGTGAGAGGACAGTGTGTTTCCAGCACTGTGAGCTTTGTAGACGTGTGGGTACTCGGAACCGGAGCGAATCTGGGCTTCAGACAAGGGAGCACTCTTGTGCTCACGATCTTGCTGTCGCAAACGCGCGTCTCGCTCTGCTCTTGACAAAAGACCAGATGATGGCTTGCTGGTGTCGGAGATGATTTGCTTTCTGTGCTTGATCACATCCGAGACAAGCTCAAGCTCATCGAAGCTCAAGATGTCGGCCAGCGTCATCTGCAGCTCGTCGTCGCTGCTATCGGACGCAAGCACCGCTGTGATCTGTTCTTCCAGGGTGTCCGCATCTAAGCCACTTCCTCTGCTCGCGACATCGACGCAGCAATCCCTCAGCCATCCTCTTGAGCCTTTGGTATTTCCAGCATCTTCTGGCCCCGCCTCATGATATGCTGATGTGACGTCCTGGCTTTCTTCGCTGAAATCGTCCTCATCTTCGTCACTGATGATATCCCAAATGTCATCGCTTCCACTAGCCGGAGAAAGATCATCATCGTCCAGGTCATAATCATTGTCGTAAGAGAGATCCTTCGAGTCGCCGTTGGTTTTGGGTAATTTGAGTTCGGCGATGGCAGCTCGCATGGTAGCGAGCTGTTCGAGCCATTGTGAAGCAGCAGTATCTGCTGACGGCGACATGTTTTTGGTGGTGTTTCGTTTGACCTAACGAAATTACTCGTATGGGAAAAGGAAAGTAACTAGTCCTCTTACCTGCCTTCCTCGAATGTCGAGAGACACCGCAACTCCACTTCGGGCACTAGGTCGGCGTAAATGACGAGCTGACTTGCAGAGATGGAATTGAAGTCTTATCGCGGCTTATCGGCACGTGGAGTCGCGTTTTGGGAGGGATGAAATGCAAGAGGAACATCCAATTAAGGTAGTGACACCTAAATAAAACAATACCTAACCACCTGAAATCACCCACACTCGTTTGGACAAGCGTATACGAGAATGGTAGGAGAAGTCGCAGCTTACAAGTAGACCGAACACGCTCTGACCTCCTCTAGGAGAGCCCACATGAACATCAACAGAGCCAGCTGCTGTCGCGTATCATCACCAACGTCGTATGTAATCTGACCCAAGTAATGAGCTACGCAGTGAAAGTCTGACATGTCCATGTAGGAGAAGTTGAATGAGGCTGTCATGGTCTTGAACAAAAGCCTTCAGGTAAAAACGTCTATGCGGCGATCAATCGCGATATGCAGCTCACCACGTACCACAGGAAATCAACGTGCAGAACATGAACGTCGAGCTCGTCGCTCAGATGTTCAAGAACTACCAGTCGAACGTGTTGTTCCATCTTGAAGGTTTGTGGTGGATCTCACTGCTATATGCAGCGATTGATTGAGTCGGACGCGGCTAACAACTCCTGCAGCCACTGACAGCCTTAAGCAGCCTTCGTGAGCAGGTTCCAAGATGATTGGACGTCTGTGGACTTGTCTTTTCTATAGAAATTATTACAGACATACTGAGATCAAGGAAGGAAGACAATATCCATGCTGAGCCATGTTCCTATCATTGTTCCAATGCGCAATCGCGTCCGAGCTTCATTATCACAAGACCCCAGAATGTGGCTTCGCGCGCGGTGGTATGGAATGGCGTACGAGATCGAGATAGCGCGTGCTCAGGCACAGCAACTGCTGCAAAGAGAACCTTAGCCATCACATGGGCTACCTAGACTCCTGACTCTACATTACAATCAACCAACCACCTCCAACCACTGCCCTCTCAATACCATCGCCCTCACGAGACTCACGAAAATACCATGACAATCTAATCAACAACCCTCACACCAAACCTCACCATGCCTCACTACACCGTCCCCATCACTGTGCAATCCGCCCTCAACTCCCCCAAACCGCCTCCCACAAACATCTCCGGCCCCAGCGACCCGCCCTACCGCGGCCAACTCCCAACAGACACCTCGACCTACCGCCGCAGCTCGCCAGACACGGCCATCATCATCGACAATGGCAGCTCGTGCGTGCGCGCCGGCTGGCAACACGACGATGCGCCGCGCCTGCAGGTCCCGCCGCTCATGGCGCGCTACATGGACCGCAAGCTGAACCGCAAGCTGATGTTCATCGGCTCCGAAATCTACTTTGACGGCACCGCGCGCGGCCAGTCCAAGAACATCTACGAGCCCGGCAGCAACATTGTGAACAACTGGGATGTGCAGGAGGGCGTGCTGGACTATGTCTTCTGCAAGCTTGGTCTGGATGGGCACAATGGCAACATTGACAGGCCTGTGGTTATGACGGAGCCGCTGGCGAATTTGGGTTACTCGCGGAGGGTGATGAACGAGGTGCTGTTCGAGCTGTATGGTGTGCCGAAGGCGGCGTATGGAGTTGACTCGCTGTTCAGCTACGATTACAATGGAGGCTCGACGGGTCTTGTTGTCTCAAGCGCGAACATGAGCACCCACCTCATCCCGGTGGTGGACAAGCAGCCACTCCTGTCGCATGCGACTCGGCTGGACTGGGGCCGGAGCCACTGCGTGGAATACATGAGGTCGCTTCTCAAAGCAAAGTACCCTGGACTTCTCACAACAGCAAAGGTGACGGACACACAGCTGGAAGATCTGATACAGCGACATTGCTACGTCTCGACAGACTATGATCGCGAGATGGTCCAGATGCTGGAATGGAGCGGCTTGGAGGACAGAGATCACATCGTGCAGCTGCCATTCCAAGAGAAGGAAGTAATTCAGAAAACGGAGGAAGAGATCAGGAGAGCAGAGGAGAAGCGCAGAGAGGGCGGGCGGAGACTACAGGAACAAGCTGCCAAGATGCGTCTGGACAAGTTGATCCAGAAGGAAGAGGAGCTCGAGTATCTCAGGGACCTGCAAGCGCGCATCGGCGAAGCGCAGACCAAGAAGGAAGCCCGCGCGATTCTAGACGAGGATGACGACTTCAAGGATGAAGCGGCGCTCGATCGCAAAATCAAGGAGATGGAGAAGTCGATCCGCAAGCAGCGAAACAAGGATGTTGGCGATATGGAAGAGGAACAAGCCGAAGCACCATCATACCCCCTGCTTGACACCCCGGATGACGAGCTCGACGAAGACGGCATCAAAGCGAAGCGACAACAGAAACTCCTCAAAGCCAACCACGACGCGCGCGCGCGTGCCAAAGCCGAGAAAGACGCAGAAAAGGCTCGCCAGGCCGAGATCCAGCGCCTAGACGACGAGAGGCGCGAGAACGATCTCGAAGGCTGGCTCGCCGAGCGCCGCGCAGTCCGCTACGCCACCATCCAAAAGATCAAAGACCGCGAACGTCTGAAAGTCGACCTGGGCAACCGCAAGTCGCACGCCGCGCAGCAGCGCATGAAAACCCTCACAACACTCGCAGCAGACGAGAAGCCCGGGCGCAAGCGCCGCCGCGGCAAGGACGACGACGAGGACTTTGGCGACGACGCCGACGCCTGGAACGTCTACCGCGAGATCACAGTCGGCAAGGAAGGCTACGACGAGGAAGACGAGGAGGAGGAGGATCTTGGGAAGGAACTCAAAGCTGTCGAAGCCCAGCTGCTTCTGCACGACCCGGACTTCACCGAGCAGAGCACGCAAGAAGCCCAGCGCGACTGGACCAAATCGCTCGTGCACGCCTTTGCGCGCGGGCCCTGGCCCTTTGATCCAGAGAGCGCGAAGGAGTCCGCGCAGTTCCACTTGAACGTCGAGCGCATCCGAGTGCCCGAAGTGGTCTTCCAGCCCTCGATCGCGGGCGTCGATCAAGCTGGGTTAACAGAGATCGCGGAAGACATCCTGATGCAACGGCTGGCGAACGACATCAGCGGCGGTGCTGCTGCGAACAACTCCACCACGAAGACGACAACCCTGCCACCCTCCCTCACCAGCCGCGTCAGCAAGGACATCTTCCTCACCGGCGGCTACAGCATGTTCCAAGGCTTTGAAGAGCGCTTGCACTCCGAGCTGCGCGCCGTTCTACCCGCGGACTTGCAGCTCGCCGTTCGCAGGGCTAAAGATCCGGTGTTGGATGCTTGGAAGGGAGCGGCGCGGTGGGCGACTACGAAGGAGAGTAGGAACTCGTTTGTCACCAAGGCGGAGTGGGCGGAGAAGGGCGGCGATTATATCCGGGAGCACAATCTGGGGAATGTTTATTCTTAGAGGAGAGAAATACATGTAGAGAGAGGAGTCAGGTGAGGGTGGGGTTCCAGAGTGAGAACTGGTAGAAGGACGGGTTTCGATATCTACAAGGTAGTACTTTTGCTTCGGCTTTCTTGTCTTACGAGCGAATGCAACAACCGGAAAAAAAGTGTTCTTCTGTTTTCGATGGAAACCAAGTTGACTTCATTGTTCCTTGCTTTCTATCGTACTTCGTTTCGTTCCTACGCCTTATGTTTCGAATGCGGTGGAGCTCGAAGCTACCTGAACAGGCCTGGCGGAAAGGGTGGAGGGAGGAAATCTTGATCTTGTGTTTGTTCGAGAGGTGTACCCAGGACGGACTGACTGACTTGCTGTTCACCATGTAGCCGCGGAAAGCTTATCTGTACGTCAAGGCTAAACGCACGCATGCAATCTGTGATGCGAGAAAGATACACCCGAGGTCTTGGTGGTGATGTTTGCGTTGAAGAGGCGGGGTTCTGTCCTGAGAGCGGGAAAAAGAGTACAACAAAGACAGAGGTAGGTGTCTTTACGATACTCAACATTTCGGTACTTGGGCTCGAAGGTCTAACTACAACAGTAGCCGTATCATCACTGTACTTGATCGAAAGATAGAACTATCTCATCAAACGACTGCAACATCACCAATCATGTTCTCACTCACAAGACCCACAATTCCCAGAGCAGTCGCCAGACTACCACTACGAAACAATACTGCACGACTCACCGGCCAACGATCATTCACTTCTACAAGCTCTCGCAAAGAAGACCCCGCCGCCTCCCTCAAAATCACAGACCGCCTCAGCCTAAAGAACAAGACAATCGTCGTAACAGGCGGCGGCCGCGGAATAGGCCTAGCAATAACAAAAGCAATCGCCCAACTCGGCGGCAACATCGCCGTCCTCGACGCCCTCCCCGAACCCTCCCCAGACTTCCACTCAATCGCCAGCGCCAACAACGTCAAAACCTCCTACCAGCGCGTCGACGTAACCCTGCAGCCGCAGCTCGAAACCGCCTTCGAGCGGATCGTGCAAGAAGCGGGCGAAGGCGGAATCCAAGGCTGCGTGACAGCGGCCGGGATCACTCTCGAGCGCCCCTTCGCAGACCACACCTGGGCCGAATGCCAGCGAATGCTAGCAGTAAACGTGCTCGGCACCTTCTGGTGCGCCAAACTCGCCGCTTCGGCCATGCAAGCCCGCGGCGGGCAGGGCGGCGGCAGTATCGTGCTAATCGCTTCCGTCGCCGCGCAAGGCGTCGTGGTCCCGCTGCAGAGTCTGAGCATGTACAACATGAGCAAAGCGGCGGTCAAGGGACTTGTAGGCCCGCTGGCGGTGGAGTTGGGGGAGGCTGGGATAAGGGTTAATAGTATCTCGCCGGGGGTGATTGATTCGGATATGACGAGGGATAATGCGGTCAAGTTCCCGCGGTTGACGGACATGTATCATAACGCGCCGCCGGTGAGGAGGATAGGGCAGGCGTCGGATCTAACGCCGCTGGTTGCGTTGTTGTTGGGTGAGGCGGGGGGGTTTATGACGGGGGGCGATTATGTGGTTACGGGCGGGTTGCATGCTGGGGTTAGTCCGAGGTGGTTGGAGAGGGAGTGATGGTGATATGATGGAGACATGTCATAAATTCAGAGAGCCATTTTGGTTTTCGTTGTTGCTGTTTGCCGTGAAGATGAGAGTCTAGGTTGGCTGGCCCTCTTCCTCCTGACCCGACAGGCTGGGGCGGGGCTTGGGCTTCCGAAATGATCGACTTCACATCCCTGCAATTGAGCAGACGACTGAACTGTGCGCTTCAAGTGTGAAGAATACAGCAGACATGATAGTAATTGCAGGTACTTTTCATTAGGCGTATAATTTGCAGAAAACAGAGCTGAGTCTGTATTAGCTCACGCCAAAAACAGCAGGAATTGATTGATCAAGCATCCGACGAGCAATCAAATACATAGATTATAATCAATCAGGCGTGCCCAAGCGATAAATTACGTGCATGTCGCGACTCCACCAGATTCCCTGTCAGGCGTCCATGCTCATCGACGCCAACGAAGCACGCTAATTGAAACACCTCTCCCTTGCCCATGCATTATTGACTTGCCGCCAACCCAACAGCAAACGCAAGAGACGTCTTGCAGACCGCCTACCAGTTGCGTGTCGCAGACTGAGACATTGTCGGGCGAGAACACAAACGCCCTCCATCAACGGCATCATCGCCCCTCAAATACAGTAATTCACCCCGACATTCAACACGGCAATGTGGCCTTGAGAGCGCGTCGCTTTACCTGGACCCTACTTGTGAACAAAGCTTCGACGTAGCGAACACTACCAGGTACAACTATACCATTGCGCCATCAGGAACCACATAGTTACTACACACTGCGACACAGCATGCCCTGGCACCCGCTGCCCGCAGTCGCCTTTGCGATCTGCACATATCCATTCAACGCGACGCACACTGACGACCTGCCTCTCCAAGTCGGCGACCACATCTACATCATCGAGCAAGGCGGCGCGACTCAGCAATGGTATCGGGGATACCTTGTCGCTTCACCATCACTACTCGCTGGTCTGACCACCGAACATGGACAACCGCTCGAACACCGCGTCTACTCTGGCATTTTCCCGCGGAATTGCGTTGAAGTGAGGGAGTTTCTTGGGGATCACAAATCCAACGAAAGCGTCACGAGCCCCACGAGCCCGTTGTCGCCAGCGAACAACGACGAGGCGAACATCAAGGAAAAGAGAAAGAGCCAGAAGATCTCGGCGCAGCGTTTGAGCAGAGCTCACAGCAGAAAGAGAAGCCAGTCGAGTTTGAGGGACAAGGCGAGGATACAGGGAATCGATCTAGAGGAAAATCCCATGCCGCGACTCCCCAATGCGCCCAAGCCTATTGCGCCAGTGCCATTGCTCAGGGTGGGTGACGAGACAGTCTATTCGGCAGAGGAGCCTCTGGTCGACGAGATCGCATCTTGTCTGCGCGAGTGGCACGATGCTCGGCTTCATGAACTGCTGCTTGCGCGAGGCTACGATCAATTGAGCCGCGTGCAGGATCTCATCAAGCGCTTGGGAATGAGGCGGCAGCAGCTCATGCACGATGTCATGACCACGAAAGAGCTCAAGAAGCTTCGGGAAGATACGGTGTGGGATCTGGTGGCCGGGAACAAACTGCTGAGCGACGAGGTTGTAGTGCGCAGCTGCGCGGAGAAAGGTCGTATCTTGACGGCCGACGACTCGGTGATTGAAATGACAAAAGACCAGGCCAACATGAGCATCCTGGACCGGCCTCCAAACCCTCCCGCAGACATGCACATGCTTTACCACATCCTCGTCGATGTCACCAACTTCGTCTCTTCGTCTGAGCAACCTGCGACGCTGCAGATGTACCTCTGCACAAAAGAACCTGGGCAAAAGCCGAAGCCTCTCACGGAAAACTACTCAATCGCAGTGCCAGTCATTGACGCGGATTCAAAGCCTTCTGACGATGAGCCCAGAACACTCTTTGCGAACCTCACAGCAGCAGACCTGGGCATTGGACAAGAGGCCAACTCGTTGTATTTGGTATTCAAGTTACTACGAGACGAGCCTGTACGACAAAACTTATCGCATCAGACCATCCCAGAGCTGTCTACCCAACCATCGATGTCGACGATGCCCAAATCGCGGCCAAGCCTGAAGAGCAGACGAAGCATTTTCGGAAGTCAGAGAAAGCAGGAAACCCGCCCCGGCACCGCCAACTCCGACCGTCCTCGTACTGGTCGCTCGAGCTCTTCCATGTCTGAACATCCCTCTGTACAAGAAAAGACTGTCAAGCGTACAGTTGGCGTCGGCGCGATCGACATTGGAAGCATGGCGCGTGAGCAGTCGGAACTTCGGACCAGCGCTACTCTTTGGATCCCTTCCACACCCTCGGAAGATCGCAATGATGAAGGTGCTGGGTGGGACGACATCATTCGCGAGCTGGGCCGCAGTCCCACAGGTGGTTTCGCTAAGGTTTCCGCGATCAAGCGCTTCGATGTGTTTGCGACTGCGCTTCCTTCTCTCGACTTGGACTCGCTTATTCGTACGACGCCGACTCTTCTGCACAATATCCACACGACGCAAAAACTGGGATTCTCCGGCGTGCCATCCAAGCCGCGAAGTGACATTTACCTTACCATTACAGAGCCTCTGGTGCCCAAGAACGCACAACTCGCTCATTCAAAGTTTGGCAATGTGCCTCTTAGTCAGCGCTGTCAAACTTCGCTGGCGAACTTGCAACTCACACTGGAGGTACGTAAAGGTGGAGGCGAAAGAGTGGAGGACTGCATCTTCACATCCTCAAATCACCAAGGCCACATCGCGTGGAGGACCACAGGTGTTGAGCGCGGTGAAGCTTGGAATCAGACCATCAGGTTGTCTGTCCCTACTGAAGACGTTCCCGGCTGCCACGTCGTGATGAGTATCGCAGACAGCCCGAACTTCCCATTCGCACTTGCCTGGGTACCTCTCTGGGAGAATGGTGCCTTTGTAAGGGATGGCGAGCATCATGTTTCTCTTTATGTCTACGACGAATACAGCTCCAGCCTTATTGGTGGCAAAGGCGCTTATCTGGCTCTGCCTCCCTGGGCCAAGAAGGCCGACTTTACCGAAGCGTCAGCGACGATGGTCTCGCTGCAGACGTACCTCTGCAGCACAGAATACTCTCAGGATCCAAACTTGCTTGGACTGTTGCATTGGCAAGACTTCCACGGTGAGGGGCTTATTGAGATTCTTGACAAGTTCTCTTTTGTGCCCGAGATTGAGATTGTCAAGCTCCTCCGCCAGGTCTTCCATTCTCTTTTTGAGATCTTGGACGAATACGCCGACAACGAGACCTACGAGGACCTGGTGTTCTCGAACTTTGTAGTGCTCTTCCTCGTGGCGCGTGACCGTCGCTTCAACATGGAGAACGTTATTGAAGAGTACGCAATCACTCGGCATGACTGGCCTCATGCAAGTCAATGCTTGACCCGCGCTTTCCACCGTCTTGTATCCAACCCGATGGATCCTGAATGCTCGCGGAAGCTCAGAGCGGCGCTAAAGGTTGGTGATCAAGTACTAAGATTGATCGTGGAGACTAGACTGCAGCCACAGGAAGACACCAACGGAGATGCTGGCTCGGAAATTGAGCGTCACCCGACGTTTGCCCAGGACCTGCAAAACCTCTTTGTGGCGTTGATGGCGTTGATGCGAAACCCCATGCCAGTCTTGCTCGGCACGCAGACGCTCGTCATTCAGCACTTCCACTCCTGGCTTCCTGAGCTTGCGTCTTTCATGAGTCCTACGGAACTACTGGAGACTGCGACAAATCTTCTTGATGCGTGTGCCCATGCTCAGGGCAAGCTGGTTTTCCATCGACTTGTACTGATCATCAACTTCAGCCATCTGGAAATCTTCAAGCAACCTGAGATACGGGACACGTTCGTCGGAAACACCTATCGCTGGCTGGCGCCATACTGGGGCGCAACAAGCAATGTCACCGATCAATGGCGCTGCCAGGTTCGCCTTTGCTGCTCCGTTGTCGCAACCCAGATGTTCGAGCTCGGCGAGGAGAGCTGTCAATATGTCCCTAAGCTGGTGGAGTCGTACGACACCTTGCACAAGGTCCAGCGTGTGCCGAAGCGGACGTTCAGCATGCTCTTCCCAACAACCTTTCCCTTCCCAGAGAAGAAGACCCCAGCAGAAACCGACGTCGACGAGGCTATGCTCGAGATGTCCGCTCTTCTTGCAGCAGCGCTGACAACGCAGAAACGCCTGTACTTCGATGCTAGCGTGGTTGATGTTCCGGGCGTCTTGCTACAGGCCCTCAAAGCTAGCCAGAGCATCCTCAATTGCGAAGCTTTCCCGCGCAGCTGGGTGAGTCTGCACGTCAGCCACCATCGATTCGCTATCCGGTCGCTGCAGAGAATTCAAGAGATCCTTCTGGAGTGGATCCCTGACATTTATGCTCCCAACGCCAACGAGGCGTTCGAGTTCGACACCAACATCTGGCGACAATTCTTCGAGACCCTGTTTGCGGCTGTCAGCAGTCCCGCCTTGGCTATGGAGACATTCCCAGAACAGAAGCGCAGAGCCATCTGGAAAATCGCAGGCGATGTGAGAGAGCAGGGAGCGGATCTACTCAAGCGCAGCTGGGAGGCTATCGGTTGGGAAACTGACGAGGAAAGTCGCAGCCTTCACGGTTTCGAGCGGATGGGCGGATACCAAGTTCAATTCGTACCAGACTTGGTCGCGCCTGTTGTGGCGCTGTGTCTGAGCAAGCATGCCAATCTCAGGGCTGTTGCAACGGAGGTCCTGAGGAGCATGATCATCAGTGCGTGGGAGCTCGATGAAGATCTGAGCATCATCCAGACTGCCATGATCGACTGCCTTGACAAGCTCTGTCGCAAGAAGTCAGTCACCGAGGCTACATTGCAGACCACCTTCATCTCGGAGATGATCTCACAGTTCAGCCCGCTCAAGCATTCGACAGAGGAGGGCCTCTACCAAGCTGTCGTGGTGATGTTCAGTAAAATTGAAGAACTCCTCGGCATGCTTGATAACGTCCACTCCGCGGAGGTCATCTCTAACGAGCCTGCTCAGATCGTCAACACACTTCGCCTGATGGAATTTTTACGCAACGTTCAAAGCGAAGATGCGTATATCCGTTATGTGCATCAGCTGGCCAACATGCAATCGAATGCCGGCAACCACACCGAAGCCGGCCTTGCACTACAGTTGCACGCCGATCGCTACAAGTGGGATACGTCAGCCCAGGTCAACGAATTGCCGGAGCTCAAGATGCCCTCTCAGAAAGCTTTCGACCGCAAAGAGACCCTGTACTTCCAAATGGCGCAACACTTTGAGCTCGGCGAATGTTGGCAAAAGGTGTTGGCTGTCTACAAGGAGTTGGCGGGTCAATACGAGAGCAACATCTTTGATTTCGCCAAGTTGGCCAGAGCCCAGCGCGCCATGGCGAGCGTACACGAGAAGATCGCGAAGAATGAGCGCTCGGTACCGAGATACTTCAGGGTCGTGTACAAAGGGCACGGTTTCCCCATCAGCTTGCGCGACAAGGAGTTCATCTTCGAGGGCCATGCCAGCGACCGTCTGGCTACGTTCGAGGATCGCATGAAGCAGCTTCACCCATCCGCGCGACTGTTGCGTGTGGGAACCGAGCCAGAACTTGAAGGCCAATACTTGCAGATCTTCGCTGTGAGTGTCCACAGAGACTTGAACCACATCATCTACCAGCGCACCAAGGTGGCGCAGACTGTTCGTGATTACTACCTGCTGTCTAGTCCGCAAATGTTCTCGACGACTTCGCGACAACCTGTGCGAGATGTCCCCATCACCGACCAGCCAGTGGAGAAGGTGGTGTACACTACCGAAGAGGCATTCCCAACGATCTTGAGGCGATCAGAAGTCATTAGAACCGAGGTCTCCATGCTTTCTCCTGTTGAAGCAGCCGTGGAGCGCACAGCAAGAAAGACTCAAGAGCTCGTCTTACTAGAGAAACGCGTGGCAAACGGCGACGACGCAGCCATGAACCACATGTCCGAATCCATCCTCCTCTCGGTCGACCCGGACTCCGACAGCAGCGTCGCGCGCTACCACAGCCTCCTCCCCGCCGCCGCAACCAAAGACACCGCCTCCGAAGAAGTCGACCCTAGCGCAGCCTCCTTCGGCGAAGCCGCCGAAGAGCCAGAAATGGACACCCTCCAGTCCGCCCTGCACACAGCTCTCCTCGACCACGCCCTTGTGATCCGAAGGTGCCTGTCGCTTTACTACGGCCGCTCAGCCCACACCGCCACCCGCTCCGAGCTCGTGCCCCGCTTCGAAGCCACCTTCGAGCACGAACTCGCCCTCCTCTTCCCAGGCCAGCTCAACGTCATGGACTTCACCGACATCCCCTCGCCCGCGGCAGCAGAAGACCTTGGCCCCGACGGCCGGCAAGCCAGCGAAGGCGCGATAGCGGACGAATCGGCCATCGCCCCCGAAGAAGGACCCCAGCCCGAATCTGCTTTCCGACGAGGTCGCAGGCGCTCGCTGTCGTTCCTGAAGCGCGGCTCCATCAGTTCCCTTCGCGGCCGTTTGAACGAGCAAGGCGGTCAGCAACAGCAGCAGGCGAATGGCGGCGGCGGCTTCGAAGAGAGCGGTGGCCGCCACTCGAGACAGCAGAGTCGCGCTCGGAGCGCGAGCCGTGGGCGCTTGAGCCTGTTCGACAGGCGGCCGAGTATGGATAGTAGGCCGGGCAGTGCGGCTGGGTATGGCAATGGGAATGCGAACGGCAATGGGAACGGGGCGCTTAAGAAGCGGTTGAGTTTCTTGTCGAATGG
>Ga0265797_10000837_pt1 | contig 56231 bp, 52 predicted proteins | sample P2T30metagenome_FD_192433 | JGI IMG/M metagenome (GOLD analysis project Ga0265797, IMG submission 192433) | Plant litter microbial communities from East Loma Ridge, Irvine, California - P2 T30 | ecosystem: Environmental > Terrestrial > Plant litter > Unclassified | place: USA: California...
CGTGGCCGCAGGTGTCGTTGACGATTTTAAAGCGGTCGAGGTCCATGTACAGCAGCGCATGGTGGTGGCCGTCGTCCTTGGCGCTGCGCAGCGCATCGGCCACCGCCACCTCGAAGGCGCGCCGGTTGATCAGGCCGGTGAGCGGATCGTGCGAGGCCTGCCAGCTGAGCTGGTGCGCCAGCTTGCGTTCGTGAGTCACGTCGTGCAGGACCACCACCGCGCCCAGCACCGTGCCGTCGCGCGCCCAGATCGGCGCCGAGGAGTCTTCGATCGCCATGCGGCGGCCGTCGCGTGCCAGCAGCTGGGCATGCGAACTGACGCCGACGGCATGCCGTTCGCGCAGGCAGCGGTGCACCGGGTTTTCGATGTCGGTGCCGTCGGCTTCGTCCTGCAGCCGCACTACGTGGGCGACGTCGATGCCAGCGGCCTGCTCGCCGTTCCAGCTGGTGAGCTGCTCGGCGACCCGGTTCATGAAGCGGATGCGCCCGCGCGCATCGGTGGCGATCACGCCGTCGCCGATCGATCCGAGCGTCACCTCGGCCAATTCCTTCTGTTCGGCCAGGTCGGCTTCCTGCTGCTTGCGCGCGGAGTCGTCCCAGATCAGGCCGAGCGTGCGCACCGGGATACCGTCTTCATAGACGGACATGCCGCGGCAGCCGATCCAGCGCACCATGCCGTCGGGCATCAGAATGCGGTATTCGATGTGATAGGGGGCGCCCTGGTTGACGCGCCGCTGCATGTAGTCGAGCAGGTGGCCGCGTTCGTCCGGATGGACCCGGGCCAGAAAGTCGGGAAAGGTTTGCTGCTGCTCGACGGGCGCCAGGCCGATCAGGGCGGCACCGTCGGGCGACCACCAGACGACGCCGTCGATGACCTTGCTGTCGACGACCGTGGCATCCCAGGTCGACATCCGCGCCGCACCGAGGGCCAGGTGCAGGCGCAAGCGGGTTTCCTGCATGGCAGCCTCCTTGCTTCTTGGAGTCGGCCATGCAGGATAGGTTCAGTGCTTGCCGCGCAGGCGCTGCACCAGCGTGACCGCCAGCAGCACGACGGCGCCGATGACGACCCCGGCCACGGCATCGATCAGGGTCGGCGTGACCGCCGCCAGCAGGCCGCCGACCGCCGGCACCCCGGACACCGCGTGGGCCGCGCTCTCGGCCAGGTGGTGCAGCGGTTCGACGGCATGGCCGATGATGCCGCCGCCGACCATGAACATGGCTGCCGTGCCGACCACCGACAGTGTTTTCATCAGGCGCGGCGCCGCCGCCAGCAGCAGGTTGCCGAAACCGCGCGCGGCGGCGCTGCTCTTGCGGCTCAGCCAGAGGCCGGCGTCGTCGATCTTGACGATCGCCGCCACCAGGCCGTATACGCCGACCGTCATCGCGATGGCAACCGCGACCAGCGCCGCCACCTGGGCCCCGAACGAGGTGCCGCTTTCGTTGACCACGCCCAGCGCGATCACGATGATTTCCGCCGACAGGATGAAGTCGGTACGCACCGCGCCCTTGATCTTCTCCTGCTCGACCGCGCGCATGTCGGTGCCGGCGGCCAGTGCCGTGACCAGTTCTTCCTCATGCGCCGCATCCTCGGCCGCGCTGTGCAGGTATTTGTGGGCCAGCTTCTCGAAACCCTCGAAGCATAAATAGGCGCCGCCGATCATCAGCAGCGGCGTGATCGCCTGCGGCAGGAAGGCGGAAATCGCCAGTGCCGCCGGCACCAGGATCGCCTTGTTGCGCAGCGAACCGAGCGCAACCGACCACACCACCGGCAATTCGCGGTCGGCATGTACGCCGGTCACCTGCTGCGCATTCAGGGCCAGGTCGTCGCCCAGCACGCCGGCGGTTTTCTTGGCCGCCACCTTGCTCATCAGGGCGACGTCGTCGAGGACGCTGGCGATATCGTCGATCAGTGCCAGTAAACTTCCTGCAGCCATTGGCTTACCTCCAAGTGTCAATATGGCCACATCTTAACCGACACGCATCGCCAGCCAGCACACGCTTCAGGTGCCAGCCAGCACACGCTTCAGGCGCGTAATTTGCGTTTCATCCCTGTAAATCTGCAACTCGTCGCTTTCCACGCCGCCATCCCGATCGGATACGTATAGTGTCAACATCGGCTGCGGTGCAGCAGCCTTTACCGACCAAAGGAGATGCAATGAACAGCAATGTCGATCTGCCGACCGCGCCCCGCCGCCGTACCCGTCCGCCGAAACGCAAGACCCGCATCACCATCTACCTGGATGACGAGGTCCTGGACGCCTTCCGCTCGCGCGCCGAGCACACCGGCACCGGTTACCAGACGCTGATCAATGCTGCCTTGCGCCTGCGTCTGGAAGGGGTTTCGGCCGCCGCCTGAACCGTCGAAACTGCAGAAACCGCGCCAGTAAAGGGCTTACGGCCAGCCCGAAGTCCTGTGCAACATTACATATAGCAATTAATTATGATAATCTTCCGGCTCTTTTACCCCCGGAGGATTTATGAAAAAAGGCGAACTGATCGCTGAATTTGCGAAGCGTACCGAGATGTCGGGTGCCGCCGCCAACGAGGCAGTGAACACCGTCATCGAGATCATCACCGAGCGCCTGAAAAAAGGCGACACGGTCGGGATCACCGGCTTCGGCACCTTCTCGGTCACCAAGCGCGCTGCGCGCCAGGGCCGCAACCCGGCCACCGGCGAAGCGATGAAGATCGCAGCATCGAAGACCCCGCGCTTCGCGGCCGGCGCCACGCTGAAGGCAGCCGTCAACCCGAAGAAAAAGAAGTAAGCCGTGCAAGGCCACAGCGTCCGATCACCGGCCGCTGTGGCGCTTTTCGTTGTCCCCCTTTCCTTCCCCTCTTTTCCAGATTTCCCAGCATGAGCTTCGCCACCTGGATCGCTTTCGTCATCGCCGGCACCCTGATCGCCATTTCTCCCGGTTCGGGCGCGGTGCTGTCGATGTCGCACGGCCTCGCCTACGGCGTCCGTAAAGCCAGCGCTACCGTGCTGGGACTGCAACTGGGCCTGATCCTGGTGCTGGTCATCGCCGGCGCCGGCGTCGGCTCGCTGCTGCTGGCCTCCGAACTGGCGTTCACCGTGGTCAAGGTGATCGGCGCCCTGTACCTGATCTGGCTCGGCATCGGCCAGTGGCGCGCCAAGGCGCACGCCACTCAGGTGTCGACCGCCGGCATGGCCGCCCACCCGAGCTTCGGCCGGCGCGTGCTGACCGGTTTTCTGACCAACGCCACCAACCCGAAAGGGATCATCTTCATGGTCGCGGTGCTGCCGAGTTTTATTGCGCCCGCGGCGCCGGTGCTGCCGCAGCTGGCGATCCTGGCCGTGACCATGGTCACCATCGACGCCACCGTGATGCACGGCTACGCCTTCCTGGCCTCGTCGATGCAGCGCTTTTTCCGCGACGAGCGTGCGGTCAAGGCCCAGAACCGTTTCTTTGGCGGCGTGCTGATCGTGGTCGGTGCCCTGCTGTTCTTCGTCAAGCGCCACGCCGGCTGATTCGAAACTGTTTGTAACCCGCGTTGTCCTTTCGAACGCTCGTGCGTTGTAATCAGGTAGACGGCCTGCGTCCGTACAAATAACAAGCACGACTGGAGAGACCCATGCGTAACCGCGTCGTACACACCGTGACCCTGCTGGCACTGGCCGGGCTGACTTCGCTGGCGCTTGCTGCCGGCCCCGAGGACGCAGGCGATGTGCCGGCGCAGGTCGGCCGGGTCGCGCTCACCCAGGGCCAGGTCAGCATCGCCGACGACGTCGGTGCCGAAATGACGGCGGCCCAGGTCAACTGGCCGGTCACCTCGGGCAACATGATCACCACCGCGCCCGGCGCCCGCACCGAACTGCGCATCGGCTCCACCTCGATCCGCCTGGATGGCGATTCCTCGCTCGAGGTGCTGCAGCTGGACGACGCCAGCCTGCGCCTGCGCCTGCATTACGGCAGCGCCAACCTCCGCGTGCGCAACCCCGACCTGCTGCCCGGCTTCGAGCTGACCACGGCGCAGGCGCGCATCCGCCTGCAGCAGCCGGGCAGCCTGCGCATCGACGCCGAGCGCGTGCGCGACACCAGCTCGGTCAACGTGTTCGACGGCGCGGCGCTGGTCGACGGCGGCGGCTCGCAGCTGACGGTCCGCGCCGGCAAGGGCGCCGACCTGAGCGACGACGACGTGCGCACCCTCGCCGCCCAGCGCGACGCTTTCGATGACTGGTCGGCCGGGCGCGACCGGGTCGAAGAAACCTCGGTCTCGGCGCGCTACGTCGGCACCGAGATGACCGGCTACGAAGACCTCGACCGCTACGGCAGCTGGAGCAGCGACACCGAATACGGCCCGATCTGGCTGCCGACCGTGGCTGCGACCTGGGTGCCCTACCGCGACGGCAGCTGGACCTGGCTCGACCCGTGGGGCTGGACCTGGGTCGACAACGCGCCCTGGGGCTACGCCCCCTTCCACTACGGCCGCTGGATCCAGGTGCGCAACCGCTGGGCCTGGGCACCGGGCCGGCGCGAGGGCCGCCCGGTATGGGCGCCGGCGCTGGTCGGCTGGGTCGGCGGCGCCGGCTGGGACATCACCTTCCGCGACCGCACCCGCGGGCCGGGCTTCGGCTGGTATCCGCTGTCCTGGCACGACCGCTATGTGCCTGGCTATCGCACCTCCGAGAACCACCTGCGCTGGCTGAATGGCCATGTGCGCAACGATCCGCGCCGTGGCAACGACCGCGGAAATGACCGCGACCGCGGCCGCGATTTCCGGCCGCAGGGCCTGACCGTGGTGCCGCAGGACCGCTTCCGCCAGCCGGGCCGCATCAACGTGTCGCGTGCGCCGATCGCCACCGCGCCGCCGGTGCTGAACACCACCGTGGGCGGCGGCGTGCCGCTGGCCAGTGCGCCGCCGGCGCCGCCGAATCGTCCGCAGCGTGGTGGGCGGCCGGGTGGCGATCGGCGGGATGGCGAGCGTGGCGATCGCGGCGATACGGCGGGGCGCTTCGATGGGCGCCGCAATGAGGGCCGGGTTGATGCCGGCCGCGCTGACGCTGGCCGCGTCGAGAATGGGCAATTTGCTGGTGGCCGTGGTGACGACCGCCGCGGTGACGACCGCCGCGGTGACGACCGCCGCATCGATACCGGCCGCGTCGAGCGCGATGGTTTTGCGCGCCCGCGTCCAAACGCCGCGCCCGCAGGTCTGTTGTCGCAAACGCCGCAGGCACCATCGGCCCAGGGCCTGTCGATCGTCAGCCCGCCGCCGCGCCAGTCGCCGCAGCCGGGCACCATCGTCAGCCCGCCGCCGCGCCAGCCCGCGCCGGCACTGATCACCACCGCGCCGCCGCAGGGCGTGCCGCAGCCGGGCCAGGTCGAGGGCCGCAACGAGGGGCGTAACGAGGGCCGCAGCGACCCGCGCGCCGAGTGGCGCAGCCAGGGCTGGCAGCGTTCGGACCGGCGCGAGCAGCCGGAAGAGATGCGCCGTAACCGGCCATCGATGCCCATGCAGAGCGCACCGGCGTCGGCAGTCCCGCAGCCGGTGCTGGAAGCGCGTTCCGAGCCGCGCATCGAGCAGCGTGCGGAGCGCGGTCGCCGCGGTGACTGGGAACGGCCGGCGCCTGCGCAGCAGCGCATCGCGCCGCCGGCCGCCGCCCCCGCCCCTGCCCCGGCTGCCGTGGCACCACAGCCGCGTCAGGCGATGCCGGCACCGCCACCAGTCGCCACCGCGCGCCCTGCCCCGGCACCGCGCGCCGAGCCGGTCCAGCATGCGCGTCCGGAACCGCGTGTGCGTGAGCAGCGTGAGCGTTGATCTTATTGCATGACCAGCGCATTGCAGCCAGTTTGGCTACAATGCGCTTTTTATTGGAGTGGCCATGGACCCCAAAGAATCCCTCATCGAATACCCCAGCGATTTCCCGATCAAGGTCATGGGCGCAACGCATGACGCCTTTGCCGACACCATCCACGAAGTGATCCTCGGTCACGATCCGGAGTTTCACAAAGGCAAGATGGAAGTCCGCCCCTCGGGCAAGGGCAACTACACCAGCCTGACCGTGACCGTGCGCGCCACCAGCCGCGAGCAGCTGGACGCCCTGTACACCGCACTGTCGGGCCACCCGATGGTCAAGATCGTGCTGTAAGGGCGCAACGGCGATCCCTGCCCCGCCGACCAAAGGCGGGCACAGGAAATGCGGCTGGCTTATAATGACGGGGCAGCCCATTTCCCATCTAAATTCCATGCAAGCGAATCGTCCCGCCGCTCCGATCATCCGCGAGCTTGGCCGCGCCGACTACGACAGCGTCTTTGCCGACATGCGCGCCTTTACCGATGCGCGTACGCCGGAGACGCCCGACGAGTTGTGGATCGTCGAGCACCCGCCGGTGTTCACCCTCGGCCTCGGCGCCGACCGCGGCCACCTGCTGAGCGGTCCCGGCGTCCCGGCGCACAATGTTCCCGTGGTGCAGACCGACCGCGGCGGCGAAGTGACCTACCACGGACCGGGCCAGGTCGTGATCTATCTGTTGATGGACCTGCGCCGCAACAAACCAGGCGGCAAGCTGTACGCGCGCCAGTTTGTGAACAAGATCGAGCAGGCGGTCATCGATGTGCTGGCGGCGTATAATCTGGCGGGTGAACGCGTCGAAGGCGCGCCCGGCATCTACATTGCCGAAGGTGCGCATTCCCGGGCGTACCGCGGTGCCAAGATCGCCGCGCTCGGCCTGAAGGTACGCGGCAACGGCTGCACCTACCACGGCGTCTCGCTGAACGTGGCGATGGACCTGTCTCCTTTTACATGGATTAACCCGTGCGGCTATTCCGGGCTGGCCACCGTGGACATGCGCACCATGGGCGTGAAAGCGCCGCTGGCCGACGTCCAGCAGGCACTGGCGCGCGCGCTGGTGCAGCACCTGGCCACGACCGCGCCTGTCTCCGCACCAGAAGCGGCAACGATCAACTCCGACTGACACCCCTTGGGGCAAAGAGCACATGACTTCCGAAATCGATAGCGGCATCGCCGCAGCAGTGGCAGCACCCGTGACCGAATCCGCCGCCTACAACGCCAGCGACAAGCAAAAAGGCGCCAGCAAGACCTCGCGCATCCCGATCAAGATCGTCCCGATCGAGCAGCACGAGCGCCTGAAAAAGCCGGACTGGATCCGCGTGAAAGCTGCCACGGCCTCGTCGCGCTTCTACGAAATCAAGGACATCCTGCGCGCGAACAACCTGGTGACGGTGTGCGAGGAAGCCAGCTGCCCGAACATCGGCGAATGCTTCGGCAAGGGCACCGCGACTTTCATGATCATGGGCGACAAGTGCACGCGCCGCTGCCCCTTCTGCGACGTCGGCCACGGCCGTCCGGACCCGCTTGACGTCAACGAGCCGGGCAACCTGGCCAAGACCATCGCCGACCTGCGCCTGAGCTATGTCGTGATCACCTCGGTCGACCGCGACGACCTGCGTGACGGCGGCGCCGGCCACTTCGTCGAGTGCATCAGCAAGACCCGTGCATTGTCGCCGAACACCAAGATCGAAGTGCTGGTGCCGGACTTCCGCGGCCGTCTGGAAAAGGCGTTGAACATCTTCGCCGACGGCTTGCCGGACGTGATGAACCACAACCTGGAAACCGTGCCGCGCCTGTACAAGGAAGCGCGTCCGGGCGCCGACTACCAGCACTCGCTGACCTTGCTGCGAGACTTCAAGGCGAAATATCCCAGCGCCGTCACCAAGTCGGGCCTGATGGTCGGCCTGGGCGAGACCGACGAGGAAATCCTGGAAGTCATGCGCGACATGCGCGCGCACGACATCGACATGCTGACCATCGGCCAGTACCTGGCACCGTCGAACTCGCACCTGCCGGTGCGCCGCTATGTGCACCCGGACGTCTTCAAGATGTTCGAAGAGAAGGCCTACGAAATGGGCTTCGTGCACGCGGCTGTCGGTGCGATGGTGCGTTCGTCGTATCACGCCGACCAGCAGGCGCATGAGGCGGGCGTGGCGGCGTAAGCCAGCTGCGCTCCGATGAAAAACGCCCGGTCGAGCCGGGCGTTTTTTTTGCTGCCTGACGCCGAGGCTTACGGCGCCGGCACCCAGCCTGCGCCGCTGTTCCAGCCGGCGAAGACCTTGGCACGGGTATTGATGGCACTCAGGTCCAGGTTGGTACCCGCATACCCGGTGCGGCCGCTGACATCCAGTGGCTTGCCGTTCAGGTCCGCGCTGCCGCTCTCGCGCCAGCCGGCGCTCACGCTTGGCACCACAGGATTCGGCAGCGGCGCGGTGTACCAGCCGGCGCCGGCGATGTGCGGACCGATCTTGTTGTTGATATAGGCGATGTTGTCGCAGTAGTAGTTGGCGTTTGCCAGGCTGCCGCCCGTCAGCATCGTGGTGCAATAGCCGCCAGCGACCGTCTGTCCACCCGAACGGGCCAGCCAGGTGCTGCCCGCGGGGACGGTGGCATCCGCCGTCAGGCTGCTGTTCAGCACGACGAAGCCGGGGTAGCCGTAGGTATCGCGCGCCTGGAACAGGTAGCCGCCGGAATACGTGCCGGAGGCGGCGCCGGTCGGGTCATAGACCGTGTGCAGTTCGCTTTCTTCGAACAGGACCGCAAACGGCGAGCCCCAGATGAAGTCCACGTCGCCGGCGATGTAGGACTGGTAGAACCATGCCCAGCCCTTGGTCTGGATCGTATCCTGGGTGCTGATGAAATTCATGCTGGTCGCGACCAGGCGGCTGCCGTTCAGCGTCGAGGAGTTGAAATAAATGGTCTCGGCCTGGTTGTTATAGATGGCTTTCTTGACGTGCGGGTTTTTCAACGTGAAGTTGTTGAGCTTGAGCATGTCGGCATTCTCGACCAGCAGCACGGCGCGGCCACCGCCCAGTGCACGGCGGGTCGCACCCAGCTCGTTGGTCAGCGTGGTCTGCACGGACGTCTTGCTGCCGCCGGTGCTCGGGTTGTACGACTCGTAATTGTCATAGCCGACGACGACGCCGGCGCGGCTTTCGCCGGTGATCGTCAGGTTGTTCACGTTGCGCAGGAACAGCATCTCGTTGTAGGTGCCGTTCTTGATGGTGATGGTCTTCGCATCCGCCGCGTTGGCGCAGGCGGTGGCGGTGCAGCCGTTGGCCATGATCCAGTTCAGCGCGCCCTGCACGCTGCGGAAGTCGGCGTTGCCGTCGTCGTCGACGGTGACTGCGGTCTTCGAGCCCGGCGCGGCCTTGGTGTGGAAGGTCCAGCCCTTGGCGCCGGTGATCGCGGTCAGCGGCGCGCCGTTCGAACGGCCGGCCAGGGTGCCCGGATCCATGGTCACGTAATAATCGGTGTTATAGGCCAGCACGCCGTCGTGCAGCTTGATCGTGGCCGTGTTGCCGGCGATGGTGACCGGCTGGTAGTACACGTAGCGCCACTGGGTCAGGTTGGCGACGTTCTTGCCGATCTGGTCGATCTCGGTGTTCGCATACGGCATCACCGTCTGCGTTTCGGCGCCGGCGCTGACGATCGCGCTGCTGACGTCGATGGTGTCGACCAGGCTGCTGTCGGACGCTTTATAGACCTTGATGGTGCCGCTGGTGCCCAGCACCGGCGGTGCGTCGAAGCTCAGTTTCAGGCGGGTGTCGATGTAGGCGGCCTGTTCGCCCTGGGCCGGCAGGTAGGTGGCGACGGCCGGGATGCTGCTGGCCGGCGCGGTGGTCGTAGGGGTGTCGTCGCTGCCGCCGCTGCAAGCGGTCAGCAGTACTGCGGATGCGGATAGTCCCAGCATTGCAAGGAACTTGGTCATGTCTACCTCGGGTCTCGTTCTCGTTCAAATTGGCTGCGCCTGATCGCCCCATGACTGATGAATGACAGTCATTCATGGGGCTGATCGGCGTTGCAATTATAAAATTATGCAATTTGAATGTCGAATTGGCCCGACCAATTTTTCTGATTCCGGTAACCGACCGTTGCTCAGTAACAACTGACTGTAAAACTATTTAACCTGCATCGCCGCCGGTGTCTTCATCCTTCGGCACCGAGGTATTTTCCGCCACCGGCAACTGCTGCCGGCGGCGCTGCGCCGCGATCGCATCCAGCACGATCGGCGCCAGGCCCTCTCCCTGCGCGCTGTCCATATGCTCGTACAGCCGCACCCGCATGCGCGGCGCCCAGTAGCGCTCGATGTGGGTGGCGATGCCGACCTGCGCTTCTTCGCGGTCCGGGAAGGAGGCGAAGAAGCTGCCGATCTGGTTGGCCATCGTGACCAGGTTATCGATATTCATCCCCGTCCTTTCTTCACACCGTTACCGGCGGCACCACATTCGTATCGGCCAGCTGCAGCTGCTCGGCATTGAAGCGCCGGTAAGCCTGCTGCCATTCGGACGGCTGCTGCACCGGCATCACCTGCACCGCCGTCACCTTGTATTCGGGGCAGTTGGTGGCCCAGTCCGAATTTTCGGTGGTGATCACGTTGGCGCCCGATTCCGGGAAGTGGAAGGTGGTGTAGACCACGCCGGGCTGCATGCGCTCCGTCACCAAGGCGCGCAGCACCGTGGCGCCGGCGCGGCTCTCGATGCCGACCCAGTCGCCATCCTCGATGCCGCGTTCCTGGGCATCGTGCGGGTGCAGCTCGATGCGGTCTTCGGCGTGCCACTGCACGTTCTCGGTCCTTCTCGTCTGCGCGCCCACGTTGTACTGCGACAGGATGCGGCCGGTGGTGAGGATCAGCGGATACTTGCGCGTCACCTTCTCGGAGGTGCCGACGTACTGGGTGATGATGAAGCGCCCTTTGCCGCGCACGAATTCATTGATGTGCATGGTCGGCGTGCCGTCCGGCGCCGCATCGTTGCACGGCCACTGGATGCTGCCCAGTTGATCCAGGCGCGCGTAGCTGACGCCGGTGAAGGTCGGGGTGAGCATCGCGATTTCGTCCATGATCTCGGACGGATGGCGATAGTTCATCGGGTAGCCGAGGCGGTTCGACAGCGCCACCGTCACTTCCCAGTCGGCGTAGCCGGCGCGCGGCGGCATCACTTTGCGCACGCGCGAGATGCGCCGCTCGGCGTTGGTGAAGGTGCCGTCCTTTTCCAGGAACGACGAGCCGGGCAGCAGCACGTGGGCGAATTTTGCGGTCTCGTTGAGGAAGATGTCCTGCACCACCACGCACTCCATCGCCTGCAGCGCGGCGGTCACGTGCTGGGTGTTTGGGTCGGACTGCACGATGTCTTCGCCCTGGCAGTACAGGCCCAGGAAGCTGCCGTCCAGCGCGGCCTCGAACATGTTCGGGATGCGCAGGCCCGGCTCGGCCTGCAGCGGCACGCCCCATGCCGCCTCGAAGGCGCCGCGCACGGTGCTGTCGGATACGTGGCGGTAGCCCGGCAGTTCGTGCGGGAAGGAGCCGATGTCGCACGAGCCCTGCACGTTGTTCTGGCCGCGCAGTGGGTTCACGCCGACACCCTCGCGGCCCACGTTCCCGGTCGCCATGGCCAGGTTGGCGATCGCCATCACGGCGGTCGAGCCCTGCGCATGTTCGGTCACGCCCAGGCCATAGAAGATGGCGGCGTTGCCGCCCGTGGCATACAGGCGCGCCGCCTCGCGCACCAGCCTGGCCGGCACGCCGGTGATGTCCGCCATCGCTTCCGGAGAATTCTCCGGCTGGGCCACGAAGTCGCGCCACTGGGCAAACGCGCGGTCTTCGCAGCGCTCGGCGATGAAGCGTGCATTCAATAAACCTTCGCTGACGATCACGTGCGCCAGCGCCGACAGGATCGCGACGTTGGTGCCGGGTTTCAGCTGCAGGTGGTAGTCGGCGCGCACGTGCGGCGATTTAATGAGGTCGATGCGGCGCGGATCGATCACGATCAGGCGCGCACCCTCGCGCAAACGCCGCTTCATGCGCGAGCCGAACACCGGGTGGCCATCGGTCGGATTGGCACCGATGACCAGCACCACGTCGCACTGCTCGATCGACTTGAAACTCTGGGTGCCGGCCGATTCGCCCAGCGTCTGTTTCAGGCCGTAGCCGGTGGGCGAGTGGCACACGCGGGCGCAGGTATCGACGTTGTTGTTGCCGAAGGCCGCGCGCACCAGCTTCTGCACCAGGTAGCCTTCTTCGTTGGTGCAGCGCGAGGAGACGATGCCGCCGATCGAGTCGACGCCATATTTCGCCTGGATGCGCTTGAACTCGGATGCCGCGTAATCGAGCGCTTCGTCCCAGCCCACTTCCTTCCACGGATCCGTGATTTTCGACCGGATCATCGGTTTCAATATGCGGTCCTTGTGTGTCGCGTAGCCCCACGCAAAGCGGCCTTTCACGCAGGCGTGACCCTCGTTGGCCTTGCCATCCTTGGCCGGCACCATGCGCACCACTTCGCTGCCTTTCATCTCGGCGTTCAGCGAGCAGCCGACGCCGCAATAGGCGCAGGTGGTGGTCACGCTGTGTTCACCTTGCCCGAGCCAGATCACCGATTTTTCCTGCAGGGTGGCGGTGGGGCAGGCTTCGACGCAGGCGCCGCAGGATACGCACTCCGATTCCATGAAGGCTTCGTTCTGGCCGGCCGAGACGCGCGAATCGAAGCCGCGGCCCGAGATCGTCAGCGCGAAGGTGCCCTGGGTTTCTTCGCAGGCGCGCACGCAGCGGTTGCAGACGATGCACTTGGACGAATCGAAGGTGAAGTAGGGGTTCGATTCGTCCTTTTTCAGTTTCAGATGGTTCTCGCCCTCGTAACCGTAGCGGACTTCGCGCAGGCCCGTCACGCCGGCCATGTCCTGCAGTTCGCAGTTGCCGTTGGCGGGGCAGGTCAGGCAGTCGAGCGGGTGGTCGGAGATGTACAGCTCCATCACGCCCTTGCGCAGCTGCTGCAGTTTCGACGATTGCGTGCGCACCACCATGCCGGCTTCCACCGGCGTGGTGCAGGATGCCGGATAACCGCGCCGGCCCTCGATCTCCACCAGGCACAGGCGACAGGAGCCGAAGGGTTCCAGGCTGTCGGTGGCGCACAGTTTGGGGATGTTGATGTCGGACAGGGCCGCCGCGCGCATGACGGAAGTGCCGGCGGGGACGGTAACGCGCTGGCCATCGATTTCCAGGGTCACCAGTTCGGTGACGAGACCGGCGGTGACAGCAGGCGGCGTGCCCAGATCGCGTTTCAGGATGGTTTCGATCATCTTGTTCTCCTAGGCGGCGTGCTCATTAACGCCGGGCTGGCCGAAGTCTTCAGGAAAATGGTTCAGTGCCGACAGTACGGGGTAGGGCGTCATGCCGCCCATCGCGCACAGCGAGCCGTACAGCATGGTGTCGCAGAGGTCGCGCAGCAGCACGACCTGTTGCGCCCGTCCTTCGTTTGCGCGGATCTTGTCGATCACTTCCACGCCGCGCGTGGACCCGATGCGGCAGGGCGTGCACTTGCCGCAGGATTCGATGGCGCAGAACTCCATCGCATAGCGCGCCAGCCTGGCCATGTCGGCGCTGTCGTCGTGCACCACGATGCCGCCGTGACCCAGCACCGCCCACAGCGATGCAAAGGCTTCGTAGTCGAGCGGCGTGTCCCATTGCGATGCCGGCAGATAAGCGCCGAGCGGGCCGCCCACCTGCACCGCCTTGATCGGGCGGCCAGAGGCGCTGCCGCCGCCGTAGTCGTACAAAATCTCGCGCAGCGTGACGCCAAAGGCGAGTTCGATCAGGCCGCCGTGCTTGATGTTCCCGGCCAGCTGCACGGGCAGCGTGCCGCGCGAACGGCCCATGCCGTAGTCCTGGTAGTACTGCGCGCCCCTGTCGAGGATGACCGGCACGGTGGCCAGCGACAGCACGTTGTTGATCACGGTCGGCTTGCCGAACAGGCCTGCCAGCGCCGGCAGCGGCGGCTTGGCGCGCACGATGCCGCGCTTGCCTTCCAGGCTTTCCAGCAGCGCGGTCTCTTCGCCGCAGATGTAGGCGCCGGCGCCTTTTCGCACTTCGAGTTCGAAGCTGCGGCCGCTGCTCAGAAGGCTGCGGCCCAGGTAGCCGCGCTGGGTCGCCGTCGCGATCGCCGCTTCCAGCTGGCGGATCGAATGCGGGTACTCGCTGCGCACGTAGATATAGCCGCGCGTGGCGCCGACGGCGATGCCGGCGATGGTCATCCCTTCGATGAGGACATAGGGATCGCTCTCCATCACGATGCGGTCGGCAAAGGTGCCGGAATCGCCCTCGTCGGCATTGCAGACGATGTATTTTTCGGCGCCCGGCGCCTTGAGCACCGTGTTCCACTTGATCCCGGTGGGGAAGGCCGCGCCGCCGCGTCCGCGCAGGCCGGAGGCCGTCACGCTTGCCACGATTTCCGCCGGCGCCATCAGGAGCGCATTGCGCAGGCCGCGGTAGCCGCCGTGGGCTTCGTAATCGTCGAGCGAGAGCGGATCGGTGATGCCGGCGCGCGCGAAGGTCAAGCGCTGCTGGCGCGCCAGGTAGGGAATCTGTTCGACCAGGCCGAGCGCCAGCGGATGGCTGCCGTCGACGCTGTCGTAGAAGCCCGCATCAAACAGGCCGGCGACGTCGCCGGCATCGACTGGACCGAAGCCGATGCGGCCTTGCGGCGTCTCGACTTCGACCAGCGGCTCCAGCCACAGCAAACCGCGCGTGCCGTTGCGGACGATCTGGATGTCGAGCCCGCGCCGGGCGGCTTCAGCGGCGATCCTGGCAGCCACCGCATCGGCGCCGACAGCCAGCGAGGCCGAATCGCAGGGGACGTAGATGCGCGTGCTCATACGGCCTCCGCGGTCTGGGTCACCTCATGGGCCACCTCAGCCAGCACGGCATCGAAGCGCGCCGGCGTCACACGCGCAAACACGGCATCGCCGATCGTCATGGCCGGTGCGCTTGCACACAGGCCCAGGCAGTACACCGGTTCGAGCGCGAATTTGCCATCGGCACTGCGGCCGTGCAGGCCGCAGCCCAGCACCCCCTGCGCGTGGTCCAGCAGGCGATCGCCGCCCATGCTCTGGCAGGCTTCGGCGCGGCACAGCTTCACGACGCACTGGGCCGGCGCTTCGCTGCGGAAGTCGTGATAAAAGGTGATCACGCCATGCACCTCGGCGCGCGACAAGTTGAAATGCTGCGCGATCGCTTGCACCTGGGCCGGCGGCACGTAGCCGAGGCGGTCCTGCAGCGCGTGCAGCAGGGGCAGCAGCTGGTCCTGGCGCGTGCCGTGATGCGCGCAGAGGTCGGCAAGGATGGCGGCCGGGTCGGGCGGATTGGGCTGGATGTGCATGGTGTCTCCATGTGGCCCGCTTATGTTCGCTGATGCATATGCGGGACCGGTTTTGATGTTATAAATCCAGCCTAGCACCCGCAAAATTCTGAATCAATAGGAAATAATTTGCATATGCTGAAGGTTGAGATCAGACCCGATTGGATATTGCGCGATGCGCGCGGCACCCCCACCGCATTGCCGGCGCTGCTGTCATTGCTGACCGCGGTGAGCCAGAGCGGCAGCATCAGCAAGGCCGCCACCGCCTGCGGCATGTCCTACCGCCACGCCTGGGGTTTATTGGAGCAGTTCAGCGCCCAGTTCGGGGCCCAGCTGGTGCACAAGGTGCGCGGGCAGGGCACGCTGCTGTCGCCGCTGGCGGAAAAGCTGATCTGGGCCGACCGCCGCATCGCCGCGCGCCTGACCCCGCTGCTCGACAGCCTCGCCTCCGAGCTGCAGCAGGAACTGGCGCGCGTGCTGGCCGCCGATGCGCAGGTGCTGCGCCTGACCGCATCGCATGGCTTCGCGGTGGCGGCGCTGGTGGCGCAGCTGGGCGAGCAGGGCGTCACCGTGGACATCAAATACCGCAGCAGCACTGAAGCCGTGGCGGCGCTGGCGCACGGCGAATGCGACCTGGCCGGCTTCCACCTCCCGGTGGGCAAGTTCGAAGCGGCGGCGGCCGCAGCGCACCGGCTGTGGCTGGACCCCGAACGCCACGCCTTCCTGCACCTGGCCTACCGCCAGCAGGGCCTGTTCGTCGCCAGGGGCAACCCGAAACGGGTAATGGGGCTGGACGACCTGGTGCGGCCGGACATCCGCTTCGTCAACCGCCAGCATGGCTCCGGCACGCGCGTGCTGCTGGAACTGCTGCTGGCCGACCGCGCGCTCGATCCAGCCGGTATCTCCGGCTTCGACAGCGCCGAATTCACGCACGCGGCGGTGGCGGCCTACGTGGCCAGCGGCATGGCCGACGCCAGCTTCGGCGTCGAGACCGCGGCGCGCCGTTTCGATCTCGATTTCATCCCGATCTGCCGCGAGCGCTACTTCCTGGCCTGCGACCGTGCCGCGCTCGATACGCCACCGCTGCAGGCCGCGCGCGAAGCTATGGGCAGCAGCGCCTTCCGTACCGCACTGGACGGCTTGCCGGGCTACGACGGCAGCGCCGCCGGCACCCTGCAGACCCTGTTCTGACGACGGGTTTCGCAAATCTTGACCCCGGTCAAGTGGACTTTCCCGGCGGTTTGGCTAAGATGACCCGGCATCGCCGCCATGCGCCGCCATGAGCGAGTCGACATCCATTCGAGGAGGCAGGCAATGAGCAAGGCACTGGAAGGCGTCCGGATTCTCGATTTCACCCACGTCCAGTCGGGGCCCACCTGCACCCAGCTGCTGGCCTGGTTCGGCGCCGACGTCATCAAGGTGGAGCGGGCCGGCGAGGGCGACGCCACCCGCGCTCAGCTGCGCGATATCCCCGGCGTCGACAGCCTGTACTTCACGATGTTGAACCACAATAAGCGCTCGATCACGCTGAACGCGAAACACCCGGCCGGCAAGGAAGTGCTGGAAACCCTGATCCGCGATTGCGACGTGCTGGTCGAAAATTTCGCGCCCGGCGCCCTTGACCGCATGGGCTTCGGCTGGGAGCGCATCCAGGAACTGAACCCGCGCATGATCGTTGCCTCCGTCAAAGGCTTCGGGCCGGGGCCGTACGAGCACTGCAAGGTGTACGAGAACGTGGCGCAGTGCACCGGCGGGGCGGCGTCGACCACCGGTTTCGAGGACGGTCCGCCGGTGGTGACCGGTGCCCAGATCGGCGACAGCGGCAGCGGCCTGCACCTGGCGCTGGGCATCGTCACCGCGCTGTACCAGAGACAAGCCACCGGCCGCGGCCAGCGCGTGCTGACGGCGATGCAGGATGCGGTGCTGAATCTGTGCCGCGTGAAACTGCGCGACCAGCAGCGCCTGGAACGCAACGGCGTGATGGAAGAATATCCGCAGTATCCGGAAGGCCGGTTCGGCGACGCCGTGCCGCGCGCCGGCAATGCCTCCGGCGGCGGCCAGCCGGGCTGGATCCTCAAGTGCAAGGGCTGGGAGATTGACCCCAACGCCTACATCTATTTCATCACCCAGGCGGCCGTGTGGCCGGCGATCTGCAAGGTGATCGGGCGCGAGGAGTGGGTTACCGACCCCGACTTCGCCACGCCGCGCGCGCGCCTGCCGCGCCTGATGCAGGTGTTCGCCACCATCGAGGAATGGACGCGCGAGCACACCAAGTTCGAGGTGATGGACATCCTCAACAAATACGACATCCCCTGCGGCCCGATCCTGTCGATGAAGGAGATTGCCGAGGAACCGTCGCTGCGCGCGACCGGTACCATCGTCGAAGTCGAGCACCCGGAACGCGGTGCGTATCTGACCGTGGGCAATCCGATCAAACTGTCGGACAGCCCGACCGAGGTGCGCCGTTCGCCGCTGCTGGGCGAGCATACCGAGGAGGTGCTGGGGCAGCTGGGTTACAGTCCCGAGCAGATTGCGGCACTGCGTGCGGCGCATGCGATTTAGCCGTCGTTCCGCCCGCCCGTCGTCCCCGCGCAGGCGGGGACCCATACTGAGGCTCCAAAGTCAGTATCGTTGACGCATTCGAGCTGCTTCAGAGGTACGGAATTCTGTTAGTCAGCATGGATCCCCGCCTTCGCGGGGACGACGATCGTTGATCCAGTACTGCGGCCGCGCATACGCCGCCTTCAGCGTCTCGATAAAGGCCCGCACGCGCGCCGGCAGGTGCCGCTGCTGCATGTAGACCGCCATGATGTCGTAGTCAGGCAGCGCATAGTCGTCCAGCACCGTCACCAGTTCGCCCGCCGCCAGCTGCGACTGGATTTCCCAGGTCGAGCGCCAGGCCAGGCCGAGGCCCTCGCCGGCCCAGCGGTGCAGCAGCTCGCCATCGTTGCAATCGAGCTTGCCATCCACCTTCACCGCGACCTGCTTTCCCTCCTTCTGAAAATACCAGCCGCGCTGCTGTCCGCCCTGCAAATTGAAGGCAAGGCAGTTGTGGCGGGCCAGGTCGTCCAGCGTGCGCGGCGTGCCGCAGCGGGCGAAGTATGCCGGGGTGCCGCACACCACACGGCGGTTGGATGCCAGCCGGACCGCCACGAAACTGGGGTCGATCGCGCCGCCGATGCGGATGCCGAGTTCGTAACCTTCGCGCACCAGGTCGACCACCTGGTCGGTGAGGTTGAACGAGATCCGCACCTTCGGATGCGCCGCCAGAAAGCCTGGCGCATGCGGCGCCACGTGCAGCCGCCCGAACGCCGCCGGGGCCGACACGATCAGGTGGCCGCTGGCTTCGTCGCGCCCTTCGGAGACGATGGTCTCGGCCAGCTCGACGCCAGCCAGCAGCTTGCGGCAGTGTTCGAGGAAGAGGGTGCCGGATTCGGTGAGCGCCAGGTGGCGCGTGGTCCGGTGCAGCAGCTTGACGCCGAGGCGGCGTTCGAGCGCATCGATGCGCCGGCCCAGCATCACCGGCGTGACGTGCTGCGCCAGGGCGGCACGCGCCAGGCTGCCCTGGTCGACGGCCTCGACGAATGCACTCATCTCGCGGAACTTATCCATATCGCACGCACCTTATCTATATAAACAGTATTCCATATTCCTGGTATCGAATCACACGATTTTTTGTGGTCTTATCAAGTGCGCCGCAAGCTTCTAGCATGGCCGTATTACTCAACCGATTGCTGGAGGCATGATGGCAAAGATGACCGCAGCAGAAGCAGCCGTGCTGGTGATGGAAAAAGAGGGCGTGCAGGTGGCGTTCGGCGTGCCCGGCGCCGCGATCAACCCGCTGTACGCCGCGTTGCGCAAGCGCGACAGCATCCGCCATATCCTGGCGCGCCACGTCGAAGGCGCCTCGCACATGGCCGAGGGTTTTACCCGCGCCAAAGCCGGGAATATCGGCGTGTGCATCGGCACCTCGGGCCCGGCCGGCACCGACATGATCACCGGCCTGTACGCGGCGCACGCCGACTCGATCCCGATCCTGTGCATCACCGGCCAGGCGCCGCGCGCGCGCCTGTATAAAGAAGATTTCCAGGCGGTCGACATCGAGTCGATCGCGAAACCCGTCACCAAGTGGTCGGTGACCGTGCGCGAGCCGGCACTGGTGCCGCAGGTGTTCCAGCAGGCGTTTCACCTGATGCGCTCGTCGCGGCCGGGACCGGTGCTGATCGATTTGCCGCTCGACGTGCAGCTGGCCCAGATCGAATTCGATGCCGACACCTATTCTCCGCTGCCGGCCTACAAGCCCGCCGCCACGCGCGCCCAGATCGAAAAGGCATTGACGATGCTGAACGAAGCGCGTCGGCCCCTGATCACGGCGGGCGGCGGCATCATCAATGCCGATGCCTCATCTCTGCTGGTCGAATTCGCCGAGATCACCGGGGTGCCCGTGATCCCGACGCTGATGGGATGGGGATCGATTCCCGACGACCACCCGCAGATGGCCGGCATGGCCGGCCTGCAGACCAGCCACCGCTACGGCAACGCCACCCTGCTGGCGTCCGACTTCGTGCTCGGCATCGGCAACCGCTGGGCCAACCGCCATACCGGCAGTGTCGACGTGTTCACCAAGGACCGTAAATTCGTCCACATCGACATCGAACCGACCCAGATCGGCCGCGTGTTCGGTCCCGACTTCGGCATCGTCTCGGATGCCAAAGCAGCGCTGACTTTGCTGGTGCAGGTGGCGCGCGAATGGAAAGCGGCCGGCCGCCTGCAGGACCGCAGCGACTGGTTGCACGCCTGCCAGGAACGCAAGCGCACGCTGCTGCGCAAGAGCGATTACGACAGCGTGCCGGTGCACCCGCTGCGCGTGTATCACGAGATGAACCAATATTTTGGACGCGACGTGCGCTACGTGGCATCGATCGGCCTGTCGCAGATCGCCGCCGCCCAGTTCCTGCACGTGCAGCATCCGCGCCACTGGATCAACTGCGGCCAGGCCGGCCCGCTCGGCTGGACCATCCCCGCCGCGCTCGGCGTGCGCGTGGCCGATCCGGATGCCGACATCGTCGCCATCTCGGGCGACTACGATTTCCAGTTCCTGATCGAAGAGCTGGCCGTGGCCGCGCAATTCAAGCTGCCCTACATCCACGTGCTGGTGAATAACGCCTATCTCGGCCTGATCCGCCAGGCCCAGCGCGGCTTCGAGATGGATTACTGCGTCCAGCTCTCCTTCGAGAACGTCAACGCCCCCGAGCTGGAGGGATATGGCGTCGACCACGTGGCGGTGGTCGAGGGCCTGGGCTGCAAGGCGATCCGCGTGTTCCGACCCGACGACATCATCCCCGCCTTCGAGCGCGCGCGCGAACTGATGCGCCAGTACGGCGTGCCGGTGGTGGTCGAGGTCATCCTCGAGCGGGTGACGAATATCGCGATGGGTACCGAGATCGATGCTCTGAACGAGTTCAATGATGTCCTGACCGTGGAGTAAGCATGAAACTGGCCGCCAATCTGACCATGCTGTTCAATGAAGCCGACTTCCTCGACCGTTTCGAGAAGGCGGCGCAGGCCGGCTTTCGCGGCGTGGAATTTCTTTTCCCGTACGCGTACCCGGCGCCAGCCATCGCCGACAAGCTCGACCGCCACCGCCTGCAACTGGTGCTGCACAACCTGCCGGCCGGCGACTGGGCCGGCGGCGAGCGCGGTATCGCCTGCCATCCGGGACGGCGCGCCGAATTCGAAGCCGGCGTCGCCCTCGCCATCGACTATGCGCGCACGCTCGGTGTGAAGCAGCTGAACTGCCTGGCCGGCATCGTGCCGCGCGGCGTCGACCGCGACCAGGCGCATGCGGTGCTGGTGGCCAACCTGCGCTTTGCCGCGGCGCGCCTGCAGGACGAGGGCATTGCGCTGCTGATCGAACCGGTCAACACGGTCGACATCCCCGGCTTCTTCTTGCACGGCACCCGCCAGGCGCTCGACATCATCCGCGCCACCGGCTCGAACAACCTGTTCCTGCAGTACGACATCTATCACATGCAGCGCATGGAGGGCGAGCTGGCCGCCACCATCGAAGCCAACCTGCCGCTGATCCGCCACATCCAGCTGGCCGACAACCCGGGCCGGGGCGAGCCCGGTACCGGCGAGATCAATTACCGCTACCTGTTCGCGCGGCTGGATGCGATCGGCTACGAGGGCTGGGTCGGTTGCGAGTACAAGCCGCGCAGCACGACGGCCGCGGGACTCGAGTGGCTGGCGCAGCACGGTATGTAATCATCCAAGGAGACGATCATGACCAAAGTGGGATTCATCGGCCTGGGCATCATGGGCGGCCCGATGGCCGGCCACCTGCAGGCGGGCGGCTGCAAGCTCTACCTGCACGACGTGAAGAACCCGCCGCTGGCGCTGGTCGAGGGCGGGGCCACCGTCTGCACCAATGCCTTCGAAGTTGCCAAGCGCGCCGACATCGTCATCGTGATGGTGCCGGACACGCCGCAGGTGGAGCAGGTGCTGTTCGGCGAGAACGGCGTCGCCGCGGCGCTCACGCCGGGAAAAATCGTGGTCGACATGAGTTCGATCTCGCCGCTCGCCACCAAGGAATTCGCCAGGAAGATCAACCGGCGCGATTGCGACTACCTCGATGCGCCGGTCTCGGGCGGCGAGGTCGGCGCCAGGGCGGCGTCGCTGACCATCATGGCCGGCGGTTCGCAAGAAGCGTTCGACCGGGTGCTGCCGCTGTTCCGGATGATGGGCAAGAACATCACCCTGGTCGGCGCCAACGGCGACGGCCAGACCGCCAAGGTGGCCAACCAGATCATCGTGGCGCTGACGATCCAGGCGGTGGCGGAGGCGCTGCTGTTCGCCTCGAAAGCCGGCGCCGATCCGGGCAAGGTGCGGGAAGCCTTGATGGGCGGCTTTGCGGCCTCGCGCATCCTCGAAGTGCACGGCGAGCGCATGGTCAAGCGCACGTTTGCGCCGGGCTTTCGCATTGCGCTGCACCAGAAGGATCTGAACCTGGCGCTGCAGGGTGCAAAGACGCTCGGCGTCTCGCTGCCGAATACGGCCGCCACCCAGGAGCTGATGAATTCCTGCGCCGCGCACGGGCTGGCCCAGCTCGATCATTCGGCGCTGTGCCAGGCGATCGAGCGCATGGCCAACCACCCGATCGCCGCGGGCTGAGGCGCACGCCATGACGACGATGGTGCTGTTCCATCCGGACTGCCTCGAGCACCGGCCGGGTGCCGGCCACCCGGAATCGCCGAAGCGCCTGCACGTGGTGGTGCAGGCGCTGCAGCAGCCCGAATTCGCGTCCCTGGCATGGCAGGAAGCGCCGATGGGTACGCGCGCACAGGTGCTGCGGGTGCACAAGCCGCACTACGTCGACCTGGTGGAAGCAGTTGTGCCGAGCAGTGGCCTGGTGCAGCTGGATGGCGGCGATACCGTAATGTCGCCCGGCTCCTGGGATGCGGTGATGCGCTGCGTCGGTGCCGCCTGCGCCGGCGTCGATGCCGTGCTGGCGGGAACAGCGCGCAACGTGTTCTGCGCCACCCGGCCCTGCGGCCACCATGCGGAACCGGCACAGGCCATGGGATTCTGCATCTTCAACCAGGTGGCGATCGCGGCCCTGCACGCGCTGGAAGTGCACGGCCTGGAACGGGTTGCCGTGATCGACTTCGATGTCCATCACGGCAACGGCACCCAGGCCGCCTTCTATCACCGTCCCGAACTGTTCTTCGGCTCCAGCCACCAGTCGCCGCTGTATCCGGGCACTGGCGCAGCCGACGAGCGCGGCGCCAGCGGCAACATCGTGAATGTGCCCTTGCCGCCGGGCTGCGCCTCGGCGCTGTTCCGTGCGCGCGTGGAAGCGGTGCTGCTGCCGGCGCTGCGCCGCTTTGCGCCGCAGCTGATCCTGGTGTCGGCCGGCTTCGATGCGCACCGGCTCGATCCGCTGGCGCAGATGGCGCTGGAAGACGAGGATTTTGGTTGGATCACGCGGCAGGTGGTCGATATCGCCGATGACGTGTGTGAGGGCCGCATCGTGTCGGTGCTGGAAGGCGGTTACAGCGGCGAAGGGCTGGGTGGCGGCTGCGCCGCGCATGTGCGCGCATTGATGCGGTAGGGTGGGGACATTAACGCTGCCAAGGCGCCGGAATCAAGGCCGCAATCCGCTGCGCGCCCTCATCCAGTAAAAACTGGTGAAAGGCACGCGCCACCGGCGGCAAGCGCTTTTCGCGGCGGTGCACAACGTACCAGTGCAGCATCAGAGGAAAGCCATCCACCGGCAGCACCATCAGGCTACGATCCAGCAGTTCGCGCCCGATCGTGTGCGCCGACAGGAAACCGAGTCCCATGCCGGCGATGACCGCCTGCTTGATGGTCTCGGTGCTGCGGATCTCCATCGCCACCTGCACCTCGGCCAGCTGCGCGCCGAAAGCGTCTTCCATCGACTGCCAGGTATCGGAGCCGCGCTCGCGCATCACGAAGGGGTGGCGCAGCAGCGCCGCCATGTCGACGTGCGGCTCGCGCGCCAGCGGATGGTCCGGCGCCGCCACGATCACATAGGGGTGGGGCGCAAAGGCGTCGTGTTGGGTGTCGTCCTGCGCCGGCGGGCGCACCATCACGGCCAGGTCGGTGCGGTTGGCGGCCAGCTGGCCCAGCAGCTCTTCGCGGTTGTGCACGGTCAGGTTCAGCTGCACGCCCGGGTGCCGGCGCGCGAAGGCCACCATCAGCTGCGGAAAAAAATAATCGCCGGCGCTGATCACCGCCACGTTCAGGCGGCCGCCGGCGATGCCCTTGTAATGCGCCATGGCGGCCTCGGCCTCTTCGAACTGGCGGATGATCGCGCGCGCGAAATCGAGCAGCTCGGTGCCGGCCTGGGTCAGGTAAATCTTCTTCCCCAATTGCTCGAACAGCGGCAGGCCGGCGTGGTCTTCCAGCATGCGGATCTGGGTCGAGACAGCGGGCTGCGTGAGGTGCAGTTCGGTGGCGGCGCGCGAAAAACTCAGGTGGCGGGCAACCGCCTCGAAGGCTTTCAGCTGGCGCAGCGTGGCGTGCTTCATGGAGGTCTCCCGGCGCCTTCGAGGTATCAGCGCTTCGTAATGATTATCCCTAAAAAATATGAATATGACGAATCCTTCGATGCGCCTAATATCGCCGAGAGCGAGTTGCCCACTTCAACGGAGCCTGCGATGACCGACCTCACCATCACGAACCTAGATACCGCCCACGAAGCCGAACACCGCCGCAATGCCTACAACGCGGCCTTCTACGAACTCGGACTGGGCTGGTTCTGGGAAGCCGGCTGCCACCAGGCCGGTCCCGCGGGCGAGCGCGCCTGCGTGCGCGAGTACCTGGCGCAGCACCAGCCGCATCTGCTCACGGCCTACGACGCCGACTTCCTGGTGGATGCGATCCTGGTCGCGAAAGAGCGCTGCGCGCCGCAGGTGGCGGCCGGCGCCAGGCCCGCCGCGATCGACTGGCGCGAACTTCAGCAGCGACAGATAGGCATATGAGCGAATTTTCGAATCTTAACCGCGGTCAAGGATATGAAAAAATCGTTCTTCCACAATCGCCCCAGCTGTTGAACTTTGACCAAGGGTTCCAGACTACCTCAGCACCGATCCGTTTCGTCACGCGCCAAAAAATCAAAGCAAGGGAGACATCGCATGAAAACCGAAACAATGGTATCTGAAAGGCCAGCGTCTTTCCGCTGGATGCAACTGGTCATGGGCATCATCTGTATGGCCATGATCGCCAACCTGCAGTATAGCTGGACCCTGTTCGTCAATCCGCTGTCGGAAGCCCACGGCTGGTCGAAGGCGGCGATCCAGGTGGCGTTCACGATTTTCGTCCTCACCGAAACCTGGCTGGTGCCGATCGAGGGCTGGGCGGTCGACAAATGGGGCCCGCGTCCGGTGGTGCTGTTCGGCGGCCTGCTGTGCGCGGTCGGCTGGATCATGAACTCCTTCGCTTCCACCTTGTTCGTGCTGTACGTCGCCGCCGCGATCAGCGGTGTCGGCGCCGGCGCCGTGTACGGCACCTGCGTCGGCTCGGCCCTGAAATGGTTCCCCGACCGGCGCGGCCTGGCGGCGGGGCTGACCGCGGCCGGCTTCGGTGCCGGTTCGGCGGCCACCATCATCCCGATCTCGAAAATGATCGAAAGCAGCGGCTATGCCGACACCTTCCTCTACTTCGGCATCGGCCAGGGCCTGGTGGTGGTCCTGCTGGCCATGTTGATGGTGCGTCCGCCGCACCAGGCCGTCACCAGCGCCAAGAAGAAGAACCCCAACGTGCTGCAGACCACGGCCAACTTCACGCCATCGCAGATCGTGCGCAAGCCGGTGTTCTGGGTGATGTACGTGATGTTCGTGCTGGTCGCCGCCGGCGGCCTGATGGCCACCGCGCAGATGGGACCGATCGCCAAGGACTTCCAGATCGACGGCGTCAAGTTCAACGTGATGGGCATGATCCTGCCCGCGCTCACCTTCGCCCTGGCGATCGACCGCGTGCTGAACGGGCTGACGCGGCCCTTCTTCGGCTGGGTGTCGGACAAGATCGGCCGCGAGCAGACCATGTTCATCGCCTTTGCGCTGGAATCGGTCGGCATCATCGCCCTGTACTACTTCGGCCGCGACCCGATCATGTTCGTGATCCTGACCGGCCTGGTGTTCTTTGCCTGGGGCGAGATCTACAGCCTGTTCCCGGCCACCACCGCCGACACCTTCGGCACCCGTAACGCCGCCGGCAACGCGGGCCTGATGTACACCGCCAAGGGCACGGCCTCGATCTTCGTCCCGATCTCGAGCATGATCATGGCCGCCAGCGGCAACTGGGAATCGGTGTTCTTCATCGGCTGCGCCATGAATGCGGTGGCCGCGATCCTGGCCTGGTGGGTGCTGCGCCCGATGCGCAAGCGCTTCATCGAACAGTCGATCGGCACGGTCAGCGTGGCCGAGGGCGAACATATCCCGGGCACGCCGGGCGCGGCGACCCCCGGCACCAGCGCGGCGCGGATGGTCAACTGAAGACGCACTGAACGAGGCTTCCCATGATCCAGCACTGGCTACGCTTCCTGCACCTCGACACGGTCCGCTTCGGGACCATCGAGGGCGACAAGATCCGGGTCTTCAAGGGCGACATGTTCGACAGCCCGAGCCGCACCGACATCGCCATCAAGCTGGCCGAAGCGACGCTGCTCACGCCCGTGGTGCCCGGCAAGGTGCTGGCCATGTGGAACAATTATCACGCACTGGGCCAGAAGCTCGGCCTGGCGCCCCCGGCCGAGCCGCTGTACCTGATCAAGCCGCCGAACACCTACCTGGCACCCGGCGCCACCATCCGCAAGCCGCGCGTGGCCGACAGCGGCGCCAAGGTGGCCTTCGAGGGCGAACTGGCGATCGTCATCGGCAGCACCTGCAGCGGCGTGACGGCGGACAGCGCACCGGACCACATCTTCGGCTATACCTGCGCCAACGACGTGACGGTGAACGAGATCATCGGGCGCGACCCCAGCTTTCCGCAGTGGGCGCGTGCCAAGGGCTTCGACACCTTCTGTCCGTTCGGTCCGGTCGTCGCCACCGGCCTGAATCCGGCGATGCTGGTGGTGCGCACGCTGCTGAACGGCGAGGTGCGCCAGGACTATCCGGTCAACGACATGGTTTTCAGCGCGGCCGAACTGGTCAGCCGGATTTCCCAGGACATGACGCTGGAACCGGGCGACCTGATCCTGTGCGGCACGTCGGTCGGCGTCGGCTCGATGCGGGCGGGCAGCACGATCGAGGTGGAGATCGACGGCATCGGCACGCTCACCAATCGGTACGAATAAACCGTTTCGCGTAAAACCAAAAGGGGTGTGTCATGAAGATCGCAGTGATCGGGGCGGGCGCCATCGGTGGGCTCGTCGGTGCGAGGCTGGCGCTCGCGGGTGAGGAGGTGAGTTTCATGGTGCGAGGTGCCAACCTGGATGCCATCCGCGCGCGCGGCATCCGGCTGGAAGAAACGGATGGCGAGGTGCGCACGGCGCCGCAGGTCAGGGCGTACGACGACTATGCCGCCGCCGGCCCGCAGGACATCGTGGTGCTGGCGGTGAAGGCGCACCAGGTGGCCGCCGTGGCCGGCCGCATCGGCCAGCTGTTCGGGCCGGACACGGTGGTGGTCACCATGCAGAACGGCATCCCGTTCTGGTACTTCCATCGCCACGGCGGAGAATATGAAGGCCACAGCGTGCGCAGCGTGGATGCGGAAGGCGTGCTGGCACGCGCAATTCCGCCGCAGCGCATCCTGGGCTGCGTGGTGTACCCGGCCGCCGAACTGACGGCGCCCGGCGTGATCCGCCACATCGAGGGCAACCGTTTCCCGCTGGGCGAGCTGGATGGCAGTACGAGCGAGCGCATCGTGCGGGTCAGCGCCTGTTTCGAGGCGGCCGGCTTCAAGTCGCCGGTGCTGGACGATATCCGCGCCGAGATCTGGCTGAAGTTGTGGGGAAATCTCTCCTTCAATCCAATCAGCGCGCTGGCGCATTCGACCCTGGTCGACATCTGCCAGCACCCGCTCACGCGCGAACTGGCGGCCAACATGATGCGCGAGGCGGAAGCGGTGGCCTCAAGACTGGGGATTGCGTTCCGGGTCAGCCTGGAGCGGCGCATCGCCGGCGCCGAAAAGATCGGCAAGCACAAGACCTCGATGCTGCAGGACGTGGAAGCGGGCAGGGAGCCGGAAATCGATGCGCTGGTCGGCTCGGTGATCGAACTGGCGCGCATGACCGGCACGCCGACCCCGCATATCGATTCGGCCTATGCGCTGATGAAGCTGCTGGAGCAGACGATGGCGCAGGCGCGTGGCGGCGTGCGTTTGCAGGTGGCTGCGTTGGCGTAAGACGGGCTAAAACAAGGACGTAAAAAAGACCGGCGGAGCGTACTGCCCGGCCGGCCGGTCTTTTTCGACTACTTGATGGGGGATCATAGGCCCCAGGTATGGGCGCCATCGTCGCGGTTGCTCGCGCTCAGCTTGTCGCGCAGCTTCAGCTGGAACAGGGCAGCGATCAGGGCCGCGAAGGAGAACGAGGAACCAGTTTGCTGCGATGCGGTGTTACCGATGCCATTCATGATGCTGCTCCTTTAAAAAGATCGAATCGAGGTATGCCTTTGATTCTACAAGCAGCCCCAGGCCCGTCCAATTGAAGGACATGATAGTCGGTATTCGGTTTGTAAATATCTTGCTATGAAAACAGGCAGAAACTGGCAGTTAAAATTTTGTGGCAACCGCGTTGCAGCAAAAGTACAGTTTCAGATTTTGCCCTGGTGTTTCAGGCGGCTCAGCGTTTCCGGCGACAGGTTCAGGTAAGCCGCCAGTTCCTTCTTCGGCAGCCGCTCGAACAGCTCGGGATGCTTGCGCATGAAGCGGTGCACGCGGCCCGGCGCATCGAGCAGGTGCAGGGTGATGGTGTGGGCCATGATGGCGCTCATCAGGTTCATCACCTCGTGCTCGAAGGCTTGCTTGCCGATGCTGTGGCTGTGCAGGAATTCGACCCACTGGGTCAAGGGCATCTTGGCCACGCGCGCCTTGGTGACGCAGACGATGCTGTAGGGCGTCGGGGTCTTGAGGCACCAGGCGGCGTAGCTGGTTTCGATGTCGCGCTCGCTTGAAAAGCGCAGGATCATTTCCTTGGCTTCGTGGTTGGTGACCTGGCGCTTGAGGATGCCGTCGAGGATGAAGTACTGCTCCATCTCGTAGACGCCCTGGTTCAGCAGCAGGTCGCCTTTCTGGTGGTTGACGACCGTGAGATAAGGCTCGAGCGCGGCCATTTCGCTGTCGCGCAGCGTTTTGAGAATGACATTCTGCTTCAACTGCACACGAATGATATTGCGTTCCGGGTGATTGGCGATGAGCGTCATGGCGAACCGGGGATGGACGGGCGTCCCGACATCATGCGGCGAAACTTGACCGTGGTCAATGATTCAAATCAGAGGGGCTGGCTATGATGATTTCGGCTCAAAACGCGAAAAACTGGAGACAACCATGACCAACAATGTATCGGTGGAAGTCACCGACGGCTTCCACCTGGTGATCGACGCCCTCAAGCACAACGACATCGACACCATCTTCGGCCTGGTCGGCATCCCGATCACCGACCTGGCCCGCCTGGCGCAGGCCGAGGGGATGCGCTTCATCGGCTTCCGCCACGAACAGAACGCGGGCAATGCCGCCGCCATCGCCGGCTTCATCACGCAAAAGCCGGGCATCTGCCTGACGGTGTCGGCGCCCGGCTTCCTGAACGGCCTGACGGCGCTGGCCAATGCCACCACCAACTGCTTCCCGATGATCCTGATCTCCGGTTCCAGCGAGCGCGAGATCGTCGACCTGCAGCAGGGCGACTACGAAGAGATGGACCAGCTGAATGCAGCCAAGCCCTATGCCAAGGCCGCCTACCGCATCAACAAGGCCGAAGACATCGGCATCGGCGTGGCGCGTGCGATCCGCGCCGCCGTGTCGGGGCGCCCGGGCGGCGTCTACCTCGATCTGCCGGCCCAGCTGCTGGCGCAGACGATCGAGACCGCCCATGCGCAACGCTCGCTGGTGAAGGTGGTCGATCCGGTGCCGCGCCAGATCCCGGCCCCCGACGCGGTGGCGCGCGCGCTGGCGCTGCTGAAGGAGGCGAAAAAGCCGCTGATCCTGCTCGGCAAGGGCGCGGCCTATGCCCAGGCCGACGACGAAGTGCGTGCCCTGATCGAGCGCACCGGCATCCCCTACCTGCCGATGTCGATGGCCAAGGGCCTGCTGCCGGACACCCATGCGCAATCGGCCTCCGCGGCGCGTTCCTATGTGCTGGCCGAAGCCGACGTGGTGGTGCTGATCGGCGCGCGCCTGAACTGGCTGCTGTCCCACGGTAAAGGCAAGACCTGGGGCAAACCTAAACAGTTTATACAGATCGACATCGCGCCCACCGAAATCGACAGCAACGTGGCGATCGCGGCGCCACTGATCGGCGACGTCGGCTCCTGCGTGTCGGCCCTGCTGCAAGGTTTCGAAGAAGCCGGCGTCGAGCGTGCGGACGGGGAGTGGGTACAGTCGGTCACCCAGCGCAAGGAACAGAACCAGGCCAAGATGGCGGCGCTGCTGGACAAGAATCCGGTGCCGATGAATTTTCACAGCGCCCTGCGTGCGATCCGCGACGTGCTGCGTGACCACCCGGACATCAACCTGGTCAACGAAGGCGCCAACACCCTGGATTACGCGCGCAGCATCATCGACCAGTACCAGCCCCGCAAGCGTTTTGATTCCGGAACCTGGGGCATCATGGGCATCGGCATGGGCTATGCCATCGGCGCCGCCGTGGTCAGCGGCAAGCCGGTGGTGGCGGTGGAAGGCGACAGCGCCTTCGGCTTTTCGGGCATGGAGCTGGAAACCATCTGCCGCTACGGGCTGCCGGTGACGACCATCGTCTTCAACAACAATGGCGTGTACCGCGGCACCGACGTCAACCCGACCGGGGGCCAGGACGTGGCGCCCACGGTGTTCGTCAAGAACGCCCGCTACGACAAGATGATCGAGGCTTTTGGGGGCATCGGCTACCACGCCACCACGCCGGAAGAACTCACGCGCGCCTTGAATGAAGCCATCGCGGCCGGCAAGCCGGCGCTGATCAACGCCGTGATCGACGAGACCGCCGGCACCGAAAGCGGCCGCCTGACCAACCTGAATCCGCAGAGCGCCGCCAAGAAGACGCCTTGATTCATAGCGCACTGATTCCGTACATCGACAAGGAGACCCGCATCATGAGCAAACCACTCGAAGGCATCAAGATCATCGACTTCACCCACGTGCAGGCGGGACCGGCGTGCACGCAAATGCTGGCCTGGTTCGGCGCCGACGTGATCAAGGTCGAGCGCCCCGGCGCCGGCGACGTCACCCGTTCCCAGCTGCGCGACATCCCGGGCGTCGACGCCCTCTACTTCACCATGTTGAACAGCAATAAACGTTCGCTGACGCTGGACACCAAGACGGCCGAGGGCAAGGAAATCCTGACAAAGCTGATCAAGGAATCCGACGTGCTGGTCGAGAACTTCGGTCCCGGCGCCCTCGACCGCATGGGCTTTACCTGGGAACACATCCGCGAGCTGAATCCCGGCATGATCGTGGCCTCCGTCAAAGGCTTCAGCGACGGCCACCATTACGAAGATTTAAAGGTGTATGAAAACGTGGCCCAGTGCGCCGGCGGCGCCGCCTCGACCACCGGCTTCGACGACGGTCCGCCAACCGTGTCCGCGGCCGCGCTGGGCGACAGCAACACCGGCATGCACCTGGCCATCGGCATCCTGACCGCGCTGCGTTCGCGCGACAAGACGGGTAAAGGCCAGAAGGTGGCGGTGTCGATGCAGGACAGCGTGCTGAATCTGTGCCGCGTCAAAATGCGCGACCAGCAGCGCCTGGACCGCGTCGGCTACCTGGAAGAGTATCCGCAATATCCGCACGGCAGCTTCTCGGACGTGGTGCCGCGCGGCGGCAATGCGGGCGGCGGCGGCCAGCCGGGCTGGGTCCTGAAGTGCAAGGGCTGGGAGCTAGATCCCAACGCCTATATCTACTTCACGATCCAGGGCCACGCCTGGGCACCGATCTGCCGCGCCATCGGCAAGGAAGAATGGATCGACGATCCGGCCTACATGACCGCCTCGGCGCGCCAGGACAAGATCTTCGACATTTTCGCCGTCATCGAGGACTGGCTGAAAGATAAAACCAAGTTCGAGGCGGTCGACATCCTGCGCAAGTTCGACATCCCGTGCTCGCCGGTGCTGACGATGAAGGAGCTGGCCAACGACCCGTCGCTGCGCGCCAGCGGCACCATCGTCGAAGTCGACCACAAGGAACGCGGCAAGTATCTGACGGTGGGCAGCCCGATCAAGTTCTCGGACCTGAAGGTGGACATCACCGGTTCGCCGCTGCTGGGCGAGCACACCGACGAGATCCTGGAAGGCATGGGTTACAGCCAGCAGCAGATCGCGGCCCTGCACGAGCAGCGCGTGGTGTGATGCCGCCGCGGGTATGAAAGCTGGGCGCCGCCGGCATGCGGCGCCCGTTGTCATTGTGGGAGAAGGTATGCAAACTCAGCTCGATTTCCAGCAATTGGTCGAGGCCTTCGGCGACGGCGTGATCGTCTGCGACGCCGCCGGCGCCATCGTGTTCTGGAACGCCGCGGCCACGCGCATCTTCGGTTTCACGGAAGAAGATGCGCTCGGCCAGTCGCTCGACCTGATCGTCCCCCAGCGCCAGCAGCAGCGTCACTGGGATGGCTATCACAAGACGATGGCGACCGGTCAAACGCGCTACGGCACCGACCTGCTGCGCGTGCCGGCCCTGCACAAGGAAGGCAAGCCGTTGTCGATCGCGTTCACGGTGGCGCTGCTGCACGGTGCGGACGGCAAGGTGACGGGAATCGCGGCGGTGGTGCGCGACGATACCGCGCGCTGGAACGAGGAGCGGGCTTTAAAAGCGCGCGTGCGCGAGCTGGAGGGCGCGGCGGTGCGCTGAGGTTTCATGACTAGCGGATATGCGTGCCGGGCAGGACGCGTATCCGCTAATATGCTGCCAACAAGTTATCACCGGCAGCCTCATGAACCAATACCGCAGCGACGACAATTCTGACAATCAACTCGGCGATGACGACGCCTTCCTTGAACACGACCTGAAACTGGCCGCACGTGGCGCCGAGCTGGTCAAGCTGGAGGGGCGCGTGTTCCTGCGCTTTGCGGGGGCGGTGCGGGTCGACGGCCTGCACGTCGAGTACCGCCTGGTGCCGGCGCGCGGCGTGCTGGCCAAGCCGAGCAAATGGCGCAAGATGGACCTCGGCACGCGCCGCGAACTCATCGAAGAACGCGCCACGCGCGATGCGATGGATGACCTCAACCAGGAAGTCGAGGAATTCGTGCGCGAGGTGGCCGACCAGTGCGAAGACGCCGGCTTCGATCCGATGCTGTTCCTGCAGGTGCTGGAAGAGCTGGAAACCTCGGAACCTGCCGAATATGTGTTCGGCCGCATCCAGCAGCGCCTCGAGCACGCGGTCGAGCGCGAGCAGGAAGAGCGCCACGCCGCGCGCACCAAGGAAAGCATCAACCTGGCCGAGTACCCGGCCTCGTTCGAGACCGCGCGCAAGATGGCGCGCCGTTTTGTCGCCTTGCTGGGGCCGACCAACTCCGGTAAAACCCACAAGGCGATGGAAGCGCTGGCCGCCGCCGAGAGCGGCGTCTACCTGGCGCCGCTGCGCCTGCTGGCGCTGGAAAACTACGAGCGCCTGCAGAATGTGGTGCGCGAGGATGGCGAAGCGCTCGCCGTCAGCCTGATCACTGGAGAGGAGCGACGCCTGGCCGAGAACGCGACCCACGTCGCCAGTACCGTCGAGATGCTGGATACGAAAACGCCGGTGCAGGTAGCGGTAATCGACGAAATCCAGATGCTGGCCGACCGCGACCGCGGCGCCGCCTGGACCGCCGCCGTGTGCGGTGCGCCGGCTTCCGTCGTCTACCTGGTCGGGGCGCCGGAAGCGCGCCGTGCGATCGAGGCGTTGGCCGAGCGGCTCGAGTGCCAGCTCGAAGTGCACGTGTTGAAACGCAAGGCGCCGCTGTCGATGGAGCCGACCGCCGTGCGCAAGATCCGCAATCTGCGGCGCGGCGATGCCGTGATCGCCTTTTCGCGCCGCAACGTGCTGATGTGGCGCGACATGATCACCGAGATGGGTCTGTCGGTGGCGACCGTCTACGGCAATTTATCTCCAGAAGTGCGGCGTGCCCAGGCCGAGCGTTTCCGCGAGGGGCAGGCCGACATCGTGGTCGGCACCGATGCCATCGCCATGGGCCTGAACATGCCGATCCAGCGCATCGTGATGACGACCGCGGTCAAGTACAACGGCTATGAAGAGGAAGAGATTTCGGCGGCGCTGGCCAAGCAGATCGCCGGCCGTGCCGGGCGCTACGGTGTGCACGAGGAAGGTTTTGTCGCCGGCTACGACGACGATACCCACGAGATCATGCGCGCGCTGATGAAGGAAAAGATCGCGCCGGTGAAAGCCACTGGTTTTGCGGTGGCACCATCGATCGAGCAATTGCACCGCATCTCGTCGGTGACCGGGGAAACGTCGCTGGTGAAATTATTAAAACGCTTCGTCCACAATATCGACGTGCCGGACGGCTTTTTCTATCCGCGCATTACCGAGGAGCAGAATGAGCGCGCCGAATGGCTGGACACGCTGGACCTGAGCGTGGCCGACAAGTTCACGCTGTCGCTGGTACCGATCTCGACCAAGGTGCCGACGCTGGAAAGCGCCTGGACCCATTGGGCACAATCGCTGGCGCGCAAGAAGGTCTGCAAATTGCAGGTGCAGGAACAGGAACTGTTCTGGAAAAACCTGCAGGAAGTCGAAGACACCTGCCGCATGTATTCGGCGTATGCCTGGCTGGCTTATCGGATGCCGGAATATTTTCCGAGCCTGGAGCTGGCCCAGCAGCTGGCGCGCGAGGCGTCGGAGCGGGTGGATTCTTTGCTGCAGCAGCAAAATGCGGCGGCGCGCAAGCGGCAGTCCAAGAAGGAGAAGGGGCGCTGGTGATCGGTCTGGCGCCAGTTGGTTCGATGATGTTCGTTGACAGTCAGACCGTCGCCCCTGCGCAGGCAGGGGTCCAAGCTCTTCGTATATTGTTTGCGTGAGCGCTGCCGGCCTGAGTACAACTTGGGCCCCTGCCTGCGCAGGGGCGACGTGCATCAGCAAGCGAAGTTGTCGGCTTGAGTGGCAAACTCAGTTTGAGCAACGCTTTATCGCGTCCGCCGGTCCGGCTGCCACTTCACCTCCAGCTTGAGCACGCCCGGAATCCGGCGCAGCTTGTCCGACAGGTCGCGGAACTCGTTTTCCGACATGCGCGAAAACGCGATCAGCACATCGTCGTTGCTGTCCGCCGCCTCGCTGTGCTGGACGATGAAGGTGCTGATGCGCGCCGTGACGGGGCCGATTTCCCGCTCCAGCACGTGCAGCGTGAGGCGTCCGCGTTCGGCTGAAATGAGGACCTCCCTCCGCTGGCGCGACGAAAAATACCAGCGTTCCAGTGGCTTGATGCCGGCCAGGATGAACAGGATGATGACGGTGGCCGCCACGGCGGCAACATACATGCCGCCGCCGGTGGCAAGCCCGACCGCCGCCACCGACCACAGACTGGCGGCGGTGGTCAGGCCGCGCACGATCTCGCCGCGCAGCAGGATGGAGCCGGCGCCGAGGAAGCCGATGCCGGACACGACCTGGGCCGCCACGCGCGACGGGTCGAGCGACACGTGTTCCTGCGCCAGCACGTCCATGAAACCATGTGCTGAGACGATCATGAACAGGCAGGCGCCGACGCAGACCAGCATGTGGGTGCGTAGCCCGGCCGCCCACGACAGGCGCTCGCGTTCGAAGCCGATGGCGCCGCCGAGCAGGGCCGCAAGGCCGAGCCGGGTGATGAGTTCAAGGTTGGAGAGCACAGCAGTCAGGCGGGTTTGTTGGCGTGGACGACCTTGCCGACCGCCTCCAGCCATGCCTGCCAAAGCGCCGGATCCGCCGGCTGGCCATCGGCGCCGAGCCGGTATTCGCTGACCAGGTCGGCCAGGTCGCTGGATTCGGTCAGTTCCACTTCGCGCTGCAGGAAGGCCAGCATGGCCTGGTAAGCCTGCGCCGCCGTGATGCTATCGTTTTGCTGGTCCATGGCCGCCTCCGTGCCTGCTTGATCGGATCGATAGTTTAACGCCGGCATGGAATGCGGTGCGCCCGGCTCGGCCCCCCCGGCTCGGCGCCCCCGGTTAAGGCAGGCAACGCGACGCAATCCCGGTACCGCCGAGGCCGGCAACCGGAATGTCCGATGGCGGATACCCATTACCCAACACCATGGTCTGGCCGCCATCGTAGCCCAGGGTCAATGCATCGCCGGAATAGTCGGGCAAGCCGCGCGGCAGGTAGATCGCGAAACGGTAATCCAGGCCGCCATAAAAGCCGTGCCGGAATACCTGGCTCGACGGGCCTTCCTGGATTTCCATGGCGATCGCCTGCGCGATGGCGGGGGTATCGGTGCGGGTGTTGAGGTCGATCGTATCGTCGAGGCGCAGGGTCCAGGGCCGCAGCGGGCCGACGTCCTGCTTGCCGTAGCGTACGCGGAAGCGGTCGACGTCGTAATAAAAGCTGGGAATATAAGCGCCGCTGGCATCCACGCTGCACAGCAGGAATACGGCCCAGAACCCCCCGGATTCCAGCGGCAGCACCGCGTTCACCGGCCGGTTGCGCTGGGTCAGCATCAGCGGGCTGGAAAAATCGATGCGGTGGACGTTGGCGACGTGCTGGTAGTGCAGGACGACCGTGTGCCGCAGACCGCTATCGACGCTGGTGCAGCCCGCCGCCAGCAGGCAGGCGAGTGCAGGGGTAGTCGTGATCAGCTTGCGCATGAGGCTCTCCTTGGCCACGCCGGTATAAAACAGCGTCAGCGGGCGCGTCAAGCTTGGAGCAATCGGACGGGGCGTGTTTGCGCGAGGTCAGGCGTGCGTGCGCAGCGACTTTTCCAGCAGCGCATGCAGGGAAGCGAAATCGGGTTCGCCCAGGTAACGCTTGAGGATCTTGCCATCCTTGCCGATGACAAAGGTGGTCGGCGTCATGGCGACGTCGCCGAATTGTTTGGCCAGGTCGCCGCCCGAGTCGAGCGCGACCTTGAACGGCAGCCGGCGCGTGGCGGCATAGTTCAGTACGTAGTCCGGGCGGTCGTAGCTCATCGCCACGGCGACGAATTCGAGGCCTTGCCCCTTGTACTTGTTGTAGGTCTCGACCATCTGCGGCATTTCCTTCACGCAGGTGGTGCAGGACGTGGCCCAGAAGTTGACCATCACGACCTTGCCGCGCAAGTCCTGCGAGCTGATCTTCTGGCCATCGATGGCGATGAAGGTGACGTCGGGTGCCTGCTGCTGGCTGAACACGGCAACGTAGGCGCCGCCGGCAACCGCCAGCACGGCCGCGCCGATGGCGGCCGGCTTGATCCAGGAACGCGTGGAAGCAGTCATGGTCTTATCTCATCCATAAGGGGGACTGATTATTATAGTCTCGCCCCGTTTCTGGTGCCGGCGCGCGCCGCCTTACTGCGACTGCGCCTGCTGTGGCTGGATCGAACGCAGGTCTTCTTCGCTGATGTATTCGAAGATCTTGGTCACGCGCATCACGCCGGACACGCCCTGCGCCACCTGGGCCGCGATATTGCCTTCACGCTGGGTCACCAGGCCCATCAGGTAGACGTTGCCGCGTTCCGTCACCACCTTGAAAGAGGTCGCCTTGATGGTGTTCTTGTCGGCCAGGCTGAGTTTCACCTTGCTGGTGATCAGGGCATCGCTGGAACGCGAGGTATAGCTCGACGGGCCGGCGATTTCCAGTTCGTTGCTCACCGTATCGACGTTGGCGATGCTGCGCACTTCGTTCTCGACGGCGCGTTTCATCGCCTCGTCGCGCACTTCGCCGGTCAGCAGCACCTTGCGGTTGTAGCTGTTGACGTTGACGTGGCCGGCGTCGCCGACGATCTTGCCCAGGCGGGTATCGGCCTTGACGGCGATCGCCTTGTCTTCGGTCTGCGCACCCAGCGAGCGGCGGTCGACGGTGGCAAACGCGCCGCCCACGGCAGCGCCCGCCACGACCGCGACGCAGCCTTGCAGGGAAGACAGCAGGGCCACGCACAGCACGGCTTTCGACAACGCAGTAAAAGCTGATGAATGCAGGAGGGCGCCGGGTTTAACTTGCATCTTCTTCTCCGAACAGGGCGACGTCGATGCCGTCGCAGATACTGTGGATCGCCACCAGATGCACTTCCTGGATGCGGGCGGTACGCGAATGCTGCACGTTGATGTGGACGTCGGCTTCGCTCAACAGCTGGCCGAGCTTGCCGCCATCCTTGCCGGTCAGGGCGACGACGCGCATTTCGCGCTCGAGCGCCGCTTCGACTGCCGCCACCACGTTGCCGGAATTGCCGGACGTCGAAATCGCCAGCAGGATGTCGCCGGACTGGCCCAGGGCCTGCACCTGCTTGCTGAAGATTTCGTTGAAACTGTAATCGTTGCCGACCGCCGTGATGATCGAGGTGTCGGTGCTCAGCGAGATCGCCGGCAGCGGGAAACGTTCGCGCTCGAAGCGGCCCACCAGTTCGGCGGCGAAGTGCTGGGCATCGCCGGCCGAGCCGCCGTTGCCGCAGGCAAGGATCTTGTTGCCATTGGAAAGCGCATTGAACATCAGTTCGATGGCTTCGGAAATGGGTTGTGCAAGCAGGGCGCCCGACTTGAGTTTCAGGTCGGCACTTTCCTGGAAATGAGCGAGGATGCGTTGAGTATTCATGGTCGAAGATTATAGTGCAGTGGCAACGGCGAACGATCAAGTGCTGCAAAAAATGCTTACACTTGAAAAGGTGGCAAGCCCGTCAATCAAGGCCGTAGATGGCGCGGCCCCGGGGCCGCGGTCATTCCTCGATCGCATTCTTGAGCCATTCGATGCGGCCGCCGTCGATCGCGACGACGTCGATGCGGCAGGGCGGCAGCCGCGGATAGCGCTGCAAATAGACCTGGGCGGCGCGCACGACACGGCGGACCTTGGCAGGACTGATGCTGGCAGCGGCACTGACCTGGGCACCGGCGGCACGCTGGCGTACCTCGACGAATACCAGGGTGCGATCCTCGCGCATGATCAAGTCGATCTCGCCCAGCTTACATCGGAAATTTGCTTCGATCAGCACCAAACCGTGACGCTGAAGATACAGCTGCGCCGTATTTTCCCACTGCCGACCCTGTTCCTGCTTGTCCGACAGGCGGGTCGGCCACATATCAGGGCCCCGCCTCGACCGGCGTGAAATTGCCGTCGCGATAAACCGCCGCCGCTTCGCGCCGGGTCAGGGCGGCATCGGCGCCGAGCGTCAGTTTGCCGGTAACGCCGTCGATGCTCAGTGGCGCACTCAGTTGTCCATTCAGTGGCGCATTCGGCTGCGCGGCCTGCCGTGCCGCCACCTGGCGCGTCACCAGAAAGGCGTCGATACCGAGCGCGTACAGGCGCTGCATGTAGAGCGGCGTTTCCGGATCGGCCTGGCGCGGGTAGACCATCACGGCAGGGTGGTCCGGCAACACCAGCCAGGGCAGGTCGACCACATGGATGCCGTCCAGCTCGGTGGCGCCGAGGCCGGGCGTGCGGCCGGGATTGATCGACGCGCCGCCATACAGCGGCAGCGTGCTGCCGGAAAAGGTACGCACCTGGCGCAATTCCGCCACGTCGAGGGCGGCGAACAGCACATCGGGCGGATCGATTTCCAGGCGCGCCTTCAGGTCTTGCAGCAGGGCCGGGTCGACGCGGCCGTCGTTCGACGGCAGGGCGAAGCGCTGGCCGGTATGGCCGAGCTCGCTCCAGCGCGCTTCGAAGGCGGCGGCGGCGCGCTGGGCCCAGGCCGGGCTGCCGGTGAGGATCAGCACGCGGCCGCGCGGATGTTCGCGCGCGGCCCATTCGGCCGCCTGGCGCGCCTCGTCCTCGATCGACAGGCCGGCAACCAGCATGCGCGGCGGCAGCGTGCCGCGCACTTCGGGGTGGTTCAGGGCGATGGTCGGCTTGTCGACCTTGCCGCCGGCGATCAGCGCACTGACTGCCGGACGCGACAGCGGGCCGACGATCAGGTCGTGGCCGGCGCCGGCGCGCGCATACGCGTCCAGCGCCTCGGCCGGGTTGTCGGAGGTGGTGACCACGTCGACCTGGATGCCGGCGCCGTCGCGCTCGGCCGCGGCCATGAAGCCGGCGCGCACCGCCTCGGCGGCGCCCCCCAGGCTGGGAGACGTCAGCGGCAGCAGCAGGGCGATGCGGGCCGTGCCGGCAGGAGCAAGAGCAGGGTTGGCGGCCTGGCCCGGACCGCCGTCCTGGCCGGGCAGGTAGACCGGCGCGGTGCGGATCGGGTCGACAGGTTCGACCGCGCGGGCCGGCGCCGGTGCGGAGGAGGGTGCAAGCGACGACGCCGCCGGGGCCAGCACGGACGAGGCGCGCGGATGCAGGCTTGTGTTTGCGTTGCCGGACGCGCACAATTCCTCCGGCTCGAGGCACACCGTGCTGCAGCCCGACACCAACAGGCACGACAGCATCGCGAACACCAGGCCGGCAGACCCCTTCCCGCGCCAGGCCTTGAGACTTTTTATCAGCATCCGATCTCCAAATGACAGAAACCCAGTCCACCCAGATTGCCAACCTGCCCGTGATGGGCGAAGCCGCCCAGCAGTCCTATCCTACCGCAACGCTGTACGTGGTGGCCACACCCATCGGTAACGTCACCGACATCACCCTGCGCGCGCTGCACGTGCTGCTGCTGGCCGACGTGGTGGCCTGCGAGGACACGCGCAAGACCGGCGCCCTGCTCACGCGCTTCGGTTTGCACAAGCACATGGTCGCGGCGCACCAGCACAACGAACGCGAAGCGGCCGACAAACTCATCCAGCGCCTGCAGGCGGGCGAGCGCGTGGCGCTGGTGTCGGACGCCGGCACCCCAGCCGTGTCCGACCCGGGCGCACGCATCGTCGACGCCGTGCGCGCGGCCGGCCTGAACGTGGTGCCGATTCCGGGTGCCTCGGCGGCGGTCACGGCGCTGTCCGCCAGCGGCCTGGTGAACGACCGCTTCCATTTTGTCGGCTTCCTGCCGGCCAAGGCCAAGCAGCGCGAATCGGAACTGAGCACGCTCAAGTCGATGGCGGCGACGCTCGTGATCTATGAGGCACCGCATCGCATCGTCGACTGTGTCGAGGCATTGGCGGCGGTGTTCGAGCCGACGCGCCAGGTGGTGTTTGCGCGCGAACTGTCCAAACTGTTCGAGGAAATCCAGCGTTGCCAGCTGAAAGACGCGCTGGCCTGGGTCAAGGCCGACGCCAACCGCGAGCGCGGCGAGTTCGTGGTGCTGGTCGAGGGCGCGACCCAGGACAGCGATGCCGACGACGCAGAGGCCGAGCGCATCCTGAACATCCTGCTGGCCGAATGTTCGGTAAAGCAGGCGGCCAATCTGGCGGCCCAGATCACGGGCAAGAAAAAGAATGCGTTGTACGAACGGGCCCTGCAGATCAAGGGCGAGTAATCACCATTTGCAGCCGCTGTCCTTCTTGTCCATCATCAGGTAGAGCGGGGCCAGCAGGCCGCCGGGGATGCCGTCCTTGCAGTTGGCACGCTTTGCAGCGCCGATGGCGCGCGCGGCCCTGGTTTCGGTTTGCAGCGGCGGCGGCGGCAGGCGTTCGAGTGCGGTGCCGGCCTTGGTCGGATCCGGTTCCCGGGCCAGCCGGTGGGCGAGGCTGCGCGCGGCTTTGATATCCAGGGCGGGCGCGGCCGATGATCGCGCTGCTTCCTGCGGCGGGGTGGCTGGCGGCGGATCGACTGCAAAGGTTTCTTCGGTCGACTGGCGGGTTTCCGGCGGCACGGCGATCACCGGACGGGACGGATGGGTTGGACGAACCCGCTTTGCCGGCTTCGGTGCCGGTGGCCGCGGTATCGCTTGTGCTTCGGGGTCCGGTACTGGCAACGGCGGCGATGGCGGTGCGGCCGGGCGCAGGCGTAGCGTCAGCGGCTCGGGTGGCGCCAGCGTTGGGACCGGCTGCGGCTGGCGCTGGATCGACAGCAGCAGCGCATGCAGTGCCAGCGAGATGGCGATGCCGGCCGCCACGCGTGTCAGCTGGCGCGGGTCGGGGATGAAGCTGGTAGCGTGAAAATGATGGGTTGTCGTGGTCATGTCATCTCCACGCTGTGCCGGAAATCGTCGCTGCACGGCGCAGGCAGATAATTTATTGGCGTCATCCTTGACCGGGATGGCATGCAGAGGGTATTATGCATGTCTTCGGAGTGTAGCGCAGCCCGGTAGCGCACCTGGTTTGGGACCAGGGGGTCCAAGGTTCGAATCCTTGTACTCCGACCAGTATTCAGCAGTATGTTGTGGAAAAAGCCGACGAGAAATCGTCGGCTTTTTTCATTTCCGGGGCGTTAATTTCATCGCCGCGGTTCGCGTAGGGTGGACGGCTTTGCCGTCCACGCGTTCAACCATCGTCTGAATTATCAGTAGCGGATATGCAAGCTCCGCATGAACGCGCGGACGGGAAGACCCGTCCACCCTACGCCAAATCAACCGGCGCGTTTGGCCAGTAAGGCATTGCCAACCCGGCTCGCCCCCTTGCGCCCGAGCTGCTGCGAAATGAACGCCCCCGCATCCACCACCTGGTCCAGGTCGATCCCGGTCTCGATCCCGAGCCCGTTCAACATGTAGATCACATCTTCGGTCGCCACGTTGCCGGTCGCACCTTTCGCATACGGGCAGCCGCCCAGTCCCGACACCGACGAGTGAAAGATCGCCACGCCCACTTCCAGGCTGGCGTAGATGTTGGCCAGTGCCTGGCCGTAAGTATCGTGGAAGTGGCCGGAGATGCGCGCCAGGTCGAAGGCGCGCGCAGCGGTGTCCATCACGGCCTGGGTTTTACGTGGGGTCGAGACGCCGATGGTGTCGGCGATGTCGATCTCGTCGCAGCCCAGCTCGCGCATGCGCCCGACCACGTCGGCCACGGCCTCCAGCGGCACCTCGCCCTGGTAGGGGCAGCCGAACGCGCAGCTGATGCTGCCGCGCAGGCGCAGGCCGTGTTCCTTCGCTGCGCGCGCCACCGGTTCGAAGCGGGCGATCGATTCCGCGATCGAGCAGTTGATGTTCTTTTGCGAAAACGCTTCCGAGGCCGAGCCGAAGATCACGACTTCATCGGCCCTCGCGCTAAGGGCCGCCTCGAAACCCTGCATGTTCGGCGTCAGCGCCGAATACAGGGTGCCGGCACGGCGCGCGATGCCGGCCATGACCTCGCTGCTGGTCGCCATCTGCGGCACCCATTTCGGCGAGACGAAGGAAGCCGCCTCGATGTTGGCAAAGCCGGCGCGCGACAGGCGGTCGACCAGTTCGATTTTCACGGCCGCGGACACGGCTTCCTTTTCGTTCTGCAGCCCGTCGCGCGGACCGACTTCGACGATCTTGACGTTGTTTGGCAGGTTCATGGTCTCGGTATCCTCTCAGTATCCAGATTCACGGTCGACGACGTCGGCGACCGTCTCGCCCTGTTCGAGCAGCCTGATCTTGGCCGCGATCTGGCGCACGGCCTCCTCGCGCAGCGTCAGCGCCGAGATGTGCGGCGTGATCGTGATGCGCGGCTCGTTCCAGAACGGGTGCGGTGCCGGCAGCGGCTCGTTGCGGAACACGTCCAGCGTGGCGCCGGCGATGTGGCCGGCGCGGATCAGCGCCAGCAGGTCCGGCTCGGCCACCAGGCCGCCGCGTGCGACGTTGATCACATACGCGCCTTCGGGCAGCTGGGACAGGCGCGCGCGGTCGAGCAGGTTGCTGGTGTCCGGCGTCAGCGGCAGCATGCAGACCAGCACCCGGGTGCCGGCAAGGAAGGCGTCCAGCTGGTCGATGCCGGCGTAGCACGCCACGCCCGGCAGGTCCTTGGGCGTGCGGCTCCAGCCGCGCACCGGAAAGCCGAGCTGGCGCAGCGTACGCACCACCGGCACGCCGAGCTTGCCCAGCCCCAGCACGCCGACCGTGAAGCTTTTCTTGTCCTGCAGTTCCAGTGGCCGCCACAGGCCTTCGCGCGCCTGCCGCTCGTAGTCGTCGAAGCGGCGGAAGTAGCGCAGCACCGCATGCGCCACGTAATCCGCCATCTGCTCGGCCATGCCGGCGTCGCCCAGGCGGACGATCGGCACCGGCGGCAGGGCATCGCCGAATTTCAGGATGGCGTCGACGCCGGCGCCCATCAGGAAAATCGCCTTGACGCCGGCCAGGCCGTCGAGCAGGGCAGGCGTGGGAGCCCACAACACGGCGTAGTCACACGGCGCCACGCGTTCCCCTTCCTCCCAGACGACGGTCTCGGCCTGCGGCAGCGCGGCGGCGAAGTCGCGCGCCCACGGCTCGATGACGCCATCGCCCCGATACAGCAAGATGCGCATGGTTGTTGTCCCCTAATTATTTATATTATTTATGGTGTTTCTGTATTCAGCCTATGCATCAAGCCGATAACCTCAAGCGGCCGCCTTGAAGGCCAGCAGCGGCGCGCCGTCGGCCACCTGGTCGCCGACCTGGTACAGGATTTCCTCGACCAGGCCGTCGCTCGGGGCCGCGATGGTGTGCTCCATCTTCATCGCTTCCATGATCACCAGCGGCTCGCCCTTCTTGACCTGCTGGCCGCCGCTGGCGATCACCGCCACCACCTTGCCCGGCATCGGCGCGGTCAGGCGCCCGCCGACGGCTTCGTGCTCGCCGGCATGGGCCAGCGGATCTTGCCACGTCAGCACATGGTGCAAGCCGCCGCTGAACACGTGCAGCAATTCTCCCTCGCGCCGCACCGTACCCTGCACCGCATTGCCGTCCAGACGCAGGACATAACGGCCGCCATCGCGTTCGACCAGGGCCAGCGCGTGCCTGTTGCCGTCGAGGTCGACCGTCCAGCCCTTCGGATGATAGGTCACACCCAGTGCATAGGCTTTGCTGTCGAGCGAGCCCGCTGCATAGTCGTCCGTGAACGACAATGGACGGCGATAGCTGCCGTTCATGCGCCAACCGTGCGTATGCGCCCACGGATCGGCAGGATTGCCGGCCTGCACCTGTCCGCCCTCATCCGCCAGCAGGGCCGCGGCGGCCAGCGCCAGCACGCCAACCGGGGCCGGGCCGGCGGCCGGGAACAGGGTGGCGTTGTTACGCTCGATCAGACCGGTATCCAGGTCGGCCGTTGCAAACGCCTGCCCCTCGACCAGGCGCTTCAAAAAGGCGATGTTGGTGGCCAGGCCGACGATGTGGAATTCGGCCAGCGCCTGCGCCATGCGCGCCAGCGCCTGCGCGCGGTCGGCGCCCCAGACGATCAGCTTGGCGATCATCGGGTCGTAGAACGGCGAAATCGCATCGCCCTGGCGCACGCCGGAATCGATGCGCACGGCGGCCGGGCTGTCGGCGCTGCCGCCCAGTTCGAAGGCGACGTGGGCCGGGGTATCCATGAAGCGCAGGGTGCCGATCGAGGGCAGGAAGCCCTTCTCGGGATTTTCGGCATACACGCGCGCTTCGATCGCGTGGCCGTGGATCGCCAGTTCGTGCTGCTTCTTCGGCAGCGGCTGGCCGGCCGCCACGCGCAGCTGCCATTCGACCAGGTCGGTGCCGGTGATCATTTCGGTGACCGGGTGTTCCACTTGGAGGCGCGTGTTCATCTCCATGAAGTAGAAGGAACCGTCCTGGTTGGCGATGAATTCGACGGTGCCCGCGCCGACGTAGCCGACCGCACGCGCGGCCGCCACCGCCGCTTCGCCCATCGCGACGCGGCGGTCCGCCGGCATGCCAGGGGCCGGCGCTTCTTCCAGTACCTTCTGGTGGCGGCGCTGCACCGAGCAATCGCGCTCGTGCAGGTAGACGCAGTTGCCCAGCGTATCGGCGAACACCTGGATCTCGATGTGGCGCGGGCGCTGCAGGTATTTTTCGACCAGCACCTTGTCGTCGCCGAAGGAGCTGGTCGCTTCGCGCTTGCACGAGGCCAGCGCCGACTGCAAATCGTCGGCACGTTCCACCACACGCATGCCCTTGCCGCCGCCGCCGGCGCTGGCCTTCAGCAGCACTGGATAGCCGATGCGGTCGGCTTCCCGTTGCAGCAGTGCCGGATCCTGGTCGTCGCCGTGGTAGCCCGGCACCAGCGGCACGTTGGCGCCTTCCATCAGCTGCTTGGCGGCCGACTTGGAACCCATCGCGCGCATCGAGCTCGCCGGCGGGCCGATGAACACCAGGCCGGCGGTGGCGCAGGCTTCCGCAAATTCTGCGTTCTCCGAGAGGAAACCGTAGCCCGGATGGATCGCCTGCGCGCCATGGGCCTTGGCCACCTCGATGATCCTGTCGCCGCGCAGGTAGCTGTCCTTGGCGGCGGCGGGGCCGATCAGGACGGCTTCGTCGCACACGGCGACGTGCTTGGCGCCGGCGTCGGCTTCGGAATAGACGGCAACGGTACGGATGCCCAGGCGGCGCGCGGTGGCCGCGACCCGGCAGGCGATTTCGCCACGGTTGGCGATCAGGATCTTGGTGAACATGTGGTGTCTCGTTTATTTTATTTAGTGTTAACTTAAGAGCCGTCGTCCCCGCGAAGGCGGGGATCCATACGTCGCGTGATCAGCGCTTCAGCATGGACCCCCGCCTGCGCGGGGGCGACGTGCTTGTACTGGCGGGGTACGCAAGCATGCGGCTTCGTTCAGCAGCCGCAACGCTCCTTCGGCGCCGACTCCAGCGTCGCCGAACGCGTCTTGAGCCCCAGCTTCTCCAGCAGCGCACGGTCATCGTCCGCTTCCGGGTTATCGGTGGTCAGCAGCTTGTCGCCATAGAAGATCGAATTGGCGCCGGCCATGAAGCACATCGCCTGCACCGCTTCGCCCAGCTGGCGGCGGCCGGCCGACAGGCGTACGCGCGCCTTCGGCATGGTGATGCGGGCCACGGCGATGGTGCGCACGAATTCGATCGGGTCCAGCGGCGGCAGGCCGTGCAGCGGCGTACCTTCCACTTGCACCAGATGGTTCACCGGCACCGATTCCGGATACGGGTTCATGTTGGCCAGCTGGGCGATCAGGCCGGCGCGCTGGGCACGGGTCTCGCCCATGCCGACGATGCCGCCGCAGCAGACTTTTAATCCAGCGTCGCGCACGCGGCCCAGGGTATCCAGGCGGTCGTGGTAGTCGCGGGTCGAGATGACATCGCCATAAAAGTCGGGTGCGGTGTCGATATTGTGGTTGTAGTAATCGAGGCCGGCCTGTTTCAGCTGCTCGGCCTGTCCTTCTTCGAGCATGCCCAGGGTGGCGCAGGTTTCCATGCCGAGCGCCTTCACGCCGCGCACCATCGCCTCGACCTTTTCCATGTCGCGCTCTTTCGGGCTGCGCCAGGCGGCGCCCATGCAGAAGCGGGTCGCGCCCTTGGCCTTGGCTTCGCTTGCTGCAGCCAGTACGACGTCGAGGTCGAGGATTTTTTTGGCTTCGACGCCGGTGTCGTAGCGCGCCGCCTGCGGGCAGTAGCCGCAGTCTTCCTCGCAGCCGCCGGTTTTAATCGACAGCAGCGTGGCCAGTTCGACGTCGCCGTCCGGGAAATGGGTGCGGTGGGCTTGCTGGGCGCGGAACATCAGTTCCGGCATCGGCAGGTCGAACAGGGCCAGCACGTCGGCCAGCGGCCAGGTGGCCTCCTTCGGCAGGGTGACCGGGGCGACCGGCGGATGGAGATTGATGACTTGGGACATGGGGTTTCCTTGTTTTGGCAAATGTTCAGGCACGCGTGGCCGGCCATCCCGGCAGGCCCGCGAGCTCGATGAATGCGGCTGCCGCGGCAGCCGAGGGGGTGTCCAGGCGCGGCACGCGGCCCAGCAGGGGTGCCGGCAGGCGTTGTTCCAGCGCGCTGATGTTGTCGTCGACGAAGCGCATGTCGGGGTCGACCAGGTTGGCGACCCAGCCGGCCAGCACCAGCCCGCGCGCGACGATCGCTTCGGCGGTGAGCAGGGCGTGACTGATGCAGCCCAGGCGCATGCCGACCACCAGCACCACCGGCAGGTTCAGCTGCACCGCCAGGCCGGCGCTGTCGAAATCGTCGGAGAAGGGCACGCAGAAGCCGCCCACGCCCTCGACCACGGTGGCGTCGGATGCACCCAGGATCTCGGCATAGGCGGTCAGGATCGTCACCGGTTCGATGGTCACGCCTTCCAGCGCGGCCGCGATGTGCGGCGCGCACGGCTCGCGCAGCATGAAGGGCGTGGTGATGCGCTGCGGCAGGTTGACGTTGCCGGCGGCGCGCAGCATGGCGGCGTCTTCGTTGTGGAGTTCGCCGTCGCGCTCTTCGGCGCCGGCGGCGATCGGCTTCATGCCGCAGGCGCGCACGCCCGTCTGCACCAGTTTATGGAGGATGGCGCTGGAGACCAGCGTCTTGCCGATTTCGGTGTCGGTGCCGGTGACGAAGCAGGCGAAGCGGGTCGGCACGCCTTCCGCGGCCAGCGCGGCCGGTATCGTCGTGACCACGGGTGCGTTCGCGACCGCCGGTTCGGCCAGGCCGACTTCCGGCTGCGCGGGCAGGCCGCCCGTTTGTTCGGGATCGTTGAGCATCATGCGGATGTCCTTTCCAGTTCCAACTTGTTGAGTGCGGCGGCCAGCTGGGCGACGTCGTCTTGCGTATGCGCGGCCGACAGCGTCACGCGCAGCCGCGCCGTCCCCGGCGCCACCGTCGGCGGACGGATCGCCGGCACCCACAGGCCCTGCTCGTGCAGGCGCGCGGCTGCTTGCAGGGCGTCGTCGTTGGCGCCGATGACGATCGGCTGGATCGCGGTGTGCGAAGGAGGGCGCTGCCAGCGCGTCAGGCGCAATGCATCGCTCAATTGAGCAATCAACCTATTCAAATGAGCACGCCGTTCGCGGCCTTCGTCGCCGCCGATGATGTCCAGGCTGGCCAGCAGCGCATGCGCCAGCGCCGGCGGCGCCGCCGTCGTATAGATATAGGGGCGGGCGCGCTGCACCAGCAGTTCGATCACGGCCGCATGCGCCGCCACGAAGGCACCGCCGACGCCGGCCGCCTTGCCGAGCGTACCGACATACACCAGGTTCGGCGAGCGCAGGTCGAAATGTTCGAGCGCGCCGCGGCCGTTCTGGCCCAGCACGCCGAAGCCGTGGGCATCGTCGACCACCAGCCAGGCGCCATGGCGTTCGCATACCGCCAGCAGTGCGGGTAGCGGCGCCAGGTCGCCATCCATGCTGAACACGCTGTCGGTGACGACGATCTTGGTCGATGCCGGGCTGGCGATCAGCTGGGCTTCCAGCGCCGCCACGTCGCCATGCGGATACACGGTGACGCCGGCCCGGGCCAGGCGTGCGCCGTCGATCAGCGAGGCATGGTTCAGCGCCTCCGAAAAGATCATCGCATCGGCATCCGCGCCGAGCGCGGTGAGGGTGGCCAGGTTGGCCATGTAGCCGGTGCAGAAATACAGCGCTTGGGCATCCACCAGGTGCGGCGCTTCGAAGGCGGCCAGGCGCTCTTCCAGCAGCGCATGCGCGCGGCTGTGGCCGGACACCAGGTGCGAGGCGCCGCTGCCGGCGCCGTACAGGTCGGCGCCTTCGCGCAGCGCTCCTACCACCTGCGGATGCGCGGCCAGGCCCAGGTAATCGTTGCTGCAGAAGGCCAGCATGGGGCGGCCGTCCACTAGCTGGCGCGGCGCGCAGGGCGTGTCGGCGGTGCGCCGTTTTCGAATCAGGCTGTGCGCGGCCAGCGCATCCAGCCGGGTTTGCACGTGTGCGATCAGATCCATGATGTCAGCCCGCGATCACCGATTCGAACACTTTGCGGGTGCGCGCGGCCAGGCCGACGATCTCTTCCTCGTTCAGCACGTAGGGCGGCATCAGGTACACGGTGCGGCCGATCGGGCGCAGCAGCAGTTCGTTCTCGACCGCGCTTGTGAAGAAGCGGCGCGCAAAGGTCGAGGCGCGCGCGCTGTCCGGCTCGACCGCGTCGAAGGCCAGGATCATGCCGCGCTGGCGGAAATTCGTCACGCGCTCGTGCTCGAGCAGAGGTGCCAGTTCCAGCATCAGGCGGGTCGCGGTTTCGCGGTTGCGGTTCAACACGTCGTCTTCCTGGAAGATCTGCAGCGTGGCCAGCGCCGCGCGGCAGGCCAGCGCATTGCCGGTGTAGGAGTGCGAGTGCAGGAAGCCGCGCGTGATGTCTTCGCTGTAGAAGGCTTCGTAGATGTTATCCGTGCTGAGCACCAGCGACAGCGGCAGGTAGCCGCCGCTGATCCCCTTCGACAGGCACAGGAAGTCGGGCCAGATCGCAGCCTGTTCGCAGGCAAAGAAGGTGCCGGTGCGGCCGCAGCCGACCGCGATCTCGTCGGCGATCAGGTGCACGTGGTAGCGGTCGCACAATTCGCGCAGACGCTGCAGGTAGAGCGGATCGTGCATCGCCATGCCGGTGGCGCACTGCACCAGCGGCTCGACGATGATGGCGGCGATGGTGTCGGCGGATTCCGCGAACAGCTTTTCCACGTCCTTGATCGCGCGCAGCGCCACGTCCTGGCTTGATTCGCCATCGACCGCATTGCGCGCATCCGGCGAGGCCACCGTGCGCGCCGCGCGCAGCAGCGGCCCGTAGGCATCCTTGAACAGGGCGACGTCGGTCACGGCCAGCGCGCCGATGGTCTCGCCGTGGTAGGACCCCTGCAGGCAGACGAATTCCTGTTTCCTGGCGTAGCCGGCATTGCGCCAATAGTGAAAACTCATCTTGAGTGCGATCTCGACCGCCGAGGCACCGTCGGACGCATAGAAGGCGTGGCCGAGCGCGTGGCCGGTGAGGGCGGCCAGCTGCTCGGACAGTTCCACCACCGGCTCGTGGGTAAAGCCGGCCAGCATCGCGTGTTCCAGCGTGTCCAGCTGCTCCTTGAGGGCCGCGTTGATGCGCGGGTTGGCGTGGCCGAACAGGTTGACCCACCACGAGCTGATGCCGTCCAGGTAACGCTTGCCTTCATGGTCGTACAGCCACGGTCCCTTGCCGTGATGGACGGCGATCAGCGGCACCTCTTCGTGGTGCTGCATTTGCGTGCATGGATGCCAGACGCTGCGCAGGCTGCGTGCGATCCAGTCGGAGGAGGTCGTGTGGTTCAAAACTGTTCCTAAATAACTAAACTATATAAATTCGTAGGGTGGGCACCCTGTGCCCACGCGTGACGCTTGCGTGATGCCGGCTTCCGCGTGGGCACGTAGTGCCCACCCTACGTTAACCACGAAGGCTTGCGCTTCTCTAGGAAGGATGCGACGCCTTCGCGTCCTTCCTCCGAAGCGCGGATCGCGGCGATGCGCCCGGCGGTATCGGCCAGCAGCACGTCGTCGATCGGCACGCCGGCGATGTCGCGCACCAGCGCCTTGGCTTCGCGCACGGCGTTCGGGCTGTTGCTTACTAAAGCCTTGACGATCTCGGCGACCTTGGCGTCCAGCTGGTCGGCCGCCACCACCTCGTGCGCCAGTCCCAGGCGGTACGCTTCGCGCGCGTCGAAGCGCTCGGCGGTGAGGAAATAGCGGCGCGACGCCTGGTCGCCCATCGCCTTGATCACGTAGGGAGAAATCGTGGCCGGGATCAGGCCCAGCTTCACTTCCGACAGGCAGAAGTTCACGCCCTCGGCGGCCACCACGATGTCGCAGGCCGCCACCAGGCCCGTGCCGCCGGCGTAGCAGTCGCCCTGCACCTTGGCCACCACCGGTTTCGGGCTGAAGTAGATGGTGCGCAGCATGTCGGCCAGGCGCAGCGCGTCGGCTTCGTTCTCGGCCGCGGAATAGCCGGCCATCTTCTTCATCCAGTTCAGGTCGGCGCCGGCGCAGAAGGCGGGGCCGTTCGCGGCCAGCACGATGGCGCGCACGTCACGGTCCTGGCTGGCTTCGTCGAAGGCCATGGTCAAATCGGCGATGGCGGTCTCGTTGAAGGCGTTGCGCAGCTGCGGGCGGTTCAGCGTGATGGTCGCGATTTTGTCGGCGACGGTAAGCTCGAGGGTTTCATAGTTGTCCATGTCGTTCTCCTCCCGTTACATGCGGAACACGCCGAATTTCGTGTCTTCGATCGGCGCGTTCAGCGCGGCGGACAGGCCCAGGCCCAGCACCATGCGCGTATCGGCCGGATCGATCACGCCGTCGTCCCACAAACGCGCGCTGGCGTAGTAGGGGTGGCCCTGGTGCTCGTACTGGTCCTTGATCGGCTGCTTGAACGCGGCTTCTTCTTGCGCCGACCACTGGCCGCCCTTGCCTTCGATGCCGTCGCGCTTGACCGTGGCCAGCACCGACGCCGCCTGGTCGCCGCCCATCACCGAGATGCGCGCATTCGGCCACATCCACAGGAAGCGCGGCGAGAACGCACGGCCGCACATGCCGTAGTTGCCGGCGCCGAAGGAGCCGCCGATGATCACGGTGAACTTCGGCACCGCTGCCGTCGCGACGGCCGTCACCATCTTGGCGCCGTTGCGCGCGATGCCTTCGTTTTCGTACTTGCGGCCGACCATGAAGCCGGTGATGTTCTGCAGGAACACCAGCGGGATTTTTCTCTGGCAGCACAGTTCGATGAAGTGGGTGCCCTTCAGCGCCGACTCGGAAAACAGGATGCCGTTGTTGGCGATGATGCCGACCTTCATGCCGAAGATATGGGCGAAGCCGCACACCAGCGTGGTGCCGTAGCGCGCCTTGAACTCGTCGAATTCGCTGCCGTCGACGATGCGGGCGATGACTTCGCGCACGTCGAAGGGTTTGCGGGTATCGACCGGGATCACGCCGTACAGTTCTTCGGCCGCGTACTTGGGTTCTACAGCCTCACGCAGCGCGCCTTGCAGCGGTTTCACGCGGTTCAGGTTGGAGACGATGGTGCGCGCCAGCGCCAGCGCATGGGTATCGTCCTGGGCCAGATGGTCGGCCACGCCGGACAGGCGGGTGTGGACGTCGCCGCCGCCCAGGTCTTCGGCCGTGACGACTTCACCGGTGGCCGCCTTTACCAGCGGCGGGCCGCCCAGGAAGATCGTGCCCTGCTCCTTGACGATGATCGATTCGTCGCTCATCGCCGGCACGTAGGCGCCGCCGGCGGTGCAGGAACCCATCACCACGGCGATCTGCGGGATGCCCTTGGCGGACAGATTGGCCTGATTGTAAAAAATGCGGCCGAAGTGATCGCGGTCGGGGAAGACGTCGTCCTGGTTCGGCAGGTTGGCGCCGCCCGAGTCGACCAGGTAGATGCACGGCAAATTGTTCTGCTCGGCGATCTCCTGGGCGCGCAGGTGTTTTTTGACCGTCATCGGGTAATAGGTACCGCCCTTGACGGTGGCGTCGTTGCAGACGATCACGCATTCCTGGCCGGCCACACGGCCGATGCCGGTGATGATGCCGGCGGCGGGGGCTGCGCCGTCGTACATGGCATACGCGGCCAGCTGCGAGAACTCGAGGAAGGGCGTGCCCGGATCGAGCAGCATCTGCACCCGGTCGCGCGGCAGCAGTTTGCCGCGGGCGACGTGCTTGGCACTGGCCGCTTCGCCGCCACCCTGGGCGATGGCGGCGACCTTGGCGCGCAAGTCGTCGACCACGGCGTGCATGGCCGCGGCATTGGCTTTGAAATCCTCGCTTCTCGGGTTGAGCTTTGTGTCGATCTGGGGCATTGCGTCTCCTGCGTTTTATTCGGGGAAACTGCCGTCCAGGTAGAACCAACGCATCTTGCCGCCAACGGCAGGGTCCGGCTCGCGCACGAAGCTGCTGATTTCGTGCAGGCGCTGCGCGCGGCCATTCACCCTGAAGCGGGCGACGAATTCGACGGTGTCCTGGTCTGGATTGTCCGGCAGGTCTACTTTACGTTGACGTAAACGTAAAGCAGATTTTATCTCAAGTCCGAGCCATTGAATCTTTTCATTTTTGTCGACAACAGGCTCGGCCGGCCGGGTACTCGGGTGCCAGGTGGCACGCAGATAGTCTTCCTGCTGCATCGTGTAGGCGGTGTAGCGCGAGCGCATCAGGGCTTCGGCCGTGGGCGGCAGCTCGGCGCCGGCGATATACGGGCCGCAGCAGCGCAGGATCGGCGAGCCGCTGCCGCAAGGACAGGAGGGAGTGGGAGCGCGGGTGGACATGGCGGCAATTATCCGCCATTTCGTGTGCCTGAGTCAGGCATGCAGGATTTTCAGAATCGCGACGATGTCCCCGCGTTGGATGGAGTTGATGCAACTTCGGCTAACGATTTCCGAAAATAAATAAAACAGTCGATAAATAAAAATGAAAATTCGGGGTCAGAGCACAAGGCACGTTGCCAAAAGCGTCATACGGCAGCGTTTACTGGCCATCCATGCCCAGGCCGGGCTAAACCCGCCTATTTTCGAGCGGTCCTTGTGCTCTGACCCCGAAGGCCACCGAAGGCCAGCGCCAACGGTGTCGTTTGCCCGCGCAGCAGGTCCGTCAACAGACTGGCCGTTCCGCAGGCAAACGTGAAGCCGAGCGCGCCGTGTCCCACGTTCAGCCACAGGTTCGCATAGCGTGTCGGCCCGATGAGCGGTGCGCTGTCCGGGGTGGCCGGGCGCAGGCCGGCCCAGGGCGTGATGCTGGTGTAGTCGGCGGCGCGCGGCATGGTCTCGCGCACCTGGCGCGTCAGGGATGCCAGGCGACGCGCATCCAGGCGCAGATCCTCGCCGACCATGTCGACCATGGCGGCCACCCGCAGCTGGTCGCCGATGCGCGCATACAGCACCTTGCGTTCGAAGTCGGTCACACTGATTTCCGGGGCGACGTCGTCGCGGCGGATCGGCGCGCTCAGGCTGTAGCCTTTCAGCGGGTACAGCGGCAGGGAGATAGCAGCCGTCAGCGCCAGCGTGCGGCTCTGCATGCCGGCCGCCAGTACGTAGGCGTCGGCCGCCAGCACGCCGGCACTGGTCTCCAGGCCCGTCACGCGGTCGCCGGCGGTGACGATGCGCATTGCCTCGCCCTGGATAACACCCTGGAAACGCGGATGCGCACGCACGCGTTCGGCCAGCGCCACGCAAAAGGCGTAACAGTCGGCCACCGCTTCGCCACTGTTATAGATGCCGCCGGCCAGGCGGTCTTCCATCGCCGCCAGCGCCGGTTCGTGCGCCACGCAATCGCCGGCGCTCCAGACCTGCGATGCGCCGGTGCCGTCCGCTGCCGCCGTGGAAACCGCGGAAGCCGCCGCGGACGATTTGGCAACGGCGGCATCGAAAGCCTTGCGGCTGCGATACACCACCAGCTTGCCCGCAGCGCGCCACCCGAATCCGGCCGGTGGCACCACAGGCGCCAGCTGCGCCATGCCACGCCGCGACAGTTCGCCCAGCTGCAGCAGCCTGGCGGTGGTCCTGTGGTTGGCATCGGCCCGGCAGTTGGCGAGAAAGGCCGCCAGCCAGCGCCACTGATGCGGATCGGCCTGCGGACGCAGCCGCAGCGGACCGTGTTCCTGGAACAGCCACTGCAGCGCCTTCAGCGGCACCCCGGCATCGGCCAGCGGCGACACGTAGCGATAGCTCAGCTGCCCGCCATTGGCGTAGCTGGTGCCGGTGCCGACCTGCGCTGCGCGCTCGAGCAGCGTGACCCGGTAACCCGCTTCCAGCAGCCACCAGGCCGAGGTCAGGCCGACCACGCCCGCGCCGATCACGATGATTTCTTGCATCAGGCCACACGATTCAACATTGACATGGCGTGAAAGCTTAAGGGGCAGTGGCGGGCCCGGCCAATGAATGTAGCAAGGCCGGGCATAACCGGCGTTCATGGTTGATGTGCGAACGTCTGCCCATGGCGATAGTGCGTATCATGCAGACGAGGCCATGCGCCCCACCTGCCAGCACCTAGTTGTCCCACATAACTTTTTGGCATGAGCGCGCACTACCCTTTCATGACAGGCTGTTGCACATCGGTATTACACTGGTCATATCGATAACGTTGCCCTCCACGGCACTCACGCATTACCCAGACTGCGATGCTGAACACCGAAAGACCTGCCGCCCAACACGCCTCCCTCGACCAATACCCGACCGTTGAACTGGTCAACGTGCTGGTCGACGACCAGTTCCAGGCCGTCGAAGCCGTGCGCGGCGCCGGACCGCGCATCGCCGCCGCCGTCACCGCCGCGCTGCCGCGCATGGAAGCGGGCGGGCGCCTGGTGTATGTCGGCGCCGGCACCTCGGGCCGGCTCGGCGTGCTGGACAGCGTGGAACTCTACCCCACCTTTTCCTGGCCCCATGAACGCGCGGTGGCGCTGCTGGCCGGCGGCCGCGAAGCGATGTTCGTCGCCGTGGAGGGCGCGGAAGACGATGCCGCGCAGGGCGCGCGCGATATCGCCCAGCTGAAGGTGGACAGCAAGGACGTGGTGCTGCTGATCGCAGCCTCGGGCAGCACGCCCTACGTGCTGGGCGCCCTGCGCGCCGCGCGGGCGGCCGGGGCGCTGACGGTCGGTTTCGCCAACAATCCGGACGCCCCGGTCGCCCGGGAGGCCGAAATCGGCGTTACCCTCGACACCGGCCCGGAAGCCATCTCCGGCAGCA